>Ga0194118_10000080_pt1 | contig 176804 bp, 156 predicted proteins | sample TA2MahsurfametaG_2_FD_148662 | JGI IMG/M metagenome (GOLD analysis project Ga0194118, IMG submission 148662) | Freshwater microbial communities from Lake Tanganyika, Tanzania - TA2015013 Mahale N5 surface | ecosystem: Environmental > Aquatic > Freshwater > Lake | place: Tanzania: Lake... | reverse complement strand
AAAGGCCCTCCTGCATTCGGGCCCCACCCGTGGCGGTGAAGCACACAAACGGAACCTTCTGCTCAAGGGCCGACTCCACACCCCGAACAAATCGCTCGCCAACAACCGACCCCATGGATCCGCCCATGAAGTCAAAATCGAAGCAAGCGGCCACCAGGGGAACGCTCATCACCGAGCCCCCCATGACCACCAAGGCATCGGTTTCGCCTGTGTTTTCCAGGGCTTCTTTAAGCCGTTCGGAGTATTTTCGGCTGTCCTTGAACTTCAGGGCGTCCACCGGCACGACCTCTTGGCCGATTTCATGTCGACCTTCAGCGTCCAGGAAGGCGTCGAGCCGCGCGCGTGCATTGATCCGATGATGGTGCCCACACTTGGGGCAGACGTTGACGTTTTCGCGCAGGTCCGTGCTGTACAGCACAGTTTCACACGAGGGACATTTGATCCACAAACCCTCGGGTACCGATCGGCGCTCGGACGGGTCGGTGGGTTGAATCTTGGGCGGAAGCAGCTTTTCAAACCAGCTCATGCAACGACTCCTGCTTGGGGCGCGGGCCGGGAAACACTCAGGGCGTCCAGGGCAGCGCGAACCTCGGCGATAAATGCACCGGCCGAATCCGCCACCTTATCACGGGGCTGGACCTCCAGGAGTTGCACCAAGCGCGAGCCAATCACCACCGCGTCTGCGTGCCGACCCACGGCCTGCGCCGTGGCCGCGTCGCGGATGCCAAAGCCAACACCCACCGGGATACTGACATGGCGTCGTATACGTGGAATGGCATGTGCCACCGCATCGGTGTCCAGGTGACCGGCGCCGGTGACGCCCTTGAGCGACACGTAATACACATAGCCGCTGGCCAACTGGCCCACAGACGCCATTCGCTCTTCGGTGGAGGTGGGGGCCAACAGAAAAATCAGGTCCATATCGGCGGCCTTCAAGGCAGCCGACAGATCCTCCACTTCTTCGGGCGGGTAGTCGACCACCAACACGCCATCGACCCCGGCTGTTTGGGCATCTCGCACAAAAGCGCCCTGGCCGCGTTTGATGTCGTAGCGCTCTAGAGGATTGGCGTAACCCATCAAGACCACCGGCGTCAGCGGGTCGTGAACGCGAAAACCCCGCACCATCTCCAGCACCTGAGTCAGATCGACGCCTTGTCTCAGGGCTCGTTCGCCTGCCTTCTGAATCACTGGCCCGTCGGCCATTGGGTCGGAAAACGGTACACCCAGTTCGATGATATCGGCACCGGCGCGGGCCATGGCCAGCATGATGTCCACTGTGGCATCGGGATAAGGATCGCCGGCGGTTACAAATGGAATCAGGGCCTTGCGGCCGCTGGCGGCCAGGGCCTTGAAGGCGGGCTGAATGCGGCTCATCGCTTGACCCCCTGCAGGCTCACCACTTGTGCGCTACCGGTTTTCACCGTCTGGCCGCGGCACGAGGGCCGGCAATAGAAATCGGCGCCGCTCAAGTCAGCCACGGTGCCGATATCCTTGTCACCACGGCCCGAAAGGTTTATCAACAGGGTTTGGTCAGGCCGCATGGTGGGGGCAAGCTTCATCGCATAGGCCAGCGCGTGGCTGCTTTCCAGCGCGGGAATGATGCCCTCGGTGCGACACAGACGATGGAAGGCGACCATGGCTTCATCGTCGGTGATGCCCACGTACTCGGCGCGGCCGATATCCTTCAGGTAGGCATGCTCAGGGCCCACCCCGGGGTAATCCAGTCCGGCGGAAATCGAGTGGGTTTCGGTTACCTGCCCAGCTTCGTCTTGGAGCAAATAGGTGCGGTTGCCGTGAAGCACACCGGGCTGGCCGCGTTGCAGCGAGGCCGAATGCTTACCGCTGTCCAATCCGTGGCCTGCCGCTTCCACACCGATCAGCCGCGTGCCTTCCTCCTTGATGTAGGGGTAGAAAATACCCATGGCGTTGCTGCCACCGCCCACACAGGCCAGCACCGCGTCGGGCTGGCGGCCGGTCATTTCGGGCATCTGCACCAGGCACTCTTGGCCGATCACGCTTTGGAAGTCACGCACGAGCATGGGATATGGGTGTGGTCCCGCCACAGTGCCGATGATGTAGAAGGTGTTTTCCACATTCGTGACCCAGTCGCGCAGGGCTTCGTTGAGGGCATCCTTGAGCGTCTTGCTGCCCGACTCCACCGGCACCAAAGTAGCACCCAGCAGCTTCATCCGGTAGACGTTGGGGCTTTGGCGCTTGACGTCTTCGCTGCCCATGTACACCACACATTCCAACCCGTAGCGCGCGCAGATGGTGGCCGTGGCCACGCCGTGCTGACCCGCACCGGTTTCAGCGATCACGCGCGGCTTGCCCATGCGCTTGGCCAGTAGGGCCTGGCCAATGGTGTTGTTCACCTTGTGCGCGCCGGTGTGGTTAAGGTCTTCACGCTTGAGGTAAATCTGAGCACCTCCGAGTTCGCGGCTGAGGCGGTCCGCGTGGTAAATCGGGCTGGGCCGCCCCACGAAGTGCTTCAGTTCACGCCGGAATTCAGCCAGGAACTCGGGATCGTGTTGATACCGGGCATAGGCGGCCTTTAGTTCATCCAAAGCATGGATCAGGGTCTCGGCCACAAAGGTGCCGCCATACGGGCCAAAGTGGCCGCGGGCGTCGGGTTGAGCGTAATTCAGCATGGTGGACTTCGGTCCGCTTGACGGACCGCCTGACAAAAATCGTGCATCAGCCCGGGGTCTTTATGGCCTTTGGCAGCCTCGACACCCGAACTCACATCAACGGCCCAGGGCCGTACCCGATGGATGCCATCGATCACATTGGCAGGATTCAACCCACCAGACAAAACGAGCCGAGCGGGAACGTCGGGGGGGATAAGTGACCAATCAAAGGACTTTCCGGCGCCGCCGTAGCCCTGGACATGGGCATCGAGCAAAAGGGCCTGCGCCTGATGGAATTCAAGTGAGAAGTTTAGCAAGTCCATGTCGGGGCCCATGCGTGCGGCGCGCCAGTAGGGGTTTGCCCGTTGGGCCAGGGCCTGCTGGCAATGCATGGGGCTTTCGTCCCCGTGAAACTGCACGATCGCCCGCGGCATGAGGGTCAGGCCCTGATGCACCGTGGCCGGCGTTGGGTTCACAAAGAGCAAGACTGGGGTGACCGAATCGGGCAGGGCCGATGCCAACGCCGCAGCGCTGGCCAGTTCAAGATGACGTGGGCTGGAGGGGTAGTGCACGAAGCCGATGTAGTCTGCCCCCGCCTGCACCGCGGCGTAGACATCCGCCTGCCGGGTCAGACCACAAATTTTGATGAGGGTGCGCGGCGTCATGCCCCGATTGTCTCCCGGCCTAGCAGGCTGCGTACCGGGCGTGGCCTGGCAAACGTGGCCTTGCAAGCACCTGTGATACCTTGATGTTCGAGCGCCACCGACACAGGAGACCGCCATGGACCAGCCCTTGCGAGCACAGGCCGACGCCCTGGAACATTTGCTCAAGGCCAAGAGCCTGCTGCACGACAACGACCTACAGGCCTTTCACCACCAAGTCACCGAGCAATGGCAGCCCCGAAACGGCGCACGCTTGTGCGCGCGGGCGTGGACCGACCGCAGCTTCAAAGCGCAGCTTCTGACCGATGGCCGCGCAGCGGCGGCCAGCATGGGTCTGGACATGCCGGAACACCATCGCAGCCTGGTCGTCTTGGAAAATACCGCTGAGGTGCACAACGTCATCTGCTGCACCCTGTGTTCTTGCACCGCCTTTTCCATCATCGGTATGGCCCCAGGTTGGTACAAGGACTTGGAATACCGCGCACGCGTCGTGCGCGAGGCCCGAACCGTGCTGGCCGAGATGGGCTTGCACCTGCCCCAGGCCATGCGCATACGGGTCTGGGACACCACCACCGACACCCGATACATGGTGCTGCCCTACCGGCCGGCTCACACTCAGGGCTGGACCGTACAGGCCCTGGAGGCCCTGATCACCAAGGAGTCGATGATTGGCGTGGCACGGCTGGAGCAGCCCCCCGCCAACGCCGCGGTAACAGCACCAACTGGAGCAGCGTGATGGACGGCGTACACGATCTCGGTGGGCGCCAGGGATTTGGCACCGTGCAGCCTCGCGGGCACGGGGAACCTTTTCATTCAGAAGCGGAAATTCGCATTGCAGCCATGTGGGTGCGCTTGGTCAGGCAAGGCCTGTACAACATGGACGAGTACCGCCATGCGGTCGAGCGCATGGAGCCCAGGCACTACATGGCCGCCAGCTATTACGAGCGAACCTTCACGGCGGTGGCCACCATGTGCGTGGAGCGGGGTGTATTCAGCGCCCAAGAACTGGATTCGGCCGCTGGTGCGCCAGTGCCGCTGTCGCGCCCGAGCAAGGCCGGGCGGGTGGGCAATCTGCAACTGCCGGATATCCGCATCGGAGACCGGGTTCGGGTCAAGAACGAATTCGTGCCGGGGCATATTCGCATGCCTGGCTACATTCGCGGCCAAACGGGTGTGGTGGTCGGGATTTCGCCGCCCTACCCCTTCCCAGACGCGCATGGCCATGGGCTGGACAGCCCGTGGCAGCGCACCTTCGATGTTCAATTCGATTCCCGCGACCTGTGGCCCGATGGGGCCGAAGAAGCGCTGGTGCAGGTGGGTGTGTTCCACGGCTACCTCATGCTGGAGCGCCCGCCCTGTTCAAGCGAGCCCCAACCGGCTGCCTGACCGACCGGCACTGGCCCTGGGTCTACCCGATGCCACTGGGCATCATGGCCGCCAGCGGCAGCCTCTTGCTCTGGCGCGTCAGACGGGCAGGCTGGTTGTAGCGCCCGCTGGCAAGCCCCAGTGGTCTTCGTAGCGCGGGCCGACAAAGTACAGGCCATCGGCTGCGAAGGTCGGCGCCGCCGCCTCACGCGAACGGGCTTTAAGCACGTCGGCCATCCACGCCGCCGACCGCCTGCCCTGCCCCACCAAGACCAGACAACCCATGATGTTGCGCACCATGTGATGCAAGAAGGCCGAAGCTTCGAAGTCAAATTCCCAAAGCGGGCCTTGCTGGCGGACGGTGATTTCGAGCAAGGTCTTTATCGGCGTAGCGGCTTGGCATTCGGCCGCGCGAAAGGAGCTGAAGTCGTGCTCGCCGATCAGGTGGGCGGCAGCTTCACGCATGCCCTGGCCGTCCAGATCCATGAAGGTCCAGCCCACCAAGCCCACCTCAAGGGAGGGCCGCACGGGCGACTGCAGCAGCCGGTATCGATAGCGCCGCCCTATTGCACTGCTGCGTGCATGAAAACTGGCCGGTACGGGAGCGCACCACTGCAGCGCGATGTCAGACGGCAAATAGCGGTTGGTGCCCCGCACCCAGGAAAAAGGCTCGCGCTGAACCGGTGCATCCAGGTGCACCACCTGGTTCAGGCCATGCACACCGGTGTCGGTACGGCCGGCACAGACGGTGCGAATCGGCTCAGACAGACCGACGAACTGCGCCAGCGCCTGCTCCAGGCGGTCTTGCACGGTTTGTCCACCAGGCTGGCTTTGCCAGCCCCGGTAGGCCGTTCCCCGGTAGCGCACACCCAGGGCAATCCGGCCCGCAACGCCGGGCTGCTCGCTCACGCCTTCAGCAGAATGCGCAGCATGCGGCGCAGCGGCTCGGCTGCACCCCACAGCAGCTGGTCACCGATCACAAAGGCCGACAGGTATTGCGGGCCCATGTTGAGCTTGCGCACCCGGCCCACGCCCACTTGCAAGCCACCGGTAATCGAGGCCGGGGTGAGTTCCTGGATGGTGATGGCCCGTTCGTTGGGCACCCACTTGACCCAGGGATTGCCGCCCTTGATCAGGCCTTCAATCTGCTGCAACGGCAGGTCTTGCTTTAGCTTGAGGGTCAGAGCCAGACTGTGGCAGCGCATGGCGCCAATGCGCACGCAAAGGCCGTCCACGGGGATGGTCTGTTCGCTGCCCAGGATCTTGTTGACCTCAGCTTGGCCCTTCCACTCTTCCTTCGATTGGCCGTTGTCGAGCTGCGCGTCGATCCAGGGGATCAGGCCACCGGCCAGGGGCGCACCGAAGAACTCCGTGGGCACGTCCTCGCGGATGGCTTGGGCCACCTGACGGTCGATGTCCAGGATGGCCGTAGCGGGGTTTTCCAGATCGGCCCCTGCGGCCGCGTGGCACACACCCATGCCTTTGAGCAGTTCGCGCATGTGGTTGGCACCGCCACCTGAAGCCGCCTGGTAGGTCATGGAACTGACCCACTCCACCAACCCCGCCTTGAACAGGCCCGACAAGCCCATCAACAGGATCGAGTTGGTGCAGTTACCGCCGATCCAGTTGCGGCCACCCGCGGCCAGCTTGCGCTGGATCAGGCTGTCGTTCACAGGGTCCAAGATGATGACCGCATCAGACTCCATGCGCAGCGCCGAAGCGGCATCAATCCAATGGCCGTCCCAGCCATTGGCCCGCAAGCGCGGGAACACGTCCTTGGTGTGGTCACCGCCCTGGCAGGTGATGATGATGTTGCACTGGGCCAGCTGCGCGGGGTCGTTGGCGTCCAGGAGCGTGGTGTGCTGCTTGGCCATGACCGGGGCGCGGCCGCCCGCGCTGGAGGTGGAGTAGAAAACCGGCTCGATCAGATCGAAATCCTGCTCGGCCTGCATGCGGTCCATCAGAACCGATCCCACCATGCCGCGCCAGCCAACGAGGCCTACCCGCTTGCTCATGTTGTCCGCCCTTTTTTGTTTGCAGTCAGAAACTGTTCTGGCCGTTTGCCCGGCTCGTCTGGCCGGGAGGGCGCACGACGAACCAGAGCCGATCAGCCCGTGGTGATCTCGGTCTTGGTCGTCGTCTTGCTCGGACGCGCGCACACCCATACGCCCGCGGCTCGGGCCAGGATGAGGGTTGGTGTTGGACGCGTGTGCCGCATCACCTTAGTGTAGCGGGAAAACCCTGATCCGTACCAAATCCGCCGCCGCCTGGGGTGTGGATCTCGAACAAATCGCCCGGCTCCATCGCCACCTCGCCGATGTGGCCGAGTTCCTGAGCCGCTCCATCGGCCCTCACCACCCGATTGCGGCCCGGCGCTCCCGCCTGCCCGCCCTGGGCACCTGCAGCCGGATGCACGCGGCCATTGGACAAGATGCCGGCGGTCACCGGTTCCAAAAACTGGATGCGCCGCACGCCCCCATCGCCACCCTTCCAGCGGCCCTGGCCACCTGAGTCCTTCCGGATTTCATAGGACAGCAAGCGCACCGGGAACCGGAACTCCAGAACCTCGGGATCGGTCAAGCGCGAATTGGTCATATGGGTTTGGACCACGCTGGTCCCGTGGAAGCCCCCCACCAGTTCACCGCGCTCGTTGTACAGGCCCCCGGCACCACTGCCGCCGGAGATGGTCTCGTAGTACTGCACCCGGTCGTTGCCGAAGGTGAAGTTGTTCATCGTGGGCTGTGAGGCGGCCATCACGCCCAGGGCCGCAAACAGCGCGTTGGTGATGCAGCTGGAGGTTTCCACATTACCGGCCACCACTGAAGCGGGCGGTCTGGGGTTGAGCATGGAGCCTTCCGGGATGATGACCTTCAAGGGCTTGAGGCAGCCCGCATTGAGGGGAATGTCGTCGTCCACCAAACTGCGAAACACGTAGAGCACCGCGGCCATACACACCGCGCGTGGTGCGTTGAAGTTGTTGCTGAGCTGCGCGCTGGTGCCGGTGAAGTCGATCTCGGCGCTGCGCTGGTCGGCGTGGACCCGAACCGTCACTTGAATCCGTGCGCCATTGTCCAAAGGCCAAGTGGCTGACCCATCGCGCAGCCGGGTGATGACGCGGCGCACCGATTCTTCGGCGTTGTCCTGCACATGGCGCATATAGGCTTGAACCACATCCAGGCCAAACTGCTCGACGATGCGCCGCAGTTCCTGCACCCCTCTTTCGTTGGCCGCGATCTGGGCCTTGAGGTCGGCCAGGTTCTGTTCAGGATTGCGGCTCGGATACGGCCCGCTGCGCAGCAGCGCGAGCAGCTCAGCTTCCCGAAGGCGCCCCGCAGCGGCGTTGCGGGTGTCCTCCTCCAGCGGCCCCTGACCCTGTACCAAGAGGAAGTTACGGATCTGCACCCCCTCCTGTTCGATGGTGGTGGAAAACGGCGGCATGGATCCTGGTGTGAGGCCCCCGATGTCGGCATGATGCCCGCGAGAGCCCACATAGAAGGCCGGCCGCAAGCGATCACCGCCGGGCACACCCAAGAACACCGGTGTGATCACCGTGACATCGGGCAAATGCGTCCCACCTTGATAAGGGTCGTTGAGCACGAAGACATCGCCCGGCTTCATCCGCCCGGCGTTTTCGCGCATCACGGTTTGGATGCTCTCGCCCATCGAGCCCAGGTGCACCGGCATGTGGGGTGCATTGGCAATCAGATGGCCTTGTGCATCGAACAGGGCGCAAGAGAAGTCCAGGCGCTCCTTGATGTTGACCGAGTAGGCCGTGTTCTGCAGCTGCAGCCCCATCTGCTCGGCGATGTTCATGAACAGGTTGTTGAACACCTCCAGCAACACCGGGTCGGCCTGGGTTCCCGCGGCGTAGCGCTGCTCACGGGCGAATCGGCGGCTGAGCACCAAATGGTCGCGCTCGGTGAGGTTGGCTTGCCAATCGGGCTCCACCACCGTGGTCGCGTTTTGCTCAGCGATGATGGCCGGCCCCAGCAGCTGATCGCCAGGCCGCAGGTCTTGACGAACCACCAGCGCTGCTTCGTGCCAACGGCCTTGGGAGTACAGCCTCACCGTCTCGCGTCGCGGCACCTGTCGAGGCGGGTGCAAAGCTTGAAGGGGTTCTGCGGGCACATCACCGGCCACCACTGCTTCCACCGACACCGCCTCGACGATCAAGCGCTTGCCCTGCATAAGAAAGGCGTAGCGGCGGCGGTAGGCCGCCTCGAAGGCCTGGGCGATCGCGTCCACCCAGGCGTCGCTGCACTCTGAGCCTGACGCTGAAGCGGCAACGTCACCGGCCTGGGGGCTTACGGCCACGGCCAGGGCTGAATCGGTTCCTTCGTAGCGAATATGCACCCGGTGGGCCACGATGATGCGGCCGCTGGCAACGGGCAAACCCTCCCACGCTTGGCTGGCAGTCCGCGCCAGCGCCTCCAAATCGGCCTGCAGCTGTGGCACCAAGGCCGCGCTCAGGGGCAACTCCACTGCCTGCTCGCGAATCCGCGTTTGGTCTGCCAGGCCCATGCCATAGGCACTGAGCACCCCGGCCAGGGGATGCACCAGCACACGGCCCATGCCCAGCGCGTCGGCAACTTGGCAGGCGTGCTGCCCACCGGCGCCGCCGAAACACTGCAGGGTGTACCGCGTCACATCGTAGCCACGGGCCACCGAAATCTTCTTGATGGCATTGGCCATCTGCTGCACCGCGATGCGCACAAAGCCCTCGGCCACAGCCTCGATGCTGCTGCCCGTTTGCTGGGCAATCACCTCAAACCCCTGCGCTGCCGGTTCGCGGCGCAAGGGCTGATCACCTTGCGGCCCAAACACCCTTGGAAACCATTGCGGCTGCAGTTTGCCCAACAGCACATTGGCATCGGTCACGGTCAAAGGGCCACCGCGGCGGTAGCAGGCCGGGCCGGGATTGGCGCCGGCGCTCTGAGGCCCCACCCGAAACCGGGCGCCATCGAAGTGCAGGATCGAGCCCCCGCCAGCAGCCACCGTGTGGATGCTCATCATCGGCGCTCGCATGCGCACCCCAGCCACCTGGGTTTCGAATTCATGCTCGAATTCCCCGGCGTAGTGCGAGACATCGGTGGAGGTGCCACCCATGTCAAAGCCAATGACCTTCAAGGAGCCGGCCTGTGCCTCTGCTGGAAATGCCATTTCAGCGGTGCGCGCCATGCCCACAATGCCGCCGGCAGGGCCCGACAGGATGGCGTCCTTGCCCTGGAAGGCCCGTGCATCGATCAAGCCCCCGGAAGACTGCATGAAGTACAGCGGTACGCCTGGCATTTCAGCAGCCACCTGGTCCACATACCGGCGCAGGATAGGTGAGAGGTAGGCGTCGACCACGGTGGTGTCACCGCGGCTGACGAATTTCATCAGCGGACTTGTCTCGTGCGATGTGCTGACCTGTTGAAAGCCGACCTCGCGCGCCATCCGCGCGGCTGCCTGCTCGTGCGCGGTGTAGCGATAGCCGTGCAGGAAGACCACGGCCACGCTGCGCAGGCCTGCATCATGGGCCGCCCACAAGCGTTCACGCAGGTGGTCTTCGTCCAGCGACTGCACCACCTCGCCGTGAGCGCCCATACGTTCCTGCGCCTCGATCACCCGCTGGTAGAGCAACTCCGGCAGCACGATCTGCCGGTCGAACAGACGCGGCCGGTTTTGGTAAGCAATCCGCAACGCGTCTCGAAAGCCGCGGGTGGTCACCAAGAGCGTGGGCTCACCTTTGCGCTCCAGCAAGGCGTTGGTGGCCACCGTGGTGCCCATCTTCACGCAAGCCACCTGTTCGGGACTGATGGCTTGGTTAGGGCGCAGCCCCAAGAGGTGGCGCATCCCCGCCACCGCGGCATCTCGATAACGCTCAGGGTTTTCAGACAGCAATTTGTGGGTGAGCAGCACACCATCGGGGCGGCGACCTACGATATCGGTGAAGGTGCCGCCGCGGTCAATCCAAAACTCCCAGCTCATCGCCGAAGTGTAGGGTCGTGTGGCGGGCGGCAGAACCCTCCCGCAGATTCAGTCAACACCGCCCCCGGGAAACCCTCGGTGTCCAAGCCCTGGCCTGCTTCCTACATTACGGCTTTCAGATCACCCTCCAGGAGCCCACTATGCTTCGTCGCGTTTTCACAGCCGTCCTGGCCATCGTTGCCGTGGCCTTCAGCCTGCCCGCATCGGCCCAAGCCAAGTGGGACCTTCCCGCCGCGTATCCCGCCACCAACTTTCATTCGGTGAACCTGGCAGCCTTTGCAGCCGATGTGGACCGACTCAGCGGGGGCAAGCTCAAGATCACGGTGCACCCCAATGCATCCCTGTTCAAGGCACCTGAAATCAAGCGTGCGGTCCAAGGCGGTCAGGCACAGGTGGGCGAGATCCTGCTTGTGAACTTCCAGAACGAATGGCAACCCTTTGGTGCCGATGGCCTGCCCTTTTTGGCTGACAGCTATGAAGAGGGCATGAAGCTCTACCGGGCGCAAAAGCCACTCCTGGACAGGAAGCTGGCGGAGCAGGGCATGATGCTGTTGTACTCAGTGGCCTGGCCGCCACAAGGCATCTACAGCAAGAAGCCGCTCAACAGCACGGCCGATCTCAAGGGCGTCAAGTGGCGCGCCTACAGCCCATCGACTTCGCGCATAGCTGAGCTGGTGGGCGCACAGCCCGTGACGGTTCAGGCGGCTGAGCTTTCGCAAGCCTTGGCCACTGGCGTGGTGGAGTCGACCATGACCTCCGGGGCTACGGGGGTCGACAGCAAACTCTTCGAACACCTAAAGTTCTACTACGATGTGCAGGCCTGGCTGCCGAAGAACGCTGTGATTGCCAACCGCAAGGCCTTCGACGCTCTGGATAAGGCCACGCAGGATGCGGTCATGAAGGCCGCAGCAGATGCTGAAGCTCGCGGATGGGCCGAGTCACGCAAGGTCAACACCAGCACGCTGGAAGTTCTGCGGCAAAACGGCATGACGGTCACGCCGCCGACAGCCCAACTCAAGGCAGACCTCAAGAGGGTTGGCGACACCCTACTCAAGGAGTGGATGGACAAAGCCGGCGCTGAAGGCAAGGCCTTGGTGGACGCATACAACAAGCCCTGACCTGGCCCTGCGGCCCCGGTCTTGCCTCGGGCTCCAGCGGTCGCCCGCGCTGGGCCAAGCGAATGCATGGCTCACCGATAGCCGGAACCTCTGATGCGCCGATTTCTCGATACCCTGTTCGACGCCACCGCCTGGATGGCGGCGGCCTGCATGGTGAGCCTGCTGTGCATGGTGCTGCTGTCCATCGTCAGCCGCGAGATCGGCTTTCATGTGCGCGGCACCGATGCCTATGCGGGCTACCTGATGGCAGGCTCGGCGTTCCTGGCCTTGGCCCACACGCTCAAGCGTGGGGAACATATACGGGTGACCCTCCTGTTGCAGGCCTTGCCTGCAGCCTCACGGCGCGTCTTGGAAATCTGGAGCCTGAGCGCCGGTGTGCTTCTGTCGGGTTTATTGGCCTTTTACAGCGTGCGCCTGGCATGGCAGTCGCATTTGTTTCACGACATGTCCACCGGAAACGATGCGACACCCTTGTGGATTCCCCAGCTGGCCATGGCCTTTGGGTCACTGGTGTTTGCCCTTGCCATGCTGGACGAATGGGTGATGGAGCTGCGCGGCCGGCGAAGAGCTTCAGCACCCATTGAAGCCCTGCGAAACGAGTGAGGCCGCAGACATGAACGACCTCACCGTCACCGCGCTGTTGATTGGCAGCCTGTTCCTCATCTTGGGGTCGGGCGTGTGGATCGGTCTGACCTTGTCGGGCGTGGCCTGGATCGGGATGCAGCTGATGTCCTCAAGGCCCGCGGGTGACGCGATGGCGGTCACCATCTGGGGGTCCTCTACCAGCTGGACCCTCACCGCGCTGCCGCTGTTTGTATGGATGGGTGAGATCCTGTTTCGCACGCGCTTGAGCCAAGACATGTTCCGTGGTCTGGCACCCTGGATGCAAGCCCTGCCAGGCCGTCTGCTGCACACCAACGTGGTGGGCTGCACCATCTTTGCGGCAGTCTCTGGTTCCAGCGCAGCCACCTGCGCCACCATTGGCAAGATGACCTTGCCCGAGCTTCAAAAGCGGGGGTATCCATCCGATATGGTGATCGGAACCTTGGCGGGCTCGGGCACACTTGGCCTGCTGATCCCGCCTTCGATCATCATGATCGTCTATGGCGTGGCTGCAGATGTGTCCATCGCCAAACTGTTCATCGCCGGAATCGTTCCTGGCATCCTGCTGGCAGTGCTGTTTTCGGGCTACATCACCCTATGGGCGCTGCGGCATCCCGACCGAATTCCGCCACGTGACCCGCCAATGAGCTTGCTGGCCAAACTGCAGGAATCCAGCAGCCTGATACCGGTGGTGCTGCTGATCGTGGCCGTGCTGGGCTCCATTTACGCTGGAATTGCCACCGCCACCGAAGCTGCAGCGGTGGGGGTTCTGGGCGCACTGGCGCTGTCAGCCCTGCAGGGGTCGATGAGCTGGGCCGTCTTTCGAGACTCGCTGATGGGGGCCACGCGGCTGTACTGCATGATTGCCTTGATCCTGGCTGGGGCTTCCTTCCTTACCCTGTCCATGGGCTACATCGGCCTGCCGCGGCACCTGGCCGAGTGGATCGCATCCCTGGGGCTCAGCCCTTTCCTGTTGATGCTGGCCCTGATGGTGTTCTTCATCATCCTGGGCTGCTTCTTGGACGGAATCTCAATGGTCTTGCTCACCATGGGCGTCCTGATGCCCACGGTGCTCAAGGCCGGGATAGACCCTATCTGGTTTGGCATCTTTGTGGTGCTGGTCGTGGAAATGGCCCAGATCACACCACCGGTGGGCTTCAATCTCTTTGTGTTGCAGGGCATGACAGGGCGGGAACTGCCCTATCTGGCCCGGGTGTCCCTGCCGATGTTTTGCTTGATGATCGCTGCGGTGCTGTTGATCTGGTTCGTGCCAGGCCTGGTGACCTGGCTACCCGCGCAAATGCGCCTGTAGCGCCGTCTTCATCAAGGCGTTTGTGCCAAAACACCCACTTTGGCTTTGTCCCGGGCTGCGGCCTCACGATCGGCCAAGCGGCGGAACCACGCGGTGACCCAACTGCTGTTGACCACGATGAACAGCGAATACAGCACTGGGATGAGGAGAACCTCTTGTTGCTGTGGCCCAGTGATGCTGAGTGTGACGATCAGCACGGCCAGCGGCCCGTTCTGAATGCCGGTTTCAAGCCCAATGGTTCTGCTGCGGTTGCTGTCTTGCCGCAGCAAGCGGGCCAGACTGTAGCCCAACACCATGCCCACCAAGCCCAGCCCGATGGCACCGGCATAAACCGCCGGTGAGGTGTCCAGCAACAGCTGGTAGTTACGCGGGATCCAGGTGACGATCAAAAACAAGATCACAAATACCCCCAAGAGCCCTCCCAAGAGCTCCAGCGTGGCACCCACATTGGGATTGACTTTGCGCAACACCATGCCGATGAGGGTGGGCACCAAAAGCACCACCAGCACCTGCGCCACATTGGAGGCCGGGACGGTGTAGTCACCGCTGTAGCCACCTAGGCTGGAGTAGAAGGCCAGCGTGGCTGGCACCATACCCAGCGCGACCAGGGTGGAGACACTGGTCATCATGATGGAAAGCGCCAAGGCCCCCTTGCTGAAATAGGTGAAGATATTGGACGTGGTGCCGCCGGGCATGCAACCCATCAAGATCAGGCCCATGGCGATGGCCGGCGGCAAGCCCAAGGTCTGTGCAAGTGCAAAACCCAGCGCAGGCATGATCCCGTACTGACACACCAAGCCCACGATGACGCCCTTGGGCTTGCGAAAGGCGATCATGAAGTCGCGCCAGGTCAGAGAGGCACCCATACCCAGCATGATGACCATCATCATCAGTCCCAACAACTTGGTTTCGAACTCGGTGACCATCTGGCTGCTTCCGGGTCCTCAGCGGGGGGACTGGGCCTGCTGCAAGGCCTGGGTACGCAATTCACGCCGCAAGACCTTGCCGATCGGCGTCTTGGGCAACTCAGAGCGCAGCAGCACCCGTCGAGGCACCTTGTAGGCGGTCAACTGCCGTCGGCAGTGGGCGATCACGGCCTGCTCATCCAGGGCCGATTCATGACCTGGATTGGGCACCACATAGGCCTGTACAGCCTCACCAACGGCCTCATCAGGCACGCCAATGACAGCCACCTCCAGCACGGCTGGCATCTGTGCGATCACGTCTTCGACTTCGTTGGGGTACACATTGAAGCCACTGACGATCACCATGTCCTTCTTGCGGTCCACAATCCGCATGAACCCCTCGGTGTCCATCACGGCCACGTCACCGGTGCGCAACCAAGGGCCATCGAAGCTGCTGGCTGTCTCTGCTGGCTGATTCCAGTAGCCCTGCATCACCTGCGGGCCTCGAACCTGAATTTCTCCGGGTTGGCCAAACAGCACGGGTTGCCCCGCTTCATCGACCAAGCGGACGTCAGTGCCCGGCGTGGGGATGCCGATACCCTTGTTGCGCACCGGGCCTGTCAGGGGGTTGAAGCTGACCACCGGTGAGGTTTCAGTCAGGCCATAGCCTTCAGCAATGGGGGCACCCGTCACTTCACGCCAACGATCGGCCACGGCCGCATGCAGGGCGGTGCCGCCGGCAATGGCCGCCTTGAGGTGCGCCGGTGGGTAGGCCAAGAACCATTCCTCATTCAGCAGAGCGTTGTAGAGGGTGTTGACGCCGGTCATCCAGGTGATCGGGTTGTTCTCGATGGCCCTTTGCAGGTTTTGCACGGGCCGCGGGCTGGGTACCAGCACATTGCGGGCCCCAATGCTCAAGAAGCCCAACAGGTTGGCCGTGAAAGCAAACACGTGATACAGAGGCAATGCGGTCAGCACACACTCCCGGCCCTCTTCCATGTGCGTTCCCCCCATGGCCAGCATCTGCTGAACGTTGTGCAGCAGATTGGCGTGGGTGAGCATGGCCCCTTTGCTCACACCAGTGGTCCCACCGGTGTACTGCAAGACAGCCAGGTCCTGAAGGCTGGGGCCGGACAGGTCCAAGGTCTGGGCGTTGGCTCGCAAGGCATCGCGCCCCAGCGCCAAGGCCTGGGCCAGGCGAATATGTGGCACCGTCACCGGCGGCAGGGTACGGCTCCACACCTTTTGCACGGCCCGCACCAGGGCTTTGGGCACAGCGGGGAAGAAGGCGGTGACATCGGCCACCACGACGTGCTGAACACCTGTTTGCTGCAGCACTGCAGGCAGCCGCTGGGCGAACATGTCCACCACCACCAGCGCCTTGACCTGCGCATCGTTGAACTGATGCACCATTTCCCGCTCGGTGTACAGCGGGTTGGTGTTAACCAGCACGCATCCAGCCTTGAAAACCCCAAATGCAGCCACTGGGTAGCCCAGGCTATTGGGCAACTGCACCGCCACCCGGTCACCCTTTTGAAGCCCCAGTCCCTGAAGAAGGTAGGCGGCAAAGGCGTCGGATGCCTCATCAACCTGCGCAAAACTCAGGCTGCCATTCATCCCGTTGGGCATCACGCAGTGAAACGCTGAACGGCCCGGGTCGCGTTGGGCAAAGGTGCGGCACCGTTCCCGAACCAACTGCCCAAGGTTCTGGTGGCCCAAGGGGGGCAGCGCCGCCTTGATGCCTGCCGCTTCATAGGCCGCAGCCCACGGGCTGTGGGCCGCGCGCAGCGGTTCCTGCCCGGCAGGGCGTTCGGAGTGGGCCAGACCGGTGCTCAGGCCAGTATTCATGCGATTACCGGCCTGCAACGGCCAGCCATATCTCGTTTTTGCGCATGAACCAGGGTACCCAGGGGCCGTTGTAGCGCGCGTACACCGGCTCGCCCTCGGTTCTGAGCCCAGCGGTCTGGGCTGCGCTGCGCAGTTTGGCCAGGTGGTCGTCGAAGTTGGCCTGCGACCACGCTCCCGAGTAGGTGATCGCCACCACGCGCTGCTCGGCCACGGGCTTGAGCTTTACCCTGGGATCCAATGGCTCAGGCAAGGTCTCCATCGTGAACGATGAAGGCATCATGAACTGCACCGCAAAGCCTTGGCCACCTTCAGCTGGCATTTGCGCCACCGGGGCGGTCATGGCGATCTTCATGGGCTGGGGCGTTTGCACCACAGGTGCGGTCATGGCGATTTTGCGCTCGCCTTTGTTGCGCCCAAAGATGTAGCCGCCCAAAAATGAAAAGCCTTGGTTGCCTGCCTGCTCTGCGGGCCCGGGAACCACCACCTCGGCCACGATGTAGGGCTCGTAGCGGCGCACTTCGATGCTGTCAACAGCCAACACCTGTTCGACCCTGTAGCGAGGCTGTTCAATGGCCTGAACGGGCACGCTGACCAACGACAAAGCGGCCCCTAAGGCCCAACCGACTGCCGTACGTGAAAACGTTGAGGGGATCATGGCGATGACGCTCAAAAGTCTCGAATCGTAGCACTGTGGGTTCATCAGCGATTGGTTGCGCGGCGGGCCTCTGATTCCCCTGCAACCACGCTGGGCTTTGGCTGCGCTGGTGCGCGTTTCAAATTGCGCTGTAATCCGGTTAATGAGACTTTGGACCTACCGCTTCAAACCGGTAATCGACGGCCATGTCATTCCGGTTTCTCTGGAAACCTCCTGGACATGGTCGCGCTTGGTGGTGCAACCGACCGACTCGGGCCAAGCGGCGCTGACCGACCGACAGGATTACCTTAAGGACCGATATCGGTTGCACGAGATCACGCTCAACAGGCCTTACGGAACTGCGGGAACTCAGGGGACTGCTGGGTCTGGAGAGCCGGTGTGCTTCTTGGCCGGGCCTCGAACCGCATGGTCCTACGGCCTAAAGGTCATGCGCGGCGACCAGACACTTTGGCAGTCCCACGACGATCCACATGCCTACCTGCCCAAAATGCAGGATATTTTGACCAGTCGCCAGGACGGCGGGCCCGTGTTCGAGAGTGACCGCTTTAAGCGCAACGCACCGGCCATTGCCACCGATATAGCGCTGGGCCTGTTGTTCTTCGTGGTGGGCAAGACCATCGACCTGCGCACCGCGGCGCTGGTCACGGCAGCAGTAGGCCTGTCCTTGGTGCCCATCCAGTGGCTAATCAACCAATTTGCGCCGCGCAAGTTTGACCTGCTGGGTGGCTTGGCGCTGTTTGGTGTGGTGATGATGCTCTTGTCTGCAGGCTTTTCCTGGTACTTCGAGTCGGAGTTTGCGGTCCAACTCAAGGCCACCATCATGGGCAGCATCGCCGCCACCTGTTTCGCCGTGGATGCCCTGGCCGGAGGACGCGTCATGGCGCGCAGGCTGTCCACTTACATGGCCTACCGCGATTTAAACCTGCAGCGGCTGTCCATAGGTATGGCCTTGTGTGGCTACACGATGGCGGGCATCAACCTAGCGGTGGCCGTGAGCCTTTCAAAAGACGCCTGGCTCTACTACACGACCTGGGGTGACTTCTTGGTGGTCATTGTGCTGACGCAATGGGCACTGAACTGGTCGCGCACCGCCCGATGAGATTCACGATCCGAACGGTTCTGGCCGCTGGGGTCGGCTTGGTGCTGGCAGGCCTGGCCGCTGCATCGTGTTGGTTCTGGTTTACGCCGGTCGGCCTGAACAACTACATCAACAAGATCACCCTGCAATCCCTGTTGCGTTCGCCGGAATCCCTGACCTCGCTGGGGCTGCTGGACGATACCCTACTGGACTTCCACGGCCACAAGCTCACCGCCTTCACACGACAGCAGGAGTTGGACTCTCTGGCGTTCCTCCGCCGGTCGCGTGAAGGCCTGAACCGCTACGGTCCACAGGGCCTTGAGGGTCAAGATCGGCTCACATGGGCCATCGCAGCGTGGATGATGGACGATCAGATTGCTCAAGCGAGCTTTGAGCGCGGCGGCTATCGGCTGACCCAACTTGACGGCGTGACAGTGCAGTTGCCGCAGTTCCTCACCGATGTGCATCCCATCCGCAGCCATCGGGGCGCCCAGCGCTATCTGAAGCGACTAGAGGCCTTTGGAGACATCCTGCAACAGGCCCATCAGCGGGTGGCCGAAGACCGAGACCACGGCGTGGTGCCGCCCGACTTCATCGTACGCAGAGTGCTGGAGCAGCTCAGAGCCTTCGCGGCAGCAGCACCGGCTGACCATTTGCTGGTAAGCAGCCTGCATGAACGGCTTCGGATGGTCGAATCGGTCAGCGCGGCCCAGGCGGTCGAACTGGGACAACAGGCCCAAGACATTCTGCGGCGGCGCATCCTGCCCGGGTACCAGCAACTCATCGAACTGCATGAAGCCCTGCTCAAACATACCGACTCAAGGGCAGGCATTGAGCGCATACCGCAAGGACGCGAGATTTACGCAGCCGCGCTGGCATCGCACACCACCACCCGCATGACCGCACAAGAGATCCACAGCTTGGGCCTGAGCGAGGTGGCCCGGCTCATGACCGAGATGCTGGCCATCTTGGATACGCAGGGTATTGGTCGCGCCGGCCTGTCCTTGGCGCAACGTGTAGCGGAACTAAACCACCGACCCGGGGAAATCTTCCCCAACACCGATGAAGGCCGCGCGGCCATGATCGCGCACCTACAGGCCATCCACGAGAGGGTCATGCAGGTGGCCCCCCGCCACTTCAAGACGGTACCACCGCACCCTTTGGAGATTGTTCGGGTACCGCAATACCAACAAGACAGCAGCCCGGGGGGTTACTACAGCGGCCCGGCCCTGGACGGGTCTCGCCCGGGGCGTTTCTACATCAACCTCAAGGACACCGCAGACAACCCTCGCTGGACTTTGGCCAGCTTCATGATCCACGAGGGAGCCCCGGGGCACCACTTTCAGGCCGCCGCAGCGCTGTCGATCGCCGGCGTGCCGCTGATGCGCCAAATGGCCAACTTCACCGCGTATGCCGAAGGTTGGGCACTTTACGCTGAGCGCATTGCCAAAACCGATATGGGCCTGTATGACGATGACCCCTTGGGTGACCTGGGTCGGCTTCAAGCGGAACTGTTTCGGGCGGCGCGTTTGGTGGTCGACACCGGCCTACACGCCAAGGGGTGGAGCCGCGAGCGAGCCATCACCTACATGATCGAACACACCGGGATGCCTGCTTCTGAAATTGAACGAGAAGTCGAGCGCTACGTGGTCGCGCCAGGCCAAGCCACCGCCTACAAAGTGGGACAACTGGCCATCCTGGATATGCGGCGGGAAGCCGAGGCCGCCCTCGGCCCGCGGTTTGACGTCCGCGAGTTTCATGAGGTGGTGTTGATGAACGGCGGTATGCCACTGGAGCTCTTGCGCGACAACGTCCGGCGTTGGGTGAAGCAGCATCCATGACGGCCAGGCCCACCAGCCCTGCCCAGCGCATTGAGGCGCTCGATGTGATGCGCGGCGTTGCCTTGCTGGGCATCTTCATCATGAACATGCCCGGTATGAGCAGCAGCCTCTTCATGCCGGACGCGGTGGCCAGTGCCGAAACCGATGGCCATGGTGCGCTGGACTCGGCGGCCCACCTGTTCAGCGGCATGCTGCTGGAAGGCAAGTTCAATGGGCTGTTCACCTTGCTGTTTGGCATGGGGATGGCCCTGCAAATGGAGCGGCTCTTTGCTGCCGGCGAGGCCGTCGTGTTGTGGCGCCGCTTGGCGGTGCTCATGGGCTTTGGACTCCTGCACATCGCCCTGTTGTGGGGCGGGGATGTGCTGCATATTTATGCAGTCTTGGGCCTGATCTTGTGGTCCGTTCGCGCTTGGTCGGCTCCCAGCCTCTTGGTGCTGGCCCTGGCGCTGCTGCTGGCGCAGTTTGCCCACGGCGTTTGGGTATCGCAGCTTTGGACCCCGCAGGGCCATGAGGCCGAGCAACGCCTCTTCCACGACCTCATGACCCTGGACAACGCCGTCTTTGGAGCTGGGCCTTGGTGGCCCGGTGTGGCGCTGCGCTTGCAAGAGTCTTGGTGGCTGTACTCCCATAAGCATCTTTGGCAGTCGTCGAGCTGGTTTTGGCTGTCGCTGCTGTGCACGGCCGTTTTGGGCCTGTGGATGCAGCGCTGCGGGTGGGAGCAGCGTGATGGTCCACTCGCCCAGTGGCTGCTGACCTTTGCAGGCTTGAAGGCGTTGCTGTTGCTGCTCGGTCTGGGCTTGGCGTGTTGGATGGCCAGTTCGTCGCTCACCGCCGACCACGATCGCCAAACCGCCCCAACGACTCAGGTGATGCTGGGCTGGATGCTGGGCGATACGCACCGGGTGCTGATGGTGCTGGCGTATGCCGGATGGGTGCTGCGCTGGTGTCTGGGCGGCCGCGGGACCTGGCTGCGCGGACTCCTGGCGCGGGTGGGTCGCATGCCCCTGACGATGTACCTGATGCAGTCGCTGCTGGGCGCCCTGATATTTCAAGGCTGGGGCTTGGGCTACTGGAACCAATTCGGGCCAGCGGCGCTGTCGGGGCTGGCCCTGCTGCTGTACCTACTGGTGCAGGTGCCCTTGGCGGCCTGGTGGCTGGCACGCCATGATTTGGGGCCCGCGGAGGCCCTGTGGCGCCGCCTGAGCTACGGTTCCCCCCCGAGCAAACCTTGAGGCAAGCTGCCCAACAATAGGGCTAAGCTGCGACGAGTTTTATCGTTCTGGAGCTTCATCATGGTTCACGCTTCTCATCGAATGGGCTTAGGCATCCGTGCACTCGGTGCCCTGGTGTTGCTCAGCGCGGTGGCCATTGGGCTGTGGCCCCAGATGGCGCAGGCGCAGGCTTATCCGTCCAAGCCCATCCGCTTGGTGGTGACCTTCCCCAGCGGAGGCGCGCCGGACATCCTGGCCCGCCTGTTTTCCGAAAAGGCCTCGCTGGGCCAAACCATCGTGGTCGACAACCGGCCAGGTGCTGGCGGCAATATCGGTGCTGACTTTGTGGCCAAGTCGCCCCCTGACGGGCATACGCTGGTGATGGCCACGGTGGGCACACACGCTATCAACGGCTCGCTCTATTCCAAGATGTCTTACGACATGGTCAAAGACTTCACCCCAGTGGCCCATGTGGCCTCGGCTCCGAACCTGCTGGTGGTCACCAATGCGCTGCCGGTGCGAAACGTCGCCGAGTTCATCGCCTACCTCAAGGCTAACCCCGACAAAGTGAGCTTCGGCTCTCCGGGCATCGGCACGTCGGTCCATGTCAGCGGTGAGCTCTTCAAATCGATGACCGGCACCAAGATGCAACACGTGCCTTACAAGGGCCGGCAGTTCGCCATCCCCGACCTGGTAGGGGGCCAGATCCAGGCCATGTTCGACAACATGCCATCGGCCCTGCCCATGGCGCGCGAGGGCAAGATTCGCGCCCTGGCGCAAACCACCGCCAAGCGTTCTCTGGCGGCACCCGATGTTCCCACCGTGGCCGAAACAGTGCCGGGCTTTGAGGCCACGACTTGGTTTGCCGTGTTCGCGCCGGCTGGCACATCCAGAGAAGTGGTGGCGCGCTTGAACGCTGAACTGCAGCGGGTGTTCAAGCTGCCTGAAGTGGAGGAGCGGATGAAGTCCCTGGGCCTGGTAACCTGGATTTCCAGCCCGGAGGAATTGGCGCGGCACCAGGCTGCTGAAATCGCCAAGTGGAACAAGGTGGTGCAGGAGTCGGGCGCTCGGGCCGACTGATCGGCAGCATAGAGCTGCCTGTGGTGCAATCTTGGACATGAGCCAAGACCAGTCTCCCGACCTGCCTCCCAACCAACCCGCCGACTACACCCCCCCTGCCGTTTGGCAGTGGAGGCAAGGCAATGGCGGGCGCTTTGCCAACATCAACCGTCCGATGGCAGGGGCCACACACGAGCGGGATCTTCCCGTGGGTCGCCACCCGTTGCAGCTGTATTCATTGGGCACCCCCAATGGCCAAAAGGTCACCATCTTGTTGGAGGAATTGCTTGAGCTGGGCCACACCGGTGCCGATTACGACGCCTGGTTGATCAACATTGGCGAAGGCCAGCAGTTTGGCAGCGGCTTTGTGGCGGTGAACCCCAACTCGAAGATTCCCGCCCTGTTGGACCGCAGCGAAGCCACGCCGGTACGCTTGTTTGAAAGCGGCGCCATCATGGTGTATTTGGCCGAAAAGTTTGCCGCCTTTTTACCTACCGAACGAGCTGCCCGAGCGGAATGCCTGAGCTGGCTGTTTTGGCAGATGGGCAGCGCGCCCTTTGTCGGCGGTGGCTTCGGCCACTTTTATGCCTACGCGCCCTTCAAGATTGAATACGCTATCGACCGCTACGCAATGGAGACCAAGCGGCAGATGGATGTGCTCAACCGCCTGTTGGCTGAGCAGCGCTACATCTGCGGAGACCACTACACCGTGGCCGACATGGCGATCTGGCCCTGGTATGGCGGCATGGCCAAAGGTCTGCTGTACAACGCTGGGGAGTTCCTGCAGGTGCACGAGTACACCCACTTGGTGCGATGGGCTGATGAACTTGCCGCGAGGCCCGCAGTACAGCGCGGGCGCCGGGTCAACAAAGTCAGCGGCGATCCAGCCCTGCAATTGCGCGAGCGGCACGATTCCCGCGACTTCGACGCAGCACCTGACCTCAGCACCTAATCGGGACCACCTTTTTCGACTTTGCATCAAGCGTCGGCTTTTTCGGGCTGCAATCCCCACAGCGCCCGTAAAGTGTCAGGTCGTGTGACTCCACGCTGAAGCCCGGCGGCGCCAAGCGGCCGAGGTCGCCCGGGCAGGCGTGTACGTCAAACACACGCTGGCAACCCAGGCACTGGAAGTGATGGTGGTGTTGGTGACCCGCAACCTCGTAGCGCGTCACCTCTGACGGCAGCGAAACCGTGGCAAGCAGCCCATCCTCCACGAGCGCCTTCAGGCCCCGATAGACGGTGGCCAGGCTCAGCCCGGGCACTTCGCGTTTAGCCGCCTCCAACACTTCAGCCGGCAATAAAGGCCGTCCGGCCGTCTCGATGGCCTGCCGGATGGCGGTGCGCTGGCGCGTATTGCGTTCCATCAGTCCCCGTCTTAATAAGATTGCATTCGCATTACAATTACCCGCAACATCATAAATTCAAACTCCCCCGTCATGCGCACCCCGATTGCAAACTCTACAAACGGCCGCTCGCCGGCCCTTGCCTGCCGCCAGATTCTGCCGGCGGTTCTGACAGCGTGCCTGCTGTGGAGCGCCGGCTCAGCCGCCGCGCAAACCGTCGCACCCCAACCCCGCCCCATGCCCACCAGCGGCTGGCAATTCGGCGCCGTGATCGACACGGCCTACATGGGTAAGGGGGTGCCCCTGGGCCTGCGCGATGAAGGCCTGGGCCTGGGTCACTCCGACCTGCTCGCCCGTGGCACCCTGGGCCGGCATCTGGCGGGCGAGGCCATCCTCGTTGGCGCCACCCACGAGGGTAAGCTGGAACGCCAGGTCGAGAAGTTTCTCGTGGAGACCCGTACCCTGCCTGCCGGCCTGCAGGCGCGCGCCGGGCGCTTCGCTTCCCAGGTGGGCTACCTAAACGAGCAGCACCCCCATGCCGACGACTTCGTTGAGCGCCCGGCGATGTACCGGGCCTTCCTGGGACATCATTACTTCGATGACGGCGTACGCCTGAACTGGACGGCCCCAACGCCGTTCTACCTGCAATTGGGTATCGAAGCCTTCAGCGGTCGCAAGCTGAGCCCCGATGGCATGCGCCGCTCGCGCAACGGAGTCACCACCTTCACCAGCAAGTTCGGCTCGGATTTGGGGGCGAACCAGGCCTGGCAGGCCGGTGCTGCGCTGCTGATCAACCGGCGGGCTTCGGCGGCGGAGCATGACGACCATGATGAAGAACATGGCCACGGCGATGACCATGAAGGCCACGGCCACGGGGCAGCCTTTGCCGGGCGGCGCTTGGCGATGTTGGATCTGGCCTGGAAGTGGGCCCCCAACGGCAACCCCCGCCAGCAACAGGTGCGCGTCGTGCTGGAGCACGCCCGCCTGAGTGGTCTGCCAGATGCCGCGCTGATGGGGCGCCGCCACGAAGGATCATCCCTGTCGGTGGTGTGGCGCTTCCGCCCGGACTTCGAGGCCGGCGTGCGGGCCGATCGGCTGCGGGCAGGCTTTGCCCACGACGATGATGTGGATCCGGCGCGCCTGAACGAACAGGCCATGATGCTGGTCTACAAACCCTCCCACCGACAGTCCCTGCGCCTGCAGTGGACCACCAACCGCGACGCTCAGGGATTCAAGTATGCGGCGCGGCGCCTGGTGTCGCTGCAATACGTGGTGGCCTTCGGCGCGCACGGCGCCCACAACTTCTGATGCGCGGCGTGCTGCATATTGCCGCAGTGGGCCTGTGCAGCTTGGTGCTGTGGCCTGCGGTCGCCGCGGCCCAGACGGCCACACCTGTGCGCGTCTTCGCTTGCGAGCCCGAGTGGGCGGCTCTGGCCCACGAGTTGCTGCCGGACGCGCAGGTGTTCAGCGCCACCACAGTACTGCAGGACCCGCACCATATCGAAGCCCGGCCTGCGCTGATCGCCCAGTTGCGCCAGGCCGACCTGGCCGTGTGCACCGGTGGAGGCCTGGAAGCCGGCTGGCTGCCGGCGCTGCAACAGCGCGCAGGCAACGCGCGGGTGCAAGACGGGGCTAAAGGCATGTTCTATGCCGCCTCGCATGTGAGCTTGATCAACCCGCAAGCGGCCACGCTTAACCCCTTCGCCGGTGATGTGCACCCGGATGGTAACCCGCACTTGCACGCGGACCCCGAGCGGCTGGCCATGGTGGCTCGGGCCTTGAGCGCCCACGTGCAACGGCACTGGCCAGCGTCCGCTGCGGCGGTATCGGCTCGACAGGCCGCTTTCGAAGTGCGATGGTCCAGTCACATTGCCCAGTTGCGACAACGCGCCCACGGCCTGAAGGGACAGGCGGTAGCGGCCCAGCACAGCAGCTTTGCCTATTTGTGGGACTGGCTGGGCATGCAGCAGGTCATGGATCTGGAGCCCAGGCCCGGGCTGCCACCCACCCCCTCGCATCTCAACGGGCTGCTGCAACGCTGGCCCGCCAGCCCTCCGCTGGCGGTGGTCGTGGCCTCGCATCAGGACCCCCGATCAGGGCGGTGGCTGACCGATCGGGCCCAGCCGGCCCGGCCCTTGGTGGTGCTGCCGGCCACGGTGACCCAACCCTCTGCACCCCGCGCCTTGGAGCAGTGGTTCGATCATCTGGTAGACAACCTCATCCGCCAACTGCCGCGCCCCACGCCTTGAGGCGGTGACGGTGCAGTAGGCTCGAACGTTGGATACTTGGTTTGCTTGGCCTGCGCTGGCCCTACTCGCCGGGGCGCTCGCGCTGGTGCCCCTGGGCCGCCAGGTACTTGCCCGCGGTGTGGTTTTCATCGATCTAGCCGTGGCACAGGCCGCTGCAGCCGGGTCGCTGTGGTCGATGGTGCTGCTCCATCGAGGTCATGCCCAAGCGGCCGACTTGCCGGGATTGGCCGGGGCCTTGGTGTGCGCAGCGGCCGTGGCCTGGATCAGCGTGCGATGGCCGGCGCGACGCGAGGCGCTCATCGGTTTGCTCTACGTGTTGTTTGCCTGTCTGGCGCTGTTGGGCGCCAGACTGGATGTCCACGGCCGTGACCGTATGCTCGAACTTTTGGCCGCCGACCTGCTGTGGGCCCAGGGCCCGCCGGTACTGGTGCTGTGCGCGGCCGCCGCGGCGCTGTGGGCGTTGTTGATCTGGCGCCCCCATCTGCTGCAACGCGACGCCCCTTTCTACGCCAGTTTTGCCGCGGTGGTGAGCCTCGCCGTCCCGGTGCTGGGTCTCTTCGTGGTCTTCGCACTCTTGATCGCTCCCGCCCTGTGGTTGCAGGAGCAATCCGATGCAAGCGAGACCTTCCATCCTGGCCGCATCTTGCCGGCTGCAAGCCTGGGGCTGCTCGCAGGCTTGGTTGGTCTGGCGGGCTCCTGGTGGTGGGACGCTCCCAGCGGTGCCTGTGTGGCCCTGGCCTGTGCGCTGCTGGGCCTGGGTGCGCTGCTGCGCCGAATCTAAGCGCGCAGCGCGGCCAGCACCGCGTCGCCCATCTGCGCCGTACCCACTCGAGCGGTGCCCTCGCTGTATATGTCGGCCGTGCGCAAGCCCTGCCACAGCACCTTCTGCACCGCTGCTTCAATGCGTTGAGCAGCAGCCTCCTGGTTCAGCGTGAAGCGCAGCATCATCGCTGCACTCAAAATGGTGGCCAGCGGGTTGGCCACGCCTTTGCCGGCGATATCCGGTGCACTACCGTGGCTAGGCTCGTACAGGCCCTTGTTTTGCTTGTCCAAAGACGCCGATGGCAGCATGCCGATGGAGCCGGTGAGCATGGAGGCCTCGTCGGACAAGATGTCGCCGAACATATTGCCCGTGACGATCACATCAAATGACTTGGGCGTCTTCACGAGCTGCATGGCAGCGTTGTCTACGTACATGTGGTCCAGCTTCACATCCGGGTAGTGCTGGTGCACATCGGTCACGATGTCTTTCCAGAACTGGAAGGTCTCCAGCACATTGGCTTTATCCACGCTGGTGAGCTTACCGCCGCGCTTGCGCGCGGCCTGGAAAGCCACATGCGCAATGCGCTCGACCTCCGGGCGGCTGTAGCGCATCGTGTCGAAGGCTTCCTCGCTGCCGGGAAAGTGACCATCCGTGGCGGTTCGCCTGCCGCGGGGCTGCCCAAAGTAAATATCGCCGGTGAGCTCGCGGATGATCAGGATATCCAGGCCTGCGACCAACTCGGGCTTGAGGCTGGAAGCGTGGGTCAGCTGCTCGTAGCAGACGGCCGGGCGGAAATTGGCGAACAGGCCCAGGTGCTTGCGCAAACCCAGAATGGCCTGCTCGGGGCGCAAGGGGCGGTCGAGCTTGTCGTACTTCCAATCGCCCACAGCGCCGAACAAAATGGCGTCGGCAGCCTTGGCCAGGTTCAACGTTCCCTCAGGCAGCGGGTGGCCACTGGTCTCATAAGCCGTACCACCCACATCGGCCCATTCCAGCTCCAAGGGAAGTTCGAGGGCCTGCAGCACCTTCACCGCTTCGGCGACGATCTCCGGGCCAATTCCATCGCCGGGCAGCACGGCAATCTTCATGCACACACTTTCTGGTTGGGGGGCCGGCACTCGGTGCGCGGCGGGTTCAGCAGGGGCCCCTGTCTATCCGGTATTGGATGGTCTACTGGGTGCATTGGGCTTCAATGCATCTGGTGCGCCAGCCAGGGCATCTTGACCAAGCGCTCAGCCTCAAAGGATCGGATCTTGTCGGCATGCCGCAGCGTCAAGCCAATGTCATCCCAGCCGTTGACCAGGCACTGCTTGCGAAATGCCTGCACCTCAAAAGGTATCTCGGCGCCATCAGGCTTGACCACCACCTGGCGGGGCAAATCAATGGTCAGCTTATAGCCGGGGAAGCCGTTGATCTCGTCAAAGATTTGTGCCACGGCCGCGTCGGGCAACACGATGGGCAACAAGCCGTTCTTGAAGCAGTTGTTGAAGAAGATGTCGGCGAAGCTCGGGGCAATCAGCGCCCGAAAACCGAACTGCTCCAGCGCCCAGGGTGCATGCTCGCGCGAGGAACCACAACCAAAATTACGCCCGGCCACCAAGACGGAAGCACCTGCATAGCGCACCTGGTTTAGCACAAAGTCGGGGTTGAGCCTGCGGCCACTGCAGTCCTGGCCCGGCTCACCGCGGTCCAAGTAGCGCCACTCGTCAAACAGATTGGGCCCGAATCCCGAACGCTTGATGGACTTCAAGAACTGCTTGGGAATGATGGCGTCGGTGTCAACGTTTTCGCGGTTTAGGGGTGCGGCGACACCTGTATGCGCGGTAAAGGGTTTCATAGGGGTGTCCTTAGGCGATGCGGCGAATGTCCACAAAGTGGCCAGCCAGCGCCGCTGCAGCTGCCATGGCCGGACTCACCAGATGTGTGCGGCCACCGGCACCTTGCCGCCCTTCAAAATTGCGGTTACTGGTCGAAGCGCAGCGCTCGCCAGGCTCCAGGCGGTCGGCATTCATGGCCAGGCACATCGAGCAGCCGGGCTGGCGCCACTCAAAACCGGCAGCCTTGAACACCTCGTGCAGACCCTCGGCCTCAGCCTGAACCTTCACAAGGCCCGAGCCGGGCACCACCAAGGCCAACTTCACATTGGAGGCCACCCGCCCACCCATGCGCTTGACCATGGCTGCAGCCTCGCGCATGTCTTCAATCCGGCTGTTGGTGCAGGAACCAATGAACACCTTGTCCACGCAGATGTCGTTGATCGCTTTATTGGGTTCAAGCCCCATGTACTTCAGCGCGTTCTCGATGGCAGCACGCTTGCTCGCGTCCTTTTCCTTGTCGGGGTCGGGCACGCGGTCTTCAATCGACAGCACCATCTCGGGCGAGGTGCCCCAGGTCACTTGCGGACGAATCTGCGCCGCATCCAACCCCACCACAGCGTCCCATTTCGCGTCGGGGTCGGAATGCAGGGTGCGCCAGTAGCCCACGGCCTGGTCCCACTCCACGCCCCTGGGCGCCATGGGACGGCCCTTCACGTACGCAATGGTTTTGTCGTCCACGGCCACAAGGCCGGCTCGGGCACCGGCCTCAATGGCCATGTTGCACACCGTCATACGGCCTTCCATGGACAGGCTGCGCAAGGCGCTGCCACCGAACTCAATGGTGTAGCCGGTGCCGCCAGCGGTCCCAATCTTGCCGATGATGGCCAGCACCACGTCTTTGGCGGTGATGCCAGGCGCCAGATCGCCCTCGACCTTCACCAACATGTTCTTGGCCTTCTTGGCCAACAGGGTTTGGGTGGCCAGCACATGCTCCACTTCAGACGTGCCGATGCCGTGCGCCAAGGCGCCAAATGCACCGTGGGTGGAGGTGTGGCTGTCGCCGCACACCACCGTCATGCCGGGCAGTGTGGCGCCCTGCTCGGGGCTGATCACGTGAACGATGCCCTGACGCTCGTCGAGGAAGGGAAAGTAGGCGGCAGCCCCAACGCTGCGGATGTTCTCGTCAAGGGTGACGACCTGTTGGCGCGAAGTGGGGTCGGTGATGCCATCGAGCCCCAACTCCCATCCGGTAGTGGGCGTGTTGTGGTCGGCTGTGGCCACGATGGACGTGATGCGCCAGGGTTTGCGGCCCGCCAAGCGCAAGCCCTCGAAGGCCTGGGGGCTCGTGACCTCGTGCACCAGGTGGCGGTCGATGTAGAGGACGGAGGTGCCATCTTCCTCGGTGTGGACGACATGTTCGTCCCAGAGCTTGTCGTAAAGGGTGCGGCCGGTCATGGGAAGGCTCACGGTAAAACCTCGTATTTTGGCTTGATTTGGGGGCGTTGGTCTTGCCTGAGTGGGTATGGGCGTTAGAGGTTTGGCCCTGTGTTGGGGTGAGGTGGGGTGGGGTGGGGTGGGGCCGGCGGTCGTGGACGACTGCTGTGCCAGCCTCGCCAGCACCTTTGGCCCCCAACTGCAACGAGCGGGTGAGCGTTTGCAGATGCACCACTTCAATGTCGGGCATTTGCCCGGCCATCGGCACCAAGTAGTTCACCATCGATCCGTTGAGCAAATGGCCGTTCTCGTCGCACCGACACTCCTCGAACAAGGCACCGCCAATGCCCTGCACAATCGCGCCGCAAATCTGCTCGTTCACCAGCTTGGGATTGATCACGCGCCCGCAGTGCCAGGCACCGGGCTACGTCCTGCTTAGAGCCGAGCGTGGAGCATCATGCGCCAGCGGCGGTACCCCCACCTGCATGCTGTATGCCGCGTGCCAAAGCTTGGAGTTGCCCCTCCTGGAGCCCTCAGGGACTGAAACCCCGGCCACAACCGGTGGTGGCCGACCTCCAGCGCTGCGGCGTTGGCAACCCTTGAGGGCTGGGCCGCCGGGTCTTGGGTCAACCCAAGGCTCGGACCACCTCTTCGGGCGCCTGCACCAACTCGATCAGCACACCCTCCCCGCCCAAGGGAAATTCGTCGCTGGCCCTGGGATGGATGAAGGTGATGTCGTGGCCCGCGGCGCCCTTGCGGATGCCCCCGGGCGCAAAACGAACGCCCTGGCGGCTGAGCCACTCGACCGCCTCGGGCAGGTCATCTACCCACAGGCCTATGTGGTTGAGCGGCGTGGTGTGCACGGCGGGCTTCTTTTCGGGGTCCAAGGGCTGCATGAGATCCACCTCCACAGCGAAGGGCCCTGAGCCCAAGGCACAAATGTCCTCATCCACATTTTCGCGCTCACTCACGAAGCTGCTCTTGACCTGCAGACCCAGCAGGTCCACCCACAGACTGCGCAGCCGAGCCTTGCTCGGGCCGCCGATGGCCACCTGCTGGATGCCCAAGACACGAAAGGGTTTGGTCTGGCTCATGGCTGAAGTCTCCGCGGACGGTTCACTCAAACTCGATGATCGTCTGGTCCACCGCTAGGCTCTCGCCCACGCTGACCTTGACCGACTTGACCACACAGTCCTGTGAGGCGGTGAGCATGTTTTCCATCTTCATCGCCTCGATCACGGCCAACCGCTCCCCGGCCAAGACCTTCTGGCCGGGCTGCACCGCCACATTGACCAGCAGCCCTGGCATAGGGGACAACAGCATCTTGGACAGATCAGGCGGTGCCTTGTAAGGCATCAGCTTGAACATCGCCGCAGCACGCGGTGAGAGCACCAGAGCGGCGATGGCCGTGCCGTTGTGGGCGATTCGCAGGGCCAAGGGTTGGCGTGCTGTCCCGCGCTCCACCTGGGCACTGAACGGTTGGCCATTGACGGTGCCCACCATCAGGATGTCGCCCAGCTTGGTCCGGCTTTGGATGGCGAGGGTCCGCCCATCGACCTTGACCTCGGCCTTGCCCGAGACCGGTTCAAACTCACCCACCTGCACCTGGTGGTACTCGTGGCGTCCCTCCGCCCCCAGGACGACCACCACGAAATCGCTCACATGGCCCACTTCATGACCCACGACTTGACCACTGATGCCAGCGGCACGATGGCGCGCTTTGCAGCGCACGAAGCCTGCAATGGCAATCAGGAAAGATGGATCATCGTGGGGCACATCTTCAGCGCGGAACCCCTTGCCGTAATGTTCTGCAATGAAACCGGTGTTGAACTGACCGCTTATAAACTTGGGATGCGCCAGCAGGGCAGCCTGGAAGGGGATATTGCTGCTGACACCGCGGATCATGAAGGCGTTGAGAGCCTCGCGCATCTTGGTGATAGCCTCGTTGCGGTCACGACCGTGAACGATGAGCTTGGCGATCATGGAGTCGTAGTACACGGGGATCTCACCCCCTTCGTACACACCGGTGTCCACGCGTACGCCACCATATTGCCCGTTTTCATAAGCGGAGCCTTGCAGCGTGTTGCGTCCATGCTCCAGGTTTTGTGCCGGCGGCTGATAGCGCACCAGCCTGCCTGTTGATGGCAGAAAGTTTCGGAAGGGGTCTTCTGCATTGATGCGGCACTCGATGGCCCAGCCATCGCGGGAAAGCTGTTCTTGGGTAAAAGACAACTCCTCCCCTGCGGCCACCCGAATCATTTGTTCCACGAGGTCCAGCCCGGTGATGCACTCCGTCACCGGATGCTCCACCTGCAGCCGGGTGTTCATCTCCAGGAAGTAGAAGTCTTGGTCTTTACCGACCACGAACTCCACCGTGCCTGCACTCTGATACTTCACCGCCTTGGCCAGCGCTATTGCTTGTTCACCCATAGCCTGGCGGGTGGCTTCGCTGATGAAGGGAGAAGGCGCCTCCTCAATGACTTTTTGGTGACGGCGTTGTATCGAGCACTCGCGCTCCCACAGATAGACCATGTTGCCGTGTGCGTCGCCCAGCACCTGAATCTCGATATGCCTCGGCTCCAGCACATACTTCTCGATGAAGACACGGTCGTCGCCAAAACTGTTGCTGGCTTCGTTACGGCAACTGGCAAACCCCTCGTGGGCCTCCCTGTCGTTGAAGGCCACCCGCAGGCCCTTACCGCCACCACCGGCACTGGCCTTGATCATCACCGGATAGCCGATACTCTTGGCGATCTCCACCGCCTGCTCGGGGCTGTCGATGGCATCGTTGTAGCCTGGGATGGTGTTGACCCGTGCTTCAATAGCCAGCTTTTTGGATGCGATCTTGTCGCCCATGGCCGCAATCGAGTAGTACTTGGGACCGATAAAGACGATACCCTCTTCCTCGCAGCGCTTGGCAAAGGCTTCGTTCTCCGACAGAAACCCGTATCCGGGGTGCACTGCTTGAGCACCCGTTAGCTTACAGGCCGCGATGATCTTATCGGCGACCAGGTAGGACTCGCGAGAAGGCGCTGGCCCGAGCAGCACGGCCTCATCGGCCAGTTCCACATGGCGTGCGTCCTTGTCGGCTTCGGAATACACCGCCACAGTGGCAATGCCCATCTTGCATGCCGTCTTGATGATCCGACAGGCGATCTCGCCGCGGTTGGCAATCAGTATTTTTTGAAACATATCGTTTGATTCCCGCCTTTCAAAGCGGAATGTTGCCGTGCTTGCGCCACGGGTTTTGCAACTTCTTGTCTTTGAGCATCTTCAGCGATCGGCAAATGCGCTTACGCGTCTCATGTGGCTGAATCACGTCATCGATGAAGCCGCGTGCACCTGCCACGAAGGGATTGGCAAAGCGCGCCTTGTACTCCGTTTCCCGTGCAGCCAGCTTGGTAGGGTCGCCCTTGTCTTCACGAAAGATGATCTCCACAGCGCCCTTGGCGCCCATCACCGCGATCTCGGCATTGGGCCAGGCGAAGTTCACATCGCCGCGCAGGTGCTTGGAAGCCATGACGTCGTAGGCGCCGCCGTAAGCCTTGCGGGTGATGACGGTGATCTTCGGTACGGTGCACTCAGCGTAGGCGTACAGGAGCTTGGCGCCATGCTTGATGATGCCGCCGTACTCTTGTGAGGTACCGGGCATGAAGCCCGGCACATCCACAAAGGTCACCACCGGAATGCTGAAAGCATCGCAGAAACGCACAAAGCGCGCCGCCTTAATCGAGCTCTTGATGTCTAGGCATCCGGCCAACACCAAAGGGTTATTGGCTACTACGCCCACGGTCTGCCCTTCCATACGCCCAAAGCCAATCACGATGTTGGCGGCATAGCCGGGCTGCAACTCAAAGAATTCGCCGTCGTCTACCACCTTGACGATCAACTCCTTGATGTCGTAGGGCTTATTGGGGTTGTCGGGCACCAGGGTGTCCAGCGAATGATCGAGCCGGTTTCCCGGGTCGCCGCTGGGCCGTACCGGCGGCTTTTCGCGGTTATTTAACGGCAGGTAGTTGAAGAAGCGCCGCAGCATCAGCAGCGCCTCCACATCGTTTTCAAAGGCCAGATCCGCTACACCGCTCTTGGTGGTGTGGGTGAGTGCGCCTCCGAGCTCCTCAGCGGTGACCTCCTCGTGGGTGACGGTTTTCACCACTTCAGGGCCGGTCACGAACATATAAGACGAGTCCTTGACCATGAAGATGAAGTCGGTCATCGAGGGGCTGTAGACCGCTCCACCGGCGCAGGGGCCCATGATGAGGCTGATCTGGGGAATCACACCACTGGCCAGCACATTCTTCTGGAATACATCGGCATAACCGCCCAGAGACGCCACGCCCTCTTGAATACGGGCGCCACCTGAATCATTGAGCCCCACCACCGGCGCGCCTACCTTCATGGCCTGGTCCATGATCTTGCAGATCTTCTCGGCATGGGTTTCCGACAGAGATCCGCCAAACACCGTGAAGTCTTGGCTGTACGCAAAGGCCAATCGGCCGTTGATCATGCCGTAGCCGATCACCACACCGTCACCCGGAATCTTGTTATCTGACATCCCGAAGTCCACACAACGGTGCTCGACGAACATATCCCACTCTTCGAACGTACCCTCATCGAATAGCAACTCCAGCCGCTCGCGCGCGGTGAGCTTGCCTTTGGCGTGCTGCGCATCAATGCGCTTTTGACCGCCACCCAAGCGCGCCAAAGCGCGCTTTTCCTCGAGCATCTGTTGAATATCCTGCATCAGGGTGCTCCTTTTGTGATCCGCTCGGGGATGGGGTGGTTTAAGGTAGAGGGGTGGGTGTGCGCGGCTGCAGACTTCAGTGAAACAGATCCAGCAACCGCCTGGCGGCTACCGATGCCGCCACCCGCCCCTGAACCACCTCTTCTTGCAAGCTCGCCAGGGCCGATTCGACGGCAGGGTGGACACGAAAACGTTGGCGCAAGCCGGCCTCAATGCGCTCCCACATCCAGGCCTGGGCTTGTTGAACACGGCGCTGGTCCATCTGCCCATGGGCTGTTTGCAGGTCACGAAAGCGTTCGACTTGTTGCCAGAACCGGTCTATCCCCTGCTCTTTGAGGGCGCTGAGTTGAATCACGCCGGGATGCCACACCGCTTCGTTATGGTGGGCATGGTCGGGGTTGCCGTGCAAGCCAAACAAGCGCAGTGAAGACTGGATCTGCGCCTGCGCACGCGTGGCCGCACCGACATCTAAATCAGCCTTGTTGATGACCACCAGATCAGCCAGCTCCATCACACCCTTCTTGATGGCCTGCAGCTCGTCTCCCGCATTGGGCAGTTGCATCAGTACGAATATGTCGGTCATGCGGGAAACCGCTGTTTCGCTTTGGCCGACACCCACCGTTTCCACGATGACAACATCATGACCGGCCGCCTCGCACACCAACATGGCTTCACGGGTCTTCTCAGCCACGCCACCAAGGGTGCCGCTGCTGGGACTGGGGCGAATGAAGGCACGCTCGTCCATGCTCAGCCGCTCCATGCGTGTTTTGTCGCCCAGAATCGATCCGCCGCTGACAGTAGATGACGGGTCTACCGCCAACACCGCCACGCGGTGGCCCTTGGCGATCAGCATCAGGCCCAGCGCTTCAATGAAGGTGCTCTTGCCTACACCGGGTACACCGCTGATCCCCAACCTAAAAGAACGCCCGGTGTGCGGCAACAGGGCATTGAGGAGTTCATCGGCCTGAACACGGTGGTCGGCGCGCGTGCTCTCCAGCAGCGTGATCGCCTTAGCCATGGCTCGGCGCTGGTAAGCGCCGCTGGGGCCGGTGATCTCGTCCAACAGCTGAAGAAGGGGGGGCAGCATGTGGGGGGGGGGTTGGTTTAGCTGTTTGCCCGGTGGAGCAAACCCAGGTGGGTTGGTGTCGCCCAAGGCTCGCCACTGATTGGTGCGAAGGCTTCTTGCGTTGGGGCTTCAAGGCCCGCGGCACGCGGCCAGTCGATCATCTGATCCATTCCGAGCAGCACCGCCGCGCAGCCTGCCGCCCTCACCCTGCCCCCTGCACCGCACGAATCTGCTCCAAGACATCCTTGGCCGAAGCCGGTATCGGTGTCCCAGGCCCATAAATCCCCTTGACCCCCGCCTCAAACAGGAAGTCATAGTCCTGCTGCGGAATCACCCCGCCAACGAAGACGACGATGTCATCAGCCGCTTGCCGCTTGAGCTCGGCGATGATGGCCGGCACCAGGGTCTTGTGGCCGGCGGCCAGCGTGGAAACACCCACTGCGTGCACGTCATTTTCAATGGCCTGGCGCGCACACTCCTCGGGCGTTTGAAAGAGCGGGCCCATGTCCACGTCAAATCCAAGATCAGCGAACGCAGTGGCCACCACCTTGGCCCCGCGGTCATGGCCGTCCTGGCCCAACTTGGCGATCATCACCCGCGGACGGCGGCCATGGTCTTGCGCGAAGGCGGCGATCTCGCCCTTGAGCTTTTCCCAACCCTCTGCGGAATCGTAGGCGGCTGCGTACACACCGGTCACCTTTTGAATATCGGCACGGTGGCGGCCGAACACCGCCTCCAGCGCGTCGCTCACCTCGCCCACCGTGGCGCGCAGGCGCACAGCCTTTATAGACAAGTCCAAGAGATTGCCCTGACCGCTGCGCGCGGCTTCAGTCAGTGCCTGCAGTGCGGTCCGAACCTGAGCTGCCTCACGGTTGGCCTTGATCTGCTGAAGCCGAGCAATCTGGCCCTCACGAACCTTCACATTGTCGACCTCGAGTATGTCGACCTTGTCTTGCTGCGACAACTTGTACTTATTGACGCCCACAATGACATCCTTACCGCTGTCGATGCGAGCCTGCTTTTCGGCGGCCGACGCTTCGATCTTGAGCTTGGCCCAGCCACTGTCTACCGCGCGGGTCATGCCACCCATGGCATCGACCTCTTCGATGAGGGCCCAAGCCGCGTCGGCCATATCCTGGGTGAGCTTTTCCATCATGTAGGACCCAGCCCACGGGTCAATCACATTGCTGATATGAGTCTCCTCCTGGAGGATGAGCTGCGTGTTGCGTGCAATGCGTGCGCTGAATTCAGTGGGCAGTGCGATGGCCTCGTCAAAGGAATTGGTGTGCAGCGACTGCGTACCGCCAAACACTGCAGCCATGGCCTCAATGGTGGTACGCACCACGTTGTTGTAAGGGTCCTGCTCGGTCAGGGACCAACCCGAGGTTTGGCAGTGGGTCCGCAGCATCAGGCTCTTGGAACTCTTCGCGCCAAATCCTTTCATGATGCGGCACCACAAGAGCCGCGCAGCGCGCATCTTGGCGATCTCGAGATAGAAGTTCATCCCGATGGCCCAAAAGAAGCTCAGGCGCCCAGCAAAACCGTCCACATCCAGGCCCTTGGCCATTGCTGTCTTCACATACTCCTTGCCGTCTGCCAGGGTAAAGGCCAACTCCAGCGCTTGGTTCGCCCCGGCCTCCTGCATGTGGTAGCCGCTGATGGAAATCGAGTTGAACTTCGGCATGTGGTGGGCCGTGTACTCGATGATGTCGCCGATGATGCGCATACTCGGCTCAGGCGGGTAGATATAGGTGTTGCGAACCATGAACTCCTTAAGGATGTCGTTCTGGATCGTTCCACTCAACTGGGCGGGCGACACGCCCTGCTCTTCCGCGGCCACCACATAGCCGGCCAGCACCGGCAGCACGGCGCCGTTCATGGTCATGGAGACACTCACCCGGTCCAGGGGAATGCCGTCGAAGAGGATCTTCATGTCCTCCACCGAATCGATGGCCACGCCAGCCTTGCCCACATCACCCACCACCCGCGGGTGGTCGCTGTCGTAGCCTCGGTGGGTGGCCAGGTCGAACGCCACGCTCACCCCCTGCCCGCCTGCGTCCAGGGCCTTGCGATAAAAGCGGTTGCTGTCCTCGGCAGTCGAAAAGCCGGCGTATTGCCGAATCGTCCAAGGCCGCACCGCGTACATCGTGGCCTGGGGTCCGCGGATGAAAGGCTCAAAGCCCGGCAGGGTGTTGGCATGCGGCAAGGCGTCGGTGTCGGCTGCGGTGTACAGCGGCTTGACCGTAATGCCTTCGGGGGTCACCCAATTCAGCTGGGACACGTCACCGCCCGGAGCGGATTTGGCGGCAGCCTGGGCCCACTGCTCGATCGTGGTGGGCTTGAATGGGTCGGCAGACATGAAGGCTCCTTGGATCGGCGCATGATGCCCCGGGGGCGGACGAATCACCAGGGGGGTTGGTCTATAGCAAGCCGAGGGCTTGTGATGCATAATTATAAATGCAGAATCACTTGCACCAGGCTTTAATCCGCACCCCGCCATGGCATCGGCCGCCCACAGCCTTGCTCCACGCGCCTTGTACGAAGAGGTGGCCGAACGCCTGCGCCAACAGATCTTCAACCGGGAGCTTGAGCCCGGCAGCTGGGTTGACGAACTGAAGCTGGCCGCCACCTGGGGCATCAGCCGAACGCCCTTGCGAGAAGCCCTCAAGGTTCTGGCGACAGAAGGCCTGGTGACGATGAAGGTGCGCCGCGGCGCGTATGTGACCGAGCCCTCCAGCGACGATGTGCAGCAGGTCTACCGGCTGTTGGCTCTGCTCGAAAGCGATGCCGCCGGCGAAGTGGCTGCCAGCGCACACACTGGGGCGGTTGAAGCCTTGCAAGCCTTGCACGACCAATTGGAAAAACAAGTCCGCCAGCGCGAAGCATTCTTCTCGACCAACGAAGCCTTTCACTTCAAGCTGCTGGAATTGGCCGGCAACCGCTGGCGCACGCAGATCGTGGCCGACCTGCGCAAGGTGATGAAGCTCAACCGCCACCACTCCCTGTTCAAGAAGGGCCGCCTCTCGCAGTCATTGGCCGAGCACCGAGCCATCATGGCGGCCATTCACGCGGGCGACGCGGGCGCCGCATCCCAGGCCATGCAACGCCATTTCGCCAACAGCCTGAAGGCCACATCGGGCCAAGCCACGCCGTGAGGGCGCAGTCACAGCGCGCACCGGGCCGATAAAGCCCTGGGACAGCGCACCGGCCTGGACAGCCGCTAAAGCAGCGTTCAGCTCGATTAACCGCGCTGGGCCAACGGCTTAACGTGGCGGGGCTCAGATCCCACGAACAGCTGGCGCGGACGGCCGATCTTGTACTCCGGATCGCCAATCATCTCATCAAGCTGCGCAATCCAACCCACGGTACGGGCCAGCGCAAAGATGGCGGTGAACAGCGGCACCGGGATACCAATGGCCCGCTGCACGATACCCGAGTAGAAGTCCACGTTCGGGTAGAGCTTGCGCGCCACGAAGTATTCATCTTCCAAGGCGATCTTTTCCAGCGCCATGGCCAGCTTGAACAAGGGGTCGTTCTCCAGGCCCACTGCGCCCAGCACCTCGTGACACGTCTCGCGCATCAGCTTGGCGCGAGGGTCGTAGTTCTTGTACACGCGGTGGCCAAAGCCCATCAGCTTGACGCTGGAGTTCTTGTCCTTGACCTGCTTGATGAACTCGCCAATCTTCTCCACTCCCCCTTGCTTTTGAATGTCGCCCAGCATATTCAGGCAGGCTTCGTTCGCACCACCGTGTGCCGGGCCCCACAAGCAGGCCACGCCAGCGGCGATGGCCGCGAACGGGTTTGTGCCTGAAGAACCGCACATGCGGACCGTCGAGGTCGACGCGTTCTGCTCATGGTCGGCGTGCAAGATGAAGATGCGGTCCATCGCACGCACCAGCACCTCGTTGGGCTCGTAGTCTTCACAGGGCGTAGCGAACATCATGCGCATGAAGTTCGCCGAATAGCTCAGGGAATTCTTCGGGTAGATGTAGGGCTGACCAATGCCGTACTTGTAGGACATGGCCACCAAGGTAGGCATCTTAGCGATCAGGCGGATCGCGGCGATGGCCCGGTGCTCGGGGTTATGCACATCGGTACTGTCGTGATAAAACGCCGACAGGGCCCCTACCAAGCCCGTCATCACCGCCATGGGGTGAGCGTCGCGGCGGAAGCCACGCAAGAAGAACTGCATCTGCTCGTTGACCATGGTATGCACGCTCACCAAGCGGTCAAAGTCTTTCTTCTCCTGCGGATTGGGCAGCTCACCCTTGAGCAGCAGGTAGCACACCTCCATGAAGTCGCAGTTCTGTGCCAGCTGCTCAATCGGGTAGCCACGGTAGAGCAGCTCGCCCTTGTCACCGTCGATGTAGGTGATGGTTGAGTTGCAAGACGCGGTGCTCAGGAAGCCCGGGTCGTAGGTGAACTTACCTGTCTGCCCGTAGAGCTTGCGAATGTCGATGACATTGGGGCCCACCGATCCCTTGTATATGGGCAGATCCATGCTGGGGCTGCCGTCGGAGAAAGACAGGGTGGCTTTCACATCAGAGGGGATCATCGCAGCTTCCTTTCGGTGTAGTCCTTAGGCTGGCGTTCGCATCAGCGTCAGCACCTGCAGTACGCCTTCGCTTGCCAGCTCACCTTGCGGGTCCTGCCTGCGCAGCAGCAGGTCCAGCAGGTCGTTGTCGGGCAGGTCCATCAACTTCATCAGCCCAGCGGCATGTCCCTTGGTCAGTTCGCGCTCGTATCGGGTGAAAAAGCGCTCAATGAACAGATCGTTCTCCAACAGCCCCCGCCGGCACCGCCACTTGAGCTGGTTGAGAGCCGATGCCCCCAAGAGATCCTGGTTACCAGGCTGTGCACCCAAGTCTGCAGTCTCAGCGACCATGCTTGCTCGAGCCTAAATGATCTGAGCGCTGTGCGACCGCTTGGTGAAGAGAACAGCGCCTTAAACCGCGCGCCGCACCATTAACTCTTTGATCTTGCCGATGGCCTTGGTGGGGTTGAGCCCCTTGGGGCACACATCCACGCAGTTCATGATGGTGTGGCAGCGGAACAAGCGGTACGGATCTTCCAGGTTGTCCAAGCGGTCACCCGTGGCCTGATCGCGACTGTCGGCAATGAAGCGGTAGGCCTGCAGCAAGCCTGCCGGACCCACGAACTTATCCGGGTTCCACCAGAAGCTGGGGCAGCTGGTTGAGCAGGACGCGCACAAGATGCACTCGTACAGGCCATTGAGTTCTTCGCGCTCCTCGGGCGACTGCAGACGCTCCTTTTCGGGAGGAATAGTATCGTTGACCAGATAGGGCTTGATGGAGTGGTACTGCTTGAAGAATTGCGTCATGTCCACGATCAAGTCGCGGATGACCGGCAGCCCAGGCAGCGGCTTGAGCACCACGGTACCCGGCAGGCTGCGCATATTGGTCAGGCAGGCCAGCCCGTTCTTGCCGTTGATGTTCATCGCGTCTGAACCGCACACGCCCTCACGGCAAGAGCGGCGAAAACTCAGCGTGGGGTCCACAGCCTTGAGTTTCATCAAGGCGTCGAGCAGCATGCGCTCAGAACCGTCGAGTTCCACTTCGAGGGTCTGCATGTACGGCTTGGCGTCCTGGTCAGGGTCGTAGCGGTAGATTTGGAAGGTGCGCTTGGTCATGGGGGCCTTTTACTGCTTGGGTGGGAGGGGTTCTTTAGTCAGCTGGGGACAGAGCCCGCTTTGTTCGGTCTGTCCAACAGCGCCTCAGAAGGTCCTCACCTTAGGTGGAATGCTTTCGACGGTCAGGGGCTTGAGGTTGACGGGCTTGTAGGCCAAGCGGTTGCCTTCGCTGAACCACAGGGTGTGCTTCATCCACTCCTGGTCGTTGCGGCCGTTGGGGTGTTCGGGGGTGTCGCCGTAATCGCTGACCGTGTGGGCACCTCGGCTTTCCTTGCGAGCGGCAGCGGAGACCATCGTAGCGTTGGCAGACTCGACCAGGTTTTCCACTTCCAGCGCCTCGATGCGCGCAGTGTTGAAGACCTTGGACTTGTCTTTCAGGGCGATCGACTTGGCGCGCTCGGTGATGGCGCCCATCTTGGCCACACCTTCACCCATACTGGCCTGGGTGCGGAACACGCCGGCGTGTTGCTGCATCGTTTTGCGGATGTCGTTGGCCACGTCCTGCGCATATTCGCCATCAGTGGCTGAATCCAAACGTGCCAAGCGCGCCAACGAACGGTCGGCGGCATTGGCCGGAAGGTCCTTGTGGGTGCGCGACTGCTTTGCAAAGTCGACGATGTGGTTACCAGCGGCACGGCCGAAGACCAAAAGGTCGAGCAGCGAGTTGGTGCCCAAGCGGTTGGCCCCGTGCACGCTCACGCAGGCGCACTCACCCACCGCGTACAAGCCGTTGACGATGCGCTGCGACCCGTCCGGTGCGGGCGCTACTACCTGACCGTGAATGTTGGTGGGGATGCCGCCCATTTGGTAGTGGATGGTGGGCACCACCGGGATCGGCTCCTTGGTGATGTCCACATTGGCGAAATTATGACCAATCTCGTAAACCGAGGGCAGGCGCTTCATGATGGTTTCGGCGCCCAGGTGGGTCATGTCCAAGACCACATAGTCCTTGTTGGGGCCACAGCCGCGCCCTTCCTTGATCTCCTGGTCCATGCAACGCGAAACGAAGTCGCGTGGCGCCAAGTCCTTCAGGGTGGGCGCATAGCGCTCCATGAACCGCTCGCCGTTGGAGTTGCGCAAAATGGCACCCTCGCCGCGGCAACCCTCAGTCAGCAGCACCCCGGCACCAGCCACACCGGTGGGGTGAAACTGCCAGAACTCCATGTCTTCCAATGGAATACCGGCGCGCGCGGCCATGCCCAGGCCGTCACCGGTGTTGATGAAGGCGTTGGTGGACGCGGCAAAGATGCGGCCTGCGCCACCCGTGGCCAGCAGCACCGTCTTGCCTTCCAGGATGTGCACATCGCCGGTTTCCATCTCCAACGCGGTCACGCCCACCACGTCGCCGTCGGCGTCGCGGATGAGGTCAAGCGCCATCCACTCCACGAAGAACTGGGTGCGGGCCTTCACGTTCTGCTGGTACAGCGTATGCAGCATCGCATGGCCAGTGCGGTCGGCCGCAGCACAGGCGCGCTGTACCGGCTTCTCGCCATAGTTGGCGGTATGGCCGCCGAAGGGGCGCTGGTAGATGGTGCCGTCTGGGTTGCGGTCAAAGGGCATGCCGAAGTGCTCGAGCTCGTAGACCACTTTCGGAGCTTCACGGCACATGAACTCGATGGCGTCTTGGTCACCCAGCCAATCCGACCCCTTGACGGTGTCGAAGAAGTGGTAGTGCCAAGTGTCTTCGCTCATATTGCCCAGCGAAGCACCGATACCGCCCTGCGCGGCAACAGTGTGCGACCGGGTGGGAAACACCTTGGACAACACTGCCACGTTCAGGCCAGTACGGGCCAATTGCAGCGAGGCCCGCATGCCCGAGCCGCCAGCGCCAATGATCACCACATCGAACTTACGCTTAGGCAAGGAACTTCCTACTGCCATGATCAAAGCCTCCAGAGAACCTGAACCGACCAGCCCGTGCAGCCCACCAGCCACACGATGGTAAAGACCTGCAGCAGCAGCCGTACGGCCACCGGTTTGACGTAATCCATCCAGATGTCGCGTACGCCCACCCAAGCATGCCAGCCCAGCGCCACGATGACCACAAAGGTCAGGACCTTCATCCACTGCGCGGAAAAAACGGCCGCCCAGCGGTCATAGCCCAGAGGGCCACCGAACAGCACCTGCACCAACAAGACGATGGTAAACAGGGCCATAAGGCCCGCGGTAACACGCTGGCTGAGCCAGTCGCGCATGCCGTAGTGCGCGCCCACGACGATGCGCTTGGAACCGTAGTTCTGTTGCATGGTGTTCTCGGTACTGCGTGAGTCAGAAAGAGGAAGGTGCGGCTCAAATGAGCCCGAACAGCTTGGCGCCCAGCACGACGGTGAGCGCGAGGCTTGAGGCCAAGGTGACGATGGCCGAGGAGTGGCCCTGTTCCTTGGTGACGCTGTGTGTCATGTCCATCCAAAGATGGCGAACCCCGGAGATGAAGTGATGCAAATAGGCCCAAATTAGGCCCAGCACCAAGAGTTTGACCATCCAGCCAGGCACGAAGCCGATGCCCACGCCGAAAGCGGCGGTGAACTGCTCATAGCTGATCTCCGAGCTCAAGCTGACATCCAGCAGCCACACAATGAACGGCAGCAACAAGAACATCACCGCACCACTGACACGGTGAAGGATCGACACAATACCCGCAGGCGGCAAGCGGTACTGCAGGATCTGCGTGATATGGATGTTGCGGTAAGTGGGGCGCGGTTTAAGAGCCTCGGCCATCGTGGTGTTCCTCAACTTCAGGCGACTGCGCTCCTCGGGGCGAGGTCGAATCGGGCCAATTCGGCATTATATTGCGGCGCAGCATAATCCGGAATGATGGCAGCGGCCAGGTGCAGGTGCTCATCAGTTCAGCTCGTTGCGGTAATGGTGAGCCGCGGTGTGGTACAGGCCACGGCGCAACTCAACCGGCTTGTCCCCATAGGAATAGGACAAGCGCTCTACGCTCAAAAGAGGCGAACCCTCGGGCAGTTCTAAGCACTTTGCAGCCAAGGCATCAGCAGCCACAGCCCGTAACTTTTCACTGGCGCGAATCATGTGGACGCCAAACTCGGTTTCAAACAAGGCGTACATGGGCCCGCGGTACTGCGACAGCCGCTCCGCGCTCAGGCCTTTGAAGAGATTGCCCGGCAACCAAATTTCGTCTAATACCGTTGGGCGCCCATGGGATAACAGCGTCCGCCGGATCTGCACCGCCGATTCACCCGGCTTCATCTCCAGCGCTCGTGCCACATCGGCGGGCGCCCGCACGCGGCGGCATTCCAAAACGCGGCGGCTCACGCGGGCCACCTCGCCACCACTGTCCGGGGCGTCGGGAACCAGGCGCAGGAAACGGTATTGGGTGAGTTGCTCGGAGTGGGTCGACACGAAGGTGCCCTTGCCCTGCCGGCGCACCAACCGGTTTTCTGTGGCCAGTTCATCAATGGCCTTGCGCACCGTGCCCTGGCTGACCTTGAAGCGTACGGCCAGGTCCAATTCGCTGGGAATGACCTCCCCGGGTCGCCACTCGCCGGACTGCAGGCTGCGGGTGATCAGTGCCTTGATCTGTTGGTACAGCGGGCTGAAGGAGGGTGCGGCTTCAGGCGCCTCTTCGCGCGGTGGGGTGGCGGTGGCCATGCGGAGAATTGCATCACAGCGGCCGCAGAGCGTCCACTGCTTTGTCTTATATAAGACATAAGATACGGGGTTACCCTCGCTGACCGGGGGGTTTCTGACCTACACTCAAGAGCACCCTTGGGCATCCGATTGGGCTGCAAGCCTGTGGCGCACCGCAACGATCAGCTGCCGCGTCTGTCCGCGCGGCGGCGCAGCGCTAGCCCAGTGCCAACAGGGCCCTTTTTCAGTCGCCTATCGAGGAGTTCCCATGAGCAAAAAGCCCGTCCGCGTGGCCATTACCGGCGCCGCCGGTCAAATCGGTTACGCCCTGCTGTTCCGAATCGCCTCGGGCGAAATGCTGGGCAAAGACCAACCGGTCATCCTGCAGCTGCTGGAGATTCCGGATGAAAGGGCCCAAAAGGCGCTCAAGGGCGTGATGATGGAGCTCGACGACTGCGCCTTTCCGCTGTTGGCCGGCATGGAAGCCCATAGTGACGCCAACACCGCCTTCAAAGACAGCGACTACGCCTTGCTCGTAGGTGCCCGCCCACGCGGCCCTGGCATGGAGCGCGCCGACCTTTTGGCCGCCAATGCTCAGATCTTCACCGCCCAGGGCAAGGCCCTGGACGCGGTTGCCAGCCGCAACATCAAGGTGCTGGTGGTGGGCAACCCCGCCAACACCAACGCCTACATCGCCATGAAAAGCGCACCGAACCTGCCGGCGAAGAACTTCACCGCGATGCTGCGCCTGGACCACAACCGGGCGCTGAGCCAATTGGCCGCCAAGACTGGCAAGCCGGTGGCCTCGGTCCACAAACTGGCCGTGTGGGGCAACCACTCGCCGACGATGTACGCCGACTACCGCTTCGCGACCATTGATGGCGCCAGCGTAAAGGACATGATCAACGACCACGCTTGGAACAAGGATGTGTTCCTGCCAACGGTGGGCAAACGCGGTGCGGCCATCATTGAAGCGCGTGGGCTGTCTTCCGCTGCTTCGGCCGCCAACGCCGCCATCGACCACATGCGCGACTGGGCCCTGGGCACCAACGGCCAGTGGGTGACCATGGGCGTGCCCTCGCGCGGCGAGTACGGCATCCCCAGAGACATCATGTTCGGCTACCCGGTAACCTGCGCCGGCGGCGAATACAAGATTGTCGAAGGCTTGACCATAGATGCCTTCAGCCAGGAGTGCATCAACAAGACCCTGGCCGAGCTGCAGGGCGAACAAGACGGCGTAAAGCACCTGCTGTAAGCCCAACACAAGGGCGTACAGTCGGGCTAAATCCCAGGGGCGCGCAGCCCATCCGTTGCGGGCCCTTTTTCTCTCGTATGTGAGTGCAGTGCCCCCCATTCGCGAACACCTTAAGCCCAGCGGCAAGGCCGCGCACCCCGCTTCGGTCTTGTTCGAAGAAGGTGATGGAGCGGCGATGCTGCCCGTGTGCGACCACTATTGCGGCGTAGAAGCACGCATGCGCAAGAGCCTTGCACTGCAGGCCGAATGGGGCCCGGTTTTCGATGTCACGCTGGACAACGAAGACGGCGCACCCGTAGGTGCCGAAGTGGAGCATGCACACCTGATCGCGGAGTTGCTGGGCGGTGCAGACAACCGGTGGGGCCGGGTGGGGGTGCGCCTGCTCGATGCCCGCCACGACCGCTTTACTGATGTGGTGCAGGTGGTGCTCAAGGCGCGCCAGGCGCCAGCCTATCTGATGATTCCAAAGTCCCAAGGGCTTGCTGATGTTGAGCAGGCCGCCCAACTGATCGACCGCCTGGGGGGCTCAGCCATCCCTCTGCACGCCCTGGTGGAGACCCATGGTGCGCTGCGCGAGGTGCATGCCCTGGCGGCTCACCCGCGCATCGAATCCCTGTCCTTGGGACTGATGGATTTCGTTAGCGCGCACCGCGGCGCCATTCCGCAATCAGCCATGGGTGTGGTGGGCCAGTTCAGCCACCCCTTGGTGCTGCGCGCCAAGCTAGAGATTGCTGCTGCATGCCACGCCCACGCAAAAGTGCCGTCGCACAGCGTGGTCACCGAATTCAAAGACATGGCTTCTTTGTCGCAGGCTGCACGCCGTGCGGCACAAGAACTCGGCTACACCCGCATGTGGAGCATCCACCCAGACCAAATACACCCCATCGTTGCAGCCTTCACGCCCAGCGTTGATGAGGTAGAACAGGCGCTGGAGATTCTCTTGGCAGCCGAGGCCGCCCACTGGGCGCCGGTGCGCCACCTTGACACCCTGCATGACCGCGCCAGCTACCGCTACTTCTGGCAGCGGCTTCAGCGCGCCGTGGCCGCTACCGGGCTCAGCGGCGCGGCGGTGGTTCCGCCAGCCGTGCGCCAACGTTGGTTCGGCGCACCGAACCGCTGAGGAATGCACCCCAAAAAGAGGCGCCGATGCGGGATTTCTACTCTTGGCTTGGCAAGCCCATGGGTTCGATGCTGGGCACCGCACAGGCCAGGCATCGATCCTTGGCCTTGGCAGTTGCCTTAGCCTGGCTGGCGCCGGCGCCTGCGCCAGCCTTTGCGGCCGCAAGCGCGGGCAGCACCAAGAAAGCGGCCACCGCCGCGGAAAAGCCACGAGCCGCCGCACGCAAGGCCACCACGGCAGCCGGCGCGGCTGCAGCAGCGGCGGCCAGCGCCACCCCCTTGGCCCTGGCCAACGATGAACAGCACCATGCCTACAGCCTAACCCACCTGGGCGAGTACCAGTGTGAGTTCAAACGTGTGGTGCAGGTACTGGCCAACCCCCGCCATGAAGGCTATGTCGACCTGCACTTTGACAAAAAGGTGGTGACCGCGCGCCCAGTGCTCTCCAGCACCGGCGCCGTGCGGCTTGAAGACGTCAGGGGACGCTTTCTGATGGTGCAAATCGCCTTCAAGAGCATGTTGATGGACACCAAGATTGGCCAACGGGTGGCCGACGACTGCCAGCACGACCAGCACCGCGAAGCCCGGCGAGCGGCAGCCAACGCCCCCCCCCAAGCCGGCCTGGGCATCATCCACCCCTTGGCCTCGCCAGAAGCAGCGGCGGCGGCACCGGGTGCGGGGCCCGCGCCCGCGCCGGCCCAGCCCGCGCCGGCCCAGCCCGAGCCTTCCCAGGGCGAGCCATTGCGATGACATTTGGCGCAGCGAAGCTTGGAACTCCGGGGGGGGCTGGGCCAAGTCTTATATAAGACATAAAATAATAGAGGAATTCCCAACGGAGCGTCCCCACAATGCTGCAAGCCTATCGAGCCCATGTCGCCGAACGCGCCGCCCTGGGCATTCCCCCCCTGCCCTTGGACGCCAAGCAGGTAGCCGCGCTGCTCGAGCTGATCAAGAACCCGCCGGTGGGCGAAGAAGCCTTCCTCATGGACCTGCTCACCCACCGGGTGCCACCTGGCGTGGACGATGCCGCCAAGGTCAAGGCTTCATTCCTGGCCGCTGTGGCTCATGGCGATGAGAAGGTCGCTCTGATCACCCGCGCCAAGGCCACCGAGCTCCTGGGCACCATGGTGGGCGGATACAACGTGCACCCGCTCATCGAGCTGCTCGATGACGCCGAAGTGGGCGGTGTGGCCGCTGATGGCTTAAAGAAGACGCTGCTGATGTTCGACTTCTTCAACGACGTGGCCGACAAGGCCCGCGCCGGCCACGCACAAGCCAAGGCGGTGATGCAAAGCTGGGCAGACGCCGAGTGGTTCACCCGCCGCCCTGAAGTGCCCAAGAGCATCACCGTGACCGTGTTCAAGGTGCCTGGTGAGACCAACACCGATGACCTGTCGCCCGCACCCGATGCCTGGAGCCGCCCGGACATCCCGCTGCATTCGCTGGCCATGCTGAAGAACACGCGGCCCGACACCGCCTTCAAGCCTGAGGAAGACGGCAAGCGCGGCCCGATGAAGTTCATCGAAGAACTCAAGGGCAAGGGCCATCTGGTGGCCTATGTGGGCGATGTGGTGGGCACCGGTTCTTCACGTAAGAGCGCAACCAACAGCGTCATCTGGGTCACCGGCAAAGACATTCCCTTCGTGCCCAACAAACGATTTGGCGGGGTCACCCTAGGTGGCAAGATCGCCCCCATCTTCTTCAACACGCAAGAAGACTCCGGCGCCCTGCCCATCGAGGTTGAAGTGAGCAAACTCAATATGGGCGATGTGATTGAAGTGCATCCCTATGAAGGCAAGATCACCCGCAACGGCGAGGTGGTGGAGCAGTTCCGGCTCAAGAACGATGTGCTGCTTGATGAAGTGCGCGCCGGCGGCCGCATCAACCTGATCATCGGACGCTCGCTCACCGCCAAGGCGCGTGAGTTCCTGGGCCTGTCCGCCTCCACCGCCTTCCGCCTGCCCCAGCCCCCGAAAGACAGCGCAAAGGGCTACACCCTGGCGCAGAAGATGGTGGGCCGCGCCTGCGGCTTGCCGGTTGTCAAGGGCCAGCAACAGGGCACTCGCCCCGGCACCTACTGCGAGCCTCGCATGACCACCGTGGGTTCACAAGACACCACCGGCCCCATGACGCGCGACGAGCTCAAGGACCTGGCCTGCCTGGGCTTCTCGGCCGACATGGTGATGCAAAGCTTCTGCCACACCGCCGCCTATCCCAAGGCGGTAGATGTGAAGACGCACCGCGAACTGCCCCAATTCATCAGCACCCGCGGTGGCGTGTCGCTGCGCCCGGGCGATGGCGTGATCCACTCATGGCTCAACCGCCTGCTGCTGCCCGACACCGTGGGCACGGGCGGCGATTCCCACACGCGTTTCCCCATCGGCATTTCTTTCCCGGCCGGCTCAGGCCTGGTGGCCTTTGGTGCTGCCACCGGTGTGATGCCGCTGGACATGCCCGAGAGCGTGCTGGTGCGCTTCAAGGGGACGATGCAACCTGGCGTGACCCTGCGCGACCTGGTGCACGCCATTCCCCTGTATGCCATCAAGACTGGCCTCTTGACCGTGGCTAAGCAAGGCAAAAAGAACATCTTCAGCGGCCGTGTGCTGGAGATTGAAGGCCTGCCGCAACTGAAGGTGGAGCAAGCCTTTGAACTCAGTGATGCCAGCGCCGAACGCAGTGCTGCAGGCTGCACCGTCAAGCTTGACCAAGCGCCCATCATCGAGTACCTCAAGTCCAATGTGGTGCTGATGAAGAACATGATCGCCAACGGCTACGCTGACAAGCGCGCCCTAGAGCGCCGCATCAAGGCGGTGGAGGCCTGGCTGGCCAAGCCCGATCTGCTCGAGGCCGACGCCGATGCCGAATACGCCGCCGTCATCGAAATCAACCTTGACGACATCAAAGAGCCCATCGTCTGCTGCCCGAACGATCCGGACGACGCCAAGTTCCTCAGCGAGGTCTCAGGTACCAAGATCGACGAGGCCTTCATCGGCTCTTGCATGACCAACATCGGCCACTTCCGCGCCGCGGCCAAGGTGCTGGGTAACGCGCGTGACATCCCAGTCAAGCTGTGGGTGGCCCCACCCACCAAGATGGACGAAAGCGAGCTGATCAAGGAAGGCCACTACGCCACGTTCGGCTCTGCGGGTGCCCGCACCGAAATGCCCGGTTGCAGCCTGTGCATGGGTAACCAGGCTCAGGTTCGCGAAGGGGCCACCGTGATGTCCACTTCCACCCGCAACTTTCCCAACCGCTTGGGCAAGAACACCAATGTGTTCTTGGGCTCAGCCGAGCTAGCGGCGGTGTGCTCCAAACTGGGCCGCATTCCTACCTTGGGGGAATACCAGGAGGCCGTTGGCATCATCAGCCAAGACTCCGCCAGCATCTACCGCTACATGAACTTCAACCAGATCGAAGAGTATGCAGAGGTGGCCAAGGACGTGGCGATCTGAGGCGGTACGGACGGGCGCCCTCGGCGCCAACCGCTCCTCAAAGCTGGGCACCGCCCGGTCTTTTTCATTGCAGCCTCAGAAAGGCCTGCAGGCGTTGCACCTCGTCGGCCAGCGCTGACTTGAAGGCTGCCTTGCGCGGTGCGCGGCCTGCAACGCAGCCAAACTCGCCAGGGTGACGGGCCGACTGCGGGTTCTCGCCGGTGGGCCGCATCCCACTTCAACTTGGGACAGGTGCGGTAGCCGCTGCGCGGTATGAACAAAGACCGCCCCAAGGCATAGCGGCGCAGGTCGTCGAGCGAAACCGGGCGTACCAGCGATCAGGGCACCAGGGCCTCGACCCAATCCACCAGGGCTTCCAACACCACTTGGCCGCGTTCATCGCCGGCCGCCAGCCGTTCCTCGGCCAGCTCGTCGATGCGGGCCAACACTTGCCCCACGGTGCGGTGCCCCCCCTTGCCTTGCAGCAGCCGCGCACGGCAATGGTTCAACCACTGTTCGCGCTCTTCTTCATCGAGAGTCTCGGGCCAATTGCGCGCGCGGTAGCGCAGCAGCAGCTCATCGAGCCGAGGGTCTTCCAAGGCGGTGCGGATGCGCGCCAGCGCCTGGGCGGGCTGCTGGCGCAGCCTCTCCAAGGCACGCCGGTCGTTGTTAGACAGAAAGGCGCCGGCATACAGGGTTTGCTCGGCATCCAGATGGGCATCCTCTGCGCGCGGTTCACGGCTGAAGACGCCTGCCCAGGGCACCGCGTCGAAAGCCTCGGCCTGCGCCAGAGCCGCCTGGGCATGCCTGAGCGCCTGCCCGACATCGATCCCCCAGTGCGTGGCTCGGGTCTGGCGAAGGGTGGCCAGGTTCTTGATGACCACCGGGCTTTGATTGATGTGGATCGATTTGATCGGCAGACGGCTCACACCCTCGGGAAGGTCTTCGCGGCGGGCAAACAGGCGGCTGCGGATGTCATCGGCTGACAGGCCCAACAGCTGTTGAGGGTCTTGTGCCAAATCCCACACCAGCACCTCGTTGGCGTTGCTGGGGTGCATGGCCAGAGGCCACACCACTGCGGTGTAGCCCTGCTGTGGGCCCAGCCGCCCTGAGACATGCAAGAAGGGTTGGCGCTGCGCACCAAAACCACCGACGACCGCCTTGACCGCCTGCTTGTCGCGCAGGCCCAGGCAGTAGTCGAACAGCTTGGGCTGCTGCTGCCGCACCAGGCGGGCCAAGGCGATAGTGGCGCGCACATCGCTCAGTGCATCGTGCGCTGCTTCGTGCTGCAGGCCATTGGCCGCCGCCAGGTGTTCCAGTTTCAGTGAAGGCCGCCCGTCCTCTTTAGAAGGCCACTGAATGCCTTCGGGTCGCAGCGCGAAGGCACAGCGCACCACGTTGAACAGGTCCCAGCGGCTGCAATGGTTCTGCCACTCGCGCCCGTAGGGGTCGATGAGGTTGCGCCAGAACAGGTGTCGGGTGACCTCGTCATCAAAACCCAGCGAGTTGTAGCCCGAGCCAATGGTACCGCTGCGGCCCAGTTCGTCGAGCACCGCCTGCGCAAACGCCGCCTCACCCAAGCCGCGTGCCTCGCACAGTTGCGGAGTAAGGCCAGTAATCAAGCATGAATCGGGGTCGGGCAAAGCATCGCGCGGCGGCTTGCAATACAGCATCACCGGCTCGCCCAGCTCGTTCAGCTCAGCGTCGGTACGGATGCCAGCGAACTGCGCAGGTGCGTCGCGCCGGGTGTCGATGCCAAAGGTTTCGTAGTCGTGCCAGAAAAAGGTCAGGCTCATTGCATGAGCCCTCAGGCCTTGCGGTCGATCACAGCTTCCTCAGCCAGCGTCTGAAGGTCCACGCCCTGGCTGCGGGCCCAGGCCTGCAGCACCGGCATCAAGGGCCCCAGGCGCTCGTCTACCGCTTGCCGCACCGTATCCACCATCACCTGTGTGGCGCGCTCGATTTCGATGTGCACCGCATCGCCCTCGGCCTTGTCGGCAAAGGTGGTCATGCGCAGGGTTTCGGGGATCAGCCACACCTCAAACCAACCGGCACCATCGGCCTGGCGGCTGGCTTCGGCCACGGTGAGGCTGGCACCGTTGACGGCGATGTAGCCCTTGGCGAACACGTAGCGCATCCAAGGTGCAGTCACTGCAAAACGCAAGACACAATTGTTGTCAGGCCGGCGTATCTGTTGGACCGTTGCACAGCAGTCGACGTGGCCCGACAGCACATGCCCGCCTACCTCGGCCCCCTCGCGCGCGGCGCGCTCCACGTTCAAGCGCTCGCCCTGGCGCACCCGTCCTAGTGTGCTCAGCGACAAGGTCTGCTGCATCACATCGAATTCGGCCCAGGTGGCGCTTACTGCGGTCGATCTGGCCGCCGGCTGGGTTACCGTGCTGTCCGCTGCCGCAGGCGCTGCACCGAAGGCGGTGACCGTCAGGCACACACCGTCGACCGCCACACTAGCCCCCACCTCGACGCCCGCGAGGAATCCCGCTGGAAAGGCCAGCCGAAAGGTGCGCAGACCAGGACGGTCGGCCAGGGCCACCACGGTGGCCACGCCTTGAACAATACCGGTAAACATCGCGCGAGCTTATCAGCCGCGCCCGTGCCAGCGCCTACCAGGTGGTCTCACGCTTAGGCGTGGCGCCAATGCGGTGGATGGACAGGTCAGTCCCGTTGAACGCTTCCTCAGCGCTGAGCTTTGGTGCAAAGCCCAGGTGTGTACAGCGGCATCAAGCCCCTCACCCAAGCGCTGGCTCTTAGACATTCGCACCGTGTGCCAACTTCCAACCCAGCACGCCAGCGTCTTGAACCGCCGCGCGCAGCCGCAAGGTGCGGGCGCCCAACCGGGCTGGCTGCAGGTTCTGTTGGCGCCAGGCCTTTGAGGGCTTTGCCCACAACGAGGAGGCCACCAAGCGTTTAGACTGCGCGGGAATGCCAATGCCACGCGCCGCCATGAGCAGTGTCCGCACAGTCCTCGTTTCCTGCCGCTGCTTGGCAGCCTTGCTGGTGTGTGCCGCCCTGGGCCTGGGCGCCTGTGGTGGCGGCTCTTCGTCATCGCCCGCCAACCCGGACCCGGTGGGCGGATCTGCGGGCGCTTCTGGTGGTGGATCCGGTGGTGGATCTGGTGGCGCCAGCAACCCACCCACAGTCATCCTGCCCCCAGTTGACGTGTCGGCCGTGGCCGTGGGCAGCAGCGCCCTGCCCTTGCCGGACGGTTGGCAGAACGGGGCCTTCATGCAGGTCTTTGTTCGCAGCTACCAAGACAGCGATGGCGACGGCATCGGCGACCTCAGGGGGCTGATCTCGCGCTTGGACTACTTGCAAGACCTCGGTATTCGGGGCCTGTGGCTGATGCCGGTGCACCCCAGCCAAGACCGCGACCACGGCTATGCGGTGAAGCAATACCGCAACGTCGAATCGCAATACGGCAGCCTGTCCGATCTGGATGCGCTGGTCACGGCGGCCGCCGCACGAGGCATCGGGGTGATCTTGGATTACGTGGTCAACCACAGTGCAGCCGACCACCCGGCGTTCATCAATGCCCGCGCGGCCAAGGACAACCCTTACCGCAACTGGTACCTGTGGCAAGACGCCGCACCCACCAACTGGAACGTGTTCGGCAGCTACCCTTGGCACCAAGACCCCACCGGCTGGTACTACGCTGCCTTCCGCAGCCAGATGCCCGACTGGAACCTGCGCCTGCCCGCGGTTGAAGCCTTCCACCACGATAACCTGCGCTTTTGGCTTAACCGCGGCGTGGCCGGTTTTCGATTTGATGCCGTGGGCCTGTTGATCGAGAACGGCCCCAACGCTTTTAACAACCAGCAGGAAAGCCGCAGCTTCATGCAACGCGCTCAAGGCGTGCTGCAGGCCTACCAACGGCGCTACATGGTGTGCGAAGCACCTGACGATTCCCAAGGCTACGCGCTGGCTTGCGGCAGCGCCTTCGCATTTGACCTCAACGCCCGCATCCTGGGTGCGGTACGCGGCCAAGCCGCGGACATTGCAGCGGTCAGCCGCTACTTCAGCACCGCCGCGCCCAGCACGGCCACCTTCTTGGCCAACCACAACCTGTTCGCCGGCGACCGGGTGTGGAACCAACTGGGCGGCGACACCATGCTCATGAAGTTAGCCGCGGGCACCTATCTGCTGCTGCCGGGCACGCCCTTCGTGTACTACGGCGAAGAGATTGGCATGGCTGCAGCCTCAAATATCGGCGACGATGCCCGCCTGCGCACGCCGATGAGTTGGACCAACAACAGCTTGCACGCCGGTTTTTCAAGCACTTCACCCTATCGCAGTGTGTCCAGCAATGTGGCCACAAACAATGTGCAGGCGCAGCAGGGCCAGGCCGATTCCCTCCTGGCCTTCTACAAGGCCATGCTCAAGCTGCGCAACACCCGCTTGTCGATTGCCCGCGGCGGCTACGACAAGCCTTTCGTGCAGGGCGCGGTGATGGGCTATTTCCGCACGCTGGGCCAGGAGCGCAGTCTGGTCTTGGTGAACTACGGTGCACAGGCTGCGCGCGTCACCCTCACCGACTTGCCTGCAGCCGCTGTGCTGAGCACTTTGTGGCCGCAGGGCCTGGCGACCACCAGTGCCAACGCCGGTCAGGTCGAATTGGAGATCCCGGCCAAGAGCCTGCGTGTGCTCGATGTGCGCTGAGGCTATCTGCCCTGCGCCATGGGCCAGCCCGTTCGCGCTGCAGCCCCTGACGTGGCGCGCCACAAGGCGCTAGCGCAGCGCGCGGTTGCCCCGATCCACCCTGCAGCACAACTCTTGTGGGTTTCCGAACCAGCCATGGCCGGTCAACTACAGCCCGCGTTAGCGTCTGTCAGCTTTGAGCCCAAGGGCCCGCGTTTTGCACCGCAATCGGTGCAGGTGTGGGACCTCTCGGGAGGGTGCTAGCCGCTCATGCCAACAGCGCGAACGGCCCTCGCCCACTGGCTGCGGTGATCAGGCCCAACACCCGGCGCGGCTCCTCGCCCATCATCGACCAGTCAAACCGCCAAGTCCAGTTGTGCGGCCCCATGGTCCCGGGCAGGTTCATCCGGTGCTCACCACCCAGGCCCAACACATCCTGAAGCGGGAATACCGCCATACAGGCAACCGATTGTGCAGCTGCACGGATCATCCCCCAATGGATGTCGCAGTCCCAAGCATCCAGGTAGGACGCTGCAAACTGTCTTTCAGCGGGTGTAGCCTGCGCCCACCAGCCGTGTACCGTGTGGTTGTCATGCGTGCCGGTGTACACCAGCGTGTTGGGCACGTACTGGTGGGGTAGAAACTCGTGGCTGGCATCGCCGCCGAAGGCCTGGGAGAGGATGCGCATGCCCGGAAAACCACAGCCGTCGCGCAAGGCCAGCACATCAGGGGTGATCAGGCCCAGGTCTTCAGCCACGATGGGCAAGCGGCCCAATGTGCGTTCGATGGCCTCAAAGAAGGCCCGACCCGGCCCCGGTACCCACTGCCCTTCACGTGCAGTCGGACATGTGGCAGGAATCTCGTAGTAGCCAGCAAAACCGCGAAAGTGATCGATGCGAAACACATCGGCCTGGGCGAGGGTGCGCTTGACGCGCGCGGTCCACCAGGCATAGCCTTCAGCGGCCATGCGGTCCCAGCGGTACAGCGGGTTGCCCCAACGCTGACCGTCTTCGCTGAAATCGTCAGGGGGGCAGCCGGCCACCACCGTGGGCTGAAAGTCCTCATCCAGTTCGTAGAGGTCGGGCCTGGCCCAGCAATCGGCGCTGTGGTGGGCAATGAAGATGGGCAGGTCACCCATCAGGCGCACACCGCGGGCTTGGCCGTATGCACGCAGCGCAGTCAGTTGGGTGTCAAAGCGCCACTGCACAAAAGCCCAGAAATCTATTTCGCCAGCATGCTCGCGCGCTGCCTGCTGCAGCGCGGCGGCTTCGCGCAGACGCAGCGCAGGCGCCCAATCCCACCAGCGCTGGCCCCCGTGAGCCCACTCCAAGGCCATGAACAGCAAGTAGTCATCGAGCCACCAGGCCTGCTGCACACGCCAAGCCTGCAGGGCTGCCCGCTGATCGGCCGTACCGCGGGCCAAAAAGCCGGCATGCGCACGGCGCAGCCGCTCCAGCCGCCAAGGCACGATGGCCTCGAAGTCCACCCGCCGTCCGCCCTCGGCCACGGGCGCATCTTGGAGCTCGCCGTGGTCGATCCAGCCCGCCTGCACCAGCGGCTCGAAGGCCACCATCAGTGGGCTGCCCGCAAAAGCCGACACGCTCTGGTAAGGCGAGTTACCGGGGCCGATCGGCGTGGTGGGAAGCCATTGCCAAATCGTCTGCCCAGCCGACTGCAGCCAATCCACGAAGCGGTAGGCATCAGGGCCAAAGTCGCCAATGCCGTGGGGGCCTGGCAAAGAGGTGATGTGCAGCAAGATGCAGCTCGAGCGTTGGGTCAAGTCCATGGTTCTTTTGATCCAGCCTGGGTTCACAGTGCCTGCAGCACCCAAACGCTGCGAGCAGGCAAGGTAACGGTGCCGCTCAGCACGGAGGAAACCTGGGATTGCGGCGAGCTCTCGGCGGTGGCGAGCGACCCGGTCATCACCCCGACTCCGGCATCGGCTTCAGTGGAATCGAGCACACAGCGCCACGCCCCTTCTAGCTTGAGATGGGCTTCGTAGGCATGGGGATGGAACACCGTCATCAGCGCCGGCGACTGCGGTGTGGTGTACAGCACCACCAGCGATCTGTGATGCTCATCGTGCCAATCGTGGGCCCTCAGGGGCTGCCCGTCCAGGCCCAGCCAACGCACACGGGGCAACTGATCCTCTTGGGCATGGTCGGCAAACCATTGGTCATGGCGCAGGCATTCATGCGCCGCGCGCAGAGCCAGGGCGCGCTGCACCAGCGCCAACAGGGCGGCATCCACCTGCGACCAATCCAGCCAACTCACGGGCGCGTCCTGGCAGTATGCGTTGTTATTGCCACGTTGCGATTTGCCGATCTCGTCACCGGCCGTCAGCATGGGTGTGCCCTGTGACAACAGCAGCGTGGCCATCATGGCGCGCTGCACCAGGACCCGTTGGCGGTTTACCTGAGGGTCGTTGGTAGGGCCTTCCACACCAAAGTTCGCACTCAGCTCGTTGTCGCGCCCGTCGCGATTGTCTTCGCCATTGGCCAGGTTATGTTTTCGGTGGTAACTCACCACATCGCGCAGTGCGAAGCCGTCGTGCGCCGTGATGAAGTTCACACTGGCTGTAGGACGGCGCTGCGAGTGGTGGAATAAATCATTGGAGGCTGCCAAGCGGCGGGCGAACTCCCCGCGGGTGACGACCCGCGGATCGGCACGATGGTTGCGGCCCGGGGCCTTTTGCAGCCAGTAGCCGCGCACCGCATCACGGAAGCGGTCGTTCCAGTCCATGAAGGCGCCGGGAAAGCGCCCAACCTGGTAGCCGTCCGGCCCGGCGTCCCAGGGCTCGGCAATCAGATGCACATCGGCCAGCACCGGGTCTTGTCGCAGCGCGGTGAGGAAGGCTGAGTCAGGCTGAAAAGCCTGGTTGCGGCTTCGGCCCAGCGTGGCCGCCAAGTCGAAGCGAAAGCCATCCACGCCCATTTCCTGCACCCAGTAGCGCAGCGAATCCAACACAAATTGGGTGACGCGCGGCTGCCAAACGGCCAAGGTGTTGCCGCAGCCGCTGAGGTTCTCGCAGCGGCTCTTGTCCTCGGGCATAAGCCGGTACCAACTCGCATTGTCCAAGCCACGGAAGGACAGCGTGGGGCCGTCTTCTGCGCCCTCGGCTGTGTGGTTGTAGACCACATCAATCACCACCTCCAGGCCCGCTGCGTGCAGATCGCGCACCATCTGGCGAAACTCTTCGGTGGCGGCCGCCGGGTCGCTCGGGGTGCGCGACCAGCGCGGGTCCACACAGAAGTAACCCAGGGTGTTGTAGCCCCAATAGTTGGTCTTGCCCAGGCGCGCCAGGTGCGGTTCGTCCAAGGTGTAGTGCACCGGCAGCAAAGACAAGGTGGTGATGCCCAGGCGCTGAAAGTGCGCCACGCTGGCCGGATTCGCCAAGCCGGCATAGGTACCGCGCAAGGGCTCGGGCACGCCCGGATGGCTTTGGCTGAAGCCCTTGACATGCACCTCGTACAGCACCACGCGTTCTTTTGGCCAGCGGGGCCGCCCAAGGCTCAAGGTATGAGCCTGCGCAGCGTCTAGGCCCCTGACCACCCGCGCCTTGAGCGCAATGGCGCCGTTGTCGCGGGTATCGGGCATGCGGTTGCCGTCTGGGTGGCCGCTCACGTAGCCCAGGTGCTCGTCCCGGCGGTCGAAGCGCCCCACGATCTCGCGAGCGCAAGGGTCCAACAGCAACTTGGCTGCATTGAAGCGGTGCCCTTGTTGAGGCGCGTAGGGGCCATGCGCACGCAAGCCGTACACCTGCCCGGCCTCCAGGCCCGGCAAAAAGCCGTGGAACACCCCGTCGTGCGGGCCGTGCAAGCGCCAGCGTGCCGTCTCAGTCTGCTCCGAAGCGTCGTACAGACAGAGGTCGATCGCCTGTGCATGCTGAGAAAACACCGCGAAATTCACGCCACCGTCGCGCAGATCTGAGCCCATGGGATAGGGGCGGCCCTCGTGTGGTGCCAGGCGGTGTTTCACCCCTTGCGGCATACTCGAGTTCACCACCGTACCCATACCCGTGCCGATCCCCGAGCCGATGTCCGTGCCGGTATCCACACTTGTGCTGCTGCCGATCTCCATGTTCGCGCTCAAGCCCGCACCAGAAACAAGGCCGCCAAAGGCGGCAGCGTCAGGGCCAGGCTGATGGCCTGCCCATGGGCCGCCACCGGCTCAGCTTGCAAAGGCGCACCGATGTTGCCCACACCCGAGCCCCCGTAGGCGAGCGCATCCGAGTTCAGCGCCTCATTCCACACCCCGTCCAAGTGTGGTGGCAAACCGATGCGGTAATCGCTGCGCACCACGGGGGTGAAATTGCACACCACCAGCACCGACTGCCCCCGCCCGTCATGTCGGGCCCAGGCAAACACGCTGTTCTGCGCATCATCCACGACCAGCCACTCAAAGCCCTCGGGCATGCAGTCCAGATGGTGCAGCGCTGCTTCGCTGCAGTACAGCGCATTAAGGTCGCGCACCCACTGCTGCACCCCCGCATGGCGCACATCGCCCAGAAGGACCCAGGGCAGCTCATACGCTTCTTGCCACTCCCACGGCTGTGCCCACTCTTGGCCCATGAACATCAGCTTCTTGCCCGGGTGTCCCCACATGAAGCCGTAGTAGGCGCGCACATTGGCCAGCCGCTGCCAGTCGTCACCCGGCATGCGGCCCAAGATCGAACCCTTGCCATGCACCACTTCATCATGCGACAAAGGCAGCACGAAGTTTTCGCTGAAGGCGTAGACCAGGCCAAAGCGCATCTTGTCGTGGTGCCACCGGCGGTGCACCGGGTCTTCCTGCATGTAGCGCAGGGTGTCGTTCATCCACCCCATGTTCCACTTGTAATGAAAGCCCAGCCCCCCTGCGCTCACGGGAGCCGATACACCCGGGAATGCGGTGCTCTCTTCGGCCACCGTGATGGCCCCCGGGCACTCCACGCCGAGGATGCTGTTCAGCGCGCGAAACAGATCAATAGCCTCAAGATTTTCGCGCCCGCCGTGCACATTGGGCAGCCACTGCCCTGCATTGCGTGAGTAGTCGCGGTACAGCATCGACGCCACGGCATCCACCCTCAAACCGTCAACCCCGCCACATTCCATCCAATAGCGCGCGCTGCCGATCAGGAAGTTGCGCACCTCCCAGCGGCCAAAGTTGTAGATGTAGGTATTCCAGTCTTGGTGAACGCCTTCCCGGGGATCTAGATACTCGTAAAGGGCCGTGCCATCAAAGCGCGCAAGACCAAAAGCATCGGTGGGAAAGTGCGCGGGCACCCAGTCGAGCAATACCCCAATCCCGCGTGCGTGGCAGGCCCGGATAAATCGCTGAAAACCTTCCATCGGACCGAAGCGAGCCGTGGGCGCGTAGGCGCCCAGTGACTGGTAGCCCCAACTGCCATCAAAAGGGTGCTCGGTGACGGGCATCAGCTCCACATGGGTGAAACCCATCGAGGCCACATAGTCGGGCAGTTGTTCGGCCAGTTGATCCCAGGACAAAAAGCCTCCATCGGCCCGTTTGCGCCAGGACCCCAGGTGCACCTCGTAGATGGATACGGGCGCCTGGCGAGCATTGGCTGCGGCCCGCTCGGGTGGCAGGGGATTGCGCCGTGGCGCCTGAGCCACCACACTGGCGTTGTCGGGGCGAAGCTGGGCCTGCCGGGCCATGGGGTCGGCCTTCAGCGGCAGCAGATGGCCTTTCGCATCGTGCAGCTCAAACTTGTAGAGCGTGCCAGGCCCCACACCTCCAACAAAGGTTTCCCAAACGCCAGTGTGGCCACGCGGCCGCATGGGGTTCACACGGCCATCCCAGTGGTTGAAGTCTCCCACCACGCTGACCGATCGTGCGTTGGGCGCCCACACGGCAAAACGGGTGCCGGCTGTGGGGGTGCCATCCGATCCTCTGCCCGTGCTGACACTTGGAGTCCCCACCACATGCGCCCCCAGCACCTCATAGGGCGCAGGGTGTGCCCCCTGCAACAGCAGTTGCAGGTCGCCCTCGTCGATGCTGGCGCCGGCCGAGGTGCTCAAGGTAGGCTCACCCGCTGACCCGCGTGTTCATAGGGTGGCCGTGCTCCACACGCGCTCGACGTACTCAGCAACGGTGCGATCTGAAGAAAACATGCCCATGCCCGCCACATTCAGGATCGCCCGCCGCTGCCAAGCCCTAGAGTCAGCATACAGGTCATCTACCCGCGCTTGAGCCGCGCAGTAGCTGCTGAAGTCGGCCAGCAGCAAATAGGGGTCGTGGTTGAGCAACTCCTGCACCAAGCCTGCGTATCGACCCCGTTCACCAAGCGAAAAGTCTCCGGCTGCGACCGCCTGCAGCACCTGGGCCAAGGCAGGGTCCTGATCGGCGTAGCGGCGCGGCGCATAGCCGGCCTGTTTGAGGGATTCGACCTGCTCAGAGCGCAGTCCGAAGACAAACATTTCATCTACGCCCATGGCCTGCGCCATTTCAATGTTGGCGCCATCCCAGGTGCCAATGGTCAGTGCGCCATTGAGCGAGAACTTCATATTCCCAGTGCCGGAAGCCTCAGTGCCAGCGGTGGAGATCTGCTCGCTCAACTCAGCCGCGGGAATGATGACTTCAGCCAGGCTCACGCTGTAGTTGGGTAAAAACGCAAACTTTAGAAGCCCCCGCATGCGCGGGTCCGCATTGATGGTGCGTGCCACGTCGTGGGCCAACTGGATGATCAGCTTGGCCGTTCGATAAGCCGAAGCAGCCTTGCCGGCCATAACCACAACACGCGGCACCCAGGGCCTGCCCTGCAGGCCTTGCGGATGGGCCAAGATGGCGCGGTAACGCGCCACCACCTGCAAGATGTTGAGCAGCTGCCGCTTGTATTCGTGGATGCGCTTGACCTGTACATCAAACAGCGAGTGCGGGTCCACCTGAAGGCCCAAATCTCGCCAGATGCGTTCAGCCAAGCGTTGCTTATTGGCCAGCTTGGCCTGCGCAAAGCGGGCCTGCAAGGTAGCGTCATCGGCCTGGGCGCGCAAGCCGCGCAAGGTCATCAGATCCTGCCTCCAACCGTTACCCAGCGCCGCATCGAAGACTGCCGAAAGGGCTGGATTGGCCTGCTGCACCCATCGACGCGGGGTCACGCCATTGGTCACATTGTGAAACTTCTGCGGCCACAGCCGCGCGAAGTCCTTGAAGATGGTTTGCACCATCAGGTCCGAATGCAGTGCAGAAACACCGTTGACGCGGTGTGACGCGATGATCGACAAATGGGCCATACGCAGCCGGCGCTCGCCATGCTCAGCGACGATGCTCAGGGACTGGGCCAGACCATAATTGTCCGGGAACTGTTGGCGTACACCCTCCAGGAAACTGTGGTTGATCTCGTAGATGATCTCCAGGTGGCGCGGCAGCAGTTCCTCGAACATCCACACCGGCCAGGTTTCCAACGCTTCGGGCATCAGGGTGTGGTTGGTGTAGGAGATGGCTTGCGAAGTGGTGGCCCAAGCCTCAGCCCATGACAAACCCTGCTCATCGAGCAACAGGCGCATCAGTTCGGCCGGGGCCAGTGCCGGATGGGTGTCGTTGAGGTGGATGGCATTGCGCAGCGAGAGGCCCTGAAGGCTGCCCACTTCGCGCAGGTGCCGAGCCACAACGTCTTGAAGCGATGCACTCACCAAGAAGGCCTCTTGCTTCAGGCGCAAGCGGCGGCCCTGCTGCGTGCTGTCGTCGGGGTACAGCACCCAATTGAGCAGGTCGGCTTCGTGCTGGGCGCGCCCGGCGGCCTCGTACTCGCCGCGGCAGAAACGCTCAAAGTTAATCGCTTGTTCCGAGGCGGCCTGCCACTGGCGCAAGGTTGAGGTCCGCTCGCTGTGGTGGGCCGGCACGATGAAATCGTAGGCCTGCGCCAAGACAGTCTCAGACGGCACCCAACGACGCTTGACGCCCTCTTGGATAACCCGGCCGCCAAAGTGCACCGGGTATCGCACCTCCGGGCGCAGGATCTCCCAGGGGTTGCCGTCGCGCATCCAGTCATCGGCAATTTCTCTTTGGCGCCCGTCGACGATGCGCTGAGCGAACATGCCATAGCGGTAGCGCATGCCATAGCCAAATGAGGGCAGGCCCAGTTCAGCAAAGGAATCCAAAAAGCAAGCCGCCAAGCGCCCCAGGCCTCCGTTGCCCAGCGCAGCGTCGCCTTCGGCTTCCAGCACATCGGCCAAGCTGGCGCCCTGGGCCTGCAGCGCAGCCTCAAGCCCTTGTTGCATGCCCAAGGCCGACAAGGCGTTTTGCAGGGCGCGGCCCATCAGGAATTCCATCGACAAGTAGTGCACCCGGCGGGCAGCAGCCACGCCTGCCTCTTGATGGCCGGCACCCTGAAGGCTCCTCAGGCGCTGAACATCCTCGGCCTGCGTCTGGGCCCAACGCGCTTCCAACGGCCCTCGGCAGGCCTGCGCCACAGCGCGCAGCAGCGCCGAGGGTGACAGCACCACACCTTCGGCTTGGGCCCGGATTTGGGCCTCCTCAGCAACAGTGGGCAGCAATTCGGAGGCCAGCATAACGGGGGACCTTATCGGGAAACGTGGAGGCAATTGTAGTTTTCATCTGCAGCAGCGGCCGCACGCCCGAACTGTTGTTAGCGGCCAATGCTGCGCAAGCACGGGGTGCGGTGGTGGTGGCGATTACCGTGGGGCAATTGCCCTTGGGGCGGCGCGCCGATGTGGTGCTCTTGGCCGGCCAAAGTGAAGACTAGGAAACCCATGCGCCCAAGGTCAGCCGCATCTTGATGCTGATGTTCGTGGACATCCGGGCTGTGGGCGTGGTGCCACGCCGCGGCCACGGTCGCTAAGACGAAGCGGTGGCCCAGCTTCAAGTGCTGAACCTGCTCAACGGCGACCGCGCCTTGGGCGTGCAGGCCGCCACGCTGCTGGCGCACCTGACCCCGCACGCAAAAGGTGATGCCCTAAAGCTTGGGCCCGAAGGTGCTGCAATGGCCCAAGAATGGGCTGACGTATGATCAAGCTGTTGGTGCTCGGGCCGGCCTGCCGGCTGGCCCAGTTAAACGGGAATCAGGACGGTCGCAGGCCCCGCGCCGGCACCCAACCTGAGCTGCCCCCGCAACGGTAAGCGGACGACGGCGTGGCCCACCTGGGCTGAGCCTTCCGCTCGTGTCTCGCATCCACTGGGGTTAGCACCCTGGGAAGGTGACACGGGTTGTTTCCGCCAGCCCGGATACCGGCCGACAGGGTGGCGCCGCGCCCGCAAAGCGTGGAGCCGTAAGGTGTGCGCCTGCGGGGAAGCTGGTGCGCACGTCCATCGTGAGCGCTTCTTTATGTTTTCCCCCCTGCCCCTCATCAGGGCCGTCTTTGCCTGCCGCGCTGCCATTGCCACGCGGGCCTTCCAGGTCAACCGGCCGGTCTTCTGTCGCCCAGCTTGGGCCATTGCACTGGTCTTCACCACGCTGGTTGGCCACAGCGCTGCCCAAACCGCCGCCGACCAATCGGTCGTCACCGTGACGTCTCGCTTGCCGCAAGCCCCTGATCGCCTCACCGCTGATGCGGTGGTCATCAGCCGCGAACAACTGGCTGCGCTGCCGGCGGACAACCTGGCCGATGCGCTGCAAGCCCTGGCTGGCGTGCAGCTGTCGCGTACCGGAGGGCCGGGGCAGCCCACCTCTGTCTTCATTCGCGGGGCCTCAGCCGCCAACACGCTGGTGCTGATTGATGGCGTGCGCATGGGCTCGGCCTCATTAGGCCAGTTTGATTTCTCCAGCATCGGTCTGGCCGGCATTGAACGCATTGAAGTGTTGCGCGGGCCCGGCGCCAGCGTGTACGGGGCTGACGCCGTGGGCGGCGTGGTGCTCATCACCACCGGCGCCACCGACGCAAGCAAAGGTGCCATTCGACACCGGGCCGCATTGGCCGCCGGCAGCTTGTCCAGCAGCGAGGCGTCGGCCTCCACGCAAGTCGGCCAAGGTGATTGGTCAACGCAGTTGCAGGCCGCGCGGCAAGCCAGTGCGGGCGTGAGCGCGGTGAGGCCCAAGGACCGCTTTGGCACCCACAACCCCGATGCCGACGGTTATCGTCGGCAAACGGTGCAGGCCAGCACCGTGTGGCAACCCGCCGCGGGCCACCGCTTGGAAGGCTCAGCGCTGCAGGCGCGGCTGTTTTCGCGCTACGACGCGGCTGAATATCCACCGCCCAGTTACCTGCCCAATGCACGGGGTGACTTCATCACCCGCAGCGACACGGCCACCGCCCAACTGCGCTACGACGGCAGCAGCGGCACGTTGCAGTGGCGCGCCCGACTGGGCCGTGGCGAAGAAGACGCCGCCAGTGGTGCCAGCACCATCGACCGCTACCGCACCACACGCCGCGAAGCCGGCCTGCTGGTGGCCTGGGCCCTGGGGCCAGGGCAGCAGCTGCTGGCTGCATGGGACCAGCTGCAAGAACAGGTGAGTACCACCGCCTACACAACGCCCGGTGCACGCGACAACGACGCTCTGACGCTGGCCTACAGCGGCCAATTCGGCGCCTTGCAGCTGCAACTGGATGGGCGCGAAGACCGCAACTCGGTGTATGGGAGCCACCGGACCGGGCGCAGTGGCCTGCGCTGGGCCTTCAGTGCCGACACCAGCCTGCGGCTGCTGGCAGCCAGCACCTTTCGCGCACCCAGTTTTAATGAGCTGTACTACCCCGGCTATGGCGTGGCCACGCTGGCCCCTGAAGAAGGCCACAGCCTGGAAGCCGGATGGACTCAGCGCAGCGGTGCTCTGCAGTGGCAGGCCACCGCCTGGCGCAACCGGGTGAACAACCTGATCGCCTATGCGTCCAACCCCGCGCAATGCCCGCGCAGCCCGGCGTACGCTTTCGGCTGCGCGGCCAATATTGGCCAAGCGCATTTACAGGGCTACACCGTGGAAGCGCAGTGGCCCGTCGGACTCAAGGGCCCTGCCACGGGCGGCCAAAGCCTGCCTCAGTGGCGCCTGGCCTACGACGGTGTGGACGCGCGCGACGGCGAAGGCCAAACCCTGCCCCGCCGCGCGCGCCACCAGTGGCGGCTGCAGTCGCAACACCTTGTGGCGGGCTGGCGGCTGGGCAGTTCCTGGCTGTGGCAAAGCACGCGGCGTGAAGGTGGCGTGGCCCTGCGCAACGGCACGGGGCTGGACCTGCAGGCCTTGCGGCCCCTGGGCCCGTGGATGCCAAATTGGGCGCTGCGACTGAGCGTGCTCAACGCCCTGAACCGCGACATCGAACCCGCGCGCGACTACCAAGCCCCGGGCCGCCAGTTGTTTGCTGGGCTGCGGTGGGAGGGGCGTTGAAGCCCTGCGCGCCACCAATGACGGGGCTCATACGTGGCCTCATGCATGGCCTGATGCGTGGCCTGATGCGCAGCCTGTTTTGGGCCCTTGCTTGCGGCCATGCAGTGGCGATGGCGGCGGCCCCGCCCCAGCGCATCATCAGCCTGGTGCCCTCACTGACCGAAGCGGTGTGTCTGCTGCAGGCGTGTGAGCGTTTGGTGGGTGTGGACCGGCACTCCAACTGGCCTGAGTCGGTACGCCAACTGCCCACACTCGGTGGCTTGGACGATACGCCCTTGGAGCGCTTGGTGGCGCTCAAACCCGATCTGGTGCTGGCGCCACCGTCCAACCGCCTGATCCCACGCTTGAACGACTTGGGCATCGCCACGTTGGCGCTGCCCACCCAAAGCCACGCCGATGTGCAAGCCGCGCTTGTGGCCATCGGCGCACGCCTGGGCCGCAGCGACGCAGCTGTCGCTTTGTGGGCCGATGCGCAAGTGCAGATTCAACAAGCGGCACAGGCCGTCGCCGCGCCTTTGCGAGGACGGCGCGTGTATGTGGAGGTCAGCAGCGAGCCGCATGCAGCCGGTCCTGCTTCGTTCATCGGCCAAACCCTGCAGCGCTTGGGCTTGGGCAACATCGCGCCAGAATCGTCCGGCCCCTTTCCGCGGTTGAACCCCGAGTTCATCGCGCGGGCGGAGCCCGATGTGGTGGTGGCCCCGCAGGCTGGGTTCGAGCGGATGCGCAGCCGCCCCGGCTGGGCCACGATGCGTGCCTTGGCCGACCCCGCCTGTGCTTTGCCCCCCGACCATTGGGAACTGCTGGTGCGCCCCGGGCCCCGCTTGGGACAAGCGGCGCAAGTGTTGGCGGCATGCTTGAACCGCACACAGCTGGCGCGGCTGTGAGGCCGGCAGCACGGCGCTGGTGACCGATGTGAGCCCTCCAAGCCAGACCCCAAGCCAGACCCCAGGCGCAGATGGCCGTGCGGCTGTAAGGGCCCGACGCCGCATGGCTGTGGGCTTGGTGTTGTGCGTGTGCGGCCTGGCCCTGTTGAGCCTGATGGTGGGCAGCCAGGGGTGGGAGTTTCTGGGCTTGGGCTTCGGATCCAACCTTGCTGCGGGTGGTGATCGGTTTGCTGCCAACGCCGCCATCCTTTGGGACATCCGCCTGCCGCGCACCTTGGGTGTGGTGGCCCTGGGTCTGTTGTTGGGCTTGGGCGGCGCGCTGGCGCAAGGCTTGTTTCGTAACCCGCTGGCCGACCCCTACCTCTTGGGCTCGGGTTCGGGCGCGGCCTTGGCGGTGACCCTGGTGGCGGCAGCCAGCGCGGGTGCGATTGCAGCCTGGCAACCGCTGCAACCCCTGGTGCGCTTGGGTGTTGTGGGCGCAGCCTTTGTCGGTGCACTGGGGGGTGTGGCCCTGACCCTGGCCCTAGCGCGTGGCGCGCAGAACACGCACCGCTTGCTGCTGGCCGGCTTGGTGGTGGGCGTGGTCTTGGGAGCACTGACAGACCTGGTGTCCACCTTTTTGCCCGATGCGTGGCGGCAGCGCCAAAGCCTGCTCTTGGGCAATACCCAGCTGCTCAACGGTGCGGCAGCGGGGGCCTTGTGGGCCATGGCTCTGATCGGCCTGGGCTTGAGCGTGGCCTTGGCCCGCGTGCTGGATGCGCTGACCCTGGGCGAAGAGGCCGGCGCCAGCCTGGGCCTACCCCTGGGGCCGGTTCGGCTGCTGCTGGTGGGCGTGATGGCCGCCTGCACCGCCGTAGCGGTATCGCAGGCCGGGCTGATTCTGTTCGTAGCCTTGGTGGCCCCGCACCTGGTGCGCCACTTGGCGCCTTCGGGGCACCGATTCTTGCTGCCAGCCAGCGCCGCCATGGGTGCGCTGGTGCTGCTGGCTGCCGACATCGGGGCACGTTGGGTGTTGGCTCCACAAGAACTGCCCGTCGGGGTGGTCACCGGCGTGGGAGGGGGGCTGTACCTGCTGGCTTTGTTGCACCGCCGCACGGCATAGTCGCCCATTCAGCTGCCCATTCAGCACCCCCCCGGCCCCCCTCGCCCTATGCCCAACCCACCCCAGGCACCCCACCCACGGCCCCCACCGCCCCGCCTGCTGGCCGCGGGCCTGCAGTTGGCACTGAACGGCCGAGCTGTGGTGCACGGTGTGCAGCTGGAACTGCACCCGGGCTGGACAGCCCTCGTGGGCCCCAATGGCGCAGGCAAGTCGACCCTGCTCAAAGCCCTAGCGGGTTTGCTGTCCTTGCAAGCCGGCCAGGTAGAGGTGGACGGCGAGCCGCTGGCAGCCCTGCCCCTGGCGCAGCGCGCCCGCACGGTGGCCTGGTTGCCCCAGCAAGACAGCAGCAGTGGCGACCTTACCGTGCGAGAAACCGTGTGCCTGGGCCGTCTGCCCTACACAGGCCTGTGGGGCCGCTGGCAAGCCCGCGATGAGGCCGCGGTGCAGGACGCCCTGGCGCGCACCGATTGCCTGGCCTGGCAACACCGGCCGCTGAATCGGCTTTCCGGGGGTGAGCGCCAACGGGTGCACCTGGCCCGCGCGCTGGCCACTGGAGCCTCGATCTTGTTGTTGGATGAGCCCACCGCCCACCTAGACCCGCCCCACCAATGGGCCCTGGCAAGGCTGTTTCGGGAATTGGCAGCCACCCACACCATCGTCACCGTGCTGCACGACCTGAACCTAGCCCTCCAAGCCGACCGGGTGGCCGCAATGGGCCAGGGCCGCCTGCACGCCCACGCGGCGCACCATGACCCCATGCTGCACCGCACCCTGGAGCAGCTGTTTGCCCCAGCACTGAGCATCCAGCGCCTGCCAGGGGTGCCCGGAACACCAGGGCGCTTCGGTGCAGTGCCCCGGCCATTGGACTAGATTGGACTAAGCGACCAGGCAACCAGGCGAGCAGGCCTGCTTGCCCTCGCCCGCTTCCTTTACAGGTTTCGCCAGCCTGCGCATGCTGCTCGGGCTGAAGGCCGGGAGGTGTGCGGTGCTGCTGCTCAGTTGCGTGCAAAGCGCCTGGCGGCGCTGGGTGGGTCAGGCAAGGCCTGAGGCCTAAGGCTTTATACCCCCGCCCTGCCAGCCGGGCCCGCGCATCAGCCCTTAAGCCCCAGTGCCTGCCGGAACGAGCCCCGCAAGCGGGCCAGCTTTTCGGCGGTTTCGCCGCTCTGCTGCGCATTACGCAGCGCCTGGCGAATGAACACGAACAACAGCAGGGCAAAGCCCGCGGCCAGCGTGGCCACCATCGTAATCGGGGCTTTCTTGGGCTTGGATTTGCGCTCGGGCGGCAAGGCTATGTCCACCACCTGAATCACCGCGCCTTCGCGGGCTTCGTCGACCCGCGCCAGCTCATATTGGCGGGTGAACAGGTCGTACAGCGTTTCCTTGTATTTGTAGTCACGAAAGCGCTCCACATAGCTGTCTTCCAGCTTGCCCGCATGGACCGGCTCGTCTTTTTCCGCCTTGCGTAACTGGTTGCGCAAGGTGGACAGCTCCACCAAGGCCTGGCGCATCTCGGGCGCTGAATCATTCAGGTAGCCGCGCATGGCGCCTATCTTCACTTCCTGCGCGGTGATGCCGGCCTTCAGCCGCGCCACCGATTCCACCGCTGCAGCGGGGGAAGATTTCAAGGTGTCGGCACTCACGCCGGTGGAGCGCAGAGCACGGTCGGCTTCTGCCAGCTCGGTCTTGGCCTCCTGGATCTTGCGCTCAAAGAACACGCGGCGGTTCTGCGCTTCGGTCAGGGCCAGGCGGCCAATCAGCTTCTGCAGTTCTTGCACATAGGCATTGGCCAGTTCGGCAGCGAAGGCCGGGTCTTTGTCGTCCACCTCAATGGAGATCAAGCCATCTTTGGCCGCGGTCACACGGGTCGCACCCTGCAGCGCCAGCCGGGCGTCTTCGCGCATCTTCGCTTCGTAGCGCTCTTGCAGCTTGAAGCGCTCCACCATGGCATCGGTCACTGTTTGGCTCTTCAAGAACGCAATGAACTGATCTGACGGGTTTTTTAAACCCGCGCCCCCTGCTGCTGAAGCCAAGCCACCTAAAGAGCCGAGGCTTTGCAACAAGGCCGCCGCAGAACTTTGCTGCTGCTGCGGGGGCAAGAAGGTGACCTTGCCGGTGAAGGTGGGCGCAACTACAAAACTAATACCCAAGGCTGCCAAGCCTACCACCAAGGGGCCCAGCGCCAGGAGGCGCAGGTTCTCAGCCACGGTTTGCAGCAGGTCCAGCAGGCTGATCTCGCCTTCGGCCGTTTCAGCCGGCATGGGGTTGAAGTCAGACATGATGGGGCCGTCAGTTGTTGCGCAGCACGCGGATGGCCGAAGCCCCCAAGCCGAACTGATAAAAGATCTGCGACCAATCCTTGGCACCGGTCATGAACTGGGCGAGGGCCGTACGCCGGTCTAGTTTTTCCGGGACGAATACAGAGTCCCCAGGGTTCACGCCGGTGGCCATGAAATTACGATCACCCCAGCCCCAAGCGCTGCGGCCAACGGCATTCACAAGCACCGTGCCATCGGCCCTAATCAGCATCGCCGAATCCAAATCAGCCTCGCGTGTGGGGCCGGCACGGTCCAGATAATCGCTTACTTTGGTGCCCGGGCGGTGGATGAAGGCAGTTTCAGCGCCCACAGAGCCAAACACAGAAACGAAGCTGGACCGGGTAGGCACGCTAATGTCATCGCCGTCTTCCAGCACGATGTCGGGCAACAGGGGGCGCTGAGGGTCCATTTCCAAGGCCACGCGGCCCGATGCCCGCAAGCTGCGCAGCCGTTCGATGCTGGCGCGCTGGGCGGCCACCTGCAACTGCACCGCTTGCTGCGCCTCGGGGTTACTGGCGTTCTGCAAAGTGGCACTGGCCTGTGAGCCAGCAGCCGCTTCAAAACGCCGCACGGCCTGCTCCAAATTGGCTTGCTGCTGCACGCGCGTGCTTTCACGCGTGAACACAGTGCCGAACACATAAGCGCTCTTGGAGAAACCGCCGGCACGCTGTACCAAATCAGCTAGTGTTTCGCCGGATTTCAGTTGGTACACACCCGGCACATTCACCTCGCCACTGAGGCGAACAAACTGCGAGAGGCGCTCGCGCGGCACCGGCAGTTCTTTGACGCTGTAGACAGTGACCACATCGCCTGGCTGCAGCACCAGGTCGTGGGCAGGGTCGCGGCTGCGAATAGCACGGCCCAAATTGAATGGGATCAACTGCGTAGTTACGTCGCCGTGGTTAAAGCGTTCCACAGAGGCGTATTCCCAGTTGATTTGAGGCAGCAGGTTGCGGGATTCATCAAGGGCGCGCTCTACGGAAATTGCGCGGCGGCGGTCGAGTTCTGCGAGGCGGGATTGAAAGTCTTGCGGTTCGGATGTCATTGCCTGTGCGCCCATCACGACTGCCCCTGTGATGTCTCTACTGGCTGAGTCAGCATTTACGCCTGTACCCGAACCCGCAGCGGGCGCAGCGCGACGCTCATACTGCACCAAAATATTCTTCCGCAAGTGGTAGCCCTCAACGATCAGGGCGTCGGCCTCTGGAATCAGGTCCGACACCCGCATGCCCGGCTTGAAGGGGTAGCGCAGCGGCGAGGCGACATTGCCGCGCAGCGTGACCGCATTAGCGAATTGGGCGCTGATGCGCTGCAGTATGACCACATCCCCGTCACGCAAGGGGCGTTGCAGCCCCGCAGCATCAAGGGTCAGCTCAGCCACTTCACGCGGGCCCTTGGCTTGTTGGGCATTTACGCGTTCCAGCAAAGCGCGTTGGGGCTTCACCAGCACGGTAGAGGAGCCGCTGTAGCTCAACAGCTGGCCCACGGTTTCCTGATTGCCGGCCAGCTCATAAATGGCCGCGTTGTCCAAGGCGCCCATCAAGGCCACACGTGGGCCGGTGGGCTGCACCACAATCACATCGCCGGGCAACAAGCGTGTGTCGCCGGTGGTGTCACCGGCATGAATGAGCTTGTACAAATCGAGCGTAGCCACTTTTGCGCCTGCACGCATCAAGTCAATCCGGCGCAGTGAACCCGCGGCTGCAGGGCCACCCGCCTCAAACAAGGCACTGACCACGGTCGACAAACTCGACACCGTGTACACGCCCGGGCTGCGGGCCTGCCCCACCACGAATACCTGGATGCTACGAATCTTGCCCACCGTGGCGCTAAGCTCAAAGTTGGCATACACCTTGGCCAACTGCTTGCGCAAATGCGCATCCAGTTCACTGGCCCTGATGCCCGCCACGCTGACGGGCCCCAAACGCGGCACCGTAATCTGCCCTTGCCGGTCTACCGACAGGCGGCCGCTGAGGTCCACGCTGCCCCATAACTTGATGTCGAGTTCATCACCTGGGCCCACCACATAGTTGGCCGGCACCGGGCCTTCGGCCACGCTGGGAAAACGCGGGCGGTCGAAGAGCTTGAAGCCATGCAGGGATATCAAGGCACCGGTGCTTTCATGCACGAAGCGTTGGAATTCCGTGGTGGCCAAGGGCGGTAGAGGCGGCAATGCCCTAAGGGGCTCAGCCGCAGTGGCGCCCGGCTGCGCGGCTGCGCCGGGCAACACGCCCAAGCGGCCGGGCTGGATGTTGGCACCCATGCCCTGCATCTGCGCTGCACCGTCAGCGCCGCCAGCCGGTATAGCGATCGTGCCCGCCGCGCCTGTGGGCGCGCCCAGGTTCGCCGCCGCGCCGCTGGTTAGAGCCTGTGGTGACTGCGCCCATGCAGCGGTGCACAAAACGGTGCTTGCTGCAACCGCGGCAAACAGGGACACGCCATTGCGCAAAGCCCTTTGCACCGACCGTGAAACCTGGGTTGCGCCCCGATGCTCTTGCATGCGTGAACTCAATTGGTCAGAAACGGCCGTATTGTAGGCAGGCTGACCACGCTCCTCGTGTTCGTTCTGGGGTTGATGAGCCGGCTGCCCTTCAGCCATCAGCCACAAGTCCTGAGTCCTCCCCTCTGTCCTTCATCATCGACACCTACGATGACCCGCAAACCTGTCAACCCACCCAGTACGCCCGTTTCGCCCGCAACTGGCAGGACGATGAAGCCCTGGACATGCTGATGGACAGGCTGGAGGCCGGCCAACTAAGCCACAAGCAGGGGCTTATGCAAGCGCGCAAGCTAGAAGCCACCACACCCTACAACCTGGAAATTCAGAACTTCGCTGCCAACCGGATGTAGGCACTGGGCCTGCAGGATGAAGCCACCGAGGTGTGTGAACAGGCCTACAAGCAGGCACTGGTCCACATCCCAAAAGGCTGGCCGTTTTCGTAGGCCTCTTGCAGCAGTTCACCCAGGTTGGCCTAGCCGTCGCCTTCGGTGGCGTTTTCATTGGTGCGGGCGATTTCCAGGGCGGTGGTCAGCGGGACGGTGCCGCGCTTCATTCCTTCGATCAGGCGTTCGTCGCTCATCGGCTCCCACCTGAACCACCGTTCCGGGAGATGCGCTCGCTGCTCGACTTTCCTATGCTTAAGCCACAGAAAACGAAGATCCCTTCATCATGTTCCTGCGGAAAGATGTGGTGGACTCCACATTGGAAAAGGCCGGTTCAGTGTTGGCAAGGATTGAACGACGATTTGGCGCCGTTGGGCCGCGTCAGCGAACGTTGGTGTTGGGTACTTCGCTGCCTGAACTGCAGGAATTGGAGGCTCGCCCGTCGGATGCGCAGTCTCCGCGCGAGGTGTGGAGTTCAGGGGAGCTGCTCAGAGGCTCAAATCAGCCGCACGGTTTTGCGTTTCTTCACGCAGCGATTCAATCTCCGCTTCAAACGCATGGAACATCTGCAGCTTGCGCGCAAGAAACCGCTGGGACGTATCCGCCTTCTTAGCAATGCCGGCCAGCATCACCGCCCTTCTCACCGTGCCCGGTGTGGCTGATACCTGACCCGAGGTCTGAGCGAGATACACTTATCGGTGTGACGGCGGTAGTCCACAACATGACGGTGGTGACCCGTTACGTGGATAACGTTCACAGCACAGGGGCGCGCTTGCTCAACGCCTGGGATTCCGTGTAAAGGACACGTCCAAGCGGAAAACGCTGAATCCGAAACATGGCCACCCAAGCCCCCCAACACCCTGAAGGCCTGCCCGCCATCGTCGCTGGCGGCCGCCGTGGCAGCCTGGCCGCGGCCCTTGCCCTGGTGCGCCAAGGCTACCGGGTGACGGTGCTGGAACAAGCCCCTGAAATTAGCAAAATCGGCGCAGCCTTTCGGCAGCGCTTTGGAAACCCCTATGCGGTGATTTACCGTGCCGATGTGCGTTGCCCTTGCTGGAAGCCACGCAGGAGGGCATCCGGATGAGCTTTCACACGCACACCCAAGTGCAGCGTGTGGCCCGCACCACGCGCATCGTGCTTTCTGGCCGTGAAATGGGCCGCCCGTACGACGCCGCCGGTACAAAGCGCCTGGTGCGCAACTCCGTAAAGGTGGGCCGCATACAAGACCGCTCCTATGACGCCATCGAATGGCTGTGTCGGAATGTAAACAACTGCCTGCAGCAGGCGTAAACGGAGCAACAAGCACCATGCACGAACTGGGACGCCTGGAAGACCTGCCACAAGACTACCGAGACGAGCTGCAACGCTTGAATCTGGTGCCGCTGTGGCCCAACCTGCGCGCGCTGTTGCCGCCCAATATGCCCAGCCGCCACACCAGGCCCACCCACTGGCCCTATGCCACGCTCAAGCCCCTGCTGATGCGCGCCGGTGAGCTCACGCCCATGCACAAGGCCGAGCGCCGCGTGCTGGTGCTGGCCAACCCGGGGCACGGCCTGGAGAACATGAAGGCCAGCCCCGCCATATACCTGGGCATGCAGCTGCTGCTGCCCCAGGAATGGGCCCCCGCCCATCGACACACGCCCAATGCGGTGCGCATGATTGTGGAAGGCCGCGGCGCCACTACCACGGTGCACGGCGAGAAGTGTCCGATGGAGCGCGGCGATTTGATTCTCACGCCCACCGGGCAGTGGCACGAACACGAACACAGCGGCAGCGAACCGGTGGTGTGGCTGGACGTGTTGGACCTGCCGCTGATGTACTACGCTGAGGTGTCGTATGCGATTGAAGGCCAGCGCCAAGACGTTAAGCCCGGCCGCGGTGACGAGGTCTACGCCCGCGGCGGCGTGGTGCCCACGCCCTACTTCGAACGCGGCCGCGAAGACTACCCCATGCTGCGCTACCCCTGGCAAGACGCCCGCGCGGCCCTGGTGGCGCTGGCCAAGAGCCAGCCGGGCCTGGGATGCGTGCAGGTGAGCTATGTGAACCCCGACACCGGGCGCGATGTGCAAAACAACCTGGGTTACTACGCCCTGATGCTGCGCCCCAGGCAAACGCTGCGCCTGCCGGCGCGCTCGCCTTCACAGGTGTTTCATGCGATCGAAGGGCAGGTGGACGTGGCGGTGCCCGCAGCTGAGTCAGCAGCTGAGTCAGCAGCAGCGTCCGCAGCCGTGCCCGTGGCCGAGGCCGCCAGCGAGCACCGCTTCACCCTGGCGGAGGCCGACACCTGCTGCACCCCGGGCTACGAGGCGGTGACGCTGACCAACCGCTCCGCCAGCGAGCCGGCCTTCTTGTTCATTGCCGATGAATCACCCCTGCACCGCAAGCTGGGGGTATACGAGGTGCGGGGCTGAGCGGACCACCCATATCCGTTGTCGCTCCTGGGCGTTCAGGATCACCGAACGCGCGTTTCGGTCGAGTAGATTCACACCCAGGTCTTCTTCAAGCGCCCGAATCTGTAGGCTGACGGCCGCCGAGGCAAGACCGATTTCCTGACCGGCTGCGGCAAAGCTGCCCAAGGCGCGCGGTAGTCAGAAAGGTTTGGAGGGTGCGGATCGAGGGTATTTGCGGGTTTCCACTCATCAAGAAAACATTTTTTTGGCCTTGCCAATAAAAAGACTCGCTTTCGGTCTTTCTCATCGCAGCATATTGTAAAAAGCGTGGTGGTCGGTTTAGACCCCCGGTCACTCGCCTGCGTACGCCTCACCTGCTGACAAAACCAATTCTTCCCTCAATGGCATCAATTCGCTACCTGACCGACATCCACATCGACTTCGGTGCCCTTGGGCTGCTTGCTGAGGAGTGTCGTCGGGTGGGAATAACTCATCCGTTGATAGTGACCGACGCTGGCGTTCGCGCCGCCGGCCTTTTGGCCAAAGGCGAAGCGGCGCTGGGCGACATGCCTCGTGCTGTGTTTGACGGAACGCAAAGCAACCCAACCGAAGCCGGCGTTCGCGCAGCCACGGCCGTGCTGCGCAAGGAGGGTTGCGACGGTCTGGTGGCCATCGGAGGTGGGTCCAGTATCGACCTGGCCAAGGGGGTGGCCATCGCGGCGCGACATGAGGGACCGCTCAAGCACTACGCCACCATCGAGGGCGGCAGCCCGCGGATCACCGAGGCGGTGCTGCCGCTGATCGCTGTACCCACCACAGCCGGCACGGGCAGTGAAGTGGCACGCGGCTCCATCCTCATCGTCGAGGATGGGCGAAAGCTCGGCTTCCACTCGTGGTATCTCATGCCGCGTGTGGCCATCCTCGACCCCGAACTCACGCTGGGTTTGCCGCCTGCGCTGACGGCAGCCACCGGCATGGATGCGATCACGCATTGCATGGAAACCTTCATGGCGCCGGCAATCAACCCGCCGGCTGATGGCATTGCGCTGGACGGCTTGGCACGCGGGTGGGCCCACATCGAGCGAGCCACTCGCGACGGCCAGGACCAGGAGGCGCGCTGGAACATGATGAGTGCAAGCATGCAGGGCGCATTGGCCTTTCAAAAGGGATTGGGCTGCGTGCATTCGCTCAGCCACAGCCTAGGTGGCGTCAATCCCCGTCTTCACCACGGGACGCTCAATGCATTGTTCCTACCGGCGGTGATTCGGTTCAACGCATCGGCTGATTCGGTGCGCCGTGAGCATCGCTTGCAGCGTATGGCGCAAGTGATGGGCTTGGGTACTTGCGGTGCCCATGGGGAGGAACTGGCTCAGGCAGTGCAGGCCATTAACCGGCGGCTGAGCCTGCCTCCCGGTCTGGCGGCCTTGGGTGTGGGTGAGCAGGACTTCGACCGCATCATCGACGGCGCGATGGTTGATCATTGCCACAAGTCGAATCCACGCGAAGCTTCGCGCAAGGATTATCTGGAAATACTGCGGCAATCGATGTAGGCCTGAAGGTATGAACAGCGTAAGCAACGCCCACCTCAACGTTCGAATTTGGCGTGGCAGCGCGGCCGATGCGGATGGCCGGTTTGTTGATTACGCCGTGCCGCGCCAGGACAGCCAAACGGTGCTGGATGTGGTCACCCATGTGCAGCGGGTGCTGGACCCGACGCTGTCGTATCGGTACGCGTGCCGGGTGGGCATGTGCGGCTCGTGCGCCATGTCGGTAAATGGTCGGGCCCGCTGGACCTGCCGCACGCACGTGGCCAAGGTACTGGGGGCCGATGGGGTGTTGGAAATCGCCCCCCTGGCCAACCTGCCGGTGGTGAAGGATCTGGCCACCGACATGCGCGGCTTCTTCGACAAATGGGCCCAAGCGCAGGGCCACTTCCAGGGTGCGCAGTCGCGTCATGACGATTTCGCACGCGTGCAGCCCGAGACGCCGCAACGCAAGGCGGCTGATGCAGGGATCGAGTGCATTGGCTGTGCTGTTTGTTACGCCTCGTGTGATGTCGTGCAGTGGCGCCCGCAATTTTTGGGGCCCGCCGCCATGAACCGGGCTTGGACCCTGGTCAACGATGTTCGGGATACGGCCCAGCTGGAGCGCCTGCGGGCCGTGGCGGGTGACGCGGGTTGCCACAGTTGCCACACGCAAGGCTCTTGCACCGAGCAATGCCCCAAAGGGCTTGCGCCCACCCTGGCCATCGCTGGATTGAAGCGTACGGTGGCGCGCGCGGCAGTGAAAGGAAAGTTGTGAGCGCCCGCGCAGACGTCCTTGCCCAGGCACGCCGCTGGTACTGGCAGCGCGTCAGCGCCATGGTGCTGGCACTTTGTGTGCTGGTGCACTTGGTGACGATGATCGTGGCGGCGCGCGGCGGCTTGAGTGCAGCTGAAATTTTTTCGCGCACCCAGGGTAATTGGGCTTTTGCGGCCTTCTATGCGGTATTCGTGTTGGCCTGTGCGGTTCACGTACCCATCGGTCTGGCGGCCATCGCACGCGAGTGGTGGCAGTGGGGTGAGCGTTTTTCCTTGTTGCTGGCGCGCGGCGCAGGGCTGTTGCTTTTGGTGCTGGGCCTGCGCGCGGTTTGGGCGGTTTTCGCAGCCGGGAGTTGAGCCATGCGCCGCAACGATCACCGTGCCCGTGCACACGCCTCCTGGTGGGCCTTCTGGCTGCACCGTGTCTCAGGCTTGCTGCTGGCGGTCTTCCTGCCCCTGCACTTCACTTTGCTGGGCCAAGCGCTCGAGGGTGCGGCTGCGCTGGACGGAATCCTTCGCTTTACCGATAACCCCTTAGTCAAGGCGGCTGAGTGGGGTTTGGTGACGCTTTTGGCCCTGCACCTGACGGGAGGCCTACGGTTGTTATTGATCGAATTCGGTTCAGGCGACGGGCTTCGGAAAAATTGGATCGCTGCTGGGGTAGGCTTTGCTACGGCCACCGGCTTGGCGTTTGCATTGGCCCTGGTCGGCTGAATAGTCTTGCCTTCCACACACCGAGGAACATCGACATGAACAGAAGTATCCAAAGACGAGACCTGCTGGCCGCTGGGCTGTTTGCGCTGGCCGTGCCGGCCCTTGCGCAGGACGCCTGGCCCAACAAGCCGGTGCGCATGGTGGTTCCGTTTGCGCCCGGCGGCTCCACCGATGTGGTGGCCCGCATGTTGGGGCAAAAGCTCAGTGTGCTGTGGAATCAGCCAGTCGTGGTGGAGAACCGGGCCGGTGCGGGTGGCAACGTCGGAGCCGACGCGGTGGCTAAGGCGCCCGGCGACGGCTACACCTTGCTCATGGCCTCAGGTTCGGTCACCATCAACCCAGCGCTGTATCGCAAGATGCCGTTCGACACGCAGCGAGACCTCATGCCCATCACCAACGTGGCGCAGGGTCCGATGCTGGTGGTGGTGCGTGATGCGGCCCCCTACAAAAACCTGCAGGATCTGATCGCTGCGGCCAAGGCCAAGCCCGGTTCGATCAATTTCGCTTCGGCCGGCGTGGGCAGCCAGGTCCACTTGGCCGCAGAGAACTTTGCCGATGCCGCCGGGCTGGACCTGCAGCATGTGCCCTACCGTGGCGAAGCCCTCGGCTACAACGACCTCATTGCCGGGCAGGTTCAAATGATGGTGGGTAACTTTGCCGCAGCCTCCGCCCTGGTCAGCCCCAACCGTTTGCGGGCGTTGGCGGTGACGAGCAAAGCTCGGATGCCGCAGATGCCTGAGGTTCCCACAGCGCACGAGACCGGATTGCCCGGTTTCGAAAACGTCGGATGGTTTGGCCTGTTTGCGCCGGCCGGCACGCCGTTGGCGGTGATTCAGAAGGTGCACCGGGATGTGGTCAAGGTGATGGCCGAAACTGAGGTCAAGGCGCGCCTGTATGTGCAGGGCATGTCTCCGGTGGTCAACAGCACAGCCGACTTCACGCTCCAAATTGAGCGGGAACTGGAGCGTTGGGCTAAGGTGGCGGCAGCCCGAAAGCTACAGGCGAACTGAGCCTGATCGCAACGAAACCAGACGAATCGAAAAGATGGTTACCCGGAGATGAACATCGACCTGCTGGCCGTTGAAGAGGCCGCCAAGATGCTCTATATCCGGGCGCTCAAGATGTTGCCGCCGGACATCAAGGATGGCCTGGGCCGGCTGCAGCAGGCCGAGACGGGCGCCACTGCGCAATCGATCTTGGGCACCATGGTGCGCAACATCGCCGTGGCCGAAGAGACCGATAACCTGCTATGCCAGGACACCGGTATTCCCATCTACAACATCACCATCGGCCGCGATGTGCAGGTGGATGGCTTTGAACTGCAGCAGGCTATACGCCGCGGCTGCGCACGTGCCACTCGCGAACATCCCTTGCGCAGCTCGGTGGTACACCCACTGACGCGCCGCAACGAGCACACCTCTTGCGGCATTGGCGTGCCTGTTATCCACATCGGCTTCGATGAAACGCCTGAAACCCTGACATTGGAGATGATCCCCAAGGGCAGCGGCAGCGAAAACGGATCTTTCCTGCGCATGGCGATACCGGCCGAAGGGGTCGATGCCATCAAGACCTTCGTTATCGACTGCGTGCTGGCCGCCGGCGGCAAGACCTGCCCACCCACGATCGTGGGGGTGGGCCTGGGCGGCACCTCCGACTTGGTGGTGGCCTTGGCCAAGCGTGCGGCTACACGCGCACTGGGCAGCCGTTGCGCAGACCCCGATGGCGCCGCGCTCGAAGCCGAACTCAGCCAGGCGGTCAATCGCTTGGGCGTGGGGCCCCAGGGGCTGGGCGGCGATGCCACCGCCTTCGCGGTGCAGGTGGAGTTGGCCGCCACCCACATCACCATGAACCCAATTGCGGTAAACATGCAGTGCCACTCGGCGCGCCGCGCCCGGGCCACCTTCGCACCGGCCGGGCTGAGCTACGGCTTCTAGCAACAGCAGGGAGCGCGCCGTGACCCACCATGTGCTGGACATGCCCATCGACGAGGCGCAAGTGCGAGCGCTGCGCATCAACGACACCGCCACGTTGCGGCAAACCTTGTTCGGGATTCGGGACGCTACGCAGATCCACCTCTTTGACCGCGGCCGCCGCACCGCCATGGACCTCAAAGGCCACGCGGTGATCCACACCGCGCCCAATGTGCGCAAGGTCGAGCGCAGTACGGAGCATCCTGCGGGCTATGCCCCTATCTGCATTGGCACCACCACCTCTGACCGCATGGAGCGCTTTACCCAGCCTCTGATGGAGCGCGAAGGCGTGCGCCTGATCATCGGCAAGGGCGGCCTGCGCGATGGTTCATCGCAGGCATTCGCCCAACTGGGTGGTGCCTATTTGGCGATCGTGGGCGGGACGGCTGCACTGGAAACCACCTGGATCGAGCGTATCGAAGAAGTTGACCTGGACGACCTGAACCCTGAGAGCCTGTGGCGGTTTTCGATCCGGGATTTCGGGCCGCTGCTGGTGGCCATGGACAGCCATGGGGGAAGCCTCTACCGAACGGTGCAGGCCGACAACGCCGCGCGCCGTGCCGAGGTGTTGGCCTCGCTGGGGGTCAAGGCATGAAGTCCGCTGCGGTTCGACGGCTGCAAACCGATATCCTGATTCTGGGCTCTGGCGGTGCCGGGCTGTTCGCAGCCCTGCATGCTCATCAACAAGCCCCCGAGCTCAAGATCACCGTGGCCGTGAAGGGCCTGCTGGGCAAGTGCGGCTGCACCCGCATGGTGCAGGGTGGCTACAACGTGGCGCTGGCTGCAGGTGACTCGGTGGAGCGGCACTTCATGGATACGATCGACGGCAGCAAGTGGCTGGCCGATCAGGACTTGGCCTGGACGCTGGTGTCCACCGCAGTGGAACGCATCCGCGAGCTTGAAAACGAACTGGGCTGCTTCTTTGACCGCAACCCTGACGGCAGCATCCACCAGAAGGCTTTCGCTGGTCAGACCTTCGACCGCACAGTGCATAAGGGCGACCTCACTGGTATCGAGATCATCAACCGCCTAGCCGAACAGGTGTGGGCTCGCGGCATCGATCGGCTGGAGGAACACCGCGCCATCGAACTCATCAAGACTCCGGCAGGTGATGCCCTGGCCGGCGTGCTGATGATCGACATGCGCACCGGAGGTCTGGTGTTCGTGCAGGCCAAGGCGGTACTGCTGGCCACCGGCGGTGGCCCTACGATGTACAAGTACCACACGCCCTCGGGCGACAAGAGCTGTGACGGCCTGGCCATGGCGCTGCGCGCGGGCCTGCCCTTGCGTGACATGGAAATGGTGCAGTTCCACCCCACCGGCTTGTTAGCCGGCAGCGGCACCCGAATGACCGGCACAGTGCTGGAGGAAGGCCTGCGCGGTGCCGGCGGTTGGCTGCTCAACGGCGAAGGTGAGCGCTTCATGTCTCGCTATGACGAGCGTGGCGAGCGTGCCACACGCGACATCGTCAGCCGGTCCATTTATCGCGAAATGCGCGAGGGCCGCACCACGCCCAACGGTGGCGTGTGGATTCAGATGCATCACTTGGGGGTTGACCAGGTCAAGCAGCAATTCAAGGGCATGGTGGAGCGCTGCGGCGACTGCGGCTTCGATCTGGCCGGCGGCCGGGTGGAAGTGGTACCCACAGCACACTACATGATGGGTGGCGTGGTGTTCGCTTGCGACACCAGTACCCCCCTGCCCGCCCTGTTTGCTGCGGGTGAGGACACTGGCGGGGTGCACGGGGCCAATCGCCTGGGGGGTAACGGTGTGGCCAATTCAACGGTGTTCGGTGGAATTGCCGGCGATTCGATGGCTCGATGGGTGCGGCGTGAGGGCACCTTTCGTGCACCAGATGAGGCGGCCATCGAAGAGGCCAGGATGCGGGCCGAAGCGCCATTCCAAGAGCCTGCCGGCAACCTGGAAGCGGTGCGTGAAGCGCTGTTCGACTGCATGTGGCGAGATGTGGGCATTCTTCGAACGGGTGAATCCCTGCAGCGTGGCTTGACACGTTTGGCCGAACTGGATGCCCAACTTGCCGTGACTGGTGTCGCCAATGTGGACCGTTCATTTCATATGGGCTGGCACGATTGGCTCAACCTGCGCAACCTGATCCAGGTCAGCCGCGCGATCGCGCTGTCGGCTCTGGCCCGAGAGGATTCCCGGGGTGCCCATTACCGCGAGGACTTCCCTGAGACGGGGTCGCTGACGCATTCCCACTACATCGTGGTCCGCCAGGAAGGTCACGCGCTGAACACGAAGCGCGAGCCGGTTTACTTCACCCGGGTGGCGCCAGGTCAAACCCTGCTGGCGGATGTTTGACCGAGTTCTCCATGCTCGAGCTGGCGGTGGCCTGTTCAGCGGTCACGGTGGGCTATACGATTTTCGGCATGACCGGGTTCGGCGCGAACATGGTCGTCTTACCCGTGCTGGCGCACGTCATGAGCCTGCGCACAGCGGTTCCCACGCTGCTACTGCTCGACCTGCTGTCGGCGGCTTTGTTGAGTTCGCGTAACCGCGAAGCGGTGGATACAGCCGAGCTCAGGCATCTTGCGATTCCCATGCTCGCCGGCATGGCCCTGGGTTTTCCCTTGCTCACGCTCGTACCCGAGGCCGGGCTGCTGACCCTGCTGGGCGCATTCGTCGGTGCGGTGTCGATCTGGAATCTGTTCGGTCGTGCCAGCGGGCGCGCGGCAGCAGCCCATTGGGTTTGGCCCACCGGATTAATCGGCGGCGCCTTCAGCACGATGTTCGGAACCGGCGGGCCGGTCTACACGCTGTTCCTGGTCACTCGGATCGCCGACACCACACGGCTGCGGGCTACGGTGGCAACGGTCATTCTGATCTCGGCCCTGGTGCGCCTGCTACTTTTCACGGGCAGTGGTTTTCTGCACGAGTCTGTCTTGCCAGCATTGGCCGCTGCTTTGCTGCCCTGTGCCTTGGCCGGCTACTTAATGGGCAGCCGCTTGCACAGTCGCATGCCGCAGGCACAGGTTCGCCGCGCGATCTGGCTGGTACTGGTGGCCGCGGCGGTAAGCCTGTTGGCCCGCGGCACGATGGATTTGATATGACTCCTCAGCCGTACCTCGGGAAATCTCGATTGACCCAAACATGCGCGGCTGTATCACCCTAGACCCTCGGACAGATCCCCTGAACGAATCTGCCGTCGATGTGGTGTTCGACGCTGTCGGCGCCAAGGCGACAAGGGCCCAGGCCTTGGCCGCCATTAAGCCCGGTGGCACCATCATGCATGTAGGACTTCAGGACTGGGCCAGCGAAATTGATATGCGCAAGCTTACCCTGGCGGAAATTACCCTGCTGGGTACGTACACCTACACAACCGCCGATCTGCGGGCCACAGTCGATGCCCTGGCGCGCGGTGTGTTTGGCGATCTGTCCTGGGTGGAAGAACGCCCGCTCGATGAGGGTCAGCAGGCCTTCCTTGACCTGGACCAGGGCCGCTGCGCAGCGGCCAAGGTGATACTCAGACCCTGAGACCGGACGCTGTTACACCTGTTGCACGGCACACACCACCGAGTGCCAAGCCTGCATCCGTGCCTGTGCTTCGTCGCGCGACATCTGGGGCACGAAGCAACGATCGAGCTGCCACATGGCTTGCACCTGCTCAGCGCCAGAGAGAACGCCCGTCGTGATGCCTGCAAGCGCTGCCGCGCCCAAGGCCGTGGTCTCGTGTACCACCGGCCTGAGCACGGGCAGCCCCAGCAGGTCGGCCTGAAACTGCATCAGTAAGTCGTTGACGCAGGCGCCGCCGTCGACCCTCAGCTCCGTCAAGGCTACGCCGCCGGAAGCCGCCTGCGCGTCAGCTTGCATGGCCAGCAGCAGATCGGCGCTCTGAAAGGCCACGCTCTCCAGCGCAGCGCGCGCCAGATGGGCGGTGGTGGTGCCGCGCGTCAGACCCATGATGGCGCCTCGTGCATCGGCCTTCCAATAGGGAGCACCCAACCCGGTGAAGGCCGGAACGAACACCACACCACCCGCATCGGGAGCCGATCTTGCCAAGGCCTCCACTTCAGCGCTGCTGCCGATGGCCTTGAGACCATCGCGCAGCCACTGCACCACAGCCCCACCAATGAACACGCTTCCCTCCAGCGCGTAGGCCGTATCGGTGCCGGTCTGCGCTGCGGCGGTGCACAGCAGCCCGTTGGTTGAGGTCATGGCGCGTGTGCCGCTGTGCAGCAGCATGAAGCAACCAGTGCCGTAGGTGTTCTTCGCCTGACCGGCTTGCGTACAGCCTTGGCCCAGCAGGGCAGCCTGCTGGTCGCCCGCCATCCCGCCGATCAATACCGGCGAACCCAGGAGATCCGGTGCTGTTTGACCAAATTCATAGGCTGAGGGATGAACGGTGGGCAGCACTTGGCGTGGCACCTTCAGAAGGCCCAGCATTTCATCGCTCCAGTCTTGGCGATGCAGATCAAAGAGCATGGTACGGCTGGCATTGCTGACATCAGTCGCATGCACCGCACCACGGGTGAGCTTGAACAGAAGCCAGCTGTCTACCGTGCCAAAGGCCAATTCGCCGCGCTCGGCGCGATCACGAGCGCCAGGAACCCGATCCAGCAGCCAAGCCAGCTTCGTTCCCGAGAAATAGGGGTCGACCACGAGACCGGTGAGAGCGGAGATGCGGTCGGCGTACCCGCCTTCTCGTAAGGCCCGGCAACTGGGCTCGGTTCGCCGGTCTTGCCAAACAATGGCGGGTGCAATGGCTTGGCCTGTGCGGCGATCCCACACCACCGTGGTTTCGCGCTGGTTGGTGATACCCACTGCGGCCAAGTCAGATGCCTTCAATCCCGCCTGCGACAAGGCCTGTCGGGCCGTGTGCAGTTGCGACGTCCAGATCTCATGAGCATCGTGTTCCACCCAGCCGGGTTGGGGATAGTGCTGGGTGAACTCGAGCTGAGCCATCGAGATGATCCGCCCCTGCGAATCAAAGATGATGCTGCGTGAGCTCGAGGTCCCTTGGTCAAGGGCGAGGATGTGACGCTGTGCGGTCATGAGTAGCAGCTCCGCAGCTTACGGCTTCGCGTTTTCGCGCTGCAACGCCGGTTTCGTACTGCCGCGAACGATCAGCGTGCAGTCCAGCGCGGCATTGGCGGGTTGCACAGGTCGGCTCATCCACTCCAGCACGGTGGCTGCTGCGATACGGCCGATTTCAGCGGTGGGCGTATGCACGGTGGAGAGTCCGGGATGCAGGTGGCGGCTGATCGGAAAATCACCGAACCCCAGCAAGGCTAGGCGTTCGGGAATCGCGATACCGTGTGCCCGTGCCTGCAACAGCGCGCCCGTTGCCAGATGGTCATTCGCAAAGGCCGCAGCCGTGATGCGGGGGTGCAGGTCAAGCAAGTGTTTCAGGATGATACCGCCACCGTCGAGTGCATCGCCAGGTGGTGCTGTGAGCACCACCGCCTGGACACCACACTTTCGCGCTTGGCCGATGAACCCGTCTCGTCGCAGATGAACGCGCACATCCTCGGTTACGCCACTGTCCACATAAGCCACGTGTTGGTGCCCCGTGTCGATCAGGTGAGCCGCCATCAGTTGGCCAGCTGCGCGGTGATTGAAGCCGATCTGAACCAGTTCTCGGTGCTTGGTCTTGCGGGTCGGGTAATCCCAGATCTCCACCACCGGTGTACCGGCACCCCGAGCATCCAGCAGTAATTGCTGAGCGGCTGCCGTGCGGTGCAATCCGGTAACCACAATCGCCGCGGGTGACCAGCCCAGCACCTCACGCAACTGACGCTCCTCCCGCTGGGGCTGGTAGCCCTTGGAGGTCAGCAGCATTTCATACCCACTGACGCGCAGCCCTTCGGCCAATCCCTGTACGGTTTTGGCGAACACAGAGTGGCCGACGTTGGGGATCAGCGTTGCCACAACGCGCGAGCGGCCACTGGCGAGTTGACCGGCCTGCAGGTTGGGTACGTAGCCGACAGACTCCACCGTCTGGCGCACCCGCTGTACCGTCTCAGGTGCCAAGAGCTCCGGCGAGCGAAAAAAGCGGGAGACGGTGATTTGGGTCACCCCCGCCACCTCTGCCACATCATAAAGAGTGGGGCGTCCATGGCCCCGCCGGGTCTTCTTAGCGGCAACTGGGTGTTGGGCTGCGGTTGAAGGCGGAAGCATCGCGAAGGCCGATCACTAGGGTTTGCGAGGGTGAGCAGCAGGGTGATTTGATGGCACATCGTTACCGCTAACATTTTCTCTTGACTGCTCCAGAACCCTCATCTTCTCCTAAGGTATGCATGCCCCGCACCCTTGCTGAACTGCGCAGCCAGCGCTGGTTTGCCGCCACCAATATGCGCGGCTTCGCGCATCGCCAGCGCATGCAGCAGATGGGTCTGCGCCGCCAGGACGTGTTGGAGCGCCCGGTGGTGGCCATCATCAACACTTGGAGCGACCTCTCCCCGTGCCACGCCCACCTGCGTGAGCGCGCCGACGCCGTCAAACGCGGTGTGTTGATGGCCGGTGGTACTCCAATGGAGTTACCCGCATTGAGCCTGGGCGAGGTCATGGTCAAGCCCACCACCATGCTGTATCGCAATTTGCTGGCCATGGAGGTGGAGGAACTGCTGCGCTCGCATCCGGTCGACGGTGTCGTGATCCTGGCGGGCTGCGACAAGACCACGCCAGGCACGCTCATGGGCGCGATCAGCATGGACATACCCACGCTCTTTTGCCCAGCTGGCTCCATGATGAGTGATCGCTACCTCGGTGCTGGCAAACCCGCCCAGGTCATCGGTGCTGGTACGCACACCCGAATGTTTTGGGATGAATACCAGGCCGGCAATATCTGCGACCAAGAATGGGTCACGCTGGAGTCGCACATGACGCGGTCGCCCGGCACCTGTAACGTCATGGGCACCGCCAGCACGATGACCCTGATGGTCGAAGCCATGGGTCTGTCCCTGCCGGGCGCTGCGTCCCTGTTGGCTATGGATGCGGCCCATGTGCGCATGGCCACAGACTGTGGTCAGCGAGTCGTCTCCATGATTTGGGAAGACCTGCGGCCTTCGCAGCTGCTTACGCGGGGGTCGTTTTTAAATGCCGTAGCGGTACAAATGGCTCTTGGCGGTTCAACCAATGCCGCAGTACACATCCTGGCGTTGGCGCGCCGCGCGGGGGTTGCCTTGTCCTTGGCGGACCTTGATGAAATGGGCAGGAAGGTTCCGGTGCTGGCCAATCTGTTCCCCAGCGGTGATCAGCTAATGGAGGATCTCCACTACGCCGGAGGGCTACCGGCCGTGATGAACCGCATACGCCCACATCTGAGCCTTCAGGAGATGACGGTAACGGGCCAGCCCATGGCAGCCGTGATCGAAGGCCGCGAAAGTCGTGACGATGGGGTGATTCGCCCGGTTGAGCAGCCCGTCAGCCAGCATCCTGCCTTGGCTGTTCTGAGGGGCAACTTGGCGCCCGAAGGCGCAGTGATCAAGCCCAGCGCAGCCAGCCCACGCTACTTCCGCCACCGAGGGCGCGCCATCGTATTTGATAACCCTCAGGAGATGGTCGAGCGCTGCGCCGATCCCAACCTGGAATGCACCGTGGACTCTGTCTTGGTGCTGCGAAATGCAGGTCCTGTGGGCGCCCCGGGCATGCCAGAGTGGGGCGGGCTGCCGATCCCGCACAAGCTCTTGCAGCAAGGTGTGCGCGACCTGGTGCGTATTTCTGACGCCCGCATGAGCGGTACCCATTACGGCAGCTGTGTGCTTCATGTCAGCCCGGAGTCGGCTGTTGGTGGACCATTGGCGTTCGTGGAAGAAGGCGACGAGATTGAATTGGACCTGGAATCCCGCAGGCTGCAGCTGCTGGTTTCTGAAGAGGAACTCGAGCGCCGCCGGGCGCGCTGGAAACCAGCACCCTCGCCTCACGTGCGTGGCTATGTCCGCCTCTACCAAGACCATGTGACTCAGGCCCACGAGGGCTGTGACTTCGATTTTCTGCAAGGCCAAGCGCCAAACCCCGAGCCGACCATCTACTGATGGCCATTTCCATTTCAAGCAAGCTACAAGACAGCCTCAAGCCAATAGGCCCTCCCAGGCCTGGCGCACGCCCGGTGCGGCCGCTGCCAGTGCCTGTGACTGCCACCAGGGTAAGCCGTCGAGCGTCCAGACTTCCCCGCCAGCTTCTTGTATCAGCAGCACGCCGACGGCGGCATCCCACGCGCCCATGCCCCGTTCCCAGAACACATCCAGCCGACCAGCGGCCAAGTAGGCCATCTCCAACGCCATGCTGCCTGAACGCCTCACTCCGCCGCAGGCGCGCATTGCCAAGCCCAGCTCCCGAAGGTACTGATCCATGAAGGGCGCGCTCGGTTTGGGAAACACAGTACCGGCCAGCGCCCGCATCAAATCAGTGGTTCGGCTGATCAACATCGCTTGGTCGTTGCACTGCGCACCGCCGCCCTTGGCCGCAGCGAAGCATTCATGCCGTATTGGATCCAGGATGCAGCCAGCCACCGGCTCGCCCGCTTGCACGGCAGCAATTGAAATCGAGTAGTGGGGATAGCCCCGCAGGAAATTGGCACTGCCATCGATCGGGTCGACGACCCACACGATGGCTGAGTCCTCGACAGCGCGCCTGTTGTTGCCGGATACCGCCATGGGATTGAAGGGCTGCTCGTGCCCTTCCTCGCCAAAGAAGCCGTGACCCGGATGACGCAGCGTCACGAGCTGACGCAGGTGTTTCTCGATGGCAGCGTCCAGTTCACTTGACCAATCACCGGGTGCTTTTTCGATCAGGGACGTGCCTGAAGCCCCTGCAATCACACGCTTTTCCAATGCCTGCTGGATCAGGGCGGCTGCGGCACGCGCCAACTCCTCAGCGGTTTGGCGCAGCATCGCAGGCGTGTCGGGCACGCCGGCTGCCTCATCGCGGGGCAGAGACATCAGAGACATAGTCGTGCTGCTGTGTGTAGATGAGCGACGTACGCCACTCTACCGGTCGTTCACCGAATGAATGCGCCAGCCGCTGCACTTCGATCAGCGGCGTGCCGGGCGCAACACCCAAGCGGCGTATCGCTTCGCGTGATGCCAGCACAGCTCTCGCCCGCTCCCGTGCATGCAGCACGGTGATGCCGAACTCGGTTTGGTAAAAGTTGTAGATGGTGCTGCTGCGTTCGAGAAAGCGTTTTTCGTTGAGCCCCTTGAATAGGGTGGCTGATATGACGATGTGGTCGAGGACGACCGCACGGCGTTTGAGGCTCAGCCGGTTTTGGATGACGAATACGGGGTCGCCGGTGCGCAGGCGTAGGGCGTCGGCGGCAGCCTCATCGGCGCGCTGTCGCTCGAAGGAGACGCACTCCACTTCCGGGTACTCGCTGTCAGACGGAATGCCCGCGCCAAACCGCTCCTCGCGCGCCTCTACCCGGAAAAACTGAAACAGGTAGCGGTCGCGTGAGTGCAGGGCCACGAAGGTGCCCTTGCCTTGGCGCCGTACCAGTACCTGCTCCTGCACCAGTTCGTCCACTGCGCGGCGCAGCGTGCCTATGCTCACGCCCAGTTGACCGGCAATGAGCGTCTCGCTGGGCAACTGGTCTCCAGGTAACCACACCCGTGACTCGATGCACGTCAGCAGCGCGCGTTTGACCTGGAGGTACAGCGATCCTCCGTCTTGACTCAGACGGTCCAAACACTTTGTTCCGGCATCCTGCATAACACCGAGCATATCCAGAATCTTCCGACTCAATCAAGTCATTTATATGACTTGATTGACGGACAGTTCTGTTCGCATCAAAGTCACGCCCGTTCTATCGCAGAGGAGCAATGATGATTCACTTTGTTTTGCACGACGCCCGGGATACCGTGGCGGTGGTGGTGGTGGAAGGCGTTCGCAGTGGCCAAACCCTCAAGGGCTGGATCATGGACGAAGACCGTATGACCGAAGTGGTGGCCAAGGCCGACATTCCCATCGGCCACAAGGTCGCCCTCAAGGATATGGCCGTAGGTGACACGGTGTGGAAGTACGGGATCGACATGGGTAAGGTGGTGGCTGCAATCACCGCTGGCGAACACGCCCACGTCCACAACATCAAGACCAAGCGCTGGTGATCGCGGCGCTGGCCGCCTCACGCTTCATTCCCTCATTTCCAAGGACCGTATCATGTCTGTGATCTCCAAAGACACCACCTTTATGGGCTACCGCCGTGAAAACGGCCGAGTTGGCGTGCGCAACCACGTCATCATCCTGCCCTTGGACGACCTGTCCAACGCTGCTGCCGAGGCCGTGGCGCACAACATCAAGGGATCTCTGGCCATCCCACACCCTTATGGTCGCCTGCAGTTCGGCGCCGACCTGGACCTCCATTTCCGTACCCTGATCGGTACCGGTTGCAACCCCAATGTGGCTGCGGTGGTCGTCATCGGAATCGAAGATGGCTGGACCAAAAAAGTGGTTGACGGCATCGCAGCCACCGGCAAGCCGGTCTCAGGCTTCGGCATCGAAGGTCATGGAGACCATGCCACCATCATGAAGGCCAGCAAAGTAGCCCGCGAGTACGTGCAGTGGGCCAGCGAAAAGCAGCGTGAGGTGTGCTCGATCAGCGAACTGTGGGTCTCCACCAAATGCGGTGAGAGCGACACCACCAGTGGCTGTGGTGCCAACCCCACCGTGGGCAATGCCTTTGACAAGCTGCACCCACTGGGCAATTACTTGTGCTTCGGTGAAACCAGCGAAATCACCGGTGGCGAGAAGATCGTCGTGGAGCGCTGCAAGACGCCCGAGGTGGCCGAGCAGTTCATGTTCATGTTCAACCGCTACCAGGACATGATCAACCGCCACAAGACCACAGACCTCTCCGAGAGCCAGCCCACCAAGGGCAACATCGCCGGCGGCCTGACCACCATTGAGGAAAAGGCCCTGGGCAACATCCAGAAGATTGGCAAGAAGTGCACGGTTGACGGCGTGATCGACAAGGCCGAGATGCCCACACATCCGGGTCTGTGGTTCATGGACTCTTCGTCTGCGGCAGCCGAAATGGTGACCCTGTGCGCAGCATCAGGCTATGCGGTGCACTTCTTCCCCACTGGTCAGGGCAATGTGATCGGCAACCCGATCCTGCCGGTCATCAAGATTTGCGCCAACCCCCGCACGGTACGACTGATGAGCGAACACGTTGATGTGGACAGCTCGGGCCTGCTGCAGCGCCAGATCACGCTTGACCAAGCTGGCGACAAGCTCTTGGAGTGCATGCTTCGCACGGCTAACGGACGATTGACTGCAGCCGAGGCCCTCGGGCATCGGGAGTTCGTGCTCACCCGTCTGTTTGAGTCGGCTTGATCGGGGGACATGCCAGTGGCACGCATCATCATCACCGAGTTCATGGACCTGCCGTCAGTTCAGCGGCTTCAGGCGGTCCATGAGGTGGTCTACGACCCCAAGCTTGTGGACCAACCGGGTCAGTTGATACTGTTGGCCCGTGATGCTGATGTGCTGGTTGTGCGTAACCGAACCCAGGTGCGAGGGGAGTTGCTGGCTGCGCTTGAGCGCTGCCGCATTGTTGGGCGCCTGGGCGTGGGGCTGGACAATATCGACGTTCATGGGTGCGAAGCACGAGGCATGACGGTGATGCCAGCCACCGGAGCCAACGCACTTTCGGTTGCCGAGTATGTAATCGCCACGGCCATGCTGCTGTTGCGCCGTGCGTATCAGTGCGCTGATGCAGTTGCGCAGGGACAGTGGCCCCGGCAGGCTGCGTCGCAGGGCCTGGAGGCGGACGGCAAAACCCTGGGGCTGGTCGGCTTCGGAGCCATCGGTCAGCTGACAGCGCGGTTGGCACGGGGCCTGGGCCTGAAGATCCAGGCTCATGACCCGATGATGCCCGCCTCGCACCCCGCCTATGCCGAGCAGCAGGCAGCGTGCGTGGACCTGGAAACGCTGCTGGCGACTTCCGATGTGGTGAGCCTGCACGTTCCGCTGGTGGACAGCACTCGGCACCTCATCAACGCGGATCGCTTGGCCCGTATGCGGGCACATGCGGTATTGATCAACACCGCACGAGGCGGTGTCGTGGACGAGCAGGCCGTGGCCGAGGCGCTGCGGGCCCATCGCCTGGGCGGGGCTGCTCTGGATGTCTTCGAGCAGGAGCCTCTGCCAGCCACCCCGCACTTTGCAGGCTGCCCCAACCTGATCCTCACCCCTCACATCGCAGGCGTCAGCACCGAGTCCAATGAACGTGTCAGCAGCTTGATTGCCGAGCGTATCTTGCAGGCGCTTGGCTCCCCATCGGCCTGAGCGGCCCGCATCAATCACTCCTTACTGACCGCCATGACGCGCATCACATTGAAGCAGGCTAGCGAGTGGGCTGAGCAGGCGCTGGCGCGTGCTGGTGCCAACCCCGAAATGGCTCGCGCCACGGCGCAGGGCCTGGTCATGGCTGAGGCGCAAGGCTTAGCCTCCCACGGGCTTTCGCGTCTGCCCCAATACACCACCCACCTGCGCAACGGCCGAGCTTTTGGCGGTGCGGTACCCACGGTCACCAAGCGCAAGGGCGCCGCGCTGGTGGTGGATGCAGGATGCGGGCTGGCTTTTGGCGCCTGCAGATTGGCGGTACACGAAGGCATGGCCGTGGCCCGCGAGTTTGGTGTTTGTGTGGTGGGCGTGATCAACAGCCACCACTGCGGGGTGGTGGTAGACCACCTGCGGCCCGCTGCGAAGGCGGGCTTTGTCGCCCTGGGGCTGGCCAATTCACCGGCGGCGATGCCTGCGGCTGGTGGTCTTCATCCCATTTTCGGTACCAACCCAATTGCGGCCGTGTTCCCACGCCGGGATGCCAACCCCTTGATGATCGACCTGTCTCTTTCGGAGGTGGCTCGTGGCAAGTTGATGGTGGCAGCCAAAGAAGGGAGAAGCATTCCCCTGGGCTGGGCACTGGATGCGCAGGGTCAGCCCACCACCGACCCCAAGGCCGGTATGGGGGGCTCGATGTTGCCCGTAGGTGCGGCCAGCAGCAGCAAGGGCGCCATGCTGGCTCTTGTTGTGGAGTTACTGGTAACTGCTGTCATTGGCGCGCAGTTCGGCTTTGAAGCCTCCTCCTTCTTTGTTAATGAAGGCAATCAGCCGCGCATTGGTCAAGCCTTTGTGCTGATCGACCCTGAGGCTTTGGCCGGATCTGCCTCGTATCTCAGCCGCATAGAAGTCCTGATGAGCGAAATGCTGCAGGACCCCGATGTTCGCCTACCTGGCGCGCGGCGTCTGAGCCTTGAGCGCCAAGCTCAGGAGCAGGGGGTCGAAATCCCCGATGCGCTCGCGGAACAGATTCGGCGTCTAGCGAACGCCTGACCCGCGCAATTCACGGTGACCGGTCCTCTGAACCACAGCTTGCAGCGCCTGAGCCGCGGGGTGTTGGCTTGTTTGGTGGTGGCCGCGGCGGCCACGTTCCTATCGCATCAGTTTGGAGGCCCCCAACTGCTTTACGCACTGCTGTTGGGTATGAGCCTGCACTTTCTGGCCGCCAACGCTCAGGTGGCGCCTGGGCTGGACTTCTGCAGTCGAACCGTGCTGCGTATCGGGGTGGCCCTGTTGGGCGCTCGCATCACCATCGAACATGCCGCGAACCTGGGCTGGGCCACGCTGGGTTTCATCGTATTGGCCGTCTTTTTGACGATGGCCAGCGGCGTGATGCTGGCCCGCCGGATGGGCTGGCAACGTGACGTCGGTCTCCTGACTGGGGGCGCGGTCGCGATTTGCGGTGTATCCGCAGCCATGGCGATCGCCGCCGCATTGCCACCCACCCGCGAGAATCAGCGCTTTACCCTACTGGTGGTGGTGGGCGTGACCGTGCTGTCAACGGTGACGATGGTCCTATACCCGTTTGCGCTCAAGGCCTTGGCTGTGGCGCCCAGTGAAGCGGGTATTTTTTTGGGCGGCACGATTCACGATGTGGCGCAAGTGGTGGCTGCCGGTACGCTCATCGGCCCTGAGGCCGCGGATGCGGCCACCTTGGTCAAGCTGTGCCGCGTTTTGTTGCTGATGCCCGTGGTGGTGGCTGTGGCGTGGCTTGTGCGTAACTCGCAGCCGTCAGTAAAAGAGGGGTCGTCTGCGCAACCGGTTACCCCGCTGGTTCCGGGCTTCTTGGTGGCCTTCGCTGCCTTGATGGCCGCTGGCAGCTTGGGCTGGATTCCCCCGCCTATGGTGGAGGTATCCAGCAGTATTTCGCGTTGGGCCTTGGCAGTGGCGATTGCCGCAGCCGGTATCAGAACGTCACTGGGTGAGCTCGCTTCGTTGGGATGGCGGCCCTCAGTGTTGTTGGTGGGCGAGACCCTCTTCCTGGCCCTACTGTTCGCTGTCTATATCGCAGTTGGTCAGTTTTGATGTGGTACCCATAAGAAGCGAAAAATCGCAGACACGAAAGACTTGTCCACAACCGAGTAGCCCGAACATTCATCGAAGCAGCAGCTTTGTGTTCGACGCGATCACGGCTCAGTTGTGCAGATGAATCAACAGGCGGCATCTGGACCAACCAGATCGATCTGGTCGCCGCGCACGGGCGGCACACCTGCACTCGATAGCCCTTTCGGCGAGCGGGCACATGATGAGAAGAAAAGGGCGCAGAGAGGTCTCTGGGCCGCCATGAAGGAATGCCTCAAAGGCGCACCCAACCCACCCGCGCACTTGCACCAGGCCGCGCAGATTGCGTTTCGGGAGGGGGACTATGTGGCGACCTGCACCCAACTGCGGGGGGGCATTGCCGCCAACCCCTACATTACGGAGGGGTTGAACGGGCGCACGGTGCTGTCAGAACATCTGTACTGGAACGCCAACAACATGTGTGGCCCGGAATGGGCGGTTAACTACCTCGACTCCGCCGCCTGCCACTGGACGCCGGAGGAGATCGACTTTGTCGAATGGGTGTTCAATGCGTCGCCCGTTCTGAAAGAAGGCGCTGAGATGATGGCGCTCCATGAAGGGGTGACTTACGAACGAGACGCGAAAAGCGCGGTCGCGACGCACAGCGATCATTGGATTTCATTGACCGCATAACGGACACGCTGTCTAAGACGATGGTGCGAATGGTAATAAACCGCTGGGGCGATGGCATCTGGCCGTGGGATCCAGAGGGATTCCAGGGGCCAAAAACCCCACCGCAAGGCGAAAACGTCAGCGATAGCTATCCGAATTCATCGACTGCCAGGGCCAAGAGTAGCTGAGCATTTAATCCTGCTTGCGCTCGGCCGTTCACGCCAAAATAGCTCATGATAGTAGCCCCCAACTGCGCTACATGCGACTGGTCAATGGGAGCATACCTTGCAGCACCTTCCGTGAAAAAGGCAAAGCCTTCTTCCTGGTGCATGCCGTTCTTGATTGCAACAAAGCTCACCTCGGGCAACAACGCTGCTTTTCTGTCACCCACTTGGTACTGGGTTTCCGCGGTAATTTCCTGTGGGAACGTCAGAATGACAAATAAGCTTTTGCCACGGTTTTCAATCTCGCCAAACAAGGGCTCATCACAACTTAACACGCGCACTCCAGCCAAAACATCCTGTGCGGCAAGGGCCTGCTGGGCGTTTTCAAACTCGATCAAAAAGTCCCCCGTCATGCGCGGGAACACCCCGCTAAATACAATACCTAAGCCGCGTAGAAAGTCTGCATGCGTGTTGAGCCTGTAGTAAAACTTCACTCTGTCATACGGCTTTTGCGACAAACCAGTAGCCAGTAACACATCAGTGTCATTTCGCTCGAAATACTCACCCACAATCAGGTCGTATAAACCCAGTACATCAGCCAGCGGATCTGCGTTCTCAGGTACGTACCAGGTGGGATTCCTGTTCGGCGATTCCTTGCGCAGCGGCGCGGCGTTGAAAAAGTAGTGATGCTGAATGTGGGCACCCGCATTCAGGAATAGTGTCGAAAAATTGGGCTTCTTAGCGTTGAACATACTCCAATGAACATCGTGAAGCAGCAAGTCAAGCACCAAAGCCTTGAGCCAAGGCTTGCTGCGGCACCGCAAGACCAGCGATAGGTACTTTTGGTAATGAGCCACACGCGCAAATCGCAACAGGCCTAACACGACCTGCAACGCCAACTTGTTTGTGATGCGAGCCTGCGCGTTGTCATTCACCGCCTGTGAAACAGCTTGCCCTAAAGCCTGACTCCACCACGACGAGTCGGCTAACGTCTGCGTCCAAGGGTCAGGAATGAAATAGGCAGGTCGCTTGAGCCGGTTTTCCGCATTCATTGCAGAAATGGCACCTACCTTCAAGCCAGCGCTCTCCAGTTGCTCAAAAATTTGCGGCACTTGCGTGCCCACCATATCCCCCAGGCGAAACACACCATGCTCGGCATAGGTTTTACCGGTATGCACAGAAGCCCACTGAATCCAAGGCTCCAACTCCTCGTATCGCTTTTCGCAACTGGTGCGAATACTCGGACAGGACAACAACTTTTTGAGCGCAGGGAACCGTGCTGGATCAGCCGCCACATACTTACCGACCACATCGAAATTAATCTCGTTGAGCTCTAATAAAATGAGACGCTTGGCCAAGTTAGTCATGCCGCAATACTCCATCGTAAATATTTACCGTCTGGCTGACCAAAGACACTGCTGAAAAAATTGCCTTCGCCCATTCCTGCCCCTTAGCACCATACAACTGTTGACGCTGCCTATCCTCGATCAACGAAAGCAAGACCTTGGACAACGAACTGCTGTCGCAAGTCTGAAACAAATTGCCAGTCACACCTGGCTCAACCGCTTCGCTGCATCCGGTTACACCGATCGTCAGCGCAGCGCAACCTGCGGCCGCGGCTTCAAGCAGCGACTTGGGCATACCTACGTGAAAAAAGGGGATCATGTCATCCCACATGCCCCAGCCAATCGCAGAAGGGTTGTCATTTCTTGCTGCTCCTGCCAGCATAAAACGCCAGTGCCGCGCAACCGCTTTGAGCTGCCGCGCTGCCTCTATAACCTCTACAACGCTCTTCTCTTTGAGCATACTCGCAGGTAACAAAAAAGCGCGCCTTGTGCGCTCGGCTACACCGCACAAACAGTGACAAGTCCACACATGAGCCCGGAATCAAAGTTATGCGGTGCTGGTTTACGAAAATATGCACGCAAAAGTTTACGCATCAACTCAAGCTTAAGCGGGGGTTATGTAAACCATCCTTAAATCTATATGACTCATGTCTATTTGCATATAAAATGCAAAAAATCAGAAACAAGGGAGTAGCAAAAGGAATCAGCGGCAGAGGATGGACAAAAGTTGAAGCCATCAACGCCAACCAAAACACAAACAGAGAATGACGGGTAATATCATTCTCCGGCCGTCTTACTGAAAATAAGCGTTTCTTAAACGTATACATCAGCCCATAGAAGAGCATCCCATAAACAGGACTTAAATGCCAAGAAACTTCTAAAAAAGATTCACAGAATTCTACAGAACATGAATGAGTTGGTTGATTTAAATCCATGTTGAAAAAATTGATGAATACCCTCATATGAGTTACGATCGATAAAAGCTTCACATCGAACAGAAAAATTAACCACTCTTTCAATAAGAATATTAGACTTAGTAAAAATATAATGAGGGTTGATGCAAAAATGTAAAGACGGCACAATACTAAATAACACAAAACCGCTGACAGCACAGCAATGATGCTAAATAAACTACCTGTAAGTGCAGACATCATAAATAGTACTGCCACCGCCGACAATCTATGAGCACTCACAACCGCCCAAGGCACCAATAGCGTGAGTAATATTCCCGTTGAAAGGCTATCGTTAGTGACGCCATTAAAACGTACAATAACGTTTGTTATAGAATGAGAAGGCAATTGATCAAAACCAAAGTAGAGGGTGGTCTGAAGAAGAAATCCAATTACAAACAACAAAAATAAAAAACGCAAATCACCGGGACCAAAATCGGCAGAGGGTTTAAAAAAGAGCAAGAATAAAGCAAGCAATCCAATTTGAACAGAAGAACTTAGTAAAATAAATTCGGCCTCCAATACTGGATCTGCCAAAGAAGTTGAAAGCAAAAAGACAACTGCAAGCACAATAGAACTAAGTGACGGCTTAGACCTAAGTTTCAATGGTATAAATAGGATCAGAATTGCAGTGATTTGAACTCCAAATTTAGCTATCTGGAACCACTCTGGGGCAGCTTCGAACCCTTCACTGGTCCGCTGCTCGCCCCATGACATCAGTGAAGCGAACCACGCTGGTAAGAAGTAGGCAAGTATAAATATCTTAGTAACAGGGGAAGACATATTTTACACCCCTTCAATACCGACGCGAAAGCTTCAATAACCATATAAGTTGTTGAAAAAAGCGCAGAACCAGTTTGGCCAAAGTAAGAAAATTTTTCAATAGAACAAACCTCGGAATCGAAATCAAAACTCTTGCCAAAAACGGTATTTGGCCACCGACTCCTCTTAAGCGGCTTTCGACACAGGCTCGGTATATTAATCTCTCTTCTTCGCATCTAACGAATTGAGACATATAAAACAATGTTAAGACACGAATATCAGACTTTACAAGCAACAACATCGAATGTCTAACGAAGGAATCTTGATGCAAATAAGTTATCGCAACGTCCCAATTTACCGTTGCGATCTTCAACCGATTTATAAATCCAGAGCGTGCAAAAGAATCGTTTTCGCCACGCTTTAAAATCCAAGGTTGATGTAGGACAATTATCTCGCATTGATGTTCGATCAAAATACAAATCAAACGGGTTGCGTATCGCCAACAGGTGCCATTTAGATGTTCAAGCAGTGGCGCTGCTTCAAGCCTCTTACGTCGAACCAAGCAAGAGGTGCAAAAACTAAATAACCCCTCAGACGTTCGCATTTTGGAAAGATATGTTAAAAGATCATGATCATCAGTAATTACAGTCCGAAATGTACCCAAAGCTGGTTCCTTGAGAATTGGATAATCACGTCGTGGCCTCAGACGAATATCGCAATGAATGGCCGGTACAAGCATCAGGTCTGGTTCATGGTCCTTGAGTTGGCTATAAATTGCTTTGGACCATCCCGACATCAGTACATCATCGGCACTCACTGTCCAGATATAGTCACCTGTAGCTGCCATTACTGCCCGGTTAAGATCAGTATCGATATTTCCGCGTTCTGTCGCCACCAGAACGATTAATTCCGGGAACTTACATCTGTACTCCTTAAGTACTTCAAGGGTGTTATCAGACGAGCCCCCATCAAAAACTATTATCTCAATTGATGAATACCCCTCAGCGACAATAGAATCTAACGTTTCAGGAAGAAATGCTGCAAAATTGTATGTCGGGATGACAAAAGAAATGCTGGCCATAATTTATTTGTCAATTCCATCAGTGCCGTAAACGATCTCGCGGATGCGAGTGATAAATGCAGCGCGACTGAAGCGCTTTGCTCCATCCATGACAGCTTCTTTGTCCCAGCGAACGGTATTGAACCGATCAAGGGCCGCTCGCAAAGAGTCTGACGACTTTGCTGCATAAAAAAGCGCGTTGGCGCGCACATCTCCAGAATCAATGTCGATCAGGATCTCGCGCATGGCCGGGGCAGAGTAGCTGATGACTGGGGTACCCATGTATATAGCCTCCAGGGGTACGAGGCTATATTCAATTTCAGAAGGGAAAATTAGGGCCTGCGCCCTCGCTAATTCCTGTGCGAGGGTTGCATCATCGACGTAACCAAGAAATTCCACATTGGAAGGACAAGAACGGCGCATTTCTGCAAGAAGGCTGCCCATCCCGATAACCCGCAGTCGATATCCTGACGACTTAAAAGCATCGATGACATATCCGACTTCTTTTTCAGGTTCGAGTCGACTCACAAGTACGAAATAGTCGCAGTGAAGACCTGATGATGTTGGCGAAGCAGCTGACAATGCCCGCTCGTCAAACGGTGGCATCAAGATTTCACTATCTAATCCTGCGAAGTCCAGCAAGGCACGGCGCGATGCATCTGAGATCGAGATCCTTCTGTCGTATTTACTAATTTGACGACGCTCAATTAGTTTCATTAAGCATATGAGCCACCTGATCAAAGCGCGTACTACCCTAGAACCGATTAATATCTCGGGTTGATAAAGGCCGCGATTCGGATAGTTTGAATAGAGGATACTTTTTTTGCAATCTAATCTAACATACTTGCCGCATGTAGATGAATAGGCTATCACCACATCCGCCTTAACTCTTACGACACACATCAGAAGCGCGGCAAGAGGATAGAGTGCGCTTACCAGGAAACGACTTGCGAATAGGCCCCCCAAAGGGGGCGAATACACTCGTCGCCCGAATTTTTCCTCCCAGAAACCACGAGGTTTGGCGTTAAGTGCGTAAAGGGTTGCCTCCGGGAAGGCGTCCACCAATATTTCGAAAACGCGCTCTCCACCTCCTTGAACCAAGAACTTGTCATAAACGATAGCGACGGAGACGGATGGACCCTTCACTTTGACCGCTCATGGAAGTCCGCATAGTACCCCATCGTATCATTAAATGATGAGACACGATTTATAATCGACTTCTTATTTTTCTGATTTTGTATTTTATTCAAGTCTTTCTCACAACATTTACTAAACCACTTCGAGCCGAGGCAAAGGAAACACCAGTCGGCCCTTTGTTAACTTGTACTTGGCTGTAAAAAAATCACGAAAATGCCAAGGCAAGACTATTAAATAGTCTGGTTCGTTGCCGAGCAACTCACGTTCATCCAAAATTGGCAGAAGACAACCCGGAGTAAATAAGCCGAATTTATCAGGATTAACTTCACCCACCCCTTCAACATCCTCAGCCGTAAAGCCACAGTACTGCAAAAGCACATTTCCTTTTGTCGAGGCTCCAAGGAATGCCACTCGGCGCCCTTCTGCACGTGCTCGCGCCACAAACGTGCGCAACTCATCTCGGCTCGCTTCGGTTCGCTTAGCGAATGCAAGGTAAGGTTCGAGATCGTCAAGGCCGTTGGCTACTTCGCGGGCCAGTATGTCCTTAGCTTCCTGACTTTCGGTATAATCTGAATTCAATCTTGCGGCTGTAACGGAGAAGCTGCCGCCGTTTACATCGTTGAATTCGACATCTACGATCTTGAGCCCACAACGACCGAGCATCCAATCAATTTGACGTAATCCGTAATACTCAAGGTGTTCATGACAAGCCGTATCGTAGGAATTGCGCTCGAGCATCAGCGGCATATAGCTCTGCTCGAACACCCAGATTCCACGTTCGTCCAGAATGCTTTCCACGTCACGCACGAAGTCCATAGGTCGTTCGAGGTCGTAAAACATCGAAAATGAAGTAACTACACGTACCTTACGGTTAGGGAAGGCTTGTTCAAAACTCTCGCCTGAAAAGAAGTTAGCGATAACGGTTGTGCTGTCCGGGTAGTACTGACGGAACTTTGCTGCTGTCGGATCCATTCCCACCCGTGTACATTTATCCTCGGGGTACGCTGACAAAGTCGTACCGTCATTACTACCGATATCTAGTACTATTGGGTTATCAGATAAATCGACAATATTAAGAATGCTGGAAACCTTCGCATGTAGGTGCTTCACCATACTCGGGTTCAATCCTGAGCGGTAGCCATAGTTGTTACCATACATCTCATCTAGATCGTACGAATGGGCCATCTGCAACAGACCGCAGCAATCATCGCCTTCAGTGCACTTAACTAGTTGTACAGGACCACGCGTGATTGCCTGATCCTTATGTTTCGGGAAGACACCAGTTAAAGTCTGTTCGCCAAGATCCAACACCTTGACTAGATTCTTGTTGCCACAAATTCGGCATTCATGGATTGCTTTGTACATATTTGTTTCGGGTTAGTGTTGATTTGAGTTGGATTTGAGTCGATCTAGGTCAGCGTCAACCATCATGCGTACGAGATCCTCGAATCCGACGCTTGTCCGCCAACCAAGTTGTTTGATCTTTGTAGGATTGCCGCGTAATTCTGTAGTCTCTGCACGGCGGGCCCATTGTGGGTCGATCCGTACGAAATCTATGTAGTTGAGTCCTACATGCGAGAAAGCAATCTGGCAGAACTCTCTCACACTGTGTGTCTCGCCGGAGGCGATCACAAAGTCCTCAGCGGTTTGCTGCTGAAGCATAAGCCACATAGCTAGCACATAATCACCAGCAAATCCCCAGTCACGACGACTTTCCAAGCTTCCAAGGGTCAATTCCTCGGCCAGTCCAAAAGCAATCTGCGCCACCGTATGCGTGATCTTTCGGGTCACGTACTCCATACCCCTGCGCGGGCTCTCATGGTTGAACAGGATTGCTGTTGTGGCAAACAGACCATGACGTACCCGGTAAGAGGTAACCATGTTGGCAGAGAAGGCCTTGGCCGCACCATAGGCGTTCATAGGACGATAAGGCGTGCTTTCGTCCTGTGGGGAAACGTCTGTACCCGCAAACAACTCACTGCTGGCCGCCTGACAGAAACGGATGCGGGGCGAAACTTCGCGGATGGCCTCTAAGAAGCGGACCGAGGCTAGCCCGTTGATCTCGGCCGTCGCCATGGGATCATCAAACAGCTGTGCACTGGAGGATCTGCCTGCGAAGTTGTAAACCTCATCTGGACGCACTTTATCGATGACGCGCTTCACATTGTTTGTACACCTCAGATCGAGTTGTTCTACCTCAACCTCGATTCCCAGCTTAGGCAAGCGAAAGTTGCGACCTGCAACATGAGATGTGCCGATAACACGGTACCCTTGGGTGATCAAATGTTCGGCCAAATACGACCCGTCTTGCCCTCGCAGGCCAGTAATCAGCGCGGTCTTTGGGGTCGAGGTGCTCATGTTGTTTCCATCAGCTCTGAACATGTACATCGACGGTAAAAATCCACATGCGCCATCGCGATCCTTTGCCACTGCTTTTCGGCTGAGATAGGCGCTCTACGACGCCCCGCGAGTCGGTCTAGCGCCGCACGCATCTCGTAGATGTCTGATGGAGCGGCAGTGAATAGATTGCGCTGTGAATCATCACCACGAGGCGGAACGGAAGTGGTAATTACCAGCGTCCCTTGCGCCAATGCACTATGAATTGATGTATTCCATTCACCGCCACCATCAAGGAATGGCAACACAACGGCATCTGCGATCATCAGCAAATCCGCAGCATCTTGTGGCGAGAGAAATCCGGTAAAACGCATATGATCTTCCCGCCATCCCTTAGCCTGGGCCAGCGCAGATAACTCATGCATGTATGCGCTATCTTTGGCCGCGCCCGCAATGATCAAGAAATCACTAACTGAGTTGGCTATATCAAAAAGCAACTCAATGCCCTTACTGGGGTAAAGAAACCCAAAGAAAACCACCAAGCGCTTATGGGAGCCAACATATCCCGATCGTAGCTCCAGCCGCATAGTCTCATCGAGTGAACTTGTAGGCAGCGAACTTGCATTAAGTATTGTCACCTTATGAATACGTTTTATCAGCCTGCCAAATTGCGCAGGGATCAAATCGAGATAGTTTGGGCGTACGAAGATGAGACCACTTGCTCCAAGTGTTTGAAGTAGAAAGTGAAGGGCGCCTCGCATGCGATGGGGCTCATGCCAAGTTTGAATCACCTTTATCCCAAGCAACCGAATCAGTAGCGGTAGAAACGAAGGCAGCCGCCGAAAAAGAAATCCTTGTGACGGATACTGGATGTGAACCAGATCAGGCTTCCACTGACGGATTGCGCAAATGAGTTTTGGCAATTCAAAAAAATTCCACTTCAGAGCCGTCTCCATCAATTCGACAGGGCTCGTGTTCGTGCTTTTGCGCCCAGATCCTGAAGTGGTGAGCACGCCAACGTAAAAACCTTTAAGTGCAGCCAACGAATTAGCCAACTTCTCCGTATAGTCGCCCACCCCGCACGGTTCAGGTGGATAGCTGCCTGCCACCAACAAAATTCGCATCAGGCATCCTTGCGAAGTACGAGCCAGCCAAAGGTGTAGTCATATCCCATGCAATGGATAGCACGCTCTGCCGATTGTGGATGGAGATCACCTGCAGGACTCAAACCATGACGCTTCGCCACCTCCAGCATCGCCCCCACGTCTTGTTCAGAAAATATCAGCCAAGTCATATCAAAAAAGCGCGTATTCCCTGTGTTGATCTTATCTGGCCAATAGTCGAAGGAAGCAATGAAATAGCCTCCTGGCCGCAGCAATCTTCCCAGCTCAGTGAACAATCTCTCAGGCTCATACCCATGCTCAATGACCGAGATGGCAGTCACTGCATCAAAAATTGCCTGCGGGAACGGCGTACTCATGAAGTCGCTTACGCTGTACTGCACACGATCGGCATGGGGCATTGCTTTCACGTTGGGATTGAGATCCACTCCATGCACACCCGTGAAACCCATATTCGCGAGCAAGACCGGCACCTCTGAACAATATGCTCCCAGATCGAGAATGCGCGCGTCCTTGGGAAACTGGGCCTCGATGAATTCAAGGGTAAGCGCCACATCCCAACTTTTTGCCATGTCTCCAACTGAAAGTTTCTTGTGAACTCCTAAACGTCTGAGAACTTTAGTCAATACCCCTTCAAGCCTCCCCCCTCCCATCTGAAGCAATTTTTGACGAGATGCTTTGATTTGGCTCTTATTTTTTAATACTTGCATCATGATTTATTTATTTTCTGAAGTTACTTTTGATTGAAAGTTAAGCCGAGACTTGAGTAGGCACTAATCACGCTTGACTTTGTAGACGCTCGATTGTCGAATAACAAGAAAGTCTTCAGCAAATATGTAACTCTTAAAATTAAGTACATCATACTATTGGCAATCAAAAGCACTAAATCCGTGGCGTTCAATGTATTCACGCCGCTTGCCGGAATAGTCTTATATTCGGAAGGGCGTCCAAATCCAAGGTACTGAAGAATCTCTGAATCAAATTCCGAAGAAAATAGCTCGGGATTAGTAATTATCTTCTCCGAGTGAAGTAAGTCGTAGCCGACTTGAAGGAAAAAGGATTTTCCTTTGAAATTTGGGTCTTTTACCATTGCAGTGCGATGAACCGTCCAAGTATCAGTGATTATTAATGAGCTCTTTTTTCCAGCAAAAGGACCTTTTCATTTGAATAATTGGCCCTAAGATTGGCATCATCAAAATCGTTCGATAAATAAGCTCCTCTCCATTTATTGGAGCCAGCCACCACCTCAAGCTCACCACTAAACGTATCACACAAATAAAATATGAAAACTATGCCGTTTACGTCTGTTTTTTTATTGTCAACCGTTTCATTGTCCGAATGCCAGCCCAACTGATATGCAGAACCAGATATATCGTATCGTTGACCCTTTAATCTGTATTCGGGTCCAAGATAAATTCGTGCTATAGACAAAATTATTTTACTGCATACCAAACTCGCGCTTGATCGAGAGTGACCTAGGCGATTGAAAAGGAAGGTTTGCCTGAAATTACTTACAGGCGCAACATCGTTGCAATTAAATCCAAGGCCAATCGACGTGCATTTGTTCACTATTTTATCGATATATGTTGACTTCATTCCACCTTCAAGCAAAAAATAACCTTTGGAGTCAATTTGGTTTACAATGTGCTCAATCTCAATGTTTAGGAAGTCGTTGCTAAACATTTTCTCGTGATCCTCGGCATCAATGATGCTCCTGAGAATTTTGAACTATTTCTATTGATTTTATAACCCCTGTGAATGGCGAAAACTAAATGCCGCGTGTAGCTTTAACTTGTTTCTAATCCTCGGTAGTAGAAGTATGACTAACGCTGATGCAAAAAACCAGTAGGCAAGAAGGATGAGGCCCAGTAAAAATCGCGAGGACATCTCTAAAGAAATTTGTCGTAGAACTAAAAAAAATGCAACGCAAAAAGAAATAGGGATCACTACCGACTCGACATACCATTTATATTTTTCGCTGTAAAGCAGCTTTCTATGCATAATTTGTGGCGTTACGGTAATTACCGATAGGTTTAAGAAAGCCCATACAGCTGCACCGCCAATTGCACCAAAGCTGAGGGCTGCCCACCAGATCACAGGCACCAGTACGGTGATGGCGCCGACGTTCACCCAGAACGATAGCTTCGTCCGGCCTGACGCCAACTGCAGTACATAAGGCATGTTCATGAGGCCATTGCATGCGTTGCCAATGACAAGAAGGGCAAGTATCCAGGCACCCTGTTGGCCCAAACCAGCATCCCCTGTCCAGACATACAGCACCTCGTGCGCAAATACGGCAATTACCAGCGCAGTTGGAATGACTAACGCTGCCATCGCTTGGCTGCTGGTGTGATATAGATCGATCAATTTAGATGTGTCACCCGCATTTACAAGCGACGAAAAGCGCGGATACATCACCGAAAACATCGGGCTGATCAGCATGTATAGCCCTGTTGCCAAGGTTCCGGCTACAACGTAAATGCCGAAGTCCGCTAAGCTCAGCGCATTGCTCAGGATTACCTTGTCGGTTTGGGTCAGTATGATGCTGGTGATCGTGATTCCGGTCATTCCACCTGCAAAGGTAAAACAAGATCGAACGATTGACATACGAAGTTGGGGCTGATGTCCAGCCAATACCAAGGCGCTCCAGAGCAACCACCTCATGCCTAAAGTCTGTAGCAGCATAGAAGCTATCTGGGCATAGAAGAAGCTCTCCAAACTGGGCTTCCACCACACGGCCACCAATGTGAGCGCCACACGGAAGGTGGCAAAAGCCATGGTCGCAATGCCCGACTGAACTTGTCTATGGACACCAGCGAGACCCGCGCTGTAGAGGTTCGTCGGCCATTGGCATGCAAGCGCAACTCCGGCGAGTGCGAGCGCGGTAGCAATCTCAGAGCGATCCAGTGCCTGAGCCTGAACCCAATGCTGCGCGACTGGTACGGAACAGATGATGATGAGCAGTCCGATAAGCAACGCGATAAATGCATATGCCAGCTCGAAGGTTCGCGCCACATCTCGGCCATCAGCCAGAGTTCCAGTTTTTGCCGAAACTTTGGCTAGCTCACGAGTTAGTGTCGCGCCCAGCCCCAAGTCCAGAAAGCCCACCAAAATCGAGAAACTCGCGAAGAGCCCCACCACGCCATAAGCTTCGACGCCAATGAAGCGTAGATACAGTGGTACAGCCAATAGTGCGAGTGCTGCCGCCCACCCCCTGGAAAAAATGGAGATCACGAGTGCACGACGGATTCGTTCCACAATGTTGGTCACTCAGCTATGGCGGTCAAATGTGGTGTAGCCGTGTCTCTTGACAAGTTCATCGCGCTCAGCCGTTTTGAGATCTTCCCATACCATCTCAGCGACCAGTTCGTCGAATGTTATGCGAGGAACCCAACCAAGTTTTTCTCGCGCTTTACTGGCATCACCCAGCAAGGTGTCAACCTCAGTCGGACGAAAGTAACGTGGATCTACACAAACAATTGCGCTATCTTTCTTCTCATGGCCATTGACCCAATAGCCCCTTTCCTCAACTCCGCGGCCCTCCCAGCGCACATCCATGCCCAATTCCTTGGCTGCAGCGTTGACAAAATCTCGCACGCTGTATTGTTCACCGGTTGCGATAACAAAATCTTCCGGTCGGTCTTGTTGCAACATTAACCACTTCATTTCCACATAGTCCTTCGCGTGCCCCCAGTCACGCCTGGCATCGAGGTTGCCCAAGTACATGCATTCCTGCAGTCCCAGCTTAATCCGGGCGAGGGCACGCGTGATCTTGCGCGTGACGAAGTTCTCACCACGAACGGGTGATTCATGATTAAACGAAATTCCGTTACAGGCATAGATACCATAGGCTTCACGGTAGTTAACGGTAATCCAATAGGCATACAACTTGGCTACTGCGTATGGGCTGCGTGGATAGAAGGGTGTATTTTCTTTTTGCGGAATTTCTTGAACCAACCCATATAGCTCCGAAGTTGACGCCTGATAAAACCGTGCTTTCTTTTCCATCCCGAGGATTCGGATAGCCTCCAAAATTCTCAACGCGCCTAGCGCATCTGAATTTGCTGTGTACTCTGGCTCCTCAAATGACACAGCCACATGGCTCTGGGCAGCCAGGTTATAAATTTCGTCCGGTTGAACCTGCTGAATGATCCTAATCAAGCTCGAGGAGTCGGTAAGATCACCGTGGTGCAGGAAAAGGCGAACGTCTTTCTCATGCGGATCACGGTATAGATGGTCGATCCGATCTGTATTAAAGAGCGAGGTTCTACGCTTAATGCCATGCACTTCATACCCCTTGCTCAACAATAACTCTGCAAGGTATGAGCCGTCTTGTCCCGTGATACCAGTAATAAGAGCAATTTTTTTCATTGATGTCTTCCGTACGTATCTTCAAATCTGACGATGTCATCTTCACCCAAATACCTGCCCGACTGCACTTCGATGATTTCTAGCGGTAGGGTTCCGGGGTTGGTGAGTCGATGAACTTCATCCAGAGGGATGCAAGTGGCTTGGTTTTCAGTAAGGGAAAGAACCTTCTTCCCGATGGCAATTTCGGCAGTGCCGGTCATCACAATTCAGTGCTCGGCGAGGTAATGATGTTTCTGCAAGCTTAGGCTCGCTTTGGGCTTGACCTGAATGCGTTTCACCCTAGAACGACCACCTTCGTCGATGCTGTCGTACCAACCCCATCGGCGATATGCTTTGCGGTGCAGCGTTTGCTCTTCTCGTTTTGTTCCCTGCAGCTGGTTGACGATATGTTTAACGTCTTGGCTGCGGGACTTGTCGGCCACTAAGACGGCATCGGACGTTTCCACCACGATAAGGTTTTCTGCGTCCGCTAGGCTAACGAGTCGGCTGGTGGCGTGCACCAAGGTGTTGCGGCTGTCAGTGGTCAGCACCTCACCTAAGTGCGCGTTGCTAGCCTCGTCTTTTGGCAAGACATTCCAGACGGCATCCCATGCACCCAGGTCATTCCAGCCTGCGTCCAGCGGGACCATCTTGATGGGAAAACTGCTGCCTGGGCATTGCTCAATGGCTGCGTAGTCGACGGATTCGGACGGGATAGCAGCAAATTCAGCCTTGCCTAGGCGAACAAATGTGTTGTCTTCGCCCCGCTTTTCCCGGGCGGCTTGGGTGGCCAGCAGGATGTCTGGGCGGCACTGCCCACGTGCTTTGAGCCAGACCGACGCTTTGAGCACGAACATGCCGGCGTTCCAGTAGTAGCCACCATCGTTCAGATAGGTTTGGGCTGTATTGGCATCGGGTTTTTCTACAAATCGCTGAACTAACTGGATTACCTCAGCTTTGCCTTGCAAAGACTTGGCGACTTGTATGTAGCCGAATCCTGTCTCTGGCTTATCCGGCGTCACGCACGGGATGACAATGGTGGCGTTGGCAGCCTCAGCCACCGCTTGTTGCATAGCAGCGGAGAAGGCCGCTGCATTGGCCACCGTTTGATCAGCTGGTGTGACGACTAAAACGGGATCTGTGCTGCCTTCCACGGCCGCCAGTGCTGCCAATGTGAGCGCAGGCGCTGTCTTTCTACTCACTGGCTCCAGAAGTGCGCAGCCGAGTTCAACGCCGATTTCGCGAAGTTGTTCGCATCCCAAGAAACAGTGGTCTTCCCCTGTGACGATGATGGGGGATGCACCTTGTATGTCTGCATTGCCAAGGCTGGCTAGGCGCAAGGCAGCTTGCTGAAACAGGCCTTCGTTGCCAGTCAAGCACAGAAACTGTTTGGGGAAATCAGTGCGGGACAGTGGCCACAACCGGGTACCAGAACCACCGCAGAGAATAACGGGGGTGACTTGAATTAACTTTTCGGAATTCATGCTTTTTGGGTTCCTTGACCGCCAGGCTTTTCAAATTCGGACCTCAGCGCTTGGGTCAAGCTTTCGGCTACCCAACCTTGCGCAGCCGCCCGGCATCGATGTGCATCGACACGGGCTTGAAGAGGATCTCCGGCAGGATGACAGCGCGCGCTCGGCGTCCGACCGAATTGGCATGACATCTTCGGTGCGATAAACCTTAGCAATTCGTCGGGGGTGCTCGTGTTGCATTGCTGTCAGTTGGTTTGGGCAGGATTGATCACCTGTATCAAGCGGTGTTCACCCAGCTCTCAAGTTCGAGCGCTGGCACACGTTCGAACTCCGCGACGTTGTTGGTGACCAGCACTAAGCCTTCGCTGCGGGCATGCCCCGCAATGTGCAGGTCATTCACCCCAATGGGTTGGCCAAGCTTTTCAAGGGCTCCGCGGATGGCACCGTAGTGCTGAGCGGCCTTGGCACCGTAGGGCAGCACCTCCAAGCGGCTGCAGAAGTCCTCGATGGCCGCAAGGTTCTCACTAACGCGTTGGCTTTCCTCAGCGCCGCGCATCAATTCGGCCAGGGTGATTGACGAGATGGCCATTCGACTGGCGTTGGCGTTGAACGTGGAAAGCATCGCAAGCGGGCGGCGCTTCAACACGTAGATGACGATATTGGTATCGAGCAGATAGCGCAACATCAAAGGGCCTCCCGCTCCGGCTGATGCTGTGAGGCACGTTCAGGCAAAAAGTCATCACTCACACGCGGGCCGTTCAGAAAGAAGCTGTCCCAGGACTGACCGAGAGGCGCGATGATGCGCTCGTGCCCTTTGACGCGGATCTCGACTTTGTGGACGCCCTCGGGCAAACGGACGTCCAACGGCAGCCGGACGGCTTGGGTGCGGTTGTTGACGAAGACAGTACCGATGGACATGCTGGACTCCTTACACACTACTATATGGCAATTGTATATAGCAACGCCTGTGAAGTCAGGTCGACGGCTGACGGCACCCAGATCCCTGTGGCCATGCGCAGGACAAGTGTGCGAAGTCGGCGTCTGGCAGCCGTGATTTCATTGCTCAGATCTGTGACGGGTAGAGCTTTGTTTTCGCAACCTGACCACTGCGACCCGTTGGTTTCGTGAGGCCATATGCATTGACCGCCCAAGAGCTCGGCAGAGAATAGAGACAGAAAACGAAGTCCTTGAGGCGGAAAACTGGGTTTTCAACGCAAGGCCGCTCAAGAGGAAATGCGCCAAACGCCGCCATTACGGGGGGGAGCGGGCAAAAAAATCCCGACTGATAAGAGTCGGGATTTTGCATATGGTGGAGCTGGGGGGAATTGAACCCCCGTCCGCAAGCCATTCCCGCGCAGTTCTACATGTGTAGCCGTCTGCTTTGAGTCTCGCCCCTTGAACCGCGCAGCGGCACGCTGCCCAAGGCGCCAGCACCCTTGAATCTCGCCGCCACCGAAGGTGCACCGATGGCAGCCAGCCTATGTGAATGCCCTTGCAGCCAGGACAGCTTGCGCCACCCTGACCCGGCCCATAGGCCAACCGTTGCAAGGCTCACCGGTGTTTAAGCGGCGAGTGCGAAACGTTCGTCGTTTGCAGTTAGTTTGTTTTCTGCGGTTTTACGAGGTAACAGAACCTCGACATGCCCTGCTGCGTGTCCGAACCCACGTCGAAACCGGTGCAGCCCCGGACCCTAGAGTTTACGCCTTTGCCGCGGGTTGCGGTGCATGGCGCGGTGGTCAGGCGCACAGGAGTTGAGCGGTGTTAAGCGCCGTCAAGCCCCCAGCCAGGGAAGAATATCTGCGGGCTGGTGGGCGATGGCGTCGGCCCCCCACTCTTCAATCGGGGCTGCGGCGCCCAGGTAACCCCAAGCAGCGGCTAGGGTGCGCATGCCAGCGGCCTTGCCGGCCTGAATGTCGCGCAGATCGTCGCCCACATACAGGCAACACTGGGGGTCGAGCTTCAGGCGGCGCGCCGCCTCCAGCAGGGGTTCGGGATGAGGCTTGGCATGTGGCGTGGTATCGCCAAAAATGTGTACCGCCGAATCGGTGTGCAGCTGCAGGCCTTCGATCACCGGCTGCCCGAAACGGGTGGCCTTGTTGGTGACAATGCCCCAGGGTAGGCCCCGCTGCTGTAAGCGCTGCAACACCGGCGGCACGGCTTCGAACACGCGGGTTTCTTGCAGCAGGCGCTTTTGGTAGCGCTCAAAGAACTCGTCACGCAGCGCCTCAAAAGCCTCGTGCCCGGGCAGCACCTCGAAGGCCACGCCCATCATCCCGCGTGCACCAGCGCCCGCCATGCGGCGCAAAGCAGCATAGGGCATCGGCGGCAAACCACGGGCCGCCCGCATGTCGTTGGCGGTGCCAGCCAGGTCGGGTGCGCTGTCGATGAGGGTGCCGTCCAGGTCGAACAAAATGGCATCGACAGCAGGCGTGCGGGTTGCATGCAGCATCGATTAGGCCGGCTTTCGGCACGCCACCAGGTAGTTCACGCTGGTGTTACCCGACAGCCAATAGCGCCGCGTCAAGGGGTTGTACTCCATGCCCTTCAAGCCTTGCGGCGCAAGCCCAGCGTCGCGTGCCCACCGGGTGAGTTCACTCGGGCGAATGAATTTGGCGTACTCGTGCGTTCCCCTGGGCAGTAACTTCAGCACATATTCCGCGCCGACGATGGCGAACAAGAAACTCTTGGGGTTTCGATTCAAGGTGGAAAAGAACACCCAGCCACCCGGCTTGGCCAGCTGCGCGCAGGCTCGCACCACCGACGCGGGGTCGGGCACATGCTCAAGCATTTCCATGCAGGTGACCACATCAAAGGCCGCCGGCTGCTCTGCGGCCAGGGCCTCGGCTGACACTTCGCGATACTGCACGTTCTGAACGCCAGCCTCCATCGCATGCAACTGCGCCACGCGCAGGGGCTTGACCGCCAGATCAATGCCGGTGACCTGAGCCGCGCCTTTGCGCGCCATGGCCTCGGCCAGGATGCCGCCACCACACCCCACGTCCAGCACCTGCTGACCGGTGACCGGGGCCAAAGCGTTGATCCACTCCAAGCGCAGCGGGTTGATCTGGTGCAGTGGGCGGAATTCACTTTCCGGGTCCCACCAGCGGTGGGCCAGATCGCTGAATTTGGCGAGTTCCTGAGGATCAGCGTTTAGCATTCATGGATTGTCCGCGATCGGGCACTCCTCTCGGGGATTGCGGGTAATGGAGCGCTGATGCAGAGGTCCACGTAGGCCTTGGGCGCAGCGTAGCGGCGCACATGTTGAGCCAGTTCATCCAAGAGCGGTCGCGCCCTCCTGCACTCGATCAGACCATGGGCAAGGGTCGCACGGCCATGGCCGCTGACGTGCGACGCAAAGCGAACGCAGCCAAGGAGGCCAAGGCACTGGGGCGCCGAAGTAAAAAACCCCGCCGGTTGCCCAGGCGGGGTTTGAGACGAGCCGGGCTAAATCAACGCCTGCGCGTGCCGACCACTTCGATTTCCACGCGACGATTCTTCGCGCGGCCTTCGGTGGTCTTGTTGTCGGCCACGGGCTGCTTCTCGCCTTTGCCTTCGGTGTAAATGCGATTCTTTTCGATACCCTTGCTCACCAAATAAGCTTTGATGGCTTCAGCTCGGCGAACCGACAGCTTCTGGTTATAGGCGTCATCGCCCACCGAGTCGGTGTGGCCCACCGCAATGATCACTTCCAGCGCAACGGCGCGCGTCTTGCCGACCAAGTCGTCCAACTTGGCCATGGCTTCCTTCTTGACGACAGCCTTGTCGAAATCGAAGAAAGCATCAGCAGCGTAGGTCACCTTTTCGCTAACTGGGGCTGCAGGGGGTTTGGCTGCAGGGGGTTTGGCTGCAGGGGGTTTGGCGGCCGGGGCCGGGGCCGGGGCCGGACGGGGCGCAGCGGCGGGGGCCGGTGCAGGCGGCGGCTTGACTTCGCCATCGCAGCCGGGGGCGGCCGTGGCGGGGGTCCAGAAGGCGTCGCGCCAGCACAGTTGGCCGGTGCCGTTGCGCCAAGCGGTTCCATCGGTGCTGCGCCAGTTATCAACGGCCCTGGGGGCTGCACCCGAATGTGCGCCGGCCATCGAAGTCATCGGAGCCGCCAGAGCCGCCGTGGCAAACAGCGCCGCAAGCGTCGTCATCTTTTTCATCAAATCTCCTCAAGAGCTGAGCCGCAGGAACCCCTGCCGTGAAGCGAAATGCTTACCCCGTAGAGGATACCAACGGTCACCCCCACGACGGACCGATTCTGCCACCAGCTTTGGGGGGGAGGGTTGCCCACAAGCCCCACGCGGCCCAGTTGGCCATCGCGATAGTACCAGCTCTGTTGTACCAGAACCACACAACCCCCAACCGTAGAATGACGGCGTGCTCTTTTTCAGCGTTTTCCCATGACTTCTTTTGCCAAGGAAACACTGCCCATCAGCCTCGAAGAGGAGATGCGCCGTTCCTACCTCGACTACGCCATGAGCGTAATCGTGGGCCGCGCCCTGCCCGACGCGCGCGATGGCCTCAAGCCGGTACACCGTCGCGTGCTCTACGCGATGAACGAGCTGAACAACGACTGGAACCGCCCGTACAAGAAGAGCGCCCGGATCGTGGGCGATGTGATCGGCAAATACCACCCGCACGGTGACACGGCGGTGTACGACACCATCGTGCGCATGGCGCAAGATTTTTCACTGCGCCACATGCTTGTCGACGGCCAGGGCAACTTCGGCAGCGTGGACGGCGACAACGCCGCAGCCATGCGCTACACCGAAATCCGCCTGTCAAAGATCGCCCATGAAATGCTGGCCGATATCGACAAGCAAACCGTTGACTTCTCGCCCAATTACGACGGCTCGGAAAGAGAGCCGACGGTGCTGCCCGCCCGCTTGCCCAATCTGTTGGTCAATGGCAGCGCGGGTATTGCAGTGGGCATGGCCACCAACATCCCGCCACACAACCTCAACGAGGTGGTGGACGCCTGCCTGCACCTGCTGAAGAACGAAGGCGCCACGATTGAAGAGCTGGCGGAAATCGTACCGGCCCCAGATTTCCCCACGGCCGGGATCATCTATGGCCTCAATGGCGTACGCGAGGGCTACCGCACCGGCCGCGGCAAGGTGGTGATGCGGGCCAAAACCCACTTTGAAGACATCGATCGCGGCCAGCGCCAGGCCATCATCGTCGATGAGATTCCGTATCAGGTGAACAAGAAGAGCCTGTTGGAGCGCATGGCCGAACTGGTGCGCGACAAGAAGCTCGAAGGCATCAGCCACATCCAGGATGAGTCGGACAAGTCCGGCATGCGGGTGGTGATTGAGCTCAAGCGCGGTGAAGTGCCCGAGGTGGTGCTTAACAACCTGTACAAGCAGACCCAACTGCAAGACAGCTTCGGCATCAACATGGTGGCCCTGATCGACGGTCAACCCAAGCTGTGTAACCTCAAAGAGCTGCTGCAGATCTTCTTGGAGCACCGCCGCGAGGTGGTAACGCGGCGCACCGTGTTCGAGCTGCGCAAGGCGCGCGAACGCGGCCATGTCCTCGAAGGCCTAGCCGTGGCCCTGGCCAACATCGATGAGTTCATCGAAACCATCAAGACCAGCCCCACGCCGCCGGCGGCCAAAGCCGCGCTGATGAGTAAGGGCTGGGACTCTTCCCTGGTGCGTGAAATGTTGGCCCGCGCTGAAGCCGATACGGCCGGCGGTCGCCAAGCCTACCGCCCCGAGGGCCTGCCCCGCTCATATGGCCTGCAGCCCGATGGCCAGTACCGTTTGAGCGACGACCAGACCCAGGAGATTTTGCAGATGCGCCTGCAGCGCCTGACCGGCCTGGAACAGGACAAGGTGATCAGCGAGTACAAGGATGTGATGGCGCAAATTGCCGACCTGTTGGACATCTTGTCAAAAGCCGAACGCGTAACCTTCATCATTTCCGAAGAGCTCACCGCGCTCAAACAAGAGTTTGGCCAAACCAAGGCGGGCGCACGGCGTAGCGTGATCGAGCACAACGTGCAGGAGTTGGTTACCGAAGACCTGATCACGCCCACCGACATGGCGGTCACGCTCAGCCACGGTGGCTACATCAAGAGCCAGCCACTGTCGGAGTACCGCGCGCAAAAGCGCGGTGGCCGCGGCAAGCAGGCCACCGCCACCAAAGAAGACGACTGGGTTGACCAGCTCTTCATCGCCAACACCCACGACTGGATCCTGTGTTTTTCCAATCGCGGCCGCGTGCATTGGCTCAAGGTGTGGGAGGTGCCGCAGGGCGGCCGTGCCAGCCGCGGCAAGCCCATCGTAAACATGTTCCCCTTGGCCGACGGCGAGAAGGTCAACGTGGTGCTGCCCCTGACGGGCGAGTTCCGTTCCTTCCCGGGCGACCACTATGTGTTCATGACCACCGCCCTGGGCACAGTGAAAAAAACGGCACTCGATGAATTCAGCAACCCGCGCAAGGCCGGCATCATTGCGGTCGACCTAGACGAAGGCGACCACCTGATCGGTGCGGCACTGACCGACGGCAAGCACGATGTGATGCTGTTCTCAGATGGTGGCAAAGCGGTTCGATTCGATGAAGACGATGTGCGTGCCATGGGCCGCACTGCGCGCGGCGTGCGCGGCATGATGCTCGAAGAAGGCCAGCGGGTGATTGCCATGCTGGTGGCCGAAGACGAAACACAAAGCGTGTTGACGGCTACCGAAAACGGCTTCGGCAAGCGCACCTCGATTGCCGAGTACACACGACATGGCCGCGGCACCAAGGGCATGATTGCCATTCAGCAAAGCGAACGAAACGGCCGTGTGGTGGCGGCTACCTTGGTACGGCCGGCTGATGAAATCATGCTGATCACCGACAAGGGCGTGCTGGTGCGCACCCGGGTGTCGGAGATTCGGGAACTGGGCCGGGCCACGCAGGGGGTGACGCTGATTGCGCTGGACGACGGGTCTAAGCTCAGTGGCCTGCAGCGCATTGCAGAAAACGATGCCGAAGCCGGCGATGAGCCGCCCGCCGCGGGTGACACCGCGCCCCATGAGCCGCCCGTTTAACTTCTCCGCCGGCCCGGCGGCCCTACCCGAGCCGGTGCTTCAGCAAGCTGCAGCCGAGATGCTGGACTGGCGCGGCGGCGGCATGGGCGTGATGGAGATGAGCCACCGCGGCAAGGCCTTCACCTCCATTGCCGAAGCCGCCGAGCGAGACCTGCGAGAGCTGCTGGCGGTGCCCCCCAACTTCCACATCCTGTTCATGCAGGGCGGCGGCCTGGCGGAGAACGCCATCGTCCCGATGAACCTGGCCGGTGTGCCGGGCGGGGTGGGCGCGGTGGACCTGGTGGTAACCGGCGCCTGGTCAGAAAAATCAGCGGCCGAAGCGCAGCGCTACGCGGATGTTGCTGTGGCCGCCAGCACCCAGGCCGGCGGCTACACCGATCTGCCGCCGCCAGCCACCTGGCGGCTGCGCCGGAACACGCGCTATGTGCACCTGTGCTCCAACGAGACCATTCATGGTGTGGAGTTTCAGGAGCTGCCCGACCTGCCCAACCTGGGCTGTGAGGCGCCTCTGGTGGTGGACGCGTCTTCGCACATCTTGTCGCGGCCCATCGATTTCAGCCACGTCGGCCTGGTGTTTGCCGGCGCTCAAAAGAACATCGGCCCGGCCGGCCTGACCATCGTAGTCGTACGCGAAGACCTGCTGGACCGCGCCATGCCCTGCTGCCCCAGTGCCTTCAACTACCGATTGGTGGCCCAGGCCAATAGCATGTACAACACGCCGCCCACCTACAGCATCTACATAGCCGGCCTGGTGTTCCAGTGGCTCAAGGCCGAGGGCGGTATGACCGCCATGGAGCAACGTGCGCTGCAGCGGTCGGCCCTGCTGTACCGCACAATTGACGAATCGGGTGGCTTCTATGTGAACCGCGTGGCCCGCGGCGTCCGATCACGGATGAACATCCCCTTTTTCTTGCATGACGAACGCTTGCAGGACGCCTTCTTGGAAGGCGCACAAGCCGCGGGCTTGTTGCAACTCAAGGGCCACAAGAGCCTGGGCGGCCTGCGTGCCTCGCTGTACAACGCGATGCCGCTGCAAGGAGTACAGGCCCTGGTGGCCTACTTGAATGAATTCCAGAGGCGCCATGGCTGATCCGCAAACTCCGCCGTCCGACTCGGCGCCTGCTGCACCTTCCGCGCCTGCCGCGCCCGCCTTGCCTGCCGGCAGTAACGCGAGCCTGGCGCCCCTGCGCCAGCAAATCGATGCCTTGGATGCGCAGATCTTGCACCTGCTGAACCAGCGGGCGCGGGTGGCCGAGCAGGTGGGGCAACTCAAACGCGCCGAAGGCAGCCCCTTCTTTCGCCCTGACCGCGTGGCCCAGGTGATCGACAAGATCACACGAGCCAACGCCGGCCCGCTGCTCAACCAACATGTGACGGCCATCTGGCGCGAAGTGATGAGCGCTTGCCTGGCCCTTGAAGCGCCGCAGCGCGTGGCGGTGCTGGGCCCGCAGGGAACCTTCTGTGAGCAGGCCGCCATCGAGTTCTTCGGCAGCGCGGCTAATTTGATCTATTGCGCCAACTTCGACGAGGTGTTTCACGCCACGGCCGCAGGCACGGCGCAGTTCGGGGTGGTGGGCATTGAGAACTCCACCGAAGGCGTGGTGGCACGCACACTGGACCTGTTTCTGCGCTCACCCGTGCAGGTGGTGGGGGAGGTTAGCCTATTGGTGCGGCACAATCTGCTGCGCCAAATCAACGGCCTGGAAGGGCTGGAAGTGGTGATGGCCCACCCACAAGCCCTAGCGCAGTGCCAGAGCTGGTTGGCCCAGCACCTGCCGCGCGCCGAGCGGCGCGCGGTGAGCAGCAACGCCGAGGGTGCGCGCTTGGCGGCGACCAACCCGGCGTGGGCGGCCTTGGCCAGCGAGCGTGCGGCCGCGCAGTTTGGCCTGCACATCGTGTACCACGCGATTCAGGATGAGGCCTACAACCGCACCCGCTTTTCCATCATCTGCCTGCCGCAAACGCTGGGCACCCCACCGCCTTCGGGAAAGGACTGCACCAGCCTGGTGGTCAGCGTTCCCAATCGGCCGGGTGCGGTGCACGACCTGTTGATGCCGTTGAAGGCACACGGTGTGTCGATGACACGCTTTGAATCCCGCCCGGCCAAGAGCGGCCAGTGGGAGTACTACTTCTACATCGATGTGCAGGGCCATATGGACCAGCCCCATGTGGCGGCGGCCCTGAAGGAGTTGCAAAGCTGCTGCGCCTTCTTCAAGGTCTTGGGCTCTTATCCGGTCAACGATTGAGGCTGGGCTTGCCGCCTATGTCCAACGCCACGCCCGCACAGCCTGCGCCATCTCCACCGGCCTCCTTTGGGCCGGTGTCGTCCACACCTGCGCCCTGTGCGCCTTCGCTTTCTGCCCCTGTGCCCCAAGCGGGGCCCGGATGGCGGCCGCAGCAGGTGGCCGTGATCGGCTGCGGTCTGATGGGAGGCTCTTTCGCCCTGGCCCTGCGGGCGGCATGGCCGGGCACCCGGGTCTGCGCTTACAGCCGCAGCCCGGCCAGTAGCCAGCGAGCCCAGACTTTGGGCATCGTGGACGCGGTGCACAGCAGCGCCGAACAGGCGGCACAGCAGGCCGATTTGGTGCTGCTGGCCGTGCCGGTGACGGCCACCGAAGCCACGCTGCGCGAACTGACGCCCGCCTTGCAGCCGGAAGCCTTGGTCATGGACGTGGGCTCCACCAAACGCGATGTGGTGGCTGCGGCACGCGCCGCAATGGGCGCGGCGGTGCGGCAGTTCGTTCCGGCGCACCCGATTGCGGGCAAGGAAAGCGGCGGCATAGAGCGGGCTGAGCCCACCTTGTACCAAAACCGGCGCTGCATCATCACCCCCCTGCCAGAAAACGACGCGGCCCGGCTGCACCGGGCACAGGCCGTATGGGAGGCGGTGGGCTGCAACGTGGTGCACATGAGCGCGGATCAACATGACCGCACCTTCGCCGCGGTAAGTCACCTGCCCCACCTGCTGGCCTTTGCGTATGTGAACGCGGTGGCGCAGCAGGCCGATGCCGCGCGGCACCTGGCCCTGGCGGGACCCGGCTTTCGGGATTTCAGTCGCATTGCGGGCGGTACCAGCGCCATCTGGCGCGACATCTTCAGCGCCAACCGCGACGAGGTGCTGCAACAGCTGGCGCAATTCGAATCGGCACTAGGGGCGCTGCGCACAGCCCTGGTTGCAGGCGACGATGCCCAAGTGGCGCGCTTGGTTGACGCCGCCTCATCCGTGCGCACCCAATGGATCCTCAATGGCGCTGCGCCGCCCACCGACGACCCAGCCTGAACACAACTCACAGCGCACAGCCCTAAGCTGCGTCACCACTGAGCCCCATGTTTTCGATTCCCCACCTCGACCTGCCTGCGCTGACCGCCGCGGGCGGCACGGTGCGCCTGCCGGGCTCCAAGAGCATTTCCAACCGGGTGCTCTTGCTGGCGGGCTTGAGCGAAGGCACCACTGATGTTCACGACCTGCTGGACAGCGACGACACCGCGGTGATGCTCCGAGCGCTGGAACAGTTGGGCTGCGGGCTGCAGCAACGCAGGCACGACGGCCAAGAGGTGCTAGAGGTTCGGGGTGTGGGCGGGCAGCTGCGCACTGCGCAGGCGGCGCTATTGCTGGGCAACGCCGGAACGGCCATGCGGCCGCTCACGGCCGCGCTGGCCGTCTTGACCACGCTTCAGGGCGGTGAGTTTGAACTCTCGGGTGTGCCGCGTATGCACGAGCGGCCCATCGGCGACCTGGTGGACGCCCTGCGCCAACTCGGCTGCCAAGTGGACGAACTGGGCCAGCCAGGCTATCCGCCACTGCGCCTGCGCGGCGTGGCCGGCGGCGCTCTGAACCTGGCCGCACCGGTGCGGGTGCGTGGCAATGTGTCCAGCCAATTTCTCACCGCCTTGCTCCTGGCCCTGCCCTTGGCCGCGCGCAGCCAAGCGGTGGTGATCGAGGTCGAAGGCGAGCTGATTTCCAAGCCCTACATCGACATCACCTTGGCCCTGCTGCAGCGCTTTGGCGTGAAGGTGCAGCGCGAAGGCTGGCAGCGTTTTACGATTCCCGCAGGCAGCGCCTACCAGTCGCCCGCCCGCATACACGTCGAGGGTGATGCCTCTTCGGCCTCCTATTTCGTGGCCTTGGGCGCCATCGCCGCGGTGGACCAGCCCATCCGCATTGAAGGCGTGGGGGCCAGCTCGATTCAAGGCGACATCCGCTTCGTGGAGGCGGCGCAGGCCATGGGCGCGGACGTGCAGGCCGGCCCCAACTGGCTTTCGGTGCGGCGTGGTGCTTGGCCGCTGCGGGCCGTCGAGCTTAACTGCAACCACATTCCGGATGCAGCCATGACCCTGGCGGTGATGGCCCTGTATGCGAAGGGCACTACGCGGCTGAGCAACATCGGCAGTTGGCGGGTGAAGGAAACCGACCGCATCGCCGCCATGGCCACCGAGCTGCGCAAGGTGGGCGCGCAGGTCGCAGAGGGCCCGGATTGGATTGCGGTCACGCCCCCGCCCCCGCAGGCTTGGCAGCTGGCCAGCGTGCACACCTACGACGACCACCGCATGGCGATGTGCTTGTCGCTGGCGGCCTTCAATCCCTTGGCCGGGGCTCAGCCGGCCGTCGGTGTCCGCATCGAAGACCCGCGGTGTGTGGGCAAGACCTTCCCGGACTATTTCGAGGCGCTGTTCGGCCTGTCGCGTGCGCGGCTGCAGGACATTCCGGTGATCACCATCGATGGCCCGAGTTCGTCGGGCAAAGGCACCTTGGCCGCCCGCGTGGCCGCGGCACTGGGTTGGCAACACCTGGACTCGGGCGTGCTTTACCGCGCCGTGGGCCTGGCCGCGAAGGCTCGCAGCCTGCTGCCCGACGACGCCGCGCAGCCTTTGAACGAAACCGCGCAAGCGCAGGTGGCGGGGGAGGCTGCAGCGCTGGACATCCGCTTTGAAGGCGACCGGGTGTGGATCGACGGCCAAGACCAAAGCGAAGCGGTACGCCACGAAGCCGCCGGCGCCCTGGCCTCGCGCGTCTCAGCGGTGCCGGCGGTGCGAGCAGCCCTGCATCAGCGGCAACTCGATTTCCGGGCGTTACCGGGGTTGGTGGCCGATGGGCGCGACATGGGCACGGTTGTGTTCCCCGACGCAGCCCTGAAGGTGTTTTTGACCGCCGATGCCGCCACCCGCGCCGAGCGGCGGTATAAGCAGTTGATTTCTAATGGGATTTCCGCTAATATTGAAAGTCTTCAGTTGGATTTGGAGGCGCGCGATCTGCGGGATCGCTCCCGCACCATGGCGCCCTTGAAGCCGGCTGAAGATGCGGTGATGTTCGACAACTCCGGTACCAGCATCGAGGAATCGGTGCAACAGGTTCTGCAGTGGTGGGCCCATCGCAGGGCTTGATTCAAGCCCAACGGATGCCACAGGCGGCCGGCCTGCACCCTGCAACGGGGTGCGGTGCTCCACCGGTGGTGGTCGCAACCTAACCGCAGCCTGCGTGCTGCAGCATCCCGGTTGGCCAACCGCCAGCCCCCGAGGAAACCTCATGTCTCAACTCCAAACTGCCACCACCGGCGGCGAATCGTTTGCCGCCCTGTTCGAAGAAAGCCTGCAAAAGCGCGACATGCGTTCGGGCGAAGTGATCTCGGCCGAAGTCGTCCGCATCGATCACAGCTTCGTGGTGGTCAACGCAGGCCTCAAGTCCGAGGCCTATGTGCCCATTGAAGAATTCAAGAACGACCAGGGTGAAGTCGAAGTTGCCGTGGGCGACTATGTGTCGGTGGCCATCGACGCTTTCGAGAACGGCTACGGCGACACCATCCTGTCGCGCGACAAGGCCAAGCGCCTAGCCTCCTGGCTGAGCCTGGAATCCGCACTGGGCTCGGGCGACTTCGTCACCGGTACGGTCAGCGGCAAGGTCAAGGGCGGCCTGACGGTGCTGGTCAACGGCATCCGCGCCTTCCTGCCCGGCTCGCTGCTGGACACCCGCCCGGTCAAGGACTTGTCACCGTTCGAGGGCAAGACCATGGAGTTCAAGGTCATCAAGCTCGACCGCAAGCGCAACAACGTCGTGCTCAGCCGCCGCGCCGTGGTCGAAGCGTCCATGGGTGAAGAGCGCGCCAAACTGCTCGAAACCCTGAGCGAAGGCGCCATCGTGCAGGGCGTGGTCAAGAACATCACCGAGTACGGTGCCTTCGTGGACCTGGGCGGCATCGATGGCCTGCTGCACATCACCGACATGGCGTGGCGCCGTGTGCGTCACCCCTCCGAGGTGGTGACCGTGGGCCAAGAGCTTACCGCCAAGGTGCTGAAGTTCGACAGCGAAAAGAACCGGGTTTCGCTGGGCCTGAAGCAATTGGGCGACGACCCATGGATGGGCGTGGCCCGCCGCTACCCGGCCAACACCCGCCTGTTCGGCAAGGTCACCAACATCGCCGACTACGGTGCCTTCGTGGAAATCGAGCCTGGCATAGAAGGCCTGGTGCACGTGTCCGAAATGGACTGGACCAACAAGAACGTCAGCCCGGCCAAGATTGTGGCCTTGGGCGATGAAGTGGAAGTCATGGTCCTGGAGATCGACGAAGACAAGCGCCGCATCTCCCTGGGCATGAAGCAGTGCAAGGCTAACCCCTGGGAAGAGTTCTCCACCACCGTCAAGCGTGGCGACAAGGTCAAGGGCCCGGTCAAGTCCATCACCGACTTCGGCGTGTTTGTGGGCCTGGCCCAGGGCATCGACGGCCTGGTGCACCTGTCCGACCTGTCTTGGAACGAGCCGGGCGAAGCCGCGGTTCGCAATTACAAGAAGGGTCAGGAAGTCGAAGCCATCGTGCTGGCCGTGGACGTGGAACGCGAGCGCATCTCACTAGGCATCAAGCAGCTGGATGGCGACCCGTTTGCCACCTTCACCACCGTCAATGACCGCGGCGCCTTGGTGTCCGGCAAGGTCAAGACGGTGGACGCGCGTGGTGCGGAGGTCAGCCTGGGTGAGGACATCATCGGCTACCTGCGCGCTTCAGAAATATCACGCGACCGCGTGGAAGACGCCCGTAACCTGCTCAAAGAAGGCGATGAAGTCAACGCCATGATCATCAACATCGACCGTAAGGCACGCTCGATCCAGTTGTCGATCAAGGCCAAGGACAGCGCCGACCAACAAGAAGCGATGCAGCGCCTGACGCAAAACAATGAGCGCGAGGCGGCAGGTACCACCAGCCTGGGCGCCCTGTTACGCGCCAAGCTGGACCAGGGTGGCCAAAGCTGATCGGCCCTGGAAACCACGTCCTTCGGAAAATGCTGCGCGAGGTGTCGGCATGGTGATGACGAGGTCGGAATTGGTGGCGGAGTTGGCTGAGCGATTCGGCCACCTCACGCAGAAGGACACCGACTTCGCCGTCAAAACCATCCTCGACGCGATGACTGAGGCCCTTTCCAAGGGGCATCGCGTCGAGATTCGCGGCTTCGGCAGCTTTTCCATCAACCGCCGGCCGCCGCGTGTGGGGCGCAACCCCCGCAACGGCGAGCAGGTGGTGGTTCCTGAAAAACTCGTTCCCCACTTCAAGCCCGGCAAGGCCTTGCGCGAGGCAGTGGACGCCGGCAAAGCGGTCGCCCCACGGCCCACGCGCTGAATGCGACACTTCAGCCTATGCGGCTGTTGACCTGGCTCCTGCGGGCCTTCATCTTTTTCACCCTCTTCGCCTTTGCGCTGAACAATCAGCAGGGGGTGTCGGTGCGTTGGTTCTTCGGCCTGGATTGGCAAGCACCGCTGGTGATTGTGGTGCTCGTGGCCTTCGGGCTGGGCTGCGCCGTGGGCGTGCTGGCCATGGTACCCGCCTGGTGGCGCCAACGGCGCACACAAGACCCGGCATGACCGAGTTCAACCTGACCTGGCTGCTGCTACTGCCCGCCTTGGGCTTTGCCCTGGGCTGGTTGGCTTCGAGGCTGGACCTGCGACAGGTGCGGCGTGAAGAGCGCGATTCGCCGCGCGCCTACTACAAGGGGCTAAACCTGCTGCTCAATGAACAGCAGGATAAAGCCATCGACACCTTCATCGAGGCGGTTCAGAACGATCCCGACACCACCGAACTGCACTTCGCCTTGGGCAACCTGTTTCGCCGGCGCGGTGAATTTGAGCGATCGGTGCGGGTGCACCAGCACCTGTTGTCGCGTGCGGACCTCAGCAGCGCCGACCGCGACCGCGCGCAATATGCGCTGGCACAAGACTACGCCAAGGCCGGTTTGTTCGACCGCGCCGAAGCCGCCTTCCGAGCCTTGGAAGGCAGCGCTTTTTCGACCGAAGCATGTCGCGCTCTGCTGGACCTGTACGAACGTTCGCGCGAATGGGTGTCTGCGCATGAGATGGCGTCGAAGCTAGAGGCCGCCGGTGCTGGCTCATATGCAGCGCGCATGGCCCACCACCTGTGCGAGCGGGCCGAGGAACGCAGTGCAGCGGGTGCACATGCCGAGGCCTGGGAATGGCTGCAGAAGGCTCAAGCCTGCGCCCCCATGACAGCTCGCCCGGTGGTGATGATGGGCCAGTGGCAGGTGCGCCAAGGGCAGGTGGAACAGGCGCTGGCCACCTGGGCGGGCCTGCTGCGTCTGCCGCAGGCACCAGTGGCCCTGGTGGCCGATGAAGTGGTGCGTTGCGTGCAGCCGTTGGGTAGCGCCCTGATTGATCGCGCCCTGCAGCTGCTGCGCCAGGCCTACACGACCCAGGAGAGCCTCGCGGTGCTGCAGGCCATCAACACCCTGGCACCAAGCGAGGCCGGCCCGACCCTGAGAGCCCACCTGACCCGGCAGCCCAGCCTGTCAGCTGCTGCAGCGGTGCTCAAGCTGCCGCCCGAGCAATGGAATGACCAGGATTTGAAACCGGTGCGCGAGGCGCTGGAGCGCAGCACCCTGCCCTTGCAGCGCTACCGGTGCGCGGCCTGCGGATTTGAAGCGCAGCGTTACTTCTGGCAGTGCCCGGGTTGCCTGAGCTGGGACAGCTATCCGCCGCAGCGAATCGAGGAACAGTAAGACGCCACCTGTTGCACCGCAGCCGACACCTCATCGAAGGACGGTTGCTGCCCCTTGCCCCCCAAAGACGCGCCCGGCCCATTGCCGATGATGCCGGTCAGGCCCGGTTCATGATCACAGTAGATGCCCACCACCGGACGGCCCAGGGCTGCGGCCACATGCGCAAAGCCGGTGTCCAGCCCCACCACAAGGCGCGCACCGGCCAACACGGCAGTGGCCTCCTGCACGGTGAGGAAGGGAGGCACCCAACCGTTGCAGCCTTGGGCGATGCGCTGCGCCATGTCCTGTTCAGGCCCGCTGCCCCACAAGACCACCGGGTTCAAGCCTTGTGCCCGCAGCCCGCGTCCAATTGCTTGCCAATGGGGCTCAGGCCAGTGCTTTTCTGGGCGGCTGGCGTTGGGAATCAAGACGGCGTAGGGCTGCTGCAGCTCCAGGCGGCCATCGGGGACGAGTTGCTCCAAACCGAAGTCTGGCGTGGGCAGCTCGTTGCCCATGGCCACAAGCGAGGTGGAACAACCCTTCGCAGACGACAACGCCGCTGCGGCCAACAAGCGGCAGCGCGTGACCGCGTGCAGCTTGGGCGACACCGAATAGCGGTGCGTGTAGAGCAGGCTGGCTAGGGGTTCGCGGATGCTGCGCAGGTCAAAACCGGCCACCAGCACGCCAGCACGACGGGCCCATAACGCACTTTTGAGCAGCCCTTGCGCGTCGATCACCAAGTCATAGCGCTCACGCCGCAAGCTATCGACCAGTTGCCCCATGGCCTTCCAGGTGGCAGCTTGGTGCAGGCCGCTGCGCCACTTGCGCCAGGGCAGGCGGTGCACTTGGGTAACCGCGCGATGCAGGCCTGGTAGGGCCGCAAAGGCCGGTTCCACCAGCCAATCGATTTGGGCCTGCGGGCATAGTCGCTGGAGGTCGCTGGCCATGGGCAGGGCGTGCACCACATCGCCCATGCTTGAGGTTTTGACGATCAGCAGCTTCAACGCTTGGCCGCTTCAGCAACCAGCACCGGGTTGAACCGCGGGTCGTTGTACATCTTAAACTGGCGGTACACCTTGAAATAGGCGCGACCGGCCAGGCTGTCGGCCAGCATAGCGTCCAAGCAGGTGGCCAGGTCACGCCGCTGCTCTTCAAGCCGCTCAAGCTTGATGCGGCTGGCGCTGCGGTGGGCTTCGTCCACATCCTGGCGCTGGGCTTGCTGACGCATCGCGTGCACCTTGAGCGCCATGATGGACAGTCGGTCCACCATGCTGCCGGCAGTCTCGCTGTTCAGGCGTGCACCGGCTGGCGCGCGGGATTGCGGAGCGTCGCTGCGCGCCGACTGCGCATCCACGAGGCCCAGGCACTGCAGCAACCATTCGTCGACCCGCTCGGTGGCGTCGTTGCGCACTTGGTTGTAACGGTCGATGGCTCGCTTGTTGGCGGCAATCTCGGCATCGGCCACCTGGGTGCGCCGGGCCAGGTCCTCTTGGGCCCACAGCAGGCTGTTGTAGCGGTGGTTGGTAGTGACCCAATGCCAAAGGACTTGTGTTTGCGTGGGGTCCGATGCTGCGGCTTGGGCCACCGCAGGATGGGGCTCGGCCACCGGGGGCCAATCGGCTTGGGCCAGCAGACGGTCCTGCAGGGCCAGCACATCGGCGGCCACCAGGGGAGGGTGTGGGGGAGCAGCTGTGGGGGTGCCTGGGGTGGCGGCGGAGGCGGCCATGGCGTCGTTTTGTATGATGAAGCAAGGATTATCACGGGTGCGATGCCGCACCGATCGATGCGGCCCCATCTGCCATTGCCCCCCAACCGACTGCGCGTCATGCATGTGGCCAGCGGTGGCTTTTCCGGTGCCACCCAAGTGGCACTCGACCTGACCGTGGGCGGGCAGGCCCATCATGAAACCCTGCTGGTCTTGCGCCAGAAGCGGCGTACCCCAATGGCGCGGGTGCAAGCGCTGCGCGAACAGGGGGTGCCGCTCGAGTTGGTCACCGGCTGGAACCACCTGTCCACCATACGGACGCTGAACGCACTGTGCCAGCGTTGGAAGCCTGATGTGATGGTCGGACACGGTTTTCCCGAACACCTGCTGGCCCGCTGGGCTGCAAAGGGTGCAAGCGTGCCGGTGCTGGTACAGGTTGAACACAATATGCGCGAGCGCTACAGCGCCTTCAAGCGCTGGCAGGTTCGCCAACTGGCACCGCACACCGCCGCATTCGTGGGAGTTTCTGAAGCGGTTTCGGGTGTCTTGCGCGACATGGGGCTACCGGCCCAGCGGGTGCGCACCCTGCGTAACGGCACAGCCCTGCACCCGTTTGCCCAAAGCGAAACGCAGGCGTGGTTGCAGCGCGAACCGGCCTTGTTCATGGCCGCACGATTTGGTGCCCAGAAAGACCATGACACCCTGATCCGAAGCTTGGTGCCGCTGGCACGCGACCACGGGCTGCGCCCGGCCTTGCGGCTGGCCGGCGGCGGCTCGGCGCGCCACCTGCAGGCCGCGATGGCCCTGGTGCACAAGTTGGGGCTGCAGCAGCAGGTCCATTTTTTGGGCCATCGCGCCGACGTACCGCAACTGCTCATGCGCCACCAGGTGGCGGTGCTCAGCACCCACTACGAAGGCATGCCCCTGAGCTTGGCAGAAGCCATGGCCGCAGGTTGCGCGGTGGTGGGCTCGGATGTGGCAGCGGTGCGCGAAACCCTGGGCGATGGGCGCTGGGGCTGGCTGGCCCGCGCAGGCGACCCACAAGCCTGGGCCGACACCCTGGCCACGCTGTGGCGCGACCCATCGGCGGCGGCCGAGAAGGCGGCTCAGGCGCGCGCCCATGCACGGCTGGCGCTATCGCGCGAGCGCATGGTGGGCGAGTACACCGCCCTCTTCGATGAACTCGGTGGACGCGGCAGCGCGTCGGCCACATCACCCAAGCCCATGGGGCGACCCTGGCTGAGCGTGTTGATCCCCGCCCACAACCCAGGCCCCTACTTGGACGAAGCCTTGCAATCAGTGCTTGCTCAAGTCGATACACACGCCGAGGTGCTGGTGTTCAACGATGGCAGCACCGACCAAACCGCCGAATGCCTTGCCCGCTGGGCGACCGCGCAAGAAACCGCACACACACAGGGCCGAGGGCCAAGGCTGCAGGTGTGGCACCAGGCCCACAGCGGCGGCGTGAGTGTCGCCCGCAATGCCTTACTGGCAGCGGCTCGAGGGCAATGGCTGTGGTTCTTGGACGCCGACGACCGTCTGCGGCCGGGTGCGGTGGCACAACTGCGCCGCCTGGTGCAGCAGCAGCCTGAACTGCAGGCGGTGGTGGTGGACCATGCGGTGTGGCGTGACGCACCCCGCTGGAAACACCGCCTGCGCGGCGAAGGCCACCGGCGCAGCCTGCCCCAACCCAGCGGTGCGGTGCCTACACCAAGCGCCTTGCTGCACGGCTTGATGCAGGGTGGCCAATGGCACGTTTGGGGCAAGGTGATCCGCGCCGATGCGTGGCCAGATCACCTGCGCTTTCCAGCCCAACGGGTGTTCGAAGACCTAAGCGTAGTGCCGCGCCTGATGGCCGGCATCAAGCACGCCTGGTACCTCGCCGAGCCCCTGATCGACTACCGCAGCAACCCGGGCAGTATCCTGGGTTCGATGAACCCGGCCAAGCTGCGCGATTGGGCCCTGGCCTTGGACGACCTGTCCACCGCGCCTGGCTTCGATGCAGCCTGGGCCGACTTCACCGTGCAGCAAGCCCTGCGGCTGTACCGTGTGGCGCAGCGGCTGCAGGTGCCGCTGCCCTGGTGGCCTGATTGGTGGGCAGCCCTGTGCGAACGCCAAGCGCTGATTCCCCAAACCTGGTCGCGGTGGCCGCTGCAGCCGCGGCGATGGGCTGCCTGGCTGCAACTGCGCCGCCTGCAGGCCCAGGGGCACAAGGGGCAAGCCTGATGCAGGTCTTCAAGATGTTCATGGCTTTGGCCCTGCTGTGCACCGTGGTGGGTCCGCTGCGCACCGACCTACCCTCGTGGGCATGGAGCTGGTATTTGTTGGCTGCTGGGGTGGCTTGCATCGCCTTAATTTCCAGCCCCAGACAGGTGGCGGCGTCCTCTGAGTCCGGGGGGGTGTGGGCCGAGCGATGGGGTACTCAGGGCCTGGGGCATCGCTTGCAGCCTGCCTTGGCCTTGCTGCTGGCAACGGGGGTAATCGACCTGTTGATGTGCCTTTGGCACGGTGGGGGTTGGGACATCTTGCGCCAAGACGGCAAGGTGATCCTGGCCCTGCCCATGGCCTGGGCGGTGACGGCGCTGTTGGCGTTCAGCAAAGGGCTGGCGGGTGAACCTGGGGCTCTTCATGAAGCCTTGTGTTGGGCCCTGGGCCTTCAACTGGTGGTGGCCTTGGCGGTGGCCCTGTGCTGGCCACGGGCTTGGCTGCCGGCTACGCCCATCCCCTGGGCCACGGCGGTGGCTTTGAGCATGGCAGTGTTGGCCCCGTTGGTCGGCGCGCCGCGCGGCGACGCGCCACCCTTCCCCGAAGGCCTTGCCTGGCGCGTCGGCCTGGGCTTGGCGGTGCTGGCCGGGGCGGTGGCGGTGGTGCTCAGCCGCAGCCGTGCGGCCTGGCTCATCCTGCCTTGGTTGGGAATGTTGGCGGTGGTGTTCGCGCCGCGCCGCTGGCCCACCGCTGCTGGCGTCTTGGCCTTGGGTGCCATCACCGTGGGGGCGGGCCTTTGGTACGACAGCCTGCAACCGGTGCAGGTGGAGCGCGGCATGCGCCTGCTGGATTTACTGCAGGAGTTGACCCAAGAGGGCCAGCCCGATGCCAATACCTCGGTGGGCTCGCGTTTGGTTCTATGGGAAGCGGCTTGGAACAGCCTGTGGGCGCACCCCTGGGCCGGCATTGGCATCGAGCAACGCGTGGCCCTGGTGCAATCGGTGGTACCGCCTGAAACCCTGCGCGATGTGGCGCCGTTGGTGCACGTGCACCAGCAGTTCCTCAACCAAGCGGTGGACCACGGCCTGCCCGGTTTGTTGGCCGCACTCCTGGGTGCGGCTGCACCCTTCGCCCTAGCCTGGCGTGCGGGCAGCCGCACCATGCGCTGGCAGTGCCTGGGTGTGGGCGTGGTGCATGGCGTGGGCCTGATGTTCAATGCCAACATGACACATGGCACCTATGCGGTGAACCTGGCCTTGTCGCTAATGGCCATTGTTTGGATGCAAGCCAGCACCGACGCGGCCAGGGCAGGCCGTGCTTGAACCAGGACGGCCGCTCATCGTGCGCCTGCGTAACTGGGTGGGCGATGTGGTGCTGAGCACCCCGGTGCTGCTGCGCTTGCAGGCTCAAGGCTATGGGCTCACCCTTGTGGGCAAGGGCTGGGCCACAGACCTCTTGGCCGGCTTCGGGTGGCCGGTGCTGCGCCTTGGAGGCACACACCGCGCACGGGTTGCGCAATTGGCCCGATGGCGACGCGAAGTGGCCCATGAGCGCTGGGGGTCGCCGCGGGGCATCAACGCCATCAGCTTTCCCTACTCGACCTCCAGCGCCCTGGAGTTGCGCCTAGCCGGGCTCAAGGCCATCGGCTACGACGGCGAAGGCCGCACCCTTCTGTTACACCGTTCATGGCCCCGCCCACGGCTGGGCCAAGCAGGGCATGAGTTGCAGGTCTACTGGCGCCTGGGCCAAAGGCTGCTGGGCACCGATGAGCCGCCACCGTCTGCGCTGCAGTGGCCGGTGGCAGCACGACACCAAGCGCAGGCGCAGGCGCTGATGCAGTCGCACAGCCTGGGCCCAGGCTTCCTGATGCTGTGCCCCTTTGCCGGTGGCACCTTCGAGGGCCAAGACAAACGTTGGCCATATTTCGAAGCCTTTGCCCGTGAGGCTCAAGCCCGCACCACACGTCCCCTGGTGTTGTGCCCAGGTCCAGGCGAAGAAGACGAGGCCCTGCAGCGTTACCCGGGCGCGCTTGTGTTACCGCAGGTTGATCTGGGCACCTGCTCCGCGCTGATGCAGCAGGCCTCGGCCATGATCAGCAACGATACCGGGCCTGGTCACTTGGCCGCAGCGGTGGGCGTGCCCTTGGTGTCGGTGCTGGGCCCCACCGAACCGGGTCACTGGGGGGCTTGGGGCCCCACGGTGCACGTGGTGCGGCACTGGCCGCGCTGGCCCACCGTGGACGAGGTGTGGGCGGTCACGCAAGCGGCAGCAGCACCTTAAGGCGGGTCGGGGTGCTGCATCGGTTAGAGTGTCTGCAGGTGCTGCGCTGGCCGATTGGGGTATCGCTGGCGCTGCTGATGGGTGCCGTCTGCGCAACCGCTCCGCCGCGGGACCACACCTTCGGGGCGGCACCCCGTGCAGCCTCCAAAGTGATCGACCTCAACCAGGCCACGCGCGCTGAGATCGAGTCGGCTCGGGCGGTGGGCGTAGAACTGACCGAGCGGCTGCTTCAGGCGCGCAACACAGCGCCCTTCGCGGACTGGCAAGACCTGCACCGCAGGGTGAAGGGCGTCAGCCGCAAGGCCTTGGAAGGCTTTGCGGAGGCGGGCTTTCAGATCAAAGGGCAGGCCCCGGCGCTGCAGCGTTGAAGCGCGGGGCTGCTGACACCGGCAGCGCGGGCGTCGCGGCTTCGGTTGGCCAGCCAAAGAAGCGACGGACATCGGCTTCGCGCCGCAGGGTATCGGCTTTGCCCAGCGCAATCAGCTCAAGGGTGTAGGCCGACTCAAACAAAAGGTAGCTGGCCAGAGCCGAACCTTTGGCCCCCTGCCCCAAGCCTGAGACGCCCACACCGCGCAGCAAGGTACGCACCGCCGGCGGCAAGGCATTGAGATGACGACCGGCCATATCGTCCAGGCGTTGCGTGGGTGCAATCACCAAGACCTGCAGGGGCTTGAGCGCAGTTTTAGAGCGGGCCTCCTCCGGCACAAGAGCCAAGGTTCGATTGACGCGTTCCAGCCGCTCGACATCCACTGCCAGCGCATCCAAGAAGATATTCGACAGCGCGTGGCCTGCGATCTGTGCAAGGCTTGGATAGTCATCACTGACCACACGGCGCTCAGGAGGCTCATGCATGCGGCCGGAGCCAATCACCAAGATGCGCTCAGCCCCCATGTGCACCGCCGGCGAGATGGGGGCGCTTTGCCGCATAGAACCATCACCAAACCACTCCCATTGACCCATGAGTGGCAAACGCACCGAAGGAAAAACGAAGGGAATGGCCGAAGAGGCCAGCAGGTGGTCCAAGGTGATGCGGCTGCGAAACGCTAGGCGGTGCGACCGTGTCCAAGGCGCGATCTCCCGCGTGGCTTCATAGAAGGTGACATGGTCGCCGCTGCTGTAGCTTGAAGCGGTCACCGCCACGCCCTGCAAATGTCCCTGGGCCATCACTTCACGCATGCGCTGCAGGTCCACTGTCTGCTGCAGCAGAGCCTTCAGGGGTGCGTTGTCCAGCAAGGACCGGGGCCGCGCTCGGCGCCAACGCGCAATGGCCCAGCCCACAGTAAACATCGTCAACCAACGCGCGCCGGTGCGTACCACACCCAAGGCATCAGCGCGATAAATCTGTTCAGCTCGAAATCCGGCCCAGGTGTCTTCAAGCATCTGCACCGCCAGCTCGAAGCGGTCAGCCTGGCAGGCCAGTACGGCGCCGATGATGGCGCCGGCCGACGTACCTGCAATCACGGGAAACGGGTTGTCGCCAGGCGCACCGCTGGCGCGCCGGATGTGTTGTATGGCGCTGAGCACGCCAACCTGATACGCGGCTCGTGCACCACCCCCTGTGAGCACCAATCCCGTCAACGGTGGTGGCGAAACCCGGCTGGCACCCATGCGTTGTTCAAGGGCCTGCTCAGAGGCTGGGCTCATGGTGAGCGCCTAGCGGGGACCCTGTTGGGGTGATCAGCGGCGGGCGCTGAGGTTATGCGGTTGGCCATGCTGCTGCTTCAAGTCGCCGGTGCAGCCGCTTCGTACACAACCTGCGCTTGACCCTCATGCGCCAGGGCACACCAACGTGCCAGGGCTTCATCGGCTGGCCAAAAGCGCGAGCGCTCGCCCAGGTCCAACTCGCCTACCGCACCCGTAGGTTCGAAGTCTTCGCCTTGAAGTGCCGCTTGCTTGGCTTGCCCTGCAGACCCTTCTGAGCCCTGCGCCGAATCAACAGCAGCGGGCACGCGGAGCACTTTCACCCGCACCCGCAGGCCCTGCCGCGTGTCGCCCTGTTCTGAGCTGCGCACCACGGGCGGCCACAAGGCCAAGACGTCTTGCACCGGAAGGCGGTCGGATTGAACCGTGATGGACAAGTAACGTCCAAAGCGCGCCCGCGCCGCAGGCAGGCTGAAGACCTGTTGCACATTCAGGCGCAGGCCACCGCTTTGGCGGTCGGGCTGTAATTTGCCTTGGGCAATGATCAGCTCGTCTTCCCTGAACAGGTCTTTGTGGGCATCAAGCACACGCTCATCGGCCACGGCCTCGATCGTCTCGCTTTGGTCGTCTAGCCGCAGCACGCCCAGGCGGCCGCGCTGGGCGTTGACCACCTTGATCTCGCCTACTATGCCCGCCACCAACACCGGTTCGCGCGAATCGCTCAACTCTGCAATACGGCGCGGGACGAAGCGGCGGACCTCTTGAGCATATTGCTCAAACAGGTGGCCGCTGATGTAGAACCCCAGCGCCGACTTCTCAGCCATCAGGCGGTCGCGCAGGCCCCACTCGGGAACGTGCACCAGCTCGGGCTCGTGCATGCTGGAACCGTGGGTATCGCCGAAATCAAAGAGGCCTGCCTGCAGCGCGTTAGCCTGCTGATCATCGGCCCACTCGAAGGCCAGTGCCACACTGGCCAGGGCGCGCTCCCGTTCGGGGTGCAGGGCATCGAGAGCGCCCGCCTTGATCAAGGCCTCGACCACGCGCTTGTTGACCTTGCTACGGTCTACGCGCACCGTCAAATCAAACAAGCTTTTGAAGGGCGCAGCACCTTGGCCCTCATGGGCGCCCGTGCCATCGCGCGCAGCCACGATGGCTTCAATCGCGCTACGCCCGGTGCCTTTAACCGCACTCAGGCCATAGCGAATGCGGCGGTCGCCTTCTCGGCCTGGTGCAGGCGTAAAACGCCAGCTCCCCTGATTGATGTCCGGCGGGTCAAAGGTCATACCGAAGTTCTGCACTGCGTCTTGGCGCAGCACCTTAAGCTTGTCGGTGTCGTCCAGCTCAATGGTCATATTGGCCGCAAAGAACTCGGCCGTGCAGTGCACCTTTAGCCAGGCGGTGTGATACGCCAAAAGGGAATAGGCTGCGGCATGGCTCTTGTTAAAGCCGTAGCCGGCAAAAGTCTCCATTTGGTCGAAGACCTCATCGGCCTTCTCCGCGGAGATGCCCTGATCTGCGGCACCCTTGCGAAAGATCTCGCGGTGCTGCGCCATCTCTTCGGGCTTTTTCTTGCCCATGGCGCGGCGCAGCAGGTCGGCCCCACCCAGGGAGTAGCCGCCCATCAACTGCGCAGCCTGCATCACCTGTTCCTGGTACACAAAGATGCCGTAGGTTTCCGCAAGCACCTTCTCCAAGAGCTTGTGGGCATAGCTGATGGGCTCTTTGCCGTGCTTACGCGCACAGAAGCTCGGGATGTTTTCCATGGGGCCCGGACGGAACATCGCATTCAGGGCAATGAGATCTTCCAGCCGGGTGGGCTTGGCGTCGCGCAGCATGGCTTGCATGCCGCGGCTTTCAAATTGGAACACCGCTTCGGTCAGCCCTTCGGCGAACAGCTTGTAGACCCGTGCATCGTCCAGTGGCAAGGTCTCGTATTGAAAGCCAGCCAGCTCGGGCCGCCGGGCCACAATAAAGTCTTTGGCCAGCTCCAAGATGGTCAGGGTGGCCAGGCCCAAGAAGTCGAACTTCACCAGACCGATGGCCTCGACATCGTCCTTGTCATATTGGCTGACCGTTGCGTCACTGCCAGGTTGCTGATACAGCGGGCAAAAGTCGGTGATCTTGCCCGGCGCGATCAGCACACCGCCGGCGTGCATGCCCACATTGCGCACCATGCCTTCAACCCGGCTGGCCAGGCTCAGAAGCTCAGCCACCTCTTCCTCGGCGGCCTCGCGCTGTTCCAACTCTGGCGCCTCCAGGCGCGCGTAGATGACGCCGTTTTCCGGCTCTTCCGGCACCTTGGCCAGGGTGACAGTTTTGCCCGGCTGTATAGGAATCAGCTTGGCGATGCTGTCCACATGGCCGTAGCCCATGCCCAGCACACGGCCCACATCACGCAAGGCGGCCTTGGCCGCCATCGTGCCAAAGGTGGCAATTTGGCTGACCGCATCGCGCCCGTACTTATCCTTAACGTACTCGATCACCCGGTCGCGGTTGGCCTGACAAAAGTCCACGTCGAAGTCGGGCATGGACACCCGCTCGGGATTGAGAAAGCGCTCAAACAGCAATTCGTAGCGTAGCGGGTCGAGGTCGGTGATGCCCAAGGCGTAGGCCACGAGCGAGCCCGCACCAGAGCCTCGGCCCGGCCCCACTGGACATCCATTGTTCTTGGCCCATTGGATGAAGTCCGACACGATCAGGAAGTAGCCAGGAAAGCCCATCTTCAAAATCGTGTTGATTTCAAATTCAAGCCGCTCGGTGTACGGCGCACGCGCGCGCTCGCGCTCAGCGGGGTCGGGTAACAGACGCTGCAATCGCTGCTCGAGCCCCTCGAAGGAGGCCTGCCGGAAGTACTCGGCAACGGGCATGCGGGTGCCATCGGCCTGAACCGGTGTGGGGAAGTCGGGCAGCTGCGGTTTACCCAAGACCAGGCTCAGGTTGCAGCGCTGCGCGATTAGCAGCGAGTTCTGCAGCGCGGCTGGCACATCGGCAAACAGCGCCTGCATCTGCGCCTGGCCCTTGAAGTGCTGCTCGGGTGTGAAGCGCTTGATACGCTTGGGATTGGTGAGTGTCTCGCCTTCGGCCACACACACCCGGGCCTCATGCGCCTCGAAGTCTTCAGCCTTCAGAAACTGCACCGGGTGTGTGGCCACCACCGGCAGGCCCAGCTGTGCAGCGAAGGCCACCGCCGCTTGAACATACGCTTCCTGCTGCGGCAGCCCGGCACGCTGAATTTCGACATAAAAGCGATTGCCGAAGGCCTCACGGTAACGCTGGGCCAGAGCATGCGCGCGTTCGGTGCCACCATCGAGCAAGGCTTGACCCAAGGCGCCACCCTCGGCGCCCGACAGGGCAATCAGGCCTTCGCTGCGCGCGGCCAGCCAGTCCCATTTCACCCAGGCTTGCGCGCGGTTTACATTGCCGGTCCAGGCCCGGGCAAGCAGGTCGGACAGGTTCAGGTAGCCGCGAGCGTTTTGCACCAACACCAGCAACCGTGTGGCCGGGCGGTCGCTGCCGGCGTCTGGCTCCATCCACAGGTCGGCGCCGATGAGTGGCTTGACCCCTTGGCCGCGGCAGGCGCGGTAGAACTTCACCGCGCCAAAGAGGTTTGCCAGGTCGGTGATGGCCAGGGCCGCCTGGCGATCCTGCGCGGCTGCAGCTGCGGCTTCGTCGATACGCAAGGTACCGTCAACAACGGAAAACTCGGTGTGGGTGCGCAGGTGTACGAAGGCCATCGTGCGATTGTAGGAAAGCGTGCAGCGGACACGCCGGTGACTTCTAAGCTTGACAAAGCAGCGCGGTGCCGTGGTAGCCCGTCCTTCGCGCTGCGTTGGCAGCCCTCCTAAGATTCAGTGGTGATCGCTGTTTTTAAATATCGCAGCTTACCGCTTAGTGCCCCTGCAAGACCTTATGGTTTGGTAGGCAGGTCTGCTGCGAGCCTGCGAGCTGCGCAGCGCTTAGAGCTCAAAAGTACGGTGCTGTTGGCCCAGGAGAACTGGAGCGCGCAGGTTCCCTTCAAGCGGCTGGGGGGGTGAAGATCAAGCGGGAGGTCATCCGCATGAACCAGGCGGCGGTGGTACCGGCGGCCCGGCTTGCACCGGCCGTGGATACAGCCACGCTGGTGCGTTGGCTGACACAAGGGCGCAACGACCAGAGCCGCCCGGTACTGACCTTGGACACCCGCAACCGCTTTGTCGTGAATGAGGGTACGTTTGAACGTGCCCTGGACTGGAACCTGTCGAAGTTCAGCGACTTTCGGCAAGCTTTGGCCCGACACGCCGACAGCCTGCGCGACAAAACCGTGGTGAGCTTTTGCACCGGTGAGATCCGCTGCGAAAAGGTCGCCTTGGTCATGCAAAACGCGGGGCTGGAGCACGCCTTGCAACTTGAGGGCGGCATCCTGCAGTACTTTGAAGACACCAGGGGTGCGCCCCATCGGTATGGCCGCTGGGTGGTCTTTGACGAGCGCGATTCCCCAGACGCTGAGCTTCGCTCCCGAGCGGGACCGGCCGGTGTGGCTTGGAGTTTGGGGTCTGGGGTCTGGGGTCTGGGGTTTGCCCAAGCGCAGGCTGCTTAAGCCGCGGTGCCACGCCGCTGGCGCAGCGCCTCGTACAAGCACACCGCCGAGGCTACCGACACATTGAGGCTTTCCACCGCACCAGCCATCGGAATATGTACCAGCTCATCGCACGTCCTGCGGGTCAGCTGTCGCATGCCAGGCCCTTCGGCGCCCAATACCAGGGCCACCGGCCCACGCAGGTCGAGGTCGTAGAGCGAGCGTGGCGCATCGTCGCTGGTGCCGATGACGCGAATCTGCCGTTCCTTCAATTCGCCTAGCGTGCGCGCCAAGTTGACCACCATGAAATAAGGGACCGTCTCAGCCGCGCCGCTGGCCACCTTGGCCACAGTGGCGTTCAAACCCACAGCGTGGTCGCGCGGGGCGATCACCGCCTGTGCGCCGGCACCATCGGCCACGCGCAGACAGGCCCCCAGATTGTGCGGATCGGTCACGCCATCGAGCACCAACAGCAAGGGGGTGACGCCGCGCGCGTGAACCTCGTCGAGATGGTCGTCGATGGAATGCTGCGCCTTCAGCGGCTGGACCCGGGCCACAACACCTTGGTGCGGGGCGCGGCCAGCCAACTGCGCCAGGCCTGCGGCGTCACTGTCCAGCAGCTTCACCCCCGCTTCACGGGCACGCTGCAGCAGGCCGCGCATGCGGCCATCACGGCGCTGGGCATCGTGGTGCAGTTCCAGCACTGAATCAGGTGCCGTCTTGAGCCGCACCGTCACCGCGTGGAAGCCGAAGAGGATTTTGTTGTTCATCGACCGATTGTCGCCGTGGCTTGTCGCTTTATCGGCTTAGGAGCAGCAGCAAACCCCAAAACAGGGGCTGGTGCAGCATGTACAGGCTTAACGGCCACTGACCCAAGACAGCCAGAGCTCTTGTGAGGCGCAGCTGAGGCAGGTGCAAGTGCTGCAAGCCAGGGCCCAGGACCAGCCCCAGCCACACCAGTCCCATCCAGGGCAGAAGGGGTGCGTAGTCTTCAGTAACCGGTTTGTGGGTGACCAGACCCACACCGTTGAGCCAACGGTTGTCGAAAACCGGGTCCTGCCAGACCTGCGGGGCCAATATAGCCAGCAATGCTAAGCCCATCAGCACGCGTGAGGGCCAGGCAGCCGTCAAGCGCGCCAGCAGCACCATCAACGCCAGGCCATGCAAGACGCCGAAGCTGACCCAGCTGAGGGGAAAAACAACGAAGGTGGCCAGCGAGACCATGCCCGCGCAGGCCACCACTTGGGCCCACCGGCGCCAAAAGCGAGGCCAGCCCTGCCCCTGGGCCTGCACCAGGGCCTGAGAGGCTCCGGCGCAGAACATGAACAGGCTGACGATGCACACCCGTTGCCAGGTCCAAAAGGGGTCCGACAAGAACGCCTGGCGTGGCTCGAGCCAGCCGAAGTGGTTCAGGTCAAAGCACAGGTGAAAGGCCAACATCCACACGATGGCCGCGCCGCGCAGAGCGTCCAGGCTCTGCACACGGGTATCGGGGTTGGCGCGGTCCATGGCCGAATTGGACACCACGCCGCAGCACAATGTTCAACGCCGCAGCCCAAGCAGGGGCTACCATGAGCTTTATGAGTACCCAGCCCAGCGCGCGCCGCAGTGCAGCCGAACAAATCAAGTTCGAGGCGGCCATTCGGCGCCTAACCGAAGAGCAAATCGCCTTCAACCAGGTCTTGGGCATGAGGCTGCATGAGCACAGCGGCCCCAATGGTACGGTGTGCCGATTTGAGATGCGCCCCAATTTGGTGGGCCACTACGTGCACGGGCGGCTGCATGGTGGCGTCACCTCAGCCGTGCTGGATGCCACCGCGGGCATTGCCTTGATGGTGGCCATCGGCGAGAAGTTTGCGCACGAATCCGCCGACCAGGTGATGCACCGCTTTGTCAAGATGGGCACCATCGACTTGCGCGTCGACTACCTGCGCCCCGGCCTGGGCCAGTACTTCAATGCCCAAGCCATCGTCACCCGCCTGGGCGGCCGCATCGGCTCCACCCAAATGCGCCTGGTCAACGACCAGGGCACCCTCATCGCCACCGGTGCCGGCGCTTACGTCATCGCTTGAGCCGATTCAGATAAATGGGGTCGGAGTCACTCTTTTCTCGGTGTGAGCGCAGCGCACGAAAAAAGTGTCTGGGACCCCATTTTTCTGTCAGACCACAACAGGTTCGGGTTCTAGGCGGATGCCGAAGCGTTCGTAGACGCTGGCTTGGATGGCGCGGGCCAGGGTGAGGACTTCGGCGCCGGTGGCGCCGCCACGGTTGACGAGGACGAGGGCCTGCTTTTCATAAACGCCAGCGCGGCCAACGCTGCGGCCCTTCCAGCCGCAGGCATCAATCAGCCAGCCCGCCGCCAGCTTCACCGTGCCGTCTTCCAGGGGGTAGTGCACGATGCCTGGGTCGCGCGCAATGATGTCGCGGCACTGCTCGGCACTGACCACGGGATTCTTGAAGAAACTGCCGGCGTTACCCAAGACAGCGGGGTCGGGTAATTTCGCGCGGCGTATGGCACACACCCAATCGAAGACCTGCTGCGCTGTGGGTTCGCGCACCCCGCTTTCTTCCTGGCGCTTCTGCAGTTCCAGATAGCCCAGCACCGGCTGCCAGGGCTTGGGCAGGCGCAAACGCACCCGAGTGATCACGCTCTTACCGGCCAAGCCGCCAAAGCCGCTGTGCTTGAAAACACTGTGGCGGTAGCCAAAGGCACAGGCGCGTGCGTCCAGCTCTACGGTGCGCCCGGTAATCAAGTCGACTGCCACCAGTGAATGAAAGCGGTCTTTCAACTCCACCCCGTAAGCCCCGATGTTCTGCACCGGTGCGGCACCCACCGTACCTGGAATCAAGGCCATGTTCTCAAGACCCGGCAGCCCGTGGTCCAGCGTCCAGCGCACCAGGGCATGCCAGTCCACACCTGCTCCAGCCTCCACCACCACCGAATGCGTGTCCTCGTGCAGTACCCGCAGGCCCGGGACCTCGACCTTGATGACGAGCATGGAAGGGTCGCGGGTGAACACCAGATTACTGCCGCCGCCCAGGATCATCTTGGGCGCCAGCCCCCAGCGCGAATGGTCTACCACGCGCCGCACGGCGGCTTCACTGTCCACCCGCACCAAATAAGCCGCTATGGCCGGCAGGCCCAGGGTGTTGAGCTCGCGCAGGCTTACGCCCTCTTCCAAGGCCAAGGCCAGGCTTGGTTTCAAAGCGGAACCGGGCTCATTGGGCAGCTCAGGAGCAGGCATGGCAAAATTTTCACCTAGAAAACACGTGGCCGCAGGCCCTTTTAAACCATGCCAAGCTTTGATGTGGTCGTTGAACCTAAGCTGGTCGAGGTGCGCAACGCCGTAGACCAAAGCAATAAGGAAATCGACACTCGCTTTGATTTCAAGGGCAGCAACGCACGCATCGAGCTTTCGGACAAAGACAGCAATAAGGAACTGACCCTGTTTGCCGACAGCGACTTTCAGCTGCAGCAAATCAAAGATATTCTGCTGGTCAAGCTCACCAAGCGCAGCGTGGACATTCGCTTCCTGGACGACAGCGCCAAACCGGAAAAGGTCGCAGGCGACAAGCTCAAGCATCTGGTCAAGATCAAGACTGGCATTGAATCGGATTTGGGCAAAAAAATCCAAACCTTGATCAAGCAGAGCAAGGTCAAGGTGCAAGCCGCCATACAAGGCGATTCGGTCCGGATCAGCGGTGCCAAGCGCGACGACCTGCAGGTTGCCATGGCCCTGCTTAAGAAGGACATCAGCGACGCGCCGCTGACCTTCAACAACTTCCGCGACTAAGTTGACGCTGCTCTACATCATCCTTGCCACTGGCCTGGGCGGCGTGCTTTCGGTCCTGGCCGCCGCCAGCCTGACCACGCGAGTGCTGGGGCGCATCGTGCACAACCTGGTCAGCCTGTCAGCCGGGGTGTTGTTGGGTACGGCCTTGCTCAATATGCTGCCCGAAGCCTTCGAGTCAGCACAAGCCCCAACGCGCGAGTTGTTCATCACGCTGTTGGGCAGCCTCCTGTTCTTCTTTTTGCTGGAAAAGGCCGAGCTGTACCGCCACAGCCACCACCACGAGGGCGACCATCCGCATCACGACCATCACCATGGCTTTGATGCGGAACAGGCCGGCGCCGGCGGATGGTCGGTCCTGCTGGGGGACAGCATCCACAACTTCATAGACGGCATGATCATTGCAGCGGCCTTTCTGACCGATGTGAAGCTGGGCATGGTGACCACCCTGGCCATCGTGGCGCATGAGATCCCGCAAGAGATTGGCGACTTCATCGTGCTGCTCAATGCCGGCTTCTCGCGCGCCAAAGCCCTTCTGTTCAACGCCCTTTCTGGCATGGCTGCGGTGGCTGGTGGCCTGGTGGGTTACTTCGTGGTCGGCGGCTTGCAGCAGGTCCTCCCCTACCTCTTGGTGGTGGCGGCCAGCAGCTTCATCTATGTGGCCGTGGCCGACCTGCTGCCCCAAATGCAGCGCCGCTTGGCCTTCCGCGAAACACTTCAGCAGGTGCTGTGGCTGGCTTCAGGCCTTGCCCTGGTGCTGCTGGCCGGTGAAGTGCTGCACGCCCACTGAACCAAACCCAGCGCAGCAGGCGAACTACTTCACCACCAGCACGGCTACGGCGCTGTGCAGCAAGACGCGCTGGGTTTCGCTGCCCAGCAAGAGCGCAGCCACTCCGCGCCGGCCATGCGAAGCCATGACGATTAGGTCACAGTTCTTCGACTTGGCATGATCCAGGATAGCCTGCCAGGGGTGCAGTGATTCGACCGTGTAGCCGCTACAAGCCACCTGCTGCTCATGCGCAGCATCCACCACTGCAGTCACACGCTGGCGGGCTAATTTTTCCTGGTCCTCATAAAACTCTTGGGGCGCAATCGGCTGCACCTCACTGATAGCGCTGTAGGGAAAGGGGTCCTTCACCGAAATTGCAAACAGCTGTGCGTTGAGTCGACGTGCCAAGTTGATTGCGGCTTCCACCGCCTTGTGGGTGATGTCAGATCCGTCGGTGGGAACCAGAATTCGGCTGTACATATGGGCCCTCCTGCAAAGTGAACCGGATATCCACTGGAGCCCCCAGTATCAAACCGTGAGGGATCGCTGCAGCTGGGCCAAGATCAAATCCGAGCCGTGCACAGGGGCGCCAAACCTCAGCCCAGGGCCACCGGCCGGCTCGGGTCGGCTGACCATTCGCTCCAAGACCCCGGGTACAGCACGCCCTCACCCAAGCCGGCATGGGCAAGGGCCAAGAGGTTGTGGCAGGCGGTCACGCCCGATCCGCACTGGTGCACCACCGGAAGGCCCGCCTGCAGCAGGGGCCGCCAGTCCGCCTGCAAAGCCTGCACGGACTTGAAGTGGCCATCGGGTTGCAGGTTGTGCTTGAAAAATCGGTTGACCGCGCCAGGAATGTGGCCTGCGCGGGTGTCCAGCGGTTCGGTTTCACCACGGTAGCGCTCGCCAGCACGGGCGTCGACCAGGCTAACCCGTCCCAGGCGCTGCATCAAGTCGGCCGCGGTCACCGTGGCCATGCCAGCAGGCTGCTCAGGGTAGGAGGCCACCACGGCCGGGCTGGGCAGGTCCGTCCCCAGTGCGCCATTGGCGGCCACCCAGGCGGCCTTGCCGCCGTCCAGTACCGCCACCGGCCCATGGCCCATCCAGCGCAACATCCACCAAGCCCGCGCGGCGTAGCAGCCACCTTGATCGTCATAGGCCACCACCGGCGTGGTGGGGGTGATGCCCCACTGCCCCAAGCGCAGCGCCCACTGCGAGCGCGCGGGCAAGGGGTGGCGGCCACCATCCACCGGACCCCGCGCTGACTTCGGCCCGCTGAGGTCGCGGTCGAGGTGGGCATAGAAGGCCCCGGGTAGGTGGCCTGCTGCGTAAGCACGTTCGCCCGCTTGCACGTCAAACAGGTCGAAGCCGCAATCCAACACCACCATGGGCGATGAGGCGCCCGTTGACGGAGCTGGCAGCTCACGCAGGGCTTGAACAGTGATCAGCGGACCCATGGCATCAACGCAGTTGTGGCGAGGCCTTCATCGCCTGCCGGTACCACTCGTGGAAGTGCTGCATGCCGTCTTCCATCGGGCTCTGGTAAGGCCCCACTTCATCATCGCCACGCTCCATCAGGGCGCGCCGACCAGCATCCATGCGCAGGGCAATCTCATCGTCTTCGATGCACGTCTCCATGTATGCGGCCTGCTCGGCTTCAACAAATTCGCGCTCAAACGCAGCAATCTCTTCGGGGTAGAAAAACTCGACCACGTTGAGCGTCTTCTGCGGACCCTTGGGAATGAGGTGGCTGACCACCAGCACATGCGGGTACCACTCCACCATCAGCGTTGGAAAGTAGGTCAGCCAGATAGCGCCATACGCTGGCGGTGCGCCATTGCGATACTTCAGCACTGCATCGTGCCAACGCTGGTACACCGGCGAGCCCGGCTTTTCCAGGGCCTTGTGCACCCCTACCGTCTGCACGCTGTGGTGCCGGCCGAACTCCCATCGCAAGTCTTCGCAGGTCACGAAGGCGCCCAACCCCGGGTGGAAGGGTCCGACGTGGTAGTCCTCAAGGTAGACCTCAATGAAGGTCTTCCAGTTGTAGGAGCATTCGTGCGCCTGAACCTTGTCCAGCACGTAGCCGCTGAAGTTCAGCTCGTGCTGCGGCCCCAAGCGCGCCAGCTCTGTAGCCACCTGCCGACTGCTGGCTTCAAAAACCAACCCGTTCCAGGTTTGCACCGGGTAGTTGCGCAGGTTCAGGCAGGGGTCGTCGGCGAAATGCGGTGCGCCCAACAGTTGGCCGCTTAGGTCGTAGGTCCAGCGGTGCAGCGGGCACACCACCTGTTGGCGGGTGTGTCCACGCCCCTTGAGCATCACCGCCTGGCGGTGGCGGCATACATTCGAAATAAGCTCAACGCCTTTGGGCGTGCGCACCAAGGCGCGGCCCTCGCCCTCGGCTGGAAGGGCGAAATAATCGCCCACCTCGGGTACGGCCAGCTCGTGTCCCAGGTAACAGGGCGAGCCATCGAAGATCAGCCGCTGTTCCTCCTGGAACAGCGCCTCGCTGAAATAAGACGAAACCGAGAGTTGAGAGCAACTGCGCTCCAGGGCTTCCAGCCCAATGCTCAGATCCGACATGATCCCCGGGGAACCTCCGAAATCACGATGCGTTGCAGGATGCAAAAGGGGAAGCGATTCTACCCACGGGCACTCGCCCATAAGCGTATGATCATGTCAACCGCAATCGTCAACTCAAATTGACACTTGCACGCTGCCTACAATTCTGGGTTTTCGATCACCCTCATGCCCTATGAAGTCTGAATTGCCTGGGGAATCTGCAGGAAAAGATACTGCGCCCCTGCCAACTCGCTACGAAGACGCCTTAGCCGAGTTAGACGACCTGGTAGTGGCCATGGAGTCGGGCCGCCTGCCCCTGGACGAACTGCTGGTAGCCTACCGGCGTGGGGCAGCGCTGCTGAGCTTTTGCCGAGACCGGCTGCAGGCGGTGGAAGAACAGGTAAAAGTGCTGGAGGATGGCCAGCTCAAGCCCTGGAGGGGTTCCTGAGCATGGAATTCCAGGTCTGGCTGACCGACCAACTGCACCAGGTGGAACAGGCCCTATCGGCCTGGGTGCCGGCCGACGCACCGGCCGGCCTGGGTGATGCGATGCGCTACAGCGTGCTCGACGGTGGCAAGCGCCTGCGGCCCTTGTTGGTCTTGGCTTCTGCACAAGCGGTGGGCGGCCAAAACCGGGCGGCCCTGCGGGCAGCCTGCGCGGTGGAACTCATACACGCGTATTCCTTGGTTCACGACGACATGCCCTGCATGGACAACGACGTGCTGCGCCGGGGCAAGCCCACGGTGCATTTGCACTTCGGCCAGGCCCAGGCCATGCTGGCCGGCGACGCTATGCAGGCCCTGGCCTTCGAACTGCTGACTCCTGCAGATGACGGTGAGGTGGCACCCGCCCTGCAGGCGCGGCTGGTGGCTGTGCTGTCGCGCGGGGCTGGGCATTCGGGCATGGCCGGGGGTCAGGCCATCGATCTGGCCAGTGTGGGCCACCAATTGCAGGAGGCCCAGCTGCGCCGCATGCACGAACTCAAGACGGGCGCCTTGCTGCGGGCCAGCGTGGACATGGGGGCGCTGTGCGGCTCTGCCGATGCCTCCGCGCGCGCTGCGCTCAGCCGCTACGGCCACGCCATCGGTTTGGCCTTTCAGGTGGTCGACGACATCCTGGATGTCACCCAAGACACCGCGGTGCTGGGCAAGACCGCGGGCAAGGATCAGGAACAATTAAAGCCCACGTATGTGTCGCTGATGGGCCTGCAGGCCGCCCAGCAACACGCCCACGAATTGCATGAGCAAGCGCTGCAGGCCCTGGTGGCCAGCACCCTGCCCAACACCCAAAGGCTGCGTGAACTCGCAGACCTGGTGGTGCACCGCCAACACTGACCGCACGCCCAGCCTTGCCGGAGGACTCCATGTCCAAGCCCAAGTTTCCCTTGTTGGAATCCATCGAAAGCCCCGCCGACCTGCGGCGCCTGTCTCGCCTGGAACACAAATCGCTGGCACGCGAGCTGCGCGAGTTCCTGTTGCAGTCGGTGGGCAAAACAGGCGGCCACCTTTCCAGCAACCTGGGTACGGTGGAGCTCACCATTGCATTGCACGCGGTCTATAACACGCCAGAAGACCGCTTGGTGTGGGATGTGGGCCATCAAACCTATCCGCACAAGATTCTCACCGGCCGGCGCGAGCGCTTTCATACCCTGCGCCAGTTGGGTGGCCTGTCGGGATTTCCGCGCCGCGATGAGAGCGAGTACGACACCTTCGGCACCGCACACTCTTCCACCTCGATTTCCGCAGCGCTGGGCATGGCCCTGGGGGCTCAGCTCAAGGGTGAGAGCCGCAGGGCGGTGGCCATCATTGGCGACGGCGCCATGAGCGCGGGCATGGCCTTTGAAGCCCTGAACAACGGCGGTGTACCTCACGGCGGCATCTCAGCCGACCTGCTGGTGGTGCTCAACGACAACGACATGTCGATCAGCCCACCCGTGGGAGCGCTCAACAAGTACTTGGCGCGGCTGATGAGCGGCAAGTTCTATGCGGCCGCGCGCGAGTCGGCCAAGAGCGTGCTGCGCAATGCGCCGCCGCTGTTCGAGCTGGCGCGCCGCTTTGAAGAGCATGCCAAGGGCATGGTGGCCCCCTCGACCATTTTCGAGGAATTCGGCTTCAACTACGTGGGCCCGATCGATGGACACGATCTGGACGCCTTGATCCCCACCCTCGAGAACATGCGCCAGATGAAGGGGCCGCAGTTCCTGCACGTGGTCACGAAAAAGGGTTACGGCTACAAGCTGGCCGAAGCCGATCCGATCAAGTACCACGGCCCCTCTCCCTTTGACCCCACGCAGGGCATACAGAAGCCCGCCACGCCGGCTAAGCCCACCTTCACGCAGGTCTTCGGCAACTGGCTGTGCGACATGGCAGCCGCCGACACGCGCTTGGTGGGCATCACACCGGCCATGCTCGAGGGCTCGGGCATGGTGGAGTTCCAAAGGCGCTTCCCGCAACGCTGCCACGACGTGGGCATTGCCGAGCAACATGCTGTGACGTTCGCAGGCGGCCTGGCTTGCGAGGGCCTCAAGCCGGTAGTGGCTATCTACTCCACCTTCCTGCAGCGCGGCTACGACCAACTCATCCACGACGTGGCCCTGCAGAAACTGCCCATGGTGTTTGCGCTTGACCGCGCAGGCATCGTGGGTGCCGACGGCGCCACGCACGCGGGGGCCTACGACATCGCCTTCGTACGCTGCGTGCCCAATACGAGCCTGCTCACACCCTCGGATGAACGCGAGTGCCGCATGGCCTTGTCAACGGCCCACGGTCAAAACCATCCTGTGGCCGTACGTTATCCCCGTGGGGCCGGGGTGGGGGTCGATGCTGGTACCGATCTGGACACCTTTGAATGGGGCAAGGGCGTGGTGCGCCGCCAAGCCGCGCCGGCCCTGGCTGGGCAGCCCCGTATAGCCATCCTGGCCTTCGGTACCTTGCTGCACCCAGCGCTTAAGGCTGCTGAAGCGCTCAACGCCACGGTGGCCGACATGCGCTTTGTCAAACCGCTGGATGCGGCGCTGGTCTCGGAACTTGCCCGTTCACACGATGCCCTGGTCACGATCGAAGATGGCTGTCTGATGGGCGGTGCCGGATCGGCAGTGCTCGAATTCCTGCAGACGCTGGAGATGCTGTTACCCGTCCTCAGCCTGGGCTACCCGGACGTGTTCATCGAACACGGCGACCCGGCCAAGCTGAATGCCCAAATGGGTTTGGATGCTGCTGGAATCGAGCGGGCCATCCGTGAACGCTTTGCCCCAAGCGCGCGAATGGGGACCACAGCGGCGGCAGCCTAGTCTGGGCGACAATACAGGGTTGGCCCGGTCTAATGGCCTGCCCAGGCCTTTTGTTTGGCTCCATGACGCACCCCACCGACGCCCTGCCCATCCCCGACACGCAAAGTGAGCGCGACGAGCGCCACTTGGCGATTCAGCGCGTGGGGGTCAAAGGCGTGCGTTACCCCTTGAAGGTGCGGGTTGCGGGCCAGGTGCAACAAACCGCAGCCGACTGGACCCTTGATGTGGCCCTGCCGGCTGAGAAAAAGGGCACCCACATGTCCCGCTTCTTGGCTTGGCTCAATGCCCTGGATGCCCGCGGCGAAGCCCTGGACGCCCTCAGCCTGCGCGCCGGCTTGGAAGATATGCTGCAGCGGCTGGGCTCCGATGAAGGTCGCATCGAAGCCGCGTTCACCTTCTTCATCAAGAAACGTGCGCCGGTCTCGGGCGTGCCCAGCCTCTTGGACTATCAGGGCCGCTGGGTCGCCCAGCGCGTGGCCTCGCGCACACAAGTTTGGTGTGAGGTGGCGGTGCCAGTGAAGAGCCTGTGCCCTTGCTCCAAGGAGATTTCCGACTACGGGGCACACAACCAACGCTCTGTGGTGACCATCCGGGCTGAAGTGCTACAGGCGCTGGCCTGGGAAAACCTGGTGCGATACGCTGAAGAGAGCGCTTCCAGTGAAATTTGGCCGCTGCTCAAGCGACCAGATGAAAAGTGGATCACCGAACGGGCCTACGAAAATCCAAAGTTCGTGGAAGACCTAGTGCGGGACGTGGCACTGCGGCTGAATGCAGAGCCGGGTATTGGGGCGTACAGCGTGGATGTGGAGAACTTCGAGAGCATCCACAACCATTCGGCATTTGCTCGGATTGATCGCTCTGCTTGAGCGCTTTGTTGGCGCACTCGTGTTGAGCGCCTTTTGAACGACGGACGGAGCGTCAGTGTGCCTGCTCCCAGTTGGGGCCGATGCCCACTTCGGCCAGCAGAGGCACCTTAAGTTCGGCTACGCCAGCCATCAGGCGGGGTAACGCTTCCTGGGCCCAGGGCACTTCGGCGTCGGGCACTTCGAGCACCAGCTCATCGTGAACCTGCATGATCATGCGGGTGGCGCGCTGCTCATCATCCAAGGCTTTCTGAACCGCCATCATCGCCAGCTTGATGAGGTCGGCCGCCGTGCCTTGCATCGGGGCGTTGATGGCTTGGCGTTCAGCGGCAGCCCGGCGGGGGCCGTTGCCGCCGCGGATTTCAGGCAGCACCAAGCGGCGGCCGAAGACGGTTTGCACGTAACCGCTTTCGGCGGCCCGCGCCTTGGTCTCGTCCATGTAGCGCTTTACCCCGGCAAAGCGGGCGAAATAGCGGTCGATGTAGTCGCGCGCGGCCTTTTGCTCGATGCCCAGGTTTGAAGCCAAGCCGAAGGCACCCATGCCATAAATCAGGCCAAAGTTGATGACTTTGGCGTAGCGGCGCTGCTCAGAACTCACCTCGCTCACCGGCACACCAAAAACCTCGCTGGCGGTGGCCTTGTGCACATCAACACCTTGAGCAAAGGCGCGCAGCAAGCCTGGGTCTTCGCTGATATGGGCCATGATACGCAACTCAATCTGCGAGTAGTCGGCGCTCATCAACACATGCCCAGTTGGCGCGATGAAGGCTTCGCGGATGCGGCGGCCTTCGGCAGTGCGGATGGGGATGTTCTGCAGATTGGGTTCGTTGCTCGACAAGCGCCCGGTGACTGCAACGGCCTGCTGGTAGCTGGTGTGCACGCGGCCGGTGCGCGGGTTGACCATTTGGGGCAGCTTGTCGGTATAGGTGCTCTTGAGCTTGGAAAGGCTGCGGTGCTCCAAGAGTTTGGCTGGCAACGGATAGTCAGCCGCGAGTTCCTGCAACACCTCCTCATCGGTCGACGGCGCACCGGTAGCGGTCTTTTTCTTCACCGGCAGATCCAAGCGGTTGAACAGGATCTCGCCGATCTGCTTGGGTGAGCTCAGGTTGAAGGGCTGGCCGGCGATCTCGTAGGCCTGTTGCTCCAAGCCCATGATGCGCTCGCCCAGCTCGCGGCTTTGCTGCTGCAGCACAGCCGCATCCACCAGCACACCGTGGCGTTCCATGCGCTGCAGAGTCACCGCACAGGGCATCTCGATGTCTTGATAGACACGGCGCAGGCCGCTCTCGCGCTCCAACTGCGGCCACAGCATCTGGTGCACATGCAGGGTCATGTCACTGTCTTCACCGGAATAGCGCGTGGCCCTTTCCAGGTCCACCTGCGAAAACGGAATCTGGTGCACGCCTTTTCCGCAAACCTCTGCATAGGACAGTCCGCGCCGGTTCAAGTGCCGCTCGGCCAGGCTCTCCAAGCTGTGCGAACGGTGCGCTTCCAGCACGTAGCTTTGCAGCAGGGTGTCGTGAACGTAGCCCCTCACCGTGATGCCGACGTTGGCCATTACATGCAGGTCGTACTTGATGTTCTGGCCCAGCTTGGCGGCACCGGCATCTTCAAACCACGGGCGCAGCGCCTGCAGCACCATGGCCTCATTCAACTGCTGCGGCACCCCGGGGTAGTCATGGTGCAGCGGGATGTAGGCAGCTTGGCCGGGTGTGACGGAAAAGCTAAGCCCCACCAGGCGCGCAGCCATGGGATCCAGGGAATCGGTTTCGGTGTCAAAGGCCACCAGTGCAGCGCTGCGGATGCGCTGCAGCCAAGCCTGGAACTGCTCCAAGCTGGTCACAGTTTCGTATTGCACCGGTTCGCTCAGCGGGGGAATATCGATCGGGTGGCTGGGCAGAGAAATGGCCGGCGTGGCCTGGCCAGGCTCACCGTCTGCGGGCGCGTTGGGCAGGCCGGCCGAGGCATCTAATTGGGCGCCGCCTCCTAAGCCCTGGGCGTCGAGCCCACGCAGCCAGGCGCGAAAGCCGTAGCGTTGATAGAAGTCATGCAAGGCGGCTTGGTCCACCGCGCGCAGGGCCAAGCGCTCCAACGCTGGCCAGCCCTCTATCGATGCCTTCAGGTCACAGTCGCACTTGACCGTGACCAGGCGTCGGCCCATGGGCAGCCAGTCCAAGGCTTTACGCAGATTTTCACCGGCCACGCCTTTGACCGAACCAGCCGCCGCCATTACGCCGTCGAGGCTACCGTACTCGGTAATCCACTTGGCCGCTGTCTTGGGGCCTACTTTTTCCACACCGGGCACGTTGTCGACTGCATCCCCCATGAGCGTCAGGTAGTCAATGATGCGCTCGGGCGGCACGCCGAACTTGGCCAATACCCCGGCTTCGTCCAACGATTCGTTGCTCATGGTGTTGACCAGGCCCACGTCGGACGTGACCAGCTGCGCGAGATCTTTGTCGCCGGTGGAGATCAAGACACGGTGGCCGCTGGCCGCAGCCTGCCGCGCCAAGGTGCCGATGACGTCATCGGCTTCAATGCCGCCGACCTGCAACACCGGCCAACCTAAGAGCCGCACCACCTCGTGGATGGGCTCGATCTGCTGCACCAAGGGCTCGGGCATTGGCGCGCGGTGGCCCTTGTAGTCGGGGTACCACTCATCGCGGAAAGTGGGCCCAGGTGCATCGAACACACAGGCGGCATGCTCGGCTTGGTGTTGGTCGCGCAGGCGCCTCATCATAGCGACCATGCCGTGCACCGCACCGGTGGGGAAACCAGCTGGTGAGCGCAGGTCGGGCATCGCATGGAAGGCGCGGTAGAGGTAGCTGGAGCCGTCAACCAGGAGCATCAAGGGTTTCATAGAATGCCAGTTTACGCACCTCGCACCCATGGCCGTCTTCACCGAGGTCTCCGAACAGGAGGCCCAGTCCTTTATAGAACCGCTGCAGCTGGGCCGTCTGCAGTCATTGCGAGGCGTCGGTGCGGGTATTGAAAATACAAATTACTTCGTGAGCACCGACACCGGTGAGTGGGTGCTGACGATCTTCGAGCGGCTGAGCTTCGAGCAGCTGCCCTTCTACCTGCGCCTGATGCAGCACCTGGCCATGCGCCGGATACCGGTACCCATGCCCCGGGCTGATGCCCAGGGTGAGATCCTGTTCAAACTCAAGGGCAAACCGGCTGCGGTGGTCAACCGGCTTGAAGGAGGTCACCAACTGGCCCCCCACGAACACCACTGCCGACAGGTGGGTGTCATGCTGGCGCGCATGCACCTGCAGGGACAAGACTTCCCTCTGAGCCAGCCCAATCTGCGCGGGCTACCTTGGTGGGAGCTGACTGTGCCCCAGGTCCTACCCTTTCTCGATGCCAAAACCGCCGAGCTCTTGAGCAACGAACTGAGCTTCCAACAGCAGGTCGCATCGTCTGCCGTATACAACAGCCTGCCACGCGGGCCGGTACATGCTGACCTGTTTCGTGACAACGTGATGTTTGACGGCGCACCTGGACAAGAACTGCTCAGTGGGTTGTTCGACTTCTACTTTGCCGGCGTAGACACCTGGCTTTTCGACTTGGCGGTGTGCCTGAATGACTGGTGCATCGACCTGGGCAGCGGTGCCTTACAGCCGTTGCGTGCGCAGGCATTCGTAGATGCCTACGAGTCGGTCCGGCCGCTGCAGCCAGCCGAATATCGGCTGCTGCCGTCGCTGCTGCGTGCAGCGGCTCTGCGCTTTTGGGTGTCGCGCCTTTGGGACTTTCACCTGCCGCGCGAGGCTTCGGTGCTCAAACCCCATGACCCCAAACACTTTGAGCGGGTACTGCGGGCGCGCATCGATCACCCCTGGCATGCACTGGCAGGCTGAAGCAGGGAAGATTGGCTCAATGAAGCTCATCCTCAAACCCGTGCAACCGCGCCAAGGTGTGCAGTGGGTGGTGCAGGCCCTGAAGGTGTTCGCCCGTCATCCATTGGGGCTGGCGGGCCTGTTTGGCACCTTTCTATTCTTCGCCCTGTTACTGATGCTGGTGCCGGTGGTGGGCGCTGTGGTGGTACTGGGTGCAGTTCCCTTGTTGGGCCTGGTGATGATGATGGGAACAGCCGCTGCAGTTCGGGGGCAACGCCCACTGCCGGGTCTGTACCTGGCACCCTTTAGAACCGATGCCCTGCGGCGCACGCGCTTGCTCATACTGTGCGTGGCATACGGGGTATTGTCGCTTCTGGTACTGCTGGTGTCGGATGCCATTGACAGCGGCAAACTTCAAGAACTGCAGGATTTGATGGCAGCAAGCCGAGACAATGCCCGCGCTCGTGAACAACTGCAAGTTTTGTTGGCCGATCCGCAACTCTTGGGCGGCCTGTACGCGCGACTGGGCTTGACGGCTCTGATCAGCATCCCCTTTTGGTACGCACCGGCTCTGGTGTGGTGGGGCCAGCAAAGTGCGGCACAGGCGCTGTTTTCCTCAACGTTGGCCATTTGGCGCAGCAAGGGCGCCTTCCTCACCTATGTGGCCACCTGCGTGTCTTTGTTGGCCGCCACAGGGCTCACCCTGGGCCTGCTGTTGCAGGTGCTGGGCTTGAGCGGACTGATGGGCGCCCTGGCCATGCCCTTGGGGATGACCTTGAGTGTGGTTTTTTACGCCAGCCTGTACTTCATGTTTGTGCAGACCTTCAGCGCGGGCGATCAGTCTGGCGCTCGTACCGACGAAGACGCCCTGGACGAGATCAGTCCACCGGTGTGAGCTTGGCCACGCTCAGAGCCAACCACTTCATGCCATGACGACCGAAGTTCACCTGGGCCCGGGCGTCGGTGCCCGAGCCCTCCAGGGTGACGATCACGCCCTCGCCAAACTTGTTGTGGAACACGCCTTGGCCCACGCGCAACGGCCGGCCATCGGTACCCGCTGGGGCCGCGCTGCGCGGCATGCTGTTACCCAAACTGGTTGAAAGGGGTGCCCCCACACGCCCAACGCCCACCATGGAGCCCAGGCCAGACCCGCGAGACCACGCGTCCTGATACGCCTTTGCATAGCCCGATCCAAAGGCTGCCGTGCGCGGTGTCAACCACTTCAGCGCTGCTTCGGGTAGTTCGTCAAACCATCGGCTACGAACGTTGTAGCGGGTTTGGCCGTGCAGCAAGCGGGTCTGGCTAAAGGTGAGGTACAGACGCTGGCGCGCACGGGTGATGGCTACGTACATCAGGCGCCGTTCTTCCTCCAGGCCATCAGCATCGCTCATGGCATTCTCATGGGGAAAGAGGCCCTCCTCTAGCCCGGTCATAAAAACTGCATCGAACTCCAGTCCCTTGGCCGCGTGGATGGTCATCAGCTGCACCGCGTCCTGCCCAGCTTCGGCTTGGTTGTCGCCCGCTTCCAAAGAGGCGTGGGTGAGGAAGGCCGCTAAAGGGCTCATGATCTCGCCGGTTTCGGCGTCTGGCGTCACATCCACTGATGCGGGCATGCCCAGGCCGGCCTCATCGGGCTGGGCCAGAGCGCCCGGGCCGAGTTCATCCACCGGCAAGGCCACCGCATCACGCCCAAAGCCTTCTTGCGTCACAAAGGCCTCAGCCGCATTGACCAGTTCCCCCAGGTTCTCGATGCGGTCCGCTCCTTCCTTGTCGGTGCGATAGAAATCGAGCAGGCCGGAGTTATGCAACACCTGTTCGATGATCTCGCGCAGCGTCAGGCCACGGGTAGCGTCGCGCAAGCACTCAATGATTTGCACAAAACCAGCCAGCTTGGTGCCGGCAGCGCCTCCCACAGCTCCCACCGATTGCGCCAGGCTACGCCCACTGGTACGCGCCACATCCTGCAGTTGCTCCACCGTGCGCGCCCCAATGCCACGCGCCGGAAAGTTCACCACGCGCAGGAAGCTGGTGTCGTCGTTCGGGTTCTCGATCAGCCGCAGATAGGCCAGCGCATGCTTGACCTCGGCGCGCTCGAAGAAGCGCAGCCCTCCATACACGCGGTAGGGCACGCCGGCGTTGAACAGGGCACTTTCCATCACGCGGCTTTGCGCGTTACTGCGGTACAGGATAGCGACTTCGCGACGCTCGGTGCCCGCGCTGTGCAGATGGCCGATCTCTTCCAGCACCCACTGGGCCTCGGCGTAGTCACTGGTCGCCTCATGCACCCGCAGCGGCTCGCCCGGGCCGGCATCGGTGCGCAGGTTCTTACCCAGGCGGCGTTCGTTATGCGAGATCAACTCATTGGCCGCGTCCAGGATGTGCCCCATGCTTCGGTAGTTCTGCTCGAGCTTGATGACCTGCTCCACGCGGAACTCGCGCTCGAAGTCGCGCATATTGCCGACCTGCGCGCCTCGAAAGGCGTAGATGCTCTGGTCGTCGTCACCGACAGCGAATAGACCCTGAGGACCGTAAGCCGCCCCGTCGGCGGATGCCTCCCCCGGTAAGGGTGCAAACATTTTCAGCCAGGCGTACTGCAGGCGGTTGGTGTCTTGGAATTCATCGACAAGGATGTGACGAAAGCGCCGGCGGTAGTGCTCGCGAATGGACGGTTGGTCGCGCATGATCTCGACGGTACGCAGCATCAGCTCGGCAAAGTCCACCACCCCCTCTCGTGCGCACTGGTCCTCATAGGCGCGGTAAATATCAGCCAGCTTCTGGGTGTGCGCATCCCGGATGTCCACATCGCCTGGGCGCAGACCATCTTCTTTGCTGGCCGCAATAAACCAGGACACCTGCTTGGGCACAAACCGCTCTTCGTCCAGATTCATGGCCTTGATCACCCGCTTGACGGCCGAGACAGTGTCCGACGCATCAAGGATCTGAAAACTCTGCGGCAAGCCTGCGGCTTTCCAGTGCGCGCGCAAGAAGCGGTTGCAAAGGCCGTGGAAGGTACCAATCCACATACCGCGCACATTGACCGGCAGCTTGGCCGACAGCCGCGTGAGCATTTCCTTGGCAGCCTTGTTGGTGAAGGTCACCGCCATCACACCGCCAGGCGAAACCTGCCCGGTTTGCATCAGCCAGGCGATCCGGGTGGTCAACACCCGGGTCTTGCCAGAACCGGCACCCGCCAAGATTAATGAGGGTTGCGCCGGCAGAGTGACCGCGGCGAGTTGTTCGGGGTTGAGGTGGTCAAGCAAAGGGTCAGCGAACATGGGATGCCCGCAGCAAGCACGGAAAATTCAGCGGCGCCTGGCGCCGTTGGTTAGAGGACATCAAGGCACCATCAGGCCAGGCCACTCGGGCCCGTCGCGCTGGGCATGGCCGGAAACCGGTAGGCTGCGCAGCTTGCTGGCCCACAGCGGCTGCTGGTCTGGGCCCGAAGCAGCCGGGCAGCCCTGCCCGCGGGCATGGCCAATTGCCGCAGCGCTCAGGGGCTCGCCGGGGTCTTCCAGGGCCTTGGTGAAATCTTCAGCCACGCGGCAGGTGGCCGCAAAACCGCTGTAGTAGCCGCCTTCACCTCGGGCATTCACCGAGTCAAAGTTGACCAGGCTATAGGTCAAGCCGCAGTGTTCTCGGGGGCGGAACCCCACGGGCTTGCCACAGGTGGTGGAACCTACCAGAACCACGTCAATGCCCACACCCTGAAGGCCTGCAATCATCTGCTCGCTGGCTGAGCAGGTGCGCAGGCCTGTCAACACATAGACCCGTTTCACACCAGCCCAGGCCACAGGTGAGGAAAATCGATAGGTGGCGTTTGATGCCTGCAAGGCCGCATTGTTTCGCAGCACTGCGTACACCTGACCGTCTACCTTGTTGCCTGCGGCCATGGATGCGACGCGTCCCCCAACTGCCACCGATCCCCCGCCGTTGTAGCGAAGGTCAAAGACCAGCTCGGTCACGCCTTGGTCGCGGAACTGCTGGAAATACGCCTGCAGGTCTGGCTCAGCCAATGTGATCATGGAGTTGAATCGCACCAGACCCATGCGGCGTCCATCGGGCAGGTTGATCACACGGCCCAGCCGCACCGGCACCACATCGTGAACCGATGCCGTCACCCCAACGGTGCGGCGAACCCCCGCGCGTTCCACCTCCAGCACCAGTTCCTGCCCCGCCTGCTGCGGCGTGAGCATCGAGAAGTCAAACTTGGCTATGGCATCCTCGACCGGCGTGTCGTTGAGGCGATGGATGCGGTCCCCGCGCTGCAGGCCCGACACCGCAGCCGGCGAGCCGGGCGTCACATCACGGACGAACAGCGGCAGGTCGGGTCGGCCTTGAACCTCTTGACCCGCCACGGCCAGGCCATAAGCGAGCGTTTTACCCTCGCCGTAAAACTGGCTGTAGGCCTCGCTGGTTTGATAGCCACTGAAACGGTCGGCCGGAATTCGCTCATTGCCCTTGAACAGCGAGGCGGCAAAGTAGGCGCGTAGTCCCTGCTCGGGCGCGGGGTCGACCAGCGGGGTGAGGTCATTGTAGAAGTACTCGGTCCTGAACTGATCGGCCAAAAAACTGCGGCGATCCAACAGCATACAACCTGGCGTTTCTGGCAGACCAGAAAGCGGATCAGGCACCGCTTCGGACAGGGGCGCGGGCGCCGATCCCGAGCCGCCTCCGCAGGCACTGAGCACCAGGCTTGCAGCCGTCAGCGCAAGCAAGGCTCGCCAGCCAAAGTAATGTTGTGTCATGCCGGTGATGGACTTCATGGGGTGGCTGCACCCTGGCCAACCGAAGGCCAGCAAAGGCGCTTGATCTGGCCAGGCTACCAAGACCACTTAGCAAGTTACCACAACCTACAATCTTGCCTCTCACCCAGCCCTGTCACCCGCCCGGGTGAAACCTACCAAACGCCCGCCCTACGCAGGCTGTCTACTTTGCCGATTTCCGCATGACCGAGCTTGCCAAATCCTTCGAACCAGCCGCCATTGAGGCGCGCTGGGCCCCACTGTGGGAGCAACAGAGCACCTATCGCCCCAGCACCGATCCAGCCAAGCCGTCCTTCTGCGTTCAGCTGCCGCCGCCCAATGTCACGGGCACCCTGCACATGGGGCACGCTTTCAACCAAACCATCATGGACGCGCTCACCCGTCTGCACCGCATGTACGGCCATAACACCCTGTGGGTGCCGGGCACCGACCATGCCGGCATTGCCACCCAGATCGTGGTGGAGCGCCAGCTTGAGCAGCAAGGCACCAACCGGCATGAACTGGGCCGCAAGAATTTCGTAGCCCGCGTGTGGGAATGGAAGGAGAAAAGCGGCTCCACCATCACGCGCCAGATGCGCCGCATGGGCGCCAGCGTCAGCTGGGACCATGAGTACTTCACCATGGACGACAAGCTTTCACGGGTCGTCACGGAAACCTTTGTGCGCCTGTACGAAGAAGGCCTGATCTACCGCGGCAAGCGGCTGGTGAGTTGGGACCCGATTCTGAAGTCAGCGGTGTCGGATCTGGAGGTAGACAGCGAAGAGCAAGAAGGTTCGCTTTGGCACATTCGTTACCCGGTTGAAGGCTGCAGCACCAGCGTGGTGGTGGCCACCACGCGGCCTGAGACGATGCTAGGAGACACGGCGGTGATGGTGCATCCCGAAGACGAGCGCTATGCCGCGCTGGTCGGGCACCAGGTTCGCCTGCCCATCTCCGGGCGGCTCGTGCCGGTGATTGCTGACACCTACGTGGACCGCGAATTCGGCACCGGCGTGGTCAAGGTCACGCCCGCGCACGACACCAACGACTACGCGGTGGCGCAACGGCATGGTCTGCCAATGATCACCATCTTCGACCTGTCGGCCCAGGTGGTAAAGCACCTGCAGGACATCCCCGAAGAACTGCGGGGTCTGGACCGATTCGAGGCGCGCAAACGCATCGTGGCGCAGTTGGAGGCGCAGGGCCTGCTGGTGGAGGTCAAGAAACACCGGCTGACGGTGCCGCGTTGCGCACGCACGGGGCAGGTGATTGAGCCCATGCTCACGGACCAATGGTTTGTGGCGATGAGCAAACCCGGCGCAAGCGGCAAGTCCATAGCCCAGGAAGCCGTCGAGGTGGTGCAAAGCGGCCAGGTCCGCTTCGTACCGGAGCAGTGGGTCAACACCTACAACCAATGGATGAACAACATCCAGGACTGGTGCATCAGCCGCCAGTTGTGGTGGGGCCATCAAATCCCGGCTTGGTATGGCACAAATGGGGAACTGTTTGTAGCACGCAGCGAAGACGAGGCCCGTGCCAAAGCAGCTCAAGCAGGTTACAGCGGTGCGCTGGAGCGCGACCCCGACGTGCTCGACACTTGGTACTCTTCAGCCCTGGTGCCCTTCTCCACATTGGGCTGGCCCGACCAGACCATAGAGCAGTCGCTCTTCCTGCCCTCTTCGGTGCTGGTCACCGGCTACGACATCATCTTCTTCTGGGTGGCCCGGATGATCATGATGACCCAGCATTTCACAGGCCAAGTCCCCTTCAAGGATGTCTATATCCATGGCCTTGTGCTGGATGCCCAGGGCAAGAAGATGAGTAAGAGCGAGGGCAATGTACTCGACCCGGTCGACCTGATCGACGGCATCGAGCTGGCCCTCTTGCTGGACAAGCGCACCCAAGGCTTGCGCAAGCCTGAGACGGCACCCAAGGTGCACAAGGCCACTGAGAAAGAATTCCCACAAGGCATCCCGGCCTACGGGGCTGACGCACTGCGCTTCACCTTCGCAGCCATGGCCAGCCTGGGCCGCAGCGTCAACTTCGACTCCAAGCGCTGCGAGGGCTACCGCAACTTCTGCAACAAACTGTGGAACGCCAGCCGCTTTGTGCTGATGAACTGTGAAGGCCAAGACTGCGGCCTGAAGGAACACAGCAAGGCTGAGTGCGCTGCACCCGTCTACGAGCAGGGCGTCTTGGTCAAAGAGGCTGGGCCATTTCACAAATACCTGGTCTTCTCGCAGGCAGACCGCTGGATAACCAGTGAGTTGCAGCGCGTCGAGCATGCGGTGGCCGAAGGCTTTGCGCAATACCGGTTGGACCAAGTGGCGCAGGCGATCTACACCTTTGTGTGGGACGAGTACTGCGACTGGTACCTGGAGATTGCCAAGGTGCAACTGGCCACAGGGCATGAAGCCCAGCAACGCGCCACACGCCGCACCCTGATCCGTGTGCTGGAGACGGTATTGCGACTGCTGCACCCGATCACACCCTTCATCACCGCTGAACTGTGGGACACGGTGGCGGTGGTAGCGGGGCGAAAAGACCCCGGCGGGCTGCAAACCCTGGCTACGGCCGCCTACCCGGTTGCACAGCTTGAGCGTGTTGACGCCCAGGCCGACGCTTGGATAGGGCAACTCAAGGCACTGGTCGGCGCCTGCCGGTCCCTGCGCAGCGAAATGGACCTGTCACCGGCCGAGCGCGTACCTCTGTTGGTGCAGGGTGAGCCCGACTTCATCACCCAAGCGGGACCAGCCATCAAGGCCTTGGCCAAACTGTCGGCAGTGGAGCCCTTGGCTGATGAAGCCGCCTTCAACGAAGCCACCCGCATCGCCCCGGTACTGGTGGTGGGCACGCTGCGCGTGGCCTTGAAGGTTGAGGTGGATGTGGTCGCTGAAGCCGCACGTCTGGACAAGGAGACAGCGCGTCTGCAGGGAGAAATCGCCAGGGCCCAAGGCAAACTGGCCAGCGAGAGTTTTGTGGCGCGCGCTCCGGCTGCGGTGGTTGAAAAAGAGCGCCAACGGGTGCAAGAATTCAAGCAGACGCTTGACCGGGTGAGCCAGCAACGCCAGCGCCTGGCCTGAGGCCCTGCCGCACCCTCGAACCCAAGCCATGAGCGCTGACAAGCCAATCAAGAAAGCCATCTTTCCCGTTGCCGGCCTGGGCACGCGGTTCCTGCCGGCCACCAAGGCACAGCCCAAGGAAATGCTGCCCGTGGTCGACAAACCGCTGATCCAGTACGCGGTGGAAGAGGCTTATGCTGCGGGTGTGCGGGAAATGATCTTCGTGACCGGTCGCCACAAGCGGCCCATCGAAGACCACTTCGACTTGACGTACGAGTTGGAGATCGCACTGGAACAGGCCGGTAAAGAAGAACTGCTGTCGGTGGTGCGCAGCGTCAAACCCGACGACATGGAGTGCGTGTATGTGCGGCAAGCCCAAGCGCTAGGCCTGGGGCACGCTGTCTTGTGCGGGCGGCGCTTGGTGGGGCAAGACCCCTTCGCGGTGCTCTTGGCCGACGACCTGATGGTGGGCCAGCCGCCGGTTCTGGCGCAGATGGTAGAGCAGTATCAACAGTGGCGCACCAGCATCTTGGCCGTACAGGAAATTCCGGCCGAACAAACCCGCCGCTACGGCATCGTAGCCGGCACGGCGGTCAACGACCGGCTGCTGGACGTGACACGCATCGTGGAAAAGCCCGCGCCGCAGGATGCACCGTCAAACTTGGGGGTCGCCGGCCGCTACATCCTTACCGCCGGTGTGTTCGATGACATTCTTCGGCAGCCGCGTGGTGTGGGCGGTGAGATTCAACTCACTGATGGCATTGCCGGCTTGTTGCGCCGTGAAAAAGTGTTTGCTTATCGTTACGCGGGCAAGCGCTACGACTGCGGCAGCAAAGAGGGCTTCTTGCAAGCCAACGTGGAACTGGCCCTTCAGCACCCCGTGCTGGGAGCAGGATTCAGAGACTACTTGGCCCAGATCAGGCTGTAGCGCTGGCCCGGCTCAGCGCCGGCGCAACACAATGGTGAACTCGTCACCGTTGGCAATTTGCTCCAGCAGTTCGTTGCCCGTTTGCCTGGCAAATGCCTGAAAGTCGCGCACGGAACCCGGATCGGTGGCGATCACCCTTAGGGTCTGCCCGGTGGTCATTTCAGCCAGAGTCTTCTTGGCCTTGAGGATGGGCAGCGGGCAGTTCAGGCCGCGGGTATCGATTTCGCGCGTGATATCCATATCCGGCATTGTACGTTGGCGCGCGCTCAGGCCGGAAAGACGCCGGTCGAAAGGTAACGGTCGCCGCGGTCACAGACGATGAACACAATGGTGGCGTTTTCCACCCGGCGCGACAGTTCCAGCGCCACCCAACAGGCGCCCGCGGCCGAAACGCCTGCAAACAGCCCCTCTTCGCGCGCCAGGCGTCGTGCCATCTCCTCGGCATCGTTCTGGCTGACCAGAACCAATTCGTCCACCGCCGATGGATCGTAAATGCGGGGCAGGTACTCCGGGGGCCACTTGCGGATACCAGGAATGCGGGAACCCTCGCTGGGCTGCGCACCGATGATGCGCACCGCGGGATTCTGTTGCTTGAGGTAGCGGCTGACCCCAGTGACGGTACCGGTGGTGCCCATGGCACTGACAAAGTGGGTGACCCGGCCTTCGGTGTCCTGCCAGATCTCGGGGCCTGTGGTTTCAAAGTGAACCCGCGGGTTGTCGGCATTGGCGAATTGGTCAAGCACCAGGCCCTTGCCTTGCCGCTGCAGTTCGTCGGCCAGGTCGCGCGCGGACTCCATGCCACCGGCCCTAGGGGTGAGGATGAGTTCAGCGCCAAAGGCCTTCATCGTCTGCGCGCGCTCAATTGAAAGGTCCTCGGGCATGATCAGCACCATACGGTAGCCTCGGATGGCCGCAGCCATGGCCAGCGCAATCCCGGTGTTGCCCGAAGTAGCCTCGATCAGGGTGTCGCCGGGCCTGATGTCGCCACGCTCTTCGGCGCGCCGAATCATGCTCATGGCTGGACGGTCCTTGACCGAGCCAGCGGGGTTGTGGCCTTCAAGCTTGCCCAAGATCACGTTGCCGCGCTTCTGGGCCTCCTGGGTACCCAAGCGCTGCAGGCGCACCAGGGGTGTGGCGCCAATCACTTCTTCGAGGGTTCTGTAACGGCTCATCCGTAATTCCTCGACTTATTCTCGCAAGACACGGCCACTCTCGCAGGCGCGGCCGCTTAGCCTTTGCTGAGAGTGCGATAATTACTCTCAATTGCCCGCGTGACGAAATCGGTAGACGTAGCGGATTCAAAATCCGCCGCCGCAAGGCGTGCCAGTTCGAGTCTGGCCGCGGGCACCATCTGCCAGCAGCTGCCCTTTTCCTGCCGTCTCAGTAGGAGCCGACAAGCCTTGTGCAAGCCGGCAACGCCACCTGATCCGGACATTGCCACAGCTTTTCGGCACCCAGCCCTGCGCTACGGCTGCATGCCGCCGCGCGGATCGAGGCAAACAGTCCTAAACGACCGAGGCAGTGGTGCTGCTACGCCGTTCGGCCGGCTCTGTCGGGTGAGCAGGCGCAGCTCAACACTGCCGAGCAGGTGGGAATCGCCTCGGTTCCTCGAATAGACTTTCCGAGCACGCCGACAACTGAACCCTTTGGGTTGCCAGTGACATTCGTGCACTTGCTTACACTTCTTTGGACTTATCATCCGACTGGCTGTCGCAGGCTGAAGGCAAGACATACAGCTCGTTTGCTGCGCGAGATAAAGCAAGTGAGCTGACCACCTTCAGACGGTCTAGGTTTCTTGAGGACTATCGTGAAAGCAAAAGACTTCGGAAGGTTTGAGAACTCGTTCTCGTTTCATATGATTCGGGATTTCTTCCTGCTTCTTCTGGTGGTCGGAGCGGCAGAAGTGGGGTTTCGTTATGCGTCGCTTAAGTACAATTTTAAGACTACAGAGCAAGTACGGGTTGAGCGTGCCGCTCAACAGCTGGCGGACGATATTCGTGCGATCATGCTGAACTCTGGAGGCCCAGTTGCAGCCCAAACGGTTTTCCCAATTTTGGACCGTAACTTTTCTGATCTCGGCTTGGCAATTGCGATTCTGCCTTCCGAGGAAACTATCCAGTCGATTCAGCAGACTTTTAATTTCAAACCGCAGGGTTTACAGCCGAAGTGGTCTGTTGGTGAGTTCAACGAGGCCTCCATAAGTATCCGAGCAGAGCAGGCCTGCTTGGGTTGCCATATAAAAGCCAAGGTCGGGGAGTCACTTGGTACGGTAACCGTACGCAGCTACCTCGAGCCAAAGCGGGATGTATGGTGGACAGAACTATCCGTGATGATGTCAACCCTCAGCTTCAAGGTAATCCTGCACACCATCGTTCTCTTCCTGCTGTTGCGAATTCGAATGGAGCCGTTGATCACGTTACGGGCTACAGCCGCAGCTCTGGCGAAGGGCGTGATGAACTTGTCACATCGGGCAAAGGTAAATTCTGCAGACGAGTTCGGTGAGCTTGCCTCCGACCTCAATCATTTCCTGGATCGTGTAAAGCTCATAGTGCACGATCTGGACAGAATTTTAAGCGAGGTGGTGGTTGTCGGGGAACGGCTCAGTACGGTTAATCGGGTTCTTGACAATCAGATCGACAGCCTCCGTGAAACCACTGAGATTAGCAACGCTCGAGAGCGAGACCATAGCGTTGATTCCCGTGTCGCTTTGGCTCAGGAGGTCGGCGCGTTTGGAGTTGTGATCTCAACACTTGATGAGCTTGTTTCTAAAGGGGTAACACCAGGTCAAGATGCTCGCGAACTAAAGGAGAAGATTGAAAGGCTTAGGCAGCTCTACGCAACCATTTCGCAATTTGTTGGACAAGGGCAGGCAGAGTCGGGCTCTTCCCGAGTAGGTGCGAGTCAATACCTTGTTCTCTCACAGTCGTTGCGTGAGATGGCATTGCTCGAGGGGTCCATGCAAAAGGTGGCCGAGTCTGGACGGATGTTGCTCAGGCGTATTGAAACAAGTAGTCCCTCGTTCCAAGGGAAAGGAAACTAATCTTGGCTTTGCCAATTGACCTGCTCCCCGCCAGCCGTACCAAGCTCAAGTAGCCGGAGGCCGCCAACCAGGAGCATGGTGGGCATGAGGAAAAGCAATTGCGCCCAGGGCCGCGATCACCGAGTGGCGCCGTGATTACAACGAGGTTCGCCCTCATAGCAGCTCTGAAAGAACACCACCGGCACCGCTGCGGCGCAGCGCGACCAGCGTGGTGACACTTGAGGCGGGCAGCGCCACCCCGGCCGGGTCACACGCGACAGCCTCGATATGCCTTCGGTGGGTGCGGAGCGCTTGGGCAGTCACCTGAAGCCCCGCTGCTCCAGATCCGAGCTTGCTCCACCCGGGCCTCACCCGCCTCGCGCGCGCCTGCGTGGCGTAGACTCATTCAATGCCACCCATTCCCGCCACCACCAAGGCCTTGATGCTCATCTGCGTGGGCTTGTTCTGCACGCAGCTGTTGCTGCCGCCCTGGTTCGAAGGTTTCTTTGCGCTGTGGCCGCTGGGCAGCGGCCGGTTCGGGCCCTGGCAGCTGTTGAGCTACGGCCTGTTGCACGGTGACCCTGTGCACCTGTTCTTCAACATGCTCGGCCTGTGGATGTTCGGGGGCGAAATCGAACGGCTTTGGGGCGGCAAGCGCTACCTACAGTTCATCGCAGCCAGCGTCCTGGCTGCCGCCGTGGTGCAGTTGTTGTGGGCCGCACTTACCGCACACAACCAACCCACCGTAGGCGCCTCGGGCGCCCTGTTCGGGCTGCTATTGGCTTTCGGCATGATATTCCCCAACCGCATCATCATGCCGCTGTTCCCACCCATCCCCATGAAGGCCAAGATCTTTGTGGCGGTGTTTGGCGGGCTGGAACTGCTGTTCGGCCTGAGCGGGGCATCGGGCGTGGCTCACTTTGCCCACCTCGGCGGCATGCTGGGCGGATTTCTGATGATCCAGTACTGGCGCGGCCGGGGGCCTTTCAGGCGGTCTCGGCGCTGATCAGGGCCTGCTCCACCGTGGGGTAGCGCAGCTGCACACCCAACTCATGCTGCAAGCGTCGGCTCACCAAGCGGCGTGACTCGCCCCAAAACGAAAGCTGCATAGGCGATAGCTGCACCTGGGCCTGCTCCCAGCTGATGCGCGGCGGGCGCGGCAGGCCACTGCAGTCGGCCACCAGGTCGTAGTGGTCCCCGGTGCGCAAGCGGCCCTCGTCGCCACAGTTGTAGGCGCGTAGCGGCAAGCCTTGGTTCAGGGCGGCCAGAGCGATGCGCGCCAGGTCATCGGCCTGGATATGGTTGGTGTAGCCGTCTTCTTCGGGCACCAGCGAGGGGCTGCCCCGACGCACCCGCTCGCGTGGATCCCCCCCGGTCCGGTCCAGTGCGTAGATGCCCGGCACGCGCAACAGGGCGCTGCTGCAGCCCTGGCGCCGGGCCCAGTGGCGCACCCGCTGCTCGGCATCCACGCGCCGCTGCGCGCGGTCGGTTTGTGGATTCAAGGCTCGGGTTTCAGGCACCCATTGGCCCTGACAGTCTCCGTACACACCAGTGGTGCTCATGTAGACCAGCCGTTGTGGTGCACTGCGGCGCGACAAGGCCTGCAACAGCCGCGCTGTACGCGGGTCGCTGCGCCCCTGCAAGGGCGGCGGCGCTAGGTGCAGTACCGCATTGGCCAAGCCGGCCAAACGGCCCAGGCTGGCCGCATCGTCCAGGTTACCCAACAACGGAATGGCGCCGGCTGCGCGCAGCTCTGCTCGGCGCTCGGGCTGGGACGTCAGGGCCAAAACCCGCCAAGGAGAACCCCGCCGGCGTAGCTCGCGCAGTACGCGCAGCCCCACGTCGCCGCAGCCCACGATCAGCAGGGTTGGTTTGCACTTCACGGGCAGCATGATGACATGGCACGGCAAAATCGGGGTGATGAGTTACAAGATCGACATCCAACCCGCTGGCCTGAGCTTCACCGTTGAACGCGATCAGGCCATACTGCCTGCAGCCATTTCAGCCGGTATCGGCTTGCCTTATGGCTGTCGAGACGGTGCCTGCGGCTCCTGCAAGAGCAAACTGGTCAGCGGGCGGGTAATCCACGGCGCACACCAGTTGAAGGCACTTTCGGCAGAAGAAGAACAGGCCGGCATGATTCTGACCTGCTGCGCCGCTGCGCAGAGCGACTGCGTGATTGAGTCGCGCAGTGTGGCCGCTGCCGGCGAATTCCCCGTCATCAAAATGCCCGTTCGCGTGGCCACACTCAGCCGCGCTGCGCCCGATGTGGTGGTGGTGCGCCTTCAGTTGCCGGCCAATGCAAGCTTTCAGTACAAGGCTGGCCAGTATGTGGAATTTCTGCTGCGTGACGGCAAGCGTCGCGCATACAGCATGGCCAACGCGCCACACCTCAAGGGCGAGCCGCCCCAAATCGAACTGCACATCCGTCATATGCCCGGCGGTGTGTTCACCGATGCGCTGTTCAGCACAGTCAAGGAAAAGGACATCCTGCGTGTGGAAGGCCCCTATGGTTCCTTCTGGCTGCGCGAAGATGTGCGTAAGCCCACCGTACTGTTGGCTTCGGGCACCGGCTTCGCGCCGATCAAGGCACTGATCGAACAAATGCAACTCAAGCAAGATGACCGGCCGGTGACCTTGTATTGGGGCTGTCGACAGGCTCGCGATCTATACATGAGCGAATGGGCTGAACAAGCTGTAGCCTTGGTGCCGCAACTGCGCTATGTGCCGGTACTCAGCGAACCCGATACAACTTGGCGCGGGCGAAGCGGCTTGGTTCACCAAGCGGTGATGGCGGACCTTCCCGACCTGTCTGGCCATGAGGTCTACGCTTGCGGGGCACCGGTGATGGTGGACGCTGCCCGGCGTGACTTTAGTGCCCAGTGCGGCCTGCCGGCTCAGGCCTTCTACGCCGACTCTTTCACCTCTGCAGCCGACAAGGCCTGAAGGACGGGTTCTGGCTGTGGGTGTTGGCGGCGGGCCTGCACCTCAGCCTTTGCCGTTCTGTGGCCCTCGCATGGCCGCCTGGTCCAGGGCCCGAAGCCACTCCAGCTTTTCACGGAGCTTGATTTCCAGGCCGCGGTCAGCCGGTCGGTACCAGCCCGGCTCGGGCACGCCTTCGGGCAAGCAGCCCATACCGGCCGGGTAAGCGTGGGGCTCGTCGTGCGCGTAGCGGTACTTCGCGCCGTAACCCATCTGCTTTTGGAGCTTAGAAGTTGCGTTGCGCAAGTGCAGCGGCACCGGCAGGGAGCCGGTTTCCCGAACGAAGGCCTTGGCCTGCTTCCAAGCTGCATAGGACGCATTGCTCTTGGCCGCCAGACTCAGGTATACGGCGGCCTGGGCCATGGCCAACTCACCCTCGGGCAAACCCAGACGGTCCACGGTTTCGGCTGCGTTCAAGGCCAGCTGCAAGGCACGCGGATCGGCGTTGCCGATGTCCTCGCTGGCGATGGCAATCATGCGGCGCGTCACCTGGCGTGGATCAACGCCGCCATCGAGCAGCCGCGCCATCCAGTACAGGGCTGCGTCGGTCTGCGAGCTGCGCACGCTTTTGTGAAAGGCGCTGATCTGCTCGTAGTACTGGTCACCTGCACCATCGGAGCGCCGCAGGCTGGGGCTGGTGCTGGCTTGTACGAAAGCCGCATCGATCCGCGCTAAGGCCTGCGTGTTCTGCGGGGAATGTGTGTCGTGCGGGACTTGCAAGGTTTGGCCTGCTGGCACAGCTTGAGGCTTGACCAGACCTGCGGCCTGCGCAGCCTGCACTACCTGCTCTACGAGGTTCAGGTAGCGCCGTCCATCACCATCGGCATAAGACACCAATAGAGCCTGCGCTTGTTCATCAAACGTGTGGGCCGGTAACTCCAAGGCCGCCAAGGTACGCTCAGCCAGCCGTGCAAAGTCGGACGTGGACAGGGGCTCCAGCGCATACACCTGGGTGCGCGAAAGCAAGGCATTGGTCACCTGCAGGCCCGGGTGTTCGGTGGTGCCGCCAATCAGCACCAAGAGACCCGACTCCACATGGGGCAGCAGCGCGTCTTGCTGCGGTTTGCTGAAAGCGTGAATTTCATCGATGAAGACCACCGTGCCACGGCTTTGCGCGCCGCGCAGAGCCTGGGCCGCTTCAATCACCGCGCGGATGTCTTTTATGCCGGCGCTGACGGCCGACAGCACCAAGAACTGGCTGTTCGTCACCTGCGCGGCCAAGCGGGCCAGGGTGGTTTTGCCCACGCCAGGCGGACCCCACAGGATGAAGGAGTGCAGACGGCCGGCTTGGAAGGCGCGCTGCAGGGGCCGACCGGGGCCAATCAGGTGCTGCTGGCCCACGACGTCTTGCAGCCTTTGCGGTCGCAAGCGTTCGGCCAAAGGGGGCAACAACGTGCTCACTGTTGAATCACATCAGCGCCCTTGGGAACGGCAAAAACCAAGCGGTCGGCGGGCAGCGGCCGGTTGAGTTTGAGGTCACGAAACTGCAGCAGGGATCGCTGGCCCAGGCTGTCGACAATGACCATTTCCGCCAGCTCGCCGTTGCGAAAACCGATGCGCAGGCTCTCAAAGGCTCCATCGGCCAGCTTGGGCACTGCCTTGACCCATTCCAGACCGTCGCGCGCAGGCTCTGCGCTCAAGTTGAAGTCGCGCTCGAGCTGAGCCCCAGCCAAGAGCGCCGCGGGCGTAGCAGCCAAGGCGCTGCTTTGCTTGCGCGATATCACCTGATTGAGATCGGGGTCGTAGACCCACAGGCGCTGGCCATCAGCCACGATGACCTGTTCGAAAGGCTTGGTGTAGGTGAAGCGAAAACGGTTAGGCCTGGAAAATTCAAAGGTGCCGCTGGAAGACCGCCGCTTTGCGCCGTCTGGCGAGATCACAGTTTGGGTGAACTCCGCGCTGCCGGTGCGTGCATCACGCACAAACGACTGAAGTGCCGCCAGCGTATCGGCCCGGGCCGCCACCGATGCCAGCCCCAGCACACCCAACAAGGTCCAGACCCACAAGGCCTGCATACCCTCCAGCAGGGCCGCCGCTGCGGCCGACACAGTGGCCCCGAACATGGCCCTAGCCTTCGCGCCGCGGCACGATGATGTCGCGGTTGCCGTTGGTGGCCATGGCCGAGACCAAGCCCGACTTCTCCATTTGCTCCAACAGGCGCGCTGCGCGGTTGTAGCCGATGCGCAGGTGGCGCTGTACCAGTGAAATCGAGGCCCGTTTGTGTTCAAGCACCACAGCCACGGCCTGGTCATAGAGCGGATCGCTTTCGCCATCGCTGTTGCCCCCGCCCAGGGCCCCCAACTCACCACCTTCGCCTTCTAGGGTGCCGCCTTCCAGAATGCCTTCGATGTAGTGGGGCTCGCCCTGGCTCTTAAGGAAATCAACCACCCGGTGCACTTCATCATCGCTGACAAAGGCCCCATGTACACGCACCGATAAGCCGGTACCGCCCGCCATGTAGAGCATATCGCCCATGCCCAACAGGGCTTCTGCACCCATTTGGTCCAAGATGGTTCGGCTGTCGATCCTGCTGCTGACTTGAAAGCTCAGCCGTGTGGGAATGTTGGCCTTGATCAAACCGGTGATCACATCCACGCTGGGTCGCTGCGTGGCCAAAATCAGGTGAACGCCCGAGGCGCGGGCCTTCTGTGCCAGGCGCGCGATCAACTCTTCGATTTTCTTGCCCACCACCATCATCAGGTCGGCCAATTCGTCGATCACCACCACCACAAAGGGCAAGCGCTCCAGCGGCTCGGGCTGCTCAGGGGTCAGGGAGAAGGGATTGGGGATCTTCTCTTCCCTCGCAGCCGCCTCTTCAATCTTCTTGTTGAAGCCCGCCACATTGCGCACGCCCATCTTGCTCATCAGCTTGTAGCGGCGCTCCATTTCGCCCACGCACCAGTTCAGAGCGTTGGCCGCCTGCCTCATGTCGGTGACCACCGGGCACAGAAGGTGAGGAATGCCCTCATAAACGCTCATCTCCAGCATCTTGGGGTCGATGAGGATCAGCCGCACATCGCGCGCCTCGGCCTTGTACAACAGGCTCAAGATCATGGCGTTGATACCCACCGATTTGCCCGAACCGGTGGTACCCGCTACCAGGCAGTGCGGCATCTTGGCCAGGTCGGCCACTACCGGTTGGCCCACGATGTCTTTGCCCAGGCCCATGGTCAACACCGAACCTGCATCGGCATAAACCTGCGAGCCCAAAATCTCGGTCAGCTTGATGACCTGGCGCTTGGCATTGGGTAACTCAAGCGCCATGGTGGTCTTGCCGGGAATGGTTTCCACCACCCGGATGCTGACCAGCGACAGCGAACGCGCCAGGTCTTTGGCCAGGTTGACCACCTGCGAACCCTTGACCCCCGTGGCTGGCTCGATCTCGTAACGGGTGATCACCGGGCCCGGCGAGGCGGCCACCACCTGCACCTCCACCCCGAAATCGCGCAGCTTCTTCTCGATCAGGCGCGAGGTCATCTCCAGGGTATCGGCCGACACCGTTTCCTGACGGCTGGGCGCCGAATCCAAGAGGTCCACCTGGGGCAGTTTGGTGTCGTGCAATTCTTGGAACAGCGGCTTTTGGCGTTCCTTGGCCACCCGGGTTGACACCGGCACTTCCATCACGGGCGGCTCGATCACGATGGGCACATGCTCCTCCTCCTCCAAGCGCCGCTCCACCGCCACGTCCTGGGTGCGCTTGCGCAAGGCCTGCTCGCCCAGGCGAACATCTTTGGCGTGCTCACGCTGGGCCTGCCGCTGATCGCGCAGGCTTTCCAGCCAGGCACCAATCTGCTCGGCCAGCCGCAACCAAGAAAAGCCAAAGGCCCAGGACACGCCCAGCACCAAGGAGGCGATCCAAAACACGCCCGAGCCATTGAAGCCCAACCATTTCATAGACCAGGGCCCTAGGGCGTAGCCCAAGACGCCTCCCGCATGGCCGGGCATGCCGGGCTCGGCCTGATACAGGCGCGTCCACTCGAGTGCAGCGCTGGCGGCCAACAGCATGGCCGCGCCAGCCACGCGCCACAGCACAGCGCTGCGTGGTGGTTCGTCACCCCCACCGGTCTGGTCTTGAGTGGGCAGCCCCCGCAAGCGACAGGCCAACAACGACAACCAATGGCGGGCCACGATCAGCGGTACCCACCACGCGGAGTAGCCCAGAACAAACAGGGCCACATCGGAAAACCACGCGCCCGCACGACCGACCGCGTTGAGCGCGCGGTCTTGGGCTCCGCTGGTGGTGAAGCCGGGGTCACCGGCATGGTGGGTGGCCAGGGCCAAAACGGCCAGCAGCCAAAACACAGCGGTCACGAACAACCAAGCCGCGCGCGGAGGCCGATCACGCACCTTGGCGGCAGTCATGGACAGGGTCATACCCACATTGTGGGGCCTCTGAGGTGCCCTGTGGATCCAGACTCGCCTCCCGAATGAGCAAAGACCCATCGGCCTGCGCCTCGATGTAGCCACGGTCTTGCAGGTTTTTCATCACGCGGCTGACCATTTCGCGAGAGGCCCCCACCCGCTTGGCCATATCTTGCCGCGACACCCGAGTGCGGATCGCCCGGGTCTGCCCATAGGGCTGCGACATTTCCAACAGGGCACGGGCTACCCGCCCATACACATCCATCAGCGCCAGGGATTCAATCTGCCGGTCAGCGGCTCGGAGGCGTTCGACCAAGCCTCTCATCATGGGGGTGGCCAACGAAGTGCGGTCGGGAAGACATCGCGCGACGGCATCCCGATTCAGCACCAGGACGTCAGTTTGCACTTCCGCACGCACCGTGGCCGAGTGCGGCTCACCGTCGATGAGGCTCATCTCGCCCAGAAACGAACCAGCCTCCATCACCGAAAGTATGACTTCTCGGCCCTTGTTGTCTGTCGCGGTCACCCGGGCCCGCCCGTTGAGCAGAACAACGAACTGTCCGCTCTTGCTGCCCTGCTCGACCACGGTGTCTCCGCGGCGAAAGCGTCGCTTCACGACCCCATCGGCGACTTGTTGAGCCTGCTCATGGCTTAACAGGGAGAACAGCGGAACTCGGCGAATCAGGTCTAAATTTGTCAACATCGACATTGAAAGGTTCTCCGTGCCTTTGAGTTATCGGGATATCGGCAGTCGACCCTAGGGCTTGAGCAGAAACGGGCCCCAATCCGCGATTGACTGTGAAATATTTCACAGCCTCGACGATTGAATCCGTCACGACCTCTTGCCAAAGCGGGATCCGCAGGCGTGAGAAAATCGAGGAATGACTGCATTGACCCAACACGCTCAAGTTCTCATCCTCGGCTCAGGCCCTGCCGGATACACCGCCGCCATTTACGCCGCCCGCGCCAACCTCAAGCCCATGCTGGTGACTGGCCTGGCGCAAGGCGGCCAACTCATGACGACCACAGATGTCGACAACTGGCCCGCCGACGTGATGGGCGTGCAGGGCCCCGACTTGATGCAGCGCTTTTTGCAGCATGCCGAGCGCTTCAACACCCAAGTCGCGTTCGACCACATCCACACCGTGGACTTGTCGCGCCGGCCCTTTGCCCTCACCGGCGACAGCGGCACGTACACCTGCGACGCCCTGATCATTGCCACGGGCGCCAGCGCCAAGTACCTGGGCCTGCCCAGCGAGACCGCCTTTATGGGCCGTGGGGTGAGCGGCTGCGCCACTTGCGACGGTTTTTTCTACCGGGGCCAAGAGGTGTGTGTGGTGGGCGGCGGCAACACCGCCGTGGAAGAAGCCTTGTACCTGTCCAATATCGCCAGCAAGGTGCACCTGGTCCACCGCCGCGACAAGTTCCGTGCTGAGGCCATCATGGTGGACAAGCTGCACCAGAAGGTGGCCGAGGGCAAGATGCAACTGCATCTGTGGAACACCCTGGACGAGGTGCTGGGCGACGCCGGCGGCGTCACCGGAGTGCGCATCAAGAGCACGCAAGGCGGCTCAACGCAGGACCTGAAGCTGCAAGGCTGCTTCATCGCCATTGGCCACCAGCCCAATACCGACATCTTCAAGGGCCAGCTGGACATGCATGACGGCTATCTCATCACCCGCTCGGGCCTGTCGGGCATGGCCACCATGACCAGCGTGCCCGGTGTTTTCGCCGCCGGCGATGTACAGGACCATGTCTACCGCCAGGCGATCACCAGCGCCGGCACCGGGTGCATGGCCGCGCTGGACGCCCAGCGCTACTTGGAGCAGCAAGGCTGACCCGAGCCATGCCGGGCTCGCCCGGCGTCTCAGGGCCCTGCTTACCCTGGCTCTGCGTTTTCCGCTACACTGACAGCGTGTTTAGCGCGTCACGTTCGTGGCCGCTTCGGGCTACCGCCACCCTTATGGCGAGGTGAGGCTGAGCGTCAGTTCAGCCGAGTGAATCAAATTTGGAGTGTCCCCATGGCACGCGTGTGTGAGATCACGGGCAAGAAGCCCATGGTGGGGAACAACGTTTCCCATGCCAACAACAAGACCAAGCGTCGTTTCCTGCCCAATCTGCAGTACCGCCGCTTTTGGGTCGAGAGCGAAAACCGTTGGGTGCGTCTTCGCGTGTCCAATGCGGCGCTTCGTCTGATTGACAAGAAGGGCATCGAGGTGGTGCTCGCCGACCTGCGCGCGCGCGGCCAGATCTAAGGAAAGGGACACATCATGGCAACCAAAGGCGGCCGCGAAAAGATCAAGCTGGAGTCCACTGCGGGCACCGGCCACTTCTACACCACCAACAAGAACAAGAAGACGACGCCCAACAAGCTGGAATTGATGAAGTTCGATCCCAAGGCGCGCAAGCACGTGTTGTACAAAGAAACCAAGCTGAAGTGATTCAGCCTCGATTGAGCCCCAGGCTCAAGCAGTTCAATAAGAAAATGCCCGCTCAGTGAGCGGGCATTTTCTTTGGTGGGACCAGCTGTCCGGCCCGCTCAAACCCGAGCAGCTTTTACCCGAAGCGACATTTCACGCAGGGCGGCGATGCCGCTTTCCTCTGCACGCTGGCACCAGGCCTGCAGATCGCTGACCAACTGCTCTCGCGACACATTGGTACGGGTCCACAGCTGACGCAGTTCCTCGCGCATGTCCACAAGCTTGATCAACACCGGGCTGGAGGCCATCGCCACGGCCACCTGCGGCTTCACCCCCTGGGGAACCTTTTCATCGTCGCGCGGCAACCAACGGTGCGCAATCAGCATCTGCTTCCAGCTTTCGCTGCCTTTGCGGCCCTGCTCGCGCAGACGGTCCAATTCGGCTCCGCATGCGCGCTTGAGAGCCGCCGCGTAATCGGCCATCACCTCATAGCGATGGTGGATCAGGGCTTCCAGGGTCTTGCCGTCGGCCTGCTGGCGCACTTCGCCTAACTTCAGCACCGGCGCGGTCTTGCGTACCGTGGCCTGACCCAAGGCCTGCAGGATGCGGATATAGAGCCAACCGATGTCGAACTCGTGGGGCTTGACTGACAGCTTGGCCGAGGTCGGGTAGGTGTGGTGGTTGTTGTGCAGTTCTTCGCCACCAATCAAGATGCCCCAGGGAGACATATTGGTCGAGGCATCCATCGCCTCAAAGTTGCGGTATCCCCACCAGTGACCGATGCCGTTGATGATACCGGCCGCGGTGATCGGGATCCACAGCATCTGAACCGCCCACACGGCGCCCCCAATGGCGCCAAACAAAAGCAGATTGATGATCAATGTGATCGACACACCCAAAGCGCTGTGGCGGGTGTAAAGGTTACGCTCGAT
>Ga0194118_10000068_pt1 | contig 186557 bp, 150 predicted proteins | sample TA2MahsurfametaG_2_FD_148662 | JGI IMG/M metagenome (GOLD analysis project Ga0194118, IMG submission 148662) | Freshwater microbial communities from Lake Tanganyika, Tanzania - TA2015013 Mahale N5 surface | ecosystem: Environmental > Aquatic > Freshwater > Lake | place: Tanzania: Lake... | reverse complement strand
TTTATTACAAAGCCCATTTTTTAGTAAATAATTAGAAGCAACTGCTATATCATTCAATAAACAAAACCCCTCTCCTCTGGCTGAGAAGGAATGATGGGTGCCACCCGCTATATTTAATGCCACACCATTTTTGAACGCATTTAATGCAATATCGATAGTACCCTGCGTTATGGTTAGCTCGCGCTGTACTAGTTCAGGTGATTGTAGAAAACCAATCTTGCGTTGTTCAGAGAGACTTAATTTCTGAAGTACCAATTTATTATAATACGATTTTTCATGTGTGTACAAAATAACCTCGTCTTGACAAAAACTTGGACTAAAGAAATTTATTTCACTACAGGTTCCTTCATGCAGTAACTGAGCAGGTATTAGCTCATATTTAAGCATAGGAAATCTGTGACCTTGAGGAAGCGGATGAACATAGTTTGGAGCGTATGCAATTTTTATCATATTAAAAATAAAAGAGTAGCTGAAAATAATTTATTCGTATTCTAGTCGATATATTAATTTAATAAAAACAGTAATAATAATATGAAAATTAAGCGTATAAAACTTTCAATTTAACTTAAATTTGAAATGAAGATTAGTAAACATCTAATTTGTATGTCGTCAAAGAAAGTGGACAGTTTAGTTGTAGAGGGTTTCGTTGTTTAAATGTAGGAGTTTTTCTGAAAAGATGCAGCTATGTATCTTCTTTTTCGTCTTACCATTACTGTTCTGACAGAAATACAAAAGGTTCTCGACTGGTACCACGACGATATCGCTTACCCAAAAACTTCTAAGCTAACATTACAGGTGAATTACTATCCTCACAAGAGATGGAGTGATGTTTATTATTCAGGCAATCACTTGTGCGTTATTCATGTCAGCAACTATGACACCATTCAGGCAGTAACGAATTCGGTTATCCGTGAATATGTTCATGCTCAACAACGAAACAAGAACTATGATAAGATGATGAAAAATACCATAGAGCTTTTGGGGCACAAAAGTCCCAAAACTACACATGTGTGATCCGTACAAAACAAAGTAATATTATATAATTGGATTGGGTTTTTACTGAGCAGCGACTATTGCAATTATATAATGCTGAGAAAAAGGGAATTAAAATTCATTTTTTTGAGGTTAATGATCTCAATCCAAAAGAAAATTACGGACAGGTTTATATCAGATTGAAAAAAATTGAATCGTTTTATAAACGACTACTTAAAAAAATATATCAATCCATCCAAATAGTCCATTAGAAATAAAACCATGGGGGAAAAAAGAGTTTGCCCTGCTTGATCCGGATAATAATCTGATCACATTTTAGGGAATCAATCAAATTTCAAACAAATTGAACCTATCCCTTGTTAAGTTTTGATGCAAAAAATCTTTTTACAAGCGAGTTGGGAAAATCTGATTATGGCTAATTATGAGATTGAGCCATCTATTTTGGTTCCTTATCTACCCAATGGAGTTGAATTAGATTTCTTCAATAATAAAGCCTACGTTAGCCTTGTTGGATTTATGTTTAGGCAAACAAAACTATTTGGCATCCCTATTCCATTTTTTGGATCTTTTGAAGAGATCAATCTAAGATTTTACGTCAAGAAAATAGAAAATAGAAAAATTAAAAAAGGAGTCGTATTTATTAATGAAACAGTCCCCTTCAAAATTGTAGCCCTACTAGCCAATAAGTTATACAAGGAACATTACATATCAATCCCCACCAAAAACTCAATAGACATTGCAGAACACAAACACATTCAATATCAGTGGAAAATTAATAGCAAATGGAACACTATAGAAGTCAAATCAGAAAAATATAAACATCAAATTGTACAGGATTCTATAGAACAGTTCATTTTTGAACGATATTTTGGTTTTACTAAGTTGTCAGATAGCAGTACACAAGAATACAGAATTCATCATCCAAAATGGACTACTAATAAATTGCTGAACACCCGTGTGGATTGTGATTTTACGTCAATGTATGGCCCAGCTTTTACTGGATTAAATAATCAAACACCAGACTCAATCCTTTTAGCAGAGGGATCTCTGGTTAGTATCGACTGGAAGCGAGAGCGATACTAACCAGGAATCTCCTAAAATGTAGCAATTAGACAAACAGTAGTTTATACATTAAATAAGAAACAATCATTGTAATCACATTACTCAGAAAATTTACCCAATGGTCATCTAACCAGACTAAATCTTTCACGAGTTGAGTACTTCCATGTAATTCGTCAACATAAAGTGGACTTAATATAGTTTAAAATAGTAGAGTGTTTCCATCATTAACAATTAAACCAATAATTACATGGAACAGAAGCAGAAACAATCTAAAACTAAATCGTCAACTATCTTTGACCCCGAACAAGCACAACGAAAAAATAATTAAATATTTACAAAAAATAAAAATCTTATATCTACATAATGAGTAATGGATTTTATCTATTTGTTCGTTCGTATATCCCTACCTTTTCACTAAACAAATTAAAATGTATGGCAGACGTACTCGCAATATTCAATGATGACGAGAAATTCATTAAAAGTGTCATAAGTAGTGAGTTTTTTTAGTAGTAATTAAAATAAAATAATTAATTTTTAAAAAAATTAAAATAATTTTAAATTAAAAATGGAAGGTTTATTTAAAATAATCTTAACTGCATTACAAATAGCGGTTGGACTGTCTGTGATCTATGTTTGGACCTTTAGATATAATAATGTAGTTAAGGAATTTACTCAATTTGGATTAAGTGATTTAGTACGTAAACTTGTTGGAACATCAAAAACCGTTTTAGCAATATTACTCATAGCGGCTGTTTGGTTTCCTTCGTTAGTGACAATTCCTTCAATAATTATGGCTTTATTTATGCTGGCTGCTCAATACTACCATATCAAAATGAAAAATTCATTTTTGAAACGTTTACCCTCGCTAATCTTATTGATACTAAGTACAATCATTGCATTATTTTCAAGGGAATAAATTTAATATGACAATAGTGAATATTCTTATACTAATATCTAGTTTATCATTCTATTCGTATGTGGTATCTTATTTTACTTCACCATTTATGAAGAAAGAATTCAAACGTTTTAATTTGGAAAAACTTGGATTGACGGTAATTATTTTAGAAATTTTAGGTGCAACAGGATTATTAATTGGGCTAAAAATCAATATCATTTTAATCGTATCCTCTTTAGGGCTTAGTCTACTTATGTTTTTTGCCTTTACAGTAAGGATATATATAAAAGATTCATTCTGGGTTTCTTTTCCAGCAATTTTTTTTATGTTTTTGAACTTTTATATATTCATAAAATCTATATGATGCCATATAGTTCCTCGGTCATACCTACTAAATCAATAGTAACAGACATCTAGTGTAAATTATATTTTTAACGAAAAGCATCAACAACCAAAACCCAGTCGTTTTCTATGCCAAGTGTTGGAGGTGTAACCTCAAGCTTATTTTGTTTGGCCAGTACATTTGTCATTTCATATTTACCAGTTCATAGTTACCTACCAACTCCAGCTTGAAGTATTGATTGTAGATTCAAGTTTACTCTCAATATCATCTGAAAGTACACTAAAAAAATCAATACCTGTCAGAGCCTCTATATTGTCTATACTCGTTACAAAAGATTTTAAACTTGAACTACTACCCTGATTATTTAGAATTAAAGCGATGGCAATCTTTTCAGATCCATTATCCTTGAATACTATCTTATAGTAAGAACATGGGACTGAGATTGTCCCATTCTTAATAGTTCCACAGATGTTTTTTAAAATGGGACCAGTGACCACATAAACACCGTTCTTCTCATTTGCCCATGTTCTTACCCTACCCTCTAAAGTCTCCCAAATACCCCTGTTAAATGAAGGATCTTGAGGAGACATATTTGACATATAAAAAGTCTCACTCATTGAGGTAAAATTGAGTTTCATATCCCCTGCAGGACAAAGATGCCCCCTATCATAACCGCTACCTGAGTAATCACTACTTCCAACAGGATTATTCTTCACCATAGGATCTATTCTAAAGTCATTCGTCCTCTTTTGTAACCCATTAATAAAGGATGGAGTTAAATTATAAGTCACCCATTCGGCTTGTCTGTTAGTTTCACTATAAGACAGATTAAAATAATTGTGCTGAATTAGATATCCTTTATTGGTTGTAGGAACTAATGAAGTAGAACTAACTATTGAACTCTGGGCACTTACAGTAGTTGTATCTTTTGAGCAGGAAGCAAACATTATTAGTAGCAAAAAGGAATAGAGTCTATTACTCATTGTTCTATAGATTATTTTCGATATTTAATGGAAACTCTCTACTAATTTAGACTATATTCTATCCACTTTATGCTGACGATTTACAGTGGACAATGACCCCAAGGGGTCAGATTGTCTTTGGAGAGGGTCAGTAGGTTTATTACAGGGTGCAAAAAGAGCATGCTACTCATAAAAATCGAGATTCTTGTGATAGGTTTCCTCTAATTGCGAGAGGGCAAAAAATGCAATAGCCAAGGCTGCGGTCGCAATCAAGATTGCACTGTAATAATAATTCCCATTGAACCAGACTGCCCCCCATTGAAAGGCGAAACTCAAGGGGATGACCCAACCTCTAATGAGATTAAGGGCAGAACTGGTTACCAAAGTCCTAATATTGGTACCAAATTGCTCTGCGGTAAGTGTAAGTAACATGATAGTAAAGCCGACACTGAGACCCATAAACGCAAATAAAAGATAGTATAGGAAAAGTGATTGACTTGCAAAAAGAAAAAATAAAGCAATAAAAAAACTATAAGAGGCAAGAAATATAAATATAGCCTTCTTTCTACTTTTTAGGTATTGACTCAAAAAACCACAGAGCGGATCTCCGAATGCAAAGCCGAGAAAATTGAATGTTATCACTGTAGCTGCTACTGGCAATGATGTCATTCCCATACTGCCTGCAATTTCTCTGGTAAAGGTGATTAGAACTCCAGTAGCAAACCAACCGGGCATACCAACAAGTAAAACACAAAGAAATTTCCAAGATCTATTTCGGCTCCTCAATATAATACTGAAATCACCTTTTGCTACTTGCTTTGATCCCATTCCCGTAAAAAGTCCACTCTCCACTACGCTGAAACGCAGCAGCAACAACACGATCCCTAGGAAACCACCAATGATGAAACTAGTTTGCCAACTAAAAAATGTAGCGATAATACCCGCAGTTACAGCTCCAAGCATACCTATTCCACCTACCAACGCAACTGCCATTCCTCTAAATTTTCCAGGCATTTGCTCACTAACTAACGTAATGCCTGCTCCCAACTCTCCCGCTAACCCAAGACCGGCCAAAAATCTACACCACATATAACTGTCTACGTCTTTTACGAAAGCATTCAAAAGTGTAAAAATGCTATACACCAATATCGAGCCAAATAAAACTTTCAATCGTCCCATTTTGTCTCCGATAGTTCCCCAAAGAAAACCACCAATCAGCATGCCGAGCATTTGGGCATTTAAAATATCTCTAGTATGAGTAGGCCAGTCTGACTCCGGAATTGATAAAGAGCTGAAGCTGTCTACTCTCTCCGCACTGAAAATGATGATATCATACAAATCCACAAAAAAACCAAGTGCAGAAACTATTACTCCGACGATTGCCTTTCTACCTACCTTTTCGTTCATATTTTTTTCTAAGATGTTTCGGGGAGAGGTGTGGACTGCTTTAGCCAATCACCTATACCATAGGGGTCAGGATGTACGATGGATATGTGTTCATGGTGAATCAGCCACTGATCTGCTTTACGTACCAACACAAAACTTGCCCTGAAAATGTTATAAAAAGTTTGATTACTTATTTGAACTTGTAAACGAATGACCCCACTCACCCATGACATTTCAGCTGACTGCTCAGCATAAGGACCTTCAACCCAATCAACACAATTAAGCTGAATGGGAGAAAGACAAAAATCACTCCAACCCTTACTTACTTTAGTGTATCCCTTTGAGGTAAGCCTTGGACCTTCCAACACAACATAGGTTTGTTCATCAGCAACATATTTGGATAAAATTCCACTTAGGTCTTTTTCTATTATTACCCTATAATGATCGTTAATGGCAGCAATAGGAGATTGCATCATTTTTCAAAGATTACAGCAAGGTGAAAATTTATTACATTTCATTAATCTCATCTGCGATGGTGCGCATAGGCACATTATTTTCTGGCATGGCTACTGCTTCAACTTCCTGTTGTATAATCCGCAGAATACGGGCACTGAAGCGAGCATGCCAGGTTTGTCTTTCCTCAGCAACAGAATCATCGGGTACAAATGCCTCAATATCTTTTCTGCTTAGGTGACCCCTTGCCTCTAACAATCTTTCAATCGTATCAAGTCTTTCATGCAAGACAGCAAGGTCGGCAGCAATAGCCATAGAAATATTAAGTACACGCTCAACAGCAGGATCTTCTAAAAAATAAGGGCGCCCCCCCTTACTTTTATTTCCTGCCATTACTATATCATTCATTGTATCTACTGCTGAGGTTTCAGAAATGGAAGCACCCGCATGGGATCCACTTAACTCTGTTTTCATATCATCTAATTTTAAAAAAGTCAATTCTTAATTAGTAGCAGATTTCCATCCACCAAAAACATTCCATATAGGACTCCGACCGTAGTCCTCCGTGACCTTACCATCTCGTTTATCTTTATCCAGGTCATTGATAGCCTTCACCCCTACCTGCATAAACTTATCTCTGGGTACACCTGCCTCCTCCATCAGATCTACAGGAGCTAGATCATGCATATGCCCCCAGAATGGCTCTGCATTATAATAAGCATCCCAGTCGCGCATGAATTGCTCATACATACTCATGTCAGAGGTATACTGAGGTTGTTCAATATGGAGATTGAGTCCGCCATTTTTTAAGATCCGTTTGATCTCATTAAAAATGGCATGTATAGATTTTCCGCCCGTCTCGTGAAGAAACATGGTAGTCTGCACCCAATCAAAGCTTTCGTCGGTAAACTCTTTCATGTCGGCAGCATCAGCCTGGATAAATTTTACGTTATGTACACCCAGTGAGTGAGCTCTGGCAGCTCCGTATCTCAACATGGGGGTCCCAGCATCAATTCCAATCACTACCGCGTTGGGAAAAGCCTGCGCAATGGGAACTGTATTATGCCCCAATCCGCAACCAATATCTAAGATTTTTTTTGGATGGAATTTGGGATAGGTTTCTTTTACCCATGCCGCAATGGCTCGACCACCCCCATCGGTGAGACTTCCTAACATACCGCCACTAGTAACAAACAAACCACTATCGTAATTAGCTGCATTGGAAACATCACCCGGAAAATATTCAGTATGATAACTTCCCGGCATCAAATGATTGTCAACATGAGTCAGGTAGGTTGGGATCTTAAAATCATCTTTCAGTTGCAAGCTATCAGAACCCTTAAGTTCTTTCGCAACTTTTGAAGCAAGTTTTTCTGCCTGCCTTAATACCACCGCTCTGCCATTTTGTTGTCGCATTTCCATGGTGCTTCTGCGAAGTGCTGCCCACATCTGATAAACAGGATCCTGCCTCATGGCTTCACCCACTTCAAATCTGTCCACAAAACTTCTGCTATGTTCTTTGATAAAGTTGGGCTCTACCCTTCTATCGTAAGCCAGTTTATTGCCAGGGGCTATCACCGTACTCACATATCGGTTTAAATTAGCCAAGAAATTGTACCTAGCTCTTTCATCATGATTGAATTCTGGGAACATAGCATGTTGCTGCAATTTTGTCCATACAGGAGGAAGCTGATAAGACATAGATTCTTTTTTTAAATATAATCAAATTTTTCCTTACGCCCTTCCGTATCCACCCCCACCGGGTAGTTCCATCACCAGTTCTTCGCCAGGTTGGAGGTAGTCATGACCTTTGGGTGGAGTAAATCGTTTTTTACCAGCTGCTGTTCGCACAAATAAATTTCCTTTTTTTCCCGGTGAGCCCCCAAGTAATCCATACGCCTGATAATTTATTTTTTCAGTTACGTTACTTATGTGAATGGGAAGAGTACCGATATTCCTGTAGGCAAATCGCTGACCTTCCCCTCCGTAGTATTTACCTTTACCTCCACTTCCCTTTATTAGACTTTTCACCGTAACAAGCACAGGTGCATCATGTTCAAAAACTTCGATAGGTACATTCGCTACGTTTGTAGGATAACATAATGTAGGAGGGCCAGCTAATCCTTTTCTTCCGCCATAGCCGCCTGCAAGAAAGAGATACTGTACGTATTCCGACCCATCCTCTCTTTGACCGCTTAATACCATTACCCATACAGCTGCACCGCAATCAGCCTGCACCTTATCAGGAACCGCTAATGATAAAGCTTTCAACACAGGCCCATGCAATAAGTTTCCTGTAACATTTCGTGCGCCCAAAGGGGATGGCTTTTTTGCATTTAGCAGACAACCTTCGGGGGCCGTAACCCGAATAGGTCTGAAACTACCTTCGTTGTTGGGAACTTCCGGACTGAAAACACATTTGATGGGATAAGCAGTATAGGCAAAAACATAGTTCAAGACTGCGTTAATTGCCAGTGAATGTGCGGGAGATGTACCCACATAGTCCACTTCAATTTCGTCGCCCTGAATAGTTAGTGTACAGACTAACTTAATAGATTCTTTAATTCCATCACCATCTGCCTGATAAACTGACTTGTAAATTCCATCGGGTGCTTTGCGAATTGCATCACGCATGGCTTTTTCAGAGGATTGTATAATGCTTTCGCCCAACTCATCAATTGCATCAAGCTTGTTTTCATCCATCACTTTGTGTAATCCTCGAATACCTTGGTCGTTGGCAGCCACCTGTGCCAAAATATCCCCAATGGTTTGCCCAGGTGCCCTCACATTTGAAGAAATCAGTGAAAAAATTGTTTCATTTTTTACCCCTTTATCAAAAAGTTTCATTGGCGGGATGTATAAACCTTCCTCATAAAAATCTTTAGCTCCAGCACCCCAAAGAGTTCCACCGATGTCCGGAGAATGTGCAATGGAACCTATAAATCCGATGAGCCGTTTCTTTCGAAAGATTGGAGTAACAATCCCAATGTCAGGCTTATGCCCCGCACATAACCAGGGGTCATTTGTAATAACTACATCTCCCTCCTGCCATAAAGACAAAGGAAAATAATCCTTTATCAGGGCCTTCACCAAAAAAGGCATCACACCCAGAAAGGAAGGTACGCTTACGCTACTTTGAGCAATAGACTGACCTCCTGAATCCATTAACACGACAGCAAAATCCGCACTTTCTCGTGTAACTGACGAAAAGGCTGTTCTTTGTAATGTAGTTCCTGCTTCATCCACCAATGAAATGAGGCGGCTCCAGAGAATACTTAAGTCAATGGCATCAAAACGTTTCAGTGTTTTTTTCCTTCTCATATTCATTATTTTGCCAGTGAAAAAACTTCATCAGCAATAGGCTGATTAACGGAATTCTTCTCCCAATGAATTTCCATCCACCGTACACCATCAAAAAATAATCTCACCCTCCGCGGTTGCATGAAAAATTGTTTCCCAACTTTTATCTTTTGAAAGTCGCTATAAATACGATGATGATACCCAACAGTAGTGGCAAAACTTACACCTCTTATCAGATAACTTTTCTTGTCAATTTGAAAAACAGTGATCATTTTTTTGGGATCAGTGATTTGAACGGTATAGCAGGGAAAACCATCATTCGTTTCATCAGCTAATCTATCAATCAGAAACGAATCCCTGTCTGCAAAGCGAATGATGCCAAAACCAAAATTATTACTCCAGGAAAAGTATTCTCTGAAAAGATATGCATCATTGCTAAATGTATTCCGTGTCTTTATTCCATCAAAAATTAATTGCATGAAAACCTGTTCGCCAATTGCGGCATCAAACCTGATTTTTCCATTTGCCTGGTGTGCAGCTTTGTTATCACCCGGAAATATGCGGTACATTGAATAATTATCTAATTGCTTTTGGCTGCCAGAGTCATACTTTCCATATGGTGTAAATAAAGCCTTGCCATGTAGCTCTAATGTTTCCGGTTGTTGCCATAGGCTTCCACCGGATGCAGCTACCGTCAATTGCAGAATTTCCCTAGCGGATTGTGAAAAAACTATTCCTGGAAGAAAATATATTATCAAAAAAATTAGATTTTTTTTCATAATAGCTCAATAATTAGGTTATTATACTTATCACATGAAACAATCCCTTTTTCGCCCACGATCGTTGTACTTTCAAACTCTTCAATTATACTCGGACCCTGAATTCGTTGTCCAGGCTTCAACAAATAACGATCATAGATAGGAGTGTCGACATACTTATTACCCCAAAATACCTTTCTTTTCCCTTTCAAAGGAAGCGTATGCTTCCCAACCACTGACTGTTTAGGGTGAAGTATTGTACGAGGTCCACTTGCAAGCACCCTCCAGGTAACTGCCTCTATGGGTATTCCTTCAATATCTCTTCCGTAACGCAATCGATATTCCTCTTTGAAAGCACGTGTAATTGTAGGAATTGAGGCTTCGGATAATTTAATGATAGGTAGAGAGACGCTGATCTCATGCCCCTGCCCTGCGTACCGCATATCAGCCAGTACCTTAATACTCACTCGGGTGTTTGGTACCCCAGCCCTCTTGAGAAACTGTCTGCCTTTTTTATTCATACCATCTAGTTTCTTTTGCAGGTGTGTCCAATTAATTTGTTGCAGGGTGCAGGTATAACTGGTAATTTCCTCAGTTGCGATGGGACTCACTAAAAAGCCCAGAGCACTGAGCACCCCCGCACCAGCGGGAATGATTAGCTGGGGGGCGTTCAGTTGCTGGGCAACATGGTAGGCGTGTACCGGTCCTGCACCACCAAAAGCTATCATGGAGAACAAACGGGGGTCAAGCCCTTTTTCGATGATGTGTACACGTGCTGCATTGGCCATGTTATCATTCACCAACCGATGTATCCCCCAGGCGGCTTCAACAATTGAAATACCCAGCGGGGATGCAATATGTTTTTTGATGGCTGCTCGCGCTTTTTCACGTTTAAGTTGCATGGTGCCTCCTAAAAAATAACTTTCGTTTAGAAAGCCAAGAACCAAGTCGGCATCAGTAACGGTTGGAAGTTCTCCTCCTCTGTTGTAACAGGCTGGGCCGGGTTGAGAGGCAGCACTCTCGGGCCCTACTGTCAGCAACCCGAGGTGATTGACGCTAGCTATACTACCTCCGCCTGCACCAATTTCAATCATATCAATAACCGGTATACGAACAGGAAGACCGCTGCCCCTTTTAAACCTCTTTTCTCTGGCTGTCTCAAAATGGTTGGTGATTTCGGGTTGCCCGTTGCGAATGATTGATGCCTTGGCAGTAGTACCACCCATATCAAATGCCAACAGATTTTTTTTCTTCAATAATTCTCCGTAAAAAATACCGGCCATGGTTCCACCGGCAGGTCCGCTCTCCAGTAACTGAATGGGGGCTTTACCGGCTCCCTGAAAAGTGGTAAGTCGTCCGGCGGAATTCATGATGTGCAGTTGCCCCTTAAAGCCAGTGTCACATAAAATAGCTTTCAGCTTAGAAAGATAGTGGCAGGTTAGTGGTTGAACATAGGCATTCATTACAGTTGCACTCGTGCGTTCATATTCTCTGATTTCGGGCATTATTTCTGAGCTCAGCGAGAAGGAAAGAGTTGGAAATTGTGATCGTATGATTTTACCGATTTTTTTTTCATGGGAAGGATTTGCATATGAATGCAAAAGTGAAACAGCTACTGCACGAACTCCTTTTTTTACCAACGCTTTTAAAATCTCAATCACTTCGGCCTCGTTTAATGAATCTAAAATTCTTCCTGAAGCATCTACCCGCTCTTTGATTCCTTTTCGCAATGCTGCGGGAACAAGCGGTAAGGGCATGCGAATAAAAATATCATAGATATCATACCGCATCTCACGCCCTATTTCTAAAACGTCCTCAAATCCTGCCGTGGTTAATAATGCAGTTAGGGCCCCCTTACGCTCTATTATGGCATTTGTGACAAGTGTAGTTCCGTGAATTAAGGTATTAACCTCTCCCACTGATTTACCATGCAAAGACATGAGTTCCTTTAAACCATTCAAAATACCAAGTGTCGGATCAGGGTAAGTAGTAAGTGTTTTTCCAAAAAATAATTGGCCGGAACGGAGCTCCAGCAAAACTAGGTCAGTAAATGTTCCACCAATATCAATTCCTAATTTCATACATCAATGATATTCCTCCCCTCCGCTTACGTTCATGGCCTCACCTGTTATGTAGGCGGCCTCTTCACTACAAAGGAATGCAACAGCCTTGGCAATATCTTCCGTCAAACCAGTTCTGCCCAGAGGATTTTTTTTAACAATGGATTGCATATAGGTCGCATAATCCATACCCAATTTTTCGCTAAAAAAAATATTTTGCCAATGCCCGAGTCCGGTAGTAATGTGATTCGGACAAACAGCATTGACACGAATTTTATGCTTTCCCAGCTCTACAGCATTGCTACGGGTAAGCCCAACCAAGCCGTGTTTGCTGGCAGTGTAAGCAGCAGCAAATGGGAACCCACTCTTGGCTGCCTGTGATGCAATGTTCACGATAGATCCGCCCGTGCCTTGCTGAATCATTTGTTTGGCCGCGTATTTACTGCAAAGAAAGGCACCCTTGAGGTTGACATCCAGAACAGCATCCCAACTAGATTCTTTGAATTCAGTTAAGGGCTCCATCAAATAACCCACACCAGCATTATTTACCAAAATATCTAACCGCCCGAATTTTTCTACTGTTGAAAAAATTAATCGCTGACATTCAATATCGTCTCTGACATCACAGGAAATGGTGAGTACTTCTGCGCCCAGTGCCCGACATGAGTTGGCAATATCCTGCACTTCCTCACTCACGCCAATGTGCTCAGCAGCAAATTCGTTTCCCTTAGGTTGCCCAAGGTCACTGACTACCAACCGACAACCTTCAGCCGCCAAACGCAGAACTATGGACTCTCCGATTCCTTTGCGTCTCCCTGAGCCAGTAACAATGGCTACTTTGTTGTTTAACTGATACATATCCATCCATTTTACAGATCATCTGCTATAATAAAAAGAGGTTGGTTAGCAAATTCATTGAATTGTTTTGCTCCCGCCTGAACATCATCTCGGGAGAGGTCGCTAAAAAAAGTATTCATATCGGGAACTTCAATAAGTTCACAAAATTGATAGGGTCCTTTTGCGTCGCTACCGAGAAGATTTCCCATTTTTAAAATGCGAAATTTTTCTACAGAGGGAAGAGAATTCACCACTGGGAGATCTTTGGAACGGGCCCAATTCTCATAATCGGCAACCGATGTGCCTTCTTTTAAGTTGAACAAGACAACAATTGTTGGCATTATGAAAAGTTTATGTATTAAATTAATTAATTCTTTCTTTCATGAATGCGGCCACCCCTGTTGACAGTAAGCCCTGTACACTATTCAAAAGCAATCGAACCCCCTTTGCAGACAATTGATTAGCTTGTTCTGCATTGGCTGCCACAGTACCCGCAATTTTTCCGTGCTTCAACATTATAGCAATCGACTTATCGATGAGCTCCTTTACTTCTGAATGCTGCGGTCCATCTGTAAAACCCATGCTAAGTGCTAAATCACGCGGACCAATTATGAATCCATCCACACCAGGAATCTGGCACATTGCCTCCAGTTGTTCCACTGCCTGAACTGATTCAATCATGGGAAAAACAAGTGTTGTGGCATTTGCCATTTCAATGTATTGATGTTGTGTAACACCACCCGACATATATCGAGCCGATCTCACTGGACCCAAGCCTCGATCCCCCATGGGATAGTATTTAACAGCCTGAACAAGCCGCTTACAATCGGCTGCTGTGGATGTTCCTGGCATCATGATGCCCATCACACCCGCATCTAAAAATTGCAGTATGAGTTTTTCCTCCAGACTACGTACTCTTGCTAGTGGGGTTATGCCTGCACATTCCATGGCGCGAACCAGATGCGTTGCTTCTGTAAGTGTGATTGGACCGTGTTCTCCATCAATGATGTAAAAATCCATTCCCAACCAACCCAAGTATTCACAAATGGTCGGGTCAGTAGTGGGGGATATTACTCCATAGCAGGTCTTGTCTTCCGTTAGTCTCTTTTTCAAAGAATTTATCATGGTGTTATTAAAAAAGTAGTCTTAATTTTTATCAGTGTAATTCACGAATGGTTCCGTCAGCCATTTTTTGACGAACGAAATTCATCAGTCCTCCACTAGCAGCCACTTCAGCGACAAAAGGTGCTACAGGAACACTGGAAAAAACTTTTCCGTTTGTGAGGTTTTTGATAGACCCGTTGTCGGAATCGTACTCGAGAATATCGCCTGTTTCACACGATAGATTGATGTCTTTACTAGTGATGAAGGGCAGTCCGTAGTTGATTGCATTTCTGAACTGAAGGCGGGCAAAGCTGGTAGCAAAAACAGCCTGAATGCCTGCGCCAACCAGTCCGGTTACACAGTGTTCAATACTTTTCCCACCGCCTGCAAAATTATGTCCGGCAACAATGAAGGTAAATGCTGCTCTAACGAAGGCATTTTCGCTATTAAATTCTTCTGACACTCCTGCCATTACCCATTTCGCATTCTCAGCAGGATTAATCGGGGATGTCCAGTATTTTTGAAGAATCATATCAAAACTCATTACGTAGTTTTTCGCTACCCATGCTTTTCCTGTAATGATGGCCATAGTGTTATGATTTTTACCAGTTTTCAGATCGTGGGTCGGTGATTTCTCCGCGAATAGAACTCGCAGCAACTACTGCGGGTGAGGTCAAATATATTTTTGCATTTTTACTGCCCATTCTACCTTTCATATTTCTGTTGCCAGCACTCAGAATGATATCACCTTCACCAGCAACCCCGGTATGTATTCCTGCACAAGGTCCGCAACTAGGTGTTTCAATAGAAGCACCTGCTTTGATCAGTGTTTCAAAATATCCTTTTTGAATGCACTCAAGGTATACGGATTGGCTGGAAGGAATACAAACCATGTTTACATTTCGGTGAATTTGCTTATCTCTTAAAATGCTCGCCATTATGGCAAAATCTTCTGTCCTACCATTCGTGCAAGTGCCAACAAAGGCTTTATTGAATTTTGTACCGATTAATTTTTCTACCGGAACAACATCATCGAGTTTATCTGGTAAGGAGATGGTAGGGCCAACATTAGTGACATCCACTTCATAAATAGCATCGTAGTTAGCATCAGCATCACTGCTCAACATTTCCCACTCTCCCTTTTGCACCGGGCGAAGGAACTCAATGGTTGTATCATCTGGGGCTATGATGCCATTTTTTGCTCCAAGATCAACCGTCATATTGCAGAGTGTCATACGACCGGCGATACCCAGAGATTCGATGGCAGGACCGGCAAATTCGAGTGCTTTATAGATCAGGTGACCATTCCAGTGCATCATACCCATTATGTGGAGGCTTAAATCTTTTGCCATAACCCAGGGCTGCCATTCTCCTCTTACAATAAACTTTACTGACTCTGGAACTCGAAACCAGCACTTACCTGTGGCCATGGCAATAGCTGCATCCGTCACCCCAATAGCATTGCCCATGGCTCCTACTGCCCCATATGTGTTAGCATGGGAATCAGTACCAATGGATACTTTTCCCGGTAAGACATGCCCCTGCTCTATCATTAGCTGGTGGGCAATTCCTTGACGCCCAAGGTCATAGAAATAAGGTATGTCATACTCTCTAACAGTTTCCCGCCATTCATTCAACATGGTGGCAAACTGCTCAGTGGGTGGGGGAACTAGATGATCGCTGACGCAAATTATTCTCTCCTTATCATACAATTTCTTTTCTGGTGAAAGACTCTCAAAAGCTGAGAAGCATTGTTTTCCCAGGTAGTCCATTGTCATCACAGTGTGAACATTTACCCAAACCAACTGTCCAGGCAAAACAGATGAACGTCCGCTGTTAAAAGCCATGATCTTCTCTGTAATAGTCATTCCCATATTGAAGTACTTAATTTTATTATTTATCAATCTTTCAGGCCTCTTTAATATAACTAGGCTGGTCATAGTGTGACATAGAGATGGTAGATTGATCTAGTTTTTTATACTCTTCTATCATAGTTATCCCCTCAAATTTTCCATTCATTGAATGTTGCCAAACACGCATGCGATGGGTGAGTGAAATAGGGGTAATTATTTCATATAACATTGAACCCGGGAACTGTTTGTAGGTCCACCAAAGTAAAATGTTCTTTCCGCCGTTGGCTTCCCAGGCTTCTCCGACAATGCGTGGGTTGTCATATTTCATAACTCCATTTTCATCAAATGGCGACATTCCGAAGTTGTGAAATTCTTCGCGACCATTTTCGAATAAATAGAGATTTGATTGTCGCCATTCGTTACCCATTAGGTGGAGCGTTAGTTTACTTTTATGGTGGAAAAGTACTTCACCTAACTCATTGATGCGGGTGTATGTTCCTTCCCAAATACCTGTCATATCCGGGAATAAGAGCAATTGTAGCATATCAAATTTATTTTAAATTAGTTAATAAAGTTAACTAATTTTTAAACGAGTTCAAATTTTAAATTACTTTCAAAAAAAGATAGTTGATAATAGAATTAAACAGCGCTTTGACTTCTGTATTATTAAAAATAAAAATTTATTTTTTTGTACCCTAAATTAGCGCAAGTATTTAATCTCCAGAACAGTTGAAATTTCATAGCAGGGTGGGGAGAATAAAGTCAAGAAATGTGCATCTGAGATATGAAAAAGCCAATAAAAAAATCGTAAACCATTGTAAAACAGCGATTTTGGAACTGGTTAACGGAAAAATTTGCTGAATAATTGCTTATTACGTGATTATTCAGTAACTTCAAAATTAGTTAACATAGTTAACTATTTATTATTTATTCATCGTCCACCTAAAATAATTTTATGCATTTAAATATGCTGAAAAGAGTACTAGGTTTATTAACCCTCTTTCTTTTGTTTATTCAAGCCACACACGCCCAGGTGACAATATCAGGAAAAGTATTGGACAAAGATTCAATAGCCCTAGATGGCGCTTCCATCCAAGAGAAGGGTACCAAAAATGGTGTTATTACAAACAAGAGCGGACAGTTTTCCATTCGTGTCTCATCCGCCAACGCTCGCCTTGTAATAAGCGCATTAAATCACCGTTCCCAGCAAATTGACCTTAACAACCGAATGTCGATAGACGTTTGGCTGGAGGAGCAAATTAAACAACTCGATGAAATTAGTGTTACTGCAGGCCGGCAGCCCGTAAGAAAGATTGAGGCCACACAGGCAGTTGACATCATCAATAACAAAGTGCTGAAATCGATTAAGCCGGAAAGCTTTGCTGAAGCTGTAACACTTACTCCTGGTGTATTTGCCAATAACTCACAAGGTAGAAGAGGAGGAATTGTTATCAGGGGCTTCCCAGATGGAAACCCATTAGGCGGTCTCGTATACACGAGCATTCTGATTGATGGTCTACCAGCCTTCGGTAGCGCTGGCCGTCTACCGGATGCCGGTTTTGGATTCGATGACAACGTTGAAAAAGTAGAGGTCGTTCGTGGCAGCACCGCTACTGTTTACGGTCGTTCTGCTGCTGCAGGTGTTGTAAATATCATCAGTAAAACCGGTGGTGAAAAATCACATGGTTCTTTTAAATTCAGCCGCTATGATAACATTCACACAGATAACAACTACCTCAACTATCGCTTCGATTGGAATGTAAATGGTTCCTTGTCAAAAAGTAAAAAGATTCGTTACAACATAGGTGGATGGACAGTAGACGATCGCGGATTCAGAAGGACCGGCTACAATGACCATGGCTATCAATTAAGAGGAAACTTTGATTTCCTCAACGCAGACGGAAAAGGAAAAGTTCGTCTTGGATTTATTCATGGCAATTACAGTTTCCAGAACTTAACCGATGTGCCTCTTGATCCGGTTACTAAAAAACTAGCCCCCAACTGGCAGAACATACACACGTTCATGTTCCCGGGATTTACTAGTCAAGACTATTCAATTTTCGGTGTGCGCAGCAATTCATCATCTCCCCGACCTAGTGGGATAGCTGTGCCCGATCCAGTTACTGGAATTCAAATTAATCGTTGGATTCACCGCGAGATAAGAGACAACAATAGATCTAAAAATCTACAGCTTAATTTTTCTTTCGAGAGAAACTTAGGAAGAAACTTGACAATCGAAAATAAATTCCGCTTCCAGAGTCTCTACAGTGGAACCAAATATCCATTTTCGATTCCATCCTTTTATAACAGCAATGGTTTGTATTCTGCTGCTGTGCTGCCATCCACTTTTACACCCGGCACTCTTTATTCTTCCACAGGTGGTGCATTCAGGCTAATGTTGGATGGAGATGCGTATGACGACGATTTCATAAACGAGTTAAGATTGAAAAAGACTTGGAACAAAGGGAATGGCAAACGCCAAACATTCCAGATTGGTTATTATTTCTCCAATACCAACCTGAAGCCAACCACTTATAGCTATTCACATTTTGTTAATCCTTTAAATCCCTGGGATCTCCGGTTGATTAATGGTATAATCCCAGGCAGACTAGCGGTTTCTCCTGTTGCCACTATTCCTTTAAATATTAATATTTTTAGCACATCTGCTAACCCGCAGAGAGGTTCTATCACCCGTCGTGGTCGTTACAACGAGCAGGTGAACGCCCTCTTTGGCGGTCATGAAATTAAATTCAATGATAAATTGACAGCCACACTTGGTGCCCGTTACGACTGGTTGAACATGGATTTAAGTGAAACCAAATCACCGTTCGATAGTGCTATTACCCGTAATCTGGAATTTGGTGATTACTCCCTCTCCTTTGGCCTGAATTATATGTTTAGCAGAAACGCTGCTTTTTACGGAAATGTGAACCGTGCCTACCGTATGCCTGACTACACAGCCTTTACATCACTAGAATACGTTAGTCCTACGGCCACAAACGCTAATGCCAACAGGTTGTTACGCTTGCCGGATGGATTATCTGGTAATGAGATCATTACTTCATTTGAAGGTGGATTCAAGGGTCAGGCAAAAGACTTCGGTTTCGATTTTTCATTCTACCACAATACCATTAAGAACAGGCTTGCTTCTATTTTTGAAAATGGACTTCTGGTTTCTAAACCCTTCGGTTCTAATAGAATCATGGGTTCAGAAATATCACTATCATGGGCCCCCACCGGATTTTTGCGCGGACTCAGTGCTAGAAGCAGTTTGACACTTCAGAATGCCACCTTCACTAATTTCAAAATATCCAATGCAACATCCGGGGGTATTATAGGCAAGCGATCCAACTTGCCCGATGTTGATGTTACAGGTAATTTGTACGGATTGAAAGTAATTAATGAAGGTAGTGGGCAAACATCTATAGATGTAGTAGGCAACCGTTTGCCCAATGTACCTAACTATATCTGGAATACGGTAGCTCTTTACCAGGGGAAATGGTTCGGACTTGACTTCTCTGCAAATGCAGTTGGTTCACGTTATGCTGATGCTACAAACCTCATTGACTTAGGAAAAATAACTGTATTGAATGCTGGTGGTTATCTTCGTTTTGGCATCGATGGTAAGAAGGAATTCAGAGATGGCAGGAAAGAATTCAGAGTAGGCCTTCAGTGTAAAAACGTCGGTAATCGCCAGGGCGTTCAGTCGATTGCGGGCTTGCAAGAAAACAGCACTGCAATGGGACAGTTACAAACTACCCCGAATTTCGTTAACAATGGTATACCAATCTGGTCGCAAGGTTACTTACAATTGCCCAGAAGATGGATTGCTTATATTTCAATTGATTTTTAATTTACACCACTTCAAAAAAATACCCCTGGAAATTCTAGGGGTATTTTTTTTATTAAGAAAGTAAGAGTCGATTTTCAGGTATGCAGAGCACATAGCATATTTTTATATTACTGTTCAGCCATCATTGAGCTACGTTCTAACCAAATCTCAAATAATTTGAGGCGGGTTTATGAGGTTTTAAGGGTATTTGTGAGGTATTCCTTAATAACAAAAAGACAGGTATTACTTTCGTTGTCTCAGAGAGGATGATTTAAAACAATTAATTGCAACTCATTTTCGTCGTTTTAAAAGTATAATCACTGATTATTTCCTTTAAGTTTTAAATCTAATGCTGATTTATCCCCTTTAGTAGCTAATGTGAATCCAGTTTCTAGCCAGCGAAGGTTGATGCCGATTCTTTCGCTGCCAGGAGTCGCCCAGGTGTAGGCAACTGACTTTGACTTGCCTTCCTCGTAAACTGCTAGTTTTAGCACGCTGACGCCATTCCCGTAGATCACCTCGGCCAGCTCAAGGGTGTAAGGAGTCTGCTTGCCATCGTTGGTTAGCAGGCGGATTCTACCTCCTTTGTCGTGCACACGAAGGCTGCGTTGCACCTCGTAGCCCTCCTTTGCCTCCGGTATCTGTAGAGCGGTCCACCCTGTATACCACCTGCACCGGTCTAGCATATGAGGAATCTTTGCCTTATGTCCGAATACATAGTTTCCGTTCTCATCTTCGGCCTCGTCGCGAATCCAGATGCCATCTTTTGTCAGCCTAAGACTGTCGGTGATAAATATGCGTTTCCCGCTACGCTTGGAAACGAAGTTGCAAGCCCTTTCCTTCATGTACCCAATGAAGGCCTCTCCTTGCCTCTTCCAGTAAACCTCACATCCGTCAGTGGATACCAGGTCCGCCATGGTGAGGTTCCTCAGCTTAGAGGTGTCCTTATGAGAGAAAAAGTACAGAGAGTCCACCTTAAAGGAGAAAATATCGAGACGGATTGCGTTTTCAGCTTTGTCTAGCGAGAAAGAATACATGCGCTGTCTGTACACTTTTTTCTCGTCACCGTCCATGTATTGGTAGACGTAAAACACTTGTGGACCTATCTCTGGTAGTCTTACAGGATGGAATACAGAATGGATATGCTCGTGCACATCCTTGACTCCCTCTTCCCGTTCTCTATGCACCTGCCGGTAGTTATCAAACTCGCCGGCGAATAGGTTTAACATTTCCTGTATGTCATTAGGACCCATGGCATTCTTTGTTTTCTGCGCGTGCAGCGTGATTCCTGACAAGAGCAGCATCAAGATGATCCATTTTTTCATATTACTTGGGGCAGTTTATTTAAGACGAATTTTAAGTAATTATCTCCTCTTTCTCTCCTCCATTACCTTTTTAAAATACCTCCAACTGGTCATATTTGGAGTAGTGTAAGTGGCGGGAGCATGGGCATATTCTGGAAAATTATTTTCTACAAAAGTTTTGATGACTGCTGGAAGATCAGCATAACCATTCTTCAACTTATAACCTCTGCCCTGGTACAATAAATTTCCAGGCAGGCTGCTCATTTTCATCCAGGGAAGAAAATCACTGAAGCGTGTCCAGGAAACATCTGCAGTTGCATTTACAATTTTTTTATTGTTAAGCTCCTTTTCACTACAAAAAAAGTTGAAAAGCTCAGCACCCTGATACACATCACTTCGAGAATGCTCAGGCCATTCATTTTTTGTTAAAGGAGAAGGATACGAAAGAGGAACATCATTGAAAATGCCCAGCCTATCGTTTCCCATACGCTGATATGGCACCTTGAAAGCACCATACCTGAATTGCTGATTCACGGGGTCGTTCCAAACATGCATTACCTCCACCTCTTCTTTGGTCCAGGGATTTTTCCAGGAGGAAAGTATTTCATTTGTCTTGGGGTCCTGGTAAACCAGCATCTCGCGGGTTATCAACTTCCAACCACTATCACCCGGAAGTCGCTCACTGCGAGCAATATTAAACATTTCAAAATTGAAAAGATGCTTCCAAGGTTTTTCAGGATCGTAGGCATATATAGAGCCCTTTGCATAAAATACAACTTCATCTGCAGGGGAGAGTGAACCTCTCACTTTCATATATGCATCCATATTATCCCGGGCATTCTCTAAATTATAACTTGATTTATTCTGTGCCCAAATTGCATTATTGAATAGTAAAAAAGAGCAGAAGCAAGCAATCAAATGGTTCATGGTTAGGTTTTAATCTTTGGTGAATTGGGTAGATAATATTGTTAGAGGCTGATGATTGGTGTTCTTTTTATCAATTAGTTGCCAGGTTGCCCCCTCGGGTCCCCGGACAACAAAGCTAAGTTCGCCGAATTCATTTTTAGTTATTGCGGAGGATTGCAGTCCATGTCGTTTTACTAGATCATAGACAAACTGCAGGCGGGGAGTATAGAAAGTATGCATTGTGATACCAGGTTCTCCCAATCTTTGTTTTGATGAAGCATCGGGCTTATCACCATTTACTGCCATAAAAAACTTGAGTTTACCGCAGATGTTATTCGGGCTAACAAAACCCTGATAAAAATGAGTATATCCGTCAGGCATTAAAAAAATTGCTTTGGGTCCTTTGTTGTTATCCCCGTCTATAACTGGGGGTCGCTCGGCCTTTAATCCGAAGGCTGTCTGCAAATACATCAACTGCCGCATGCTGTCTACTTTAATACAGAAATCATGATGGGTAAATTCACTAGTCTGCAGGGGGCTTGACGGGTCAATTGTTCCATAACCAGGAATGGTATATCCATATCGTTGAAAAAATACATGATTAAAAAATTCCCCATACACCGCATTTTCCCTCACACCCACAGGACGCCTATAAAATCCAGTCTCTGCACCGGAATTAATGCGCAACGGGTCATCAAAAACAGGAAAAGTTGGCAACCATTTCTCCTGCTTAGAACGTAACAATTGATAAATATCAGTCAGCCTCATAATATCTTTTGTCAGCATGACACTTAGACGTTGCCCTACTGTTTCAGGAACAGTGTACCCTACCCCCTGACCCAATAGACGATCCCATTCAATGATGCGCAGTAAACCGTGTGAGTCAATTTTACCATTCTGCAGCCGATACACTCTGGCACCTACCGGCACTTGGTAGAGTGATGCTGCTTGTGCTGCAGTTAATCGGGCACTATCTACCACCTTAAAACCAAATTCCCCAAAGTACTGTATCGCTGTAGATGCCTCACTGGTTCCAACTACAACTTCATATACCCCACTGATTCCTGTAGCCGGTATGCTATCTTGTGCGTCTAAGGTGATTACAAGACCAAACAATAAGCTACTCAAGAAAGCTTTTCTCATTTTCATTCGAATTTATTTTGTAGTAATAATTTTCCGGTGTTGCCACCACTAAATAAAAGGTTCAAAGCAAATGGGAACTGATCAATACCCGGGATAATATGTTCGTTATAAATAATTTTTCCCTCACTCAACCATCTGGATAAATGATTCAAAGCTTCCGCCGCTTTGTCAAAATAGTCCAATACTATGACCCCTGTCAAAGTACCACGTGCAGTGACAATCTTCATATAATTGGAAGGTCCCTGGGTAGTCAGTTGATTATACTGACTGATGGCACCACAAATAATGATGCGGCAACCACGTGCAAGGTTAGTAAGTGCTGCATCTAGAATATTACCTCCTACATTGTCAAAAAAAATATCAATCCCATTCGGCAATCGTTCCTTCAAAGCAGCAGGTAGGTCAGATATTGATTTATAATTTATCACCTCATCCCAGTTCAACTCGTTTTTGAGAAAAGCACATTTATCCTCTCCTCCAGCAATTCCTGCCACCCTACATCCTTTGATACGTGCAATTTGGCCCACCAATGACCCCACCATCCCTGCAGCACCGCTGACCAAAACTGTTTCACCTGGTTTTGGATTTCCTTTATCAAGCAAACCAAAATAAGCCGTTAAGCCAGGCATACCCAAAATACCTAGGTACCAACTGAGCGGTGCTAAATTAGTATCAACTGCCGTCAAAAGCTCACCTTTAACCATTGCATAAGTCTGAACACCCAACAGACCCGTTACCGTCTGACCGACCTTCCAATTTTGGTGGCGGGAAGAGATTACTTCCCCAGCCGCAAATGCCCGCATAACAACACCCAGTTCAACACCAGGCAAATAGGTAGTACCCGCATTCATCCAGCCCCGCATAGCTGGATCAAGCGAGATGTAATCAATCCTGACTAATACTTCCCCCTCGCCTGGCTCTGCAAGAGGGAGTTCTTCCCTCCTAAAATTAGCTTCAGTGGCCAGCCCCAAAGGTCGGGAAACCAGTACATAAGAGGTGTTCCACATTCAATGGTGATTAGTTAATAAAGTTAACTAATTTTAAAGTAGTGTGAATACCATCCAAAAAAATCATATAAACTTTAAGAATGGGCAGCTATTTTTCAGAAGTTGCGGCACGGGACCCTTACTAATGCTCTTGCATTCCTCGCCCCAACATTCGGAAAGGTTGGAGGGATTGATTTCTTTGCTATCAGAACATTTTCATGTAGTGGCGCCCGATACACCCGGGTATGGATATTCTGAACCATTAAACCCAGCTGCGGAGCAAATAAGTGATTATTGGCCTTTTGTTGAAGCTATCCGTGAGCATTTGAAAAGCACTACATTTTACTTGTATGGAACTGCCACAGGCTCTCAGATAGCAATTGCCTATGCACTCGCCCACCCTCAAAGGGTTGAGCACTTGTTTCTGGACAATGCCGCCCATTTCGAGGAGGACATGAGAAAGCAAATTTTACAGCACTATTTCATATCACTACAACCGAAAAAAGATGGCTCTGAACTAATCCGACTGCGCGAGATGGTAGAAAAAAGTTTTTTGTTCTTTCCCTGGTTTAGTACCGATGAAAAACATCGTTTTTCCGACAAACTTCCCCCAGTTGAAATCATAGAAAAAATGATGCAGGATTACATTTTAGCAGGACCCGATTATGCCAGGGCCTATCGTGCTGCTTTTCAACACGAGAGAGCAGAGCATGTTCAAAAACTCACCATGCCAGCTATTGTATTCAGATGGCTGGGAAGCCCACTACTACCCTATATTGATCAGCTAATTCAGCACCCATTACCTGAGCAAGTTAGGGTCGTTACAACACCTGCAGAACCAAAAGCAAGATACCAGGAGATGCAACAGACGATTGTCTCCACACTTAATTCTACAAAATAGTCTTCGCTTACAGGTTATCGCCAAGCCATTTACCAAAACTAATTGCTGGAGTTAATAACATTCCACCACAAAATGCCTGACCACTGGTTGCTGCAGCTCCCAAAATTTCTCCAGCCGCATACAAATTATCAATTGTTTGCCCTCCTTTCATCACAACTTGTAACTCACCATTAACTTGTAATCCACCAAAGCTTATTAGGGCATAGGCATATACTAATACAGCAAAAAAAGGAGGACTAGCAAGTGGGTGTTCTAGGTAGGTCCTTCCCCACAAAGAATCAAATCCAACGGCACAAGATTCATTGTATTTGGCGACTGTGACCTCCAAAACTTCTTGCGGCAAGCCTGTTTTGGCTGCAAGCTCTCGAATAGATGCTGCCTGCCAAACTGCCTGCTCCCGATAACTTTCTTGCACCATTTGATCGGTTGTCCATTGAGGCACCAAGGAATCCCCATCACACAAGGAGCGATGGTCAAATAAAATCCAGCATTTTTTTTGGGGCTGCGCCATCATGGCACGCTCTCGTTGATCAACTGACCAATCATATTCATTCATGAAACGCTCTCCACGGATGTTTACATAAATTTCCCGCTGCTTTCTATCAATGCTGTTGCTCATCCTAGCCCATGCTTCCCAAAAATTGATTCTGCCACTTCCAGGCTGAAGCTCAATTCCGCCAAGCGTATACATCTGCTTATCTGCACCATGGAACATAGCACCTATTTGAAGTGCAGCCTTGATCCCATCACCTGTAGAGGCGGGATTGGCTGCAGACATCAACCTCGAGATTCCAGGAGTGAAGTTCTCAAAAAAGGAAGGACTGGAAGCATAACCACCGGTAGTGAGTAAATAATGCTGAGCGGTAAAAGTGAACTCATGGTCACCTTGTTCAGCAACAACCCCCACTACTGAATTCTTATTTACCATGATCTGCTTCAGTTTACATCTTGTGAACAAACGAATGTTGCCACTTTTAACTTGCTCATTCCACAAAGGCAATAATAAATGTAAAATGGTTTGTCCAGCCTCTTGGATTCGGGGATGAACATCCCCTTTACCAAAATAGGTTCGTGCTGTTGAATATGGTTCGTGCCCGTGAATGATAGCAGGAGATCTATCGTGAAAAGAATATCCTAGTTCTGTCAACCAGTCTATGGTAGAGGAAGCAAGATCTACCGCCTTTCTTGTTATGATTGGATCCATAGTATTCCGACAAATTCGTACAATATCATCGTAATGACTATCGGGTGTATCCTGGATACCAGCATTAAATTGTCTTTGTGTTGAAGCACCGCTCAAATGACCAGCGGTAATTGCCAAAGTACCACCAACCCTGTCCATTTTTTCAATTACCAAAACTTTTTTGCCTCTTTGAGCAGCCCTGATAGCCGATGTCAATCCTGCCGCACCAGCTCCTATGATGAGAATATCATACACAAACAGTAAATTAGAGTTATGAAAACCTATTTAGTTAATGAAATTAACTAATTTTTAGAAACTCATGGCAACCCATTTAAACTCTTATAGGGCACTTGCACTGCAATTATCAACGGCTTCCGTGAATTCTTGTACTTCTGGCCGTATATCACGAAACCAAATGTTGGATTCAGTCAGCCGGATTCATACTCAAATTAAAGCATCGAAAGCCTTTATTGGCAGTGACCTACAATTGGTTGTATTGCCTGAGTATTTTTTAACCGGGTTTCCCATAGGTGAAACAACTGCAGAATGGCAGGAGAAGGGATGCATTCATCCCAATGACGAAGTCTATGGAGCATTGAGGCACCTTGCAGAGGATTGTAATATCTATTTAAGCGGCAGTGTGTATGAACTCGATGACCACTTTCAGCATCTCTTCTTTCAAACTTCCTTCATCATTTGTCCTTCTGGGACTTTGCTGCTCCGCTATCGACGGTTGAATTCAATGTATGCAGCCACACCGCATGATGTTTTGGATGAATATATCTCTGTGTATGGAGTAGATAGTTTATTTCCCGTTGCGCGCACACCTTTAGGAAATTTTGCATGCCTAGCCTCAGAGGAAATTCTTTATCCTGAAATAGCACGCTGTCTTGCACTTAAAGGAGCAGAGATATTTCTCCACAACACCTCAGAGGTGGGTGCCCTATCCCCCACACCTAAAAATATTGCAAAACAAGCCCGTGCCATTGAAAATATGGCTTACGTAATTAGCGCTAACAGTGCAGGTATCACAGGTTATGCAATCCCGGCTCATTCTACAGATGGTCACTCACAAATAGTGCAATATGAAGGCATGGTATTATGTGAAGCGGGATTTGGTGAGAGCATGGCAGCCAATGCCACAATTCATATCGGTTCTTTACGGGAACACCGCCTTCGCCCAGGCATGAGCAATTACCTTTCGCGTCAACGATTTGAGTTGTTTGCTCCAACCTATGCTCAATCAATTTATCCAGCGAACTCTCTGGTGGGAACGAATCCCTCACGAAGTCACTACGCTCAGCAACAGCAACTTGTTATGGACATGCTGAGAGAAAAAAAGATCATTCAATCAATAAGCAGTTGAATACCAGAAATCCAAGGACCGGACAAAAAGACTATTTCTTTTCCGCCGTGACTGCGGATGAGCTCTCTGCTTTATGTCAGCAGCTTAAAGTTGCCCAAATAAGATGGAATGAGAATGGATTAGCAGCAAGAGTCGAAGCTTTACAGGAATGGAAAAAGCTAATAGAGGATGAAAAACCTGCACTTCTGAAAGCACTTCAAAATGATACAGGAAGATGCTGGGAAACCAAACTCGAGATTGATCTATTTTTCAGCAGCATAGATCGTTGGTGCAAACAAGCAGAAGATTTTTTTTATCCAACCTCAAAAAAGAAAACTCAGATTCCATTTATTCAGCTACAGCAAGATTGGGTTCCGTTTGCGCTGGTGGGCGTCATATCGCCATGGAATTTTCCTCTGCTCCTATCCCTGATAGATACCATCCCGGCGCTACTGACAGGTTGTTCCGTTATCGTAAAACCCAGCGAGGTGACGCCGCGCTTCATAGAAGTAATGAACCGGAGCATTGCGAAAGTGCCTGAACTAAGGAAAGTGCTTCGCTATATTGCGGGAGATGGCACAACCGGATCTGCCCTTATAGGGGAGGTAGATCTGGTTTGTTTTACCGGGAGTACTGAAACAGGAAGAAAAGTAAATGCTGCAGCAGCAGCGCGCATGATACCAGTATTCCTTGAACTTGGCGGAAAAGATCCAGCGATTGTTTTATCATCTGCTGATCTAGATGTTGCAGCAGCATCTATTTGCTGGGGGGGCACGGCCAATGCAGGACAAAGCTGCCTCAGCATCGAAAGAGTTTATGTGCATGAAGTAATTGCCGAGGAATTCATCACCAAACTAACACATTTAGTTTCTCAACTGAGGCTGAATGACAAGAAAATTGACGAAGGGGAAATAGGTCCGATTATCTTCGAGAAACAAGTTCAAATAATAAATGAACAGTTGGAGGATGCGCTAAAAAAAGGAGCAAAAATTATAGCAGGAGGCCAATGTTGTGAGCTAATCAATGGTGGATATTATTGTCACCCCACTATACTTATCAATGTAAATCACACAATGAAAATCATGCAAGATGAAACTTTTGCACCGATATTACCTATTATGACCTTCGACAACAAAGAGGAGGCAATTCGTTTGGCAAATGATAGCATTTATGGCCTAAGTGGTGCCGTTTTTGCAGGAAGTACCGAAGAGGCAATAGAAGTTGGCAGCCAAATTACAGGTGGAGCCATCAGTATCAATGATGCAGCGCTGACTGCCATTATGCATGAAGGAGAAAAAGCATCATTTAAATTAAGTGGAATTGGCGGGACTCGAATGGGCGCAGCAGCCATCAAGAGATTTCTAAGACAGAAAGTATATATTATAAATGAAAGTAAAGAACCATCTCCCTGGACTACACAACAACAAAGAAAAGATTAAAGAAATATGAAAGCGAAATTATTATTTGTAATATTTTTTTTATCGTCAATGAATTTAATTGCACAAGAATCAAAAGCTGGAAAAATTCTTTTGAAAAGGTTTCGGGAATATATTTCAGGAGATTTTGATAATTCAAGTCAGGTTTTTGAGCAAATGAAGGCTGGGAAAATAATACATCCTTTCGCCGTGCATGTGAACAGAGTGGCAGATAATAAAGTTTTGAATAGGCCAAGCAATTTGAATGGTTTTTTTTTACTGGAAGAGAGCTATTACCTATATGATGGTAAACTGATGGAAAGTAAACCCTACCTATTTCTCTTTTCTTTGCACCCGGGCAACATCATTCACCTAACCACTTACCAGCTAACAAATTATAAGAAGGAGGAATTAAGGAATGATAATACTAGTCTTCGTTTTGATTATCAGTCACTCATCCCCTCCCCATCTTTCCAAGGTGCAGATTACACTTGGGATCCAAAGAAGAAAGCTTTTTCAACGGTATCTGTAAACGACCTGGGTAATGGAATGAAGTTTACATTAAGTGAAATTTTCACTTCAACAACGCTACAAGTAATGGAGCTCCTAGAAAAAAACGGTAAACGACTAACCTCCTATGATACTCCCATAATTTATGTGAGAAAATAAAGGCATCCTAAAGAATCAGGCATGCATGATATGCAGGCAAACATCAACAAATCGAATGAACTGCCTCTTCTCCTCGATTGAAAACTGAGATAATATCTGATTATTATAGGCATACCGAAGCTTTTCGAGCTTCTTTACCAGCAGTACTCCTTGTTGCGTAAGTGATAATCTTCTCTTTCTTTTATCTTCATTATCACTAGTTTGCGATACCAGCTTTTTTCTGATAAGCACACACAACATATTTGTAATATTAGCTCGGCTTACATTCATGGCATCAGCTAGCTCCTTCGCCATAAGCGGCTTAGCATGTGGGTGAAGTTTAAAATATAAAATATTGGGATCTTTTGCCAATAACAATAAGATGAACCATTGTTGAGTAGTGATACCAAAGCGTTGGGTTATCAAATCACCATTCTTTTTCCATGTTTCGGACAACTTTATTGAGTGAAGAATAACAGAAGAGTTGATATTTTTTTTTAGCATGCAGTCTAAATTTTATAGGATTATGGATTCTTTTTGAGCACGCCGATTAATATAAAAAGTTGCCAGTAGTGAAAAAACTGTCAGTACTATCATTAAAAGAAATGCTTTTTCATAGTTTCCATTCATCTTTCGCATCGAACCCAACATGGCTACTCCGATCGACGCACAAAGCGTATCTATAAAAGATAACAAACCCAATATGGTTCCATAAGCTGCACCACCAAACAGATCAATGATGTATAATTGTATCATTGTAAAAGTACCACTATAACCTAATCCAAAAATTATCGCACAGGGAATGATCCAACGGGAATCTTGTAAACTCCAGTATAGAAGTAAACATCCCAGTAACATATTGAATACGCTTAGCAACATTATTTTCCTTACGCTGAATTTATCTCCCAGATAACCAAATATCAATTTTCCCAACAGACCGAAAAGAAAAAAAATACCCTGGAGTCTTCCGCTTTCTGCCACATCTAAATAAAGGTCCGCCTGATAATTGCGCTGATTTTGAATGAATCCGCCGATACAAAACCAGAGTGCAGCAGTAATCAAGGCGACCATATAAAAATCCAATGATAACAGGGCTTTCTTTAATAAAATCTTGCTGGATATTTTATCAATTACAGGCTGCCTGCCTACTGTACCTGGAATACCATCCGCAGAACTATTGATAAGGGATGGGTGACTATAAATCAATAAAGCCGGTAATACAATCAAGCCACTACACAAGATATATTGGTTTTGTAAAGCAGCCTGCCAACCGAGTGTCTTAATCCATTTCCCCACTATAGGGGCAAAAATGGCAGGTCCTACACTACTTGCCATCAATAAAATTCCAGTGGCAATACCCCTATATTTCACAAACCAGTTATTGATTACATACATACTGGTAAGCAAGCCAACTAAACAGAGAAAAAGAGGATAAATAATAACAAATAGCTGAATCATTTTGAAACTGGTCGCAGTTGACAAATAGTATAATCCGTAAGCAACACCAAAAGCACCAACTAAAATTATCTTTTTAGTAGAAAATTTCTCAAGCAGGTTCCCTACAAATGGAAGTGGCAGGGCTAATACTAAATATAGTGTAGCGGCTAAACCAGTTACCTTTCCTATATCAACATTGAACTCTTTTGCAAATTCAGGCAGATAGAGATTAAATGTATTGAGTACAATTCCGTTACTTGCCATGTACATTAAAAAAAGACAAGTAAGTATTACCCAGCAATAATTTTGCCTCATACTAATTATATTAAATTTTCATCATAATAGTTAAAACAAATTATTTTTTCACTTTTATCATTATACCCCGAACTGCTCACCCCCCCATTTACCGATATTATTTGTCAGGAAATAAATCGACTACCTAATGATATCTAATAATTGGTCCTTGAGATATAATTCCATAATATTATATACAAATTAACATGGCCTATGTAAGTAATTGCCCTTCGGCTCACCCATCACCGTCCCATTTTCAAAAATAAGTTGCCCTCTTAAAAAAGTAGCAGTAACTTTCCCCTTAAATGTGTGTCCTTCAAAAACAGAATAGCCCTGGGTGCTTTCAGAATCTTTTGAATCGACAGTAAAGATTTGTGAAGGATCGAACAATACCACATCACCATCATATCCTGCTGATAATTGTCCTTTGGAATACAATCCAAAACGTCGGGCGGGATTAGTGGATAATAATTCTGCTATTCGGTTCACCGATAAACCTCTGCGCGTTCCCTCTGTATACAAACCACTCAATAATAACTCTGTTCCTCCGAAACCACTTTTAGCTAACCACACGTTTTGTTTATCAGCTAAGTCTGTTTTCATTTCCGCCTTACAGCAGGCATGATCACTGCAAACCCAATCAATATTTCCAGCCAGGAGATGCTTCCACAGATATTCTACATCCTCTCTGCAACGAATAGGGGGATTAACTTTTGCATGTACGCCACACAGACAATCATAATCCAGCATGAGATGTGCTAGTGTAACTTCCCTCTTGAAATTGATATGAGGAAAAACCTTTTGCATCGTCATGGCTGCATCTACTGCTTTGGCAGATGTCAGGTGCAACAGATTGATATTTTTGCACGCCGTTTCATTTGCCAGATAAGAGGCAATAAATATGGCCAGTCCTTCGCTGTGTGGAGGTCTTGCAGCTGAATAGGCCCTGAGTCCAGTCAACTTACCCTCCTCCTGCACAATTCGAGTGTAGGCACGCATGATCTCTGCTGTTTCACAATGCAAGCCAAGACTTATGATATCAGCTTTCTCTGGGTATTTTTCCATTATTCTTGTTACCCCACGCATGATGAATTCAAAGTGAGCATAATCATAAAATTCCCCTTCCGGAGTCATCAAAAAATCTTTTTGTGCAGAGTTATTTCCATGGAGTCCGTAATTCCCATAGAACATAAAGATTTTAAAGCTAGTCACACCCCACTTTTCCAGCAGCAAATCCATCTCATCGATATGGCAATACTGAATGGGTGCGATATGATAGGCATAGTCTACATAGTAATGATTACGGGATTGATCGAGTACCTCCGGATAAAAACTTGCGTAGGGACCTGTTTTATTTAGGTAATACTTTCCGGTTCGCATATAGTTAAGCGAACTAGTAACACCGCCAGATGCTGCTGCCCGGCTTTCTGACAAAGCATCATCCACAAGTGGATTATAAATCCCTGTATGCATATGGGCATCAACAAGTCCAGGAAATGCCAGCAGACCTTTTCCATCATACAATTGTAGAGCTTGGTCAATAGGTATGGAAGAAGTAACCTGTTCAATTTTTCCATTACTGATTGCTATATCAGCATTAAATGAACCATTATTATCATGCTGTACTACTTGAACATTTTTTATAATGAGATCATACATAATTTATAATTTATGTAGCTATGATATTTTTTATTCTTAATTGATTAATTTCCGTTGCAGTAAATCCCAAATCAGTCAATACCTCCATTGTGTGTTCTCCCACACGTGGTGGTTGAATACGTAGCTTTATATCGATACCCTCATATCCAATGGGTGTTTTGGGTAATCGTGCGTTCGAGCCATTGGTCAATTGAACATCGAGTAGGGCACCACTTTTATTCAGGTGTTCATCTGTAAATAAATCTTCTGTCTTTGCAATAGGTGCATAAGTAATTTCAGCCTGATCGCATTTTTGTAATACTTCCTGCAAAGAATGAGTGGCTATCATTTTCTCTACCTCTGGTAGAAACCATTTTTTTGCTTCTACTCTAAGATTATTGGTCTGAAGTCTAACATCCATTAACCAGTCCTGTCGCCTGAAAACATCACAAAATCTTTTCCAGTGTTTGTCACTGATGATTCCTATAAAGACTTGCTGCCGATCAAAGGTTGTGAAGATACGATAGATACTCCACGGACTCAATCGGGCCGGCATGGGAGGGACGGGCTGCTGTGTAAGTGCACTTAGCGCCATGTGTTGTCCCATCACAAAGGCTGTTGTCTCAAAGAGTCCTGCCCTCACCATTTTCCCACTCCCAGTTTTTTCTCTCTCAAAAAGGGCCAGTAATACCCCAATACAACCAAACATTCCACCAGTAATATCAACTATTGAAGTTCCTGCCCTCAAAGGATCACCAGGCCTGCCTGTCATGTAAGCCAATCCACCCATCATCTGCACTACTTCGTCCATAGCATATCGTTTCTCATATGGGCCCGGCATAAATCCCTTGAGTGAGCTGTGAATGAGGCGTGGGTTTAATTTCTTCAATTCTTTATATCCGAAACCCAAACGATCCATGGTTCCCGGACCAAAATTTTCTATAAGCACATCGGCTCTCTCTGCTAATTGATAAATAATATTTTTCCCCTCGGGAGATTTGATATCGATAGCTAGACTTTTCTTATTACGATTATAGCAGGAAAAGAATCCTTGTCCAAATCCTGTCAATAAACGGGTGCTATCTCCACCAACCGGTTCTATATGTATCACTTCTGCACCTAGGTCAGCCAAAATTAATCCCGCTGATGGTCCCATTACAGCGTGTGTAAATTCCAATACACGTATATCTTGTAGTGGTAAAATCATCGGAGAATAAAATCTTTATATTTTTTAAGGTAAGGAACCAATCCACCCTCATGCATGATGTTCAACATTACGGGAGGTAAGGGTGTTGCCTGATAAATTTCATGACGGGTATAGTTAACTATCTTGCCATCAGCAAGATTAAATGAAATCTCATCACCCATTTGTATAGAGTGATGCGGAACTTCCAAAACAGGAAGGCCTATATTTATGGCATTACGAAAAAATATACGGGCGAAAAAGCGAGCAATAACAATCGATACTCCCGCAGTTTTCAAAGCAAGCGGTGCCTGCTCTCTTGAAGACCCGCAGCCAAAATTATCACCTGCAACAATAAGATCACCTTCTTTAAAACGGGAAGCAAATGCAGGGTCGACATCTTCCATAACGTGAGCTGCCAGCATGGACAAGTCAAGGGTCTTGGTATATTTTCCGGGTATGATCCGATCCGTATCAATATTGTCAGTATACACATGTGCCTTTGCCATATCAGTATAATTAATTTGGTAAAGTAATTATTCCATTTAAAACACTAGCTGCAACTGTCGCCGGACTCGCCAGATAGATTTCACTATGTGGATTGCCCATACGTCCTTTGAAATTTCTATTGGCAGCGCTAATAACAACTTCTCCGTCACCAGGCACTCCATCGTGTGTTCCAACACACGGGCCACACCCACTATTGATGATGGAAGCACCAGCTTCAATTAGAATTTGCAGGGTCCCGTCCTCCATGGCATCCAAAAGCACCTTGCGGCTTGCGGGTGCAATAACAAGTCTCACTCCTGGATGAATCTTTTTATTTTTTAGAATGGCTGCAGCTGACTGTAAATCACACAACCTCCCATTTGTACATGTTCCAATGAAACCATAAGTTACTGGCGTACCGGTATAATCACTGACATCATGGACATCATCGGGCGAATGAGGAATTGAAATGCGTGGATGAAGTTTTGCAGCGTCTATATCTAGCACACGAGTATAAACAGCTTCCTTATCAGCAAAAACAGGCTCAAAATTATAAGGTAATTGAAGCCCTTCTGGGGAAACAATTCCTGTTTTTGCCCCCATCTCTGCTACCATATTACAAAGGACCATTCTATCAGATAGACTCAGGTAATGCAAGAGTTCTCCGTGGTATTCAACGGATTGATAGGTAGCCCCGCTAATAGTAAGTTGCTTTACTACTTCCAGCACGATATCTTTTGCGCTTACCCCCTTCTTCAAACTATGGCCGTGTAAATTCACACGAATGCTAGAAGGAACTTTCAACCAGAGTTTTCCAGTCACCATAACAGCGGCTAAATCAGTGCTTCCAACACCGCATGCTAAGGCATTGACAGCACCATAAGTAGGCGTATGGCTGTCAGCACCTATGAATATTTCTCCGGGCTTTACCCGATGATGATCTAACATGAGTTGGTGACAGATCCCACTTCCAATCTCATAAAAATGACAACCTGTTTCTGCAGCAAAACTTCGCATCATGATGTGAAGATTTGCAATACTCTCATTGGGAGCCGGAGCTGCATGATCAATGATCAGGTGAAACCATTCGGGATTAGCTAATTTTACACCGCCCATTTCTCGAAAGGCTTTTATAGCCAATGGTGCTGTGGTATCAGTAGCCATTGCACCATCCACCGATACCACACATAACTCTCCAGCATACACTGGTTTAGTCGTATGTTTTGATAAAATTTTTTCTGCAATTGTCTGTGGTAGCATGAGGAATTAATTAAGTCGGAAATTATTTTGCAGTAAAAGAGAGTACATCAATCCTGGAAGGGGCGCACCCAACCATTCTTGCATGTCACGGCTGACAGTTGCTACTTTATGAAGATCAATACCTGTGGTATACCCCATCTGATGAAGCAGGTAAACGGTATCCTCTGTAGCAATATTACCCGTGGCCCCTCGAATAAAGGGGCATCCCCCAAGACCACCATAGGCAGTATCAAACTGTTTGATACCGGTCTCAAGTGCTGCCACAACATTAGCGTATCCTTTATTTTCCGTATTGTGCAAATGAAGTGTTATTGGTACACTGCCGCAAATTTCCTGAAGACGAGGAAGAATTCTTTTCATCTTAATCGGATTACCCATGCCTGTTGAATCAGCAAATGCTATTTCCTGTATACCACAGTCCAGGTGGTGCTTGGTCATATCATAAATTAAGTCTTCCTCTATTTCTCCTTCATAGCGACAGCCGAAAACACTTTGTAATCCTCCCCTTATTACCAAATGATGGTGTCTAGCGAGGGCTGTCATTTCCCTAAATTCTTTTCGGGCATCCCTCAGTGATTTATTAGCATTTTTTCTACTGTGGGCATCACTGACTGAAATAGAAGCAGCCACAATATTTATACCTGCGTTGACTGCACGCTCAACCCCTTTATTATTTAGTACAAGCGCGCTGAACTCGCAATCTTTTTCCAGAGATAGCGCCGAACATAGTTCCTCCGCATCTGCCATGGCAGGTACCCATTTTGGATGTACAAAACTCGTAACCTGAATCCTACGCATTCCGGCATCGACAAACCGACGAATGAAATTTAGCTTCATTTCCAATGGTAAAATACAAGGCAAATTCTGGAGACCATCCCGCAATCCCTGCTCCTCAATTATGATTGAATCTGAATTCATATATTTAGTTAATGAAATTAACTATTTTCTTTCAAGTACCAACTTGTTTTAGCGTTTTTATTATTTCGCGACTTTACTCAATATTTTGCTTACACTTGTTTGACTTTCGGGCTCGTTCATAAATCCTTTATATCTTGGTGCAAGTTAAGGAGAGGCATATCATAGCCACTTACATGGTGTTAGTGTAATTTAGCAGATATCAGTGCATTTGTATTACTTATAACTATTGTAAAAAATTAAGCAACAGTGCCCTGTAATTTATATTGTCATTTCATGACCTTGTTTAATAAATGTATTATACCTCTTAGATTATACAATCAAATTATTTAAGTTAAGTTTAACTAAAGACCAATTCTAAAGAAATGGTTATTGATGCAGTACATGGGCTGTATACATTCATTACAATAAATAAGTACAGAAGCGTTTTGAATGAAGATCATTTGGCGCAGATTCAAAACTTTCAACTTGATTACGTAAGTCGTCAAAGAAAGTGGACGATTTAGCTTTGGAGAGTTTCGTTATTTAAATATAGAATTTTTTCTTTTTAAAATAATTGTTTTCTTCTTTTTTTGCAACTGTTGTTTAATGCGTGCTCTTGTGGGGGGTATTTTTTCTTATCCATCATAATACACACCTGATGGAATTATATTTTGCAGAGATTCATAGTAGTGTTCATTATTATCGTACCCTACAAAATCCCAGATAGCATTTACTAACTGCTCGGGATGGTAATTTAATAGCAGAATTAGGCGTATGTGAATTAATCTGAAATGATGGAACTCAACTGAATAAAGGGAAGTTTATTTCACTCTTTAAAAGAGTAGACTGCAAATTAGTCTCTATAAAAGATATTTGGAAATCAGATTCCCCTTCAGTTCCGATGGCTTAATAAATCATTGCCTTAATCTGATTGCAAATCTTTGAAATTCATCAAAATTTAAAATTAATATCCATCCCAAAAGGGTAGATTTAGTATAAGTGTAACTCTTTTTGTATTTTTAAGTAATTAGTCGCAAACCAAACATCGTCCAAAAATATCATCTATATGCATAAATTTAATTTGTACTGTTTATTAATGGGTTTATCTTTTTCAGTAAGCATATCAAGATCCCAGGACTCATACTTTTATCCCAATGCTGGTAAATTTAATCTGCAAATTCCAACACCTGAAAAATTTTTGGGCTACCCCATTGGTGAACAACATACTAGACATGAAAGCCTGGTAGCGTATTTCAAAGAATTGGATAAACTTTCAGAGAGGATTTCCGTAGAGGAAATTGGAAAAACCTTTGAAAACCGTACCCAAATTGCTGCAATTTTTACAGCAAAGAAAAACCATGACAGAATTGAGGAAATCCGAAAAGAGCATCTTGCGGGTCAGTCGAGTGGCGCTACAGAAAATGTTCCACTGGTTATTCATCTCGGATACAATGTGCACGGTAATGAACCCTCATCGAGCGAAGCGGCAATGCTTACTGCTTATTACATCACTGCCTCAGAAAATGAAGAGACGTTGAAATGGCTCGATGATATGGTGATATTGATGGACCCTGTGATCAATCCAGATGGCAGAGACAGGCATTCACATTGGGCAAATATGCATAAAGCAACTCCTGCAGTTGCGGATCCACTCGACAGAGAACACAATGAAATATGGCCAGGAGGAAGATTCAATCACTATTGGTTTGATCTGAATAGAGATTGGTTCTTAGCTACATTTCCTGAAACAAAAAATAGAATCAATTTCTTCCATAAATGGCGGCCCTATGTTCAAACAGATCATCATGAAATGGGTACCAACTCTACTTTTTATTTTGATCCAGGTGAAGAAGCAAGTAACAATCCATTGGTTCCAAACTACCTTTATAAAAAGATTTATCCCAAATATGCTGAGTATTTCACAAAAGCAATCGATGAAATTGGATCATTATATTTCACAAAAGAAGCATTCGATAAATTGTATCCTGGCTACGGAAGCAGTTATATAAATTTTTATGGTGGAGCTGGATTCTTATTTGAACAGGCCAGCAGTCGAGGGCATGTTCAAGAAACTCAAACAATTCCAATTACATTCGCGTTCACCATCAGAAATCAACTGACAGGATCAATGGCAATTATTCGCGCATCTATTGCAGAAAAGAATTCACTTCTGCAAATGCGTAGGGAATTTTTTAATGTATCGAAAGAGCAAGCTGCAAAATCACCCATAAAAGGATATGTATTCGGCGATCCAAATGACCAGACAAGAACCAATGCATTCATAGAAAAATTGTTATTGCATAGAATTGATGTGTATGAAATACCCAACAGCAGTAATTTCTATGTACCCACCAACCAAGATAACCACATCATGGTAAGAACAATTTTTGAAAATCAAATTACTTACTATGACAGTTCATTTTACGATGCATCCGTATGGAGCCTAATTTACGCATATGGTCTGCCTTATAGCGAAGTAAAGAATTTTATGACGCCTAGTAAAAAAATTACAAGTATACCAGAACCAACCATCTCAGCTTTCAATAAAAGCAAATATGCGTATCTGGTAAACAATACCGATTACAACATCCATAAATTTATTTATGAACTACAATCTAGTGGTGTAATCCTTAAAACAGCCTTCCGACCTTTCTCTACAATTGTCAATGGTGCAGAGAGAAAATTTGGTTACGGCAGTATCGTTATACCTGTTCAACAACAAAATATCTCTGCAGAAACATTATATGAATTTGTTACAAAAGCAAGTAAATCGTCCAATATAAAAGTACACGCCATAGAAACGGGCTATAATTCATCGGGCGTTGATCTGGGAAGTTCGTATGTAAAAACACTTAAAAAACCTGAAGCATTTATGATAATAGGTACAGGTGTTGCTGCATCTGAAGCAGGGGAAGTATGGCATCTACTAGACCAGCGACTGAAAATGCCCATCACTAAAATTGATATTTTAAATATGGGTCGAGCTGATCTGAGTAGATACAATACAATGGTAATTGTTTCAGGTATTTATTCATTATTCGATAAAGCAACCATAGAAAAAATAAAATCTTGGGTGCAAAATGGAAATACCATCATTGCCATTAAGGGTGGAGCTGAATGGGTAATAAGAAATGGATTTACAAAAGAAAATCTGCAGCAACCTGATACAAGCAAACTACTCTCAGTTAGACAAGATTTTGACAGAGCAACAGAAATTGAAGGAGCAAAAGCATTGGGTGGATCCATTTTCAGGATAGACTTAGATACGACACACCCCGTTGGGTTTGGTTTCACCACAAGAAAAATTGCTGTCTATAAAAACAGCCTCACGTTTTTTCAAAACAGTAAAAATCCATACAGTACCGTTGCACAATACCTTGCAGAACCATTGATTGGTGGATATGTTCATCCAACTACCATAAAAAAAATGAAAGGCAGTGCATCGATTTTAGTTGGATCTGAAGGCCCGGGAAGAGTTGTTATGTTTGCCGATGAACCCAACTTCAGAGGCGCCTGGTATGGAACCAATAAACTTTTCTTGAATGCATTGTTTTATGGAAGTTTAATCAACATACCTCAGCCCGCAATTGTAGAGGAATAAATGATGATTAAGCACAGAAATAATATTCAAGCATATCCATATTTTTTTGTCACTATAGAATTTCATGATTGAAAAAGAATTAAAGAGAAACCTGGGGCTGATAGGCCTAATTTCAACAGGTGCTTCATCAATGATCGGAGCATCCATCTACATTGTACCATTTGAAATACAAGCAGCAGTCCCAGGATTAGGAAATAATATTTTATATGCATTTCTGCTTGCCTCCCTCCCAGCATTGCTTTCGGCATTTGCCTATGCAATACTTTCTTCTTCCATGCCTGTAACTGGTGGGAGTTATATATATGTAAGCAGGGCACTTCACCCCTTTTTGGGATTTATAGCAAGCTTTTCACAGTGGTTCGGACTTTCCATCGTGATGGGTGTTATTGCATATATGGTAGGACCTTTTATAAGTGATGTGATTTTAAATATGGGCTTTGAACATCTTGCCCTGTTGTTAAAAACTGGAGCTGCTCGTTTGATATTATCGCTTTTACTACTATGGATATTTGTATTCATAAATATAATTGGGGTTAAAAGTTATCAATTCATTGTAACTCTACTGGTAACTATCACATTCATTTTGGGCTTTATCGTCATTTATTTTGCATTATCAAATACTCAAGAATCTTATACAAAAGAAGCATCCCTGAAAGTTGGAAATGACATCCCTTATCTTGAATCAACCTTTAGCTGGAATAAGATCATCACAGCAAGTTCCGTTCTATTTGCAAGTTTTATTGGCTTTGATTCTATCGCACAAGCCGGCGGAGAAGCAAAAAATCCCAGCAAAAATCTTCCCATAGCTATCATTTTCACATTCATCATCGTTTCATTATTTTATTTAATTTTCACTTACACCATTTATAGAATTGTTCCATGGAATTTTATTCAATCAGAAGCTATAACTAAAGATATTTCTGCCGTAAGTCTTTTAGGTTATGTAATCAGTAAACAATCAGCAGTCATTATTTTATTTGGTACTTGCATTACGCTGCTCAAAGACCTACCGTCAATGATTTTATCTGTATCAAGATTTGTATACGCTTGGTCAAAAGATAATTTATTTCCAAGATTATTTTCAAATATCCATCCAATATATAATACTCCACATTTCGCAATTTTATTTAGTGGACTAATAGCATCCGCTGGCATATTTGGATGCCATTTTGCGTCAGATATTTTTTTGGGAATTAATATCATGGTCATATCAATGCTCTTCAATTTTATATTGATATGCTCTGCTGTTATTGTTTTTTCAAGATCAAGTGTTGCTTCAGAAGACTTCAAACCAATCTTGATAAATCGCAATACCCAAAAGCTGATTGCGTATGCTGGAATAGCAAGCCTCTCGTTCTTTCTTTTTATCATTACAAGAAATGACTTACAGTCGTCACAAAAAGAATTTTATTTCCACCCAACATTTGTTTGGCTGATTGTATTGACCCTCGCAGCAACAATCTATCGATCGTATCAAAAAAAGTCAGCCACTACTCTATAAAATGCAAACCATTAATACGAATTCAAATAATATATCTGAGGTTATCATTGGACTGTGGCAGATAGCAGATATGGAACGCAATGGTACTAAACTGGATCTTAAACTTGCCTCAAATTCACTATTGCAATACTATGAAAATGGTTTTACAACCTTTGATATTGCCGATCACTACGGATCGGCAGAAGAAATTACCGGTTATTTTAAAAAGAAATTCAAATTACCCAATTTGAAACTCTTTACAAAGTGGGTTCCATCACCAGGTATGATCAATGACCAAATTGCAGAAAACGCCATACTTAAATCATTAAAAAGAATGTGCTCAGAAAGGTTGGATCTACTTCAATTTCATGCATGGAATTATGCCGACCCCAATTGGCTGAATGCCTTGTATGCTTTGTATAGGTTGAAAGAGAAAGGTTTGATTGAAAATATTGGTCTCACCAATTTTGATCACATCCACTTAAATATGGTTGTTGAATCTGGTATCCCAGTTTTCAGCAATCAGATTTCATACTCATTACTAGACCAGCGTGCAAGCAAAGAAATGGCTAATCTTTGTTCAGAGAAGCAATTAAACCTCCTTACCTACGGAACTGTTGCAGGAGGATTTTTATCTGAAAAGTGGCTAGGTAAACCGGCCCCAATTATTTCTGAACAACTTACCTGGTCACAAATGAAATACAAAAGATTTATTGATGTAGCAGGTGGCTGGGATTGGTATCAATCACTTTTATCAATACTATCAGGAATTGCTCAAAATAAAAATTGTTCAATTTCAACTGTAGCAAGTGCATTTTTAAAAAATAGTTTAGCAGTAAAGGCTGTTATTATTGGCGCAAGATTGGGTGAAACGTCACATATAGAAGAAAATAAAAAAATTAAATCAATTGTCTTTTCAGATGAAGAAGAAGCTACAATCAGAAAAATACTTGACTTGGCCAAGCCCATTGCAGGCAATTGTGGGGATGAATACCGCAACCCTCCCTTTTTAACCGCATCAGGAGATTTAAGTCATCATATACAGGAATTCCCGAAACCTTATCTTACAAAAATTTTAAATAAAGAAAAAATAAAAGTTTTTTCAGGGACACCCTGGGAATCACTCGCTGGATATTCAAGGGCAGTAAAAAAAGGGAATCAAGTTTTTGTCTCTGGAACTACCGCGACACACGGAGATAAAATTATTGGAGGGAATGACCCTGCTGCTCAAACACACTTTATCATAGATAAAATTGAAGGATCGTTGCAATCGGTTGGTGCATCGCTTAATGATGTAGTCTGTACAAGAATTTTTATTCAAAATATTGATCAATGGAAGCTTATTGCAAGAGCGCATGGAGAAAGATTTGCAGAAATTCAACCAGCCAATACAATGGTGGAATCAAAACTCATTGGTGATGGATATTTAGTAGAAATAGAAGCCTATGCAGTGCTGGACTAAATTATCATTAAATATATGATTAAATGATTTATATTCAATATGTAAATACCCTAATGCAATAATGAAATTTTTCCTGACTATTATTTTACTTATAATTTTCAATCGTAGCAGTTACTCAAATGAAATCTCCCTTAGTATTACACTAGATACGAGTATTCGTCCCCATACAATCTCCTTCCAACCTGATATAAAATTAAATCCACAAAGATTTGCCATCATCCTAGGTTCAACCTCATTGACGCTCGCTGGCTCCTATGTATATTTTAAAGATACTTGGTGGTCTGACGGAAAAACTACTTTTCACTTTGATGCAGGAAGAGGAGTCAAACACATGTTCGCACTTGCCAGGGATGGGAAATATGCAAAAAATCTTGACAAAGCTGGGCATTTTTTTGGAGGTTTATTATCATCAAGCTTGTTTTTAAAATCACTTGAATGGGCTGGAATGCAATCACCTAAATCATATTTATGGGGAGGAGTATTTGGAGTACTCATTCAAGGTTTTATGGAATATAAAGATGGGTTTGCTCCACGTTGGGGTTTCAGTACCTACGACTTAATAGCTGGATCAATCGGAAGCTTCTACCCCTACTTCCAATCAAAAAATAAATTACTTTCTGCCATAGATGTGAAGTTTAGTTACTATAAAAGAAACAATTACTATTATTCCATAACAGGTAAAAATCATTTAACAGATGATTATATCAATCAAACATACTGGCTGACATTCAATCCAAACAGATTAAGCACAACATCTAAATGGCCGAAATGGCTTGGTGTATCAGTTGGATTTGGAGTGGACAATCATTTAAATAATTACTATTTGAGAATGCCAAATGGTGATAAAGATTATGGACAGGGTGGGTATGAATTCTTCATAGCGCCTGATCTTGACTTTAAAGAAATAGTTCCAAAAAGAAAATGGTGGCAACGAACAGCAAAAATTCTGAATTTTATTAAAGTGCCTAGCCCTACATTAAGAATAAGTAACGCTTCTAAGATATTCTTAATATATCTTTAAGATATTGACCAAAACGGAGGATAAACTTTATCAGATTTAAGCAATCCTGGAGTGATCTATACTTGGCCACTATATGCCCTCTTAAAAAGGAGTTCATACACATTGACAAATACACTTGACATTCATATTACTCTAAAGGATATAAGTGTAGGTCGAGCTTATTAACCAACAAAAAAGCACCGCATTTTGGGAGCTGTTTATTATGTGAATATCTTCATCGGTATGCAGATACCATTTTTAAATGGATACAACATTAATTAGCGACAGCCGCGCGGTATAGAAATGGTGAGCTATAAAAAGCGCCACCCAATATATCACCACTGCTGTTTGTAGCATCATGAAAAGTACCATCCTTCAGAAACATTTTACAACGAATTTCAAATCGATCGGTAGCAGTAATATCATTCAATGAAAGTCCCAGAGTCGTTAACATCTGTTGTCCGGTGATAACTAATTGAAAACGAGGATATCCAGTTGTAGGATCTTTTGTGTACTCGCTTACATTTAAAACTCTGAGTGGGCGATCTGTTTTGGAAGAGTTACCATTAGATATGGTATTATCAACAAATCTAACAACCATCTCATATCTGTCAAAATTGGCACCAAAATTTGGAGTAACAGCCTCTAGAATCATCTCTACTTTAGAGGTGGAAAAACCTGCTTTACTCAAAGAAAATATTGGTAACGGAAAAGGGGTGACTGTTCTCATGTACCCTCCCTGCTTAAGATTGAATTGATCGATTTGGTCTACCATCTCTGTCTCGCAAGAGCTGAACAAAATGACTGAGAGGCAAAATGCGCAGTAAAATATTTTTTTCATTTTTTTGAGTTTCAAATTTGAAATTTTATTTAATAAATCCGGCGGGGTTATTATCCCAAAATACCGGAATAGTAACTGATGTTTTTTGTTGTGAACTACTGTTGCGTATTATATAGGAAAGGGGATAATAAAATGACCTAATGAATGGTCCTGGAGAGGGATCCAATGCAGGTTGTTGCGCAGGTTGCCCAGTTCGACGGTATAGATTGTAGGATTCGATACCATTTCCGTGGAGGGCTACCCAATACTCTCTGGCAATCACCGCAAGCTTTTGGGTATTGGTAGCTGCATTATCGTACTCATCCAACACATAATCAATATATCTTTTGACTTCTGTTGTCCAGTTATAATTATTTGCAGTTTCAAACGCGCTGATTTTTGAGGCCTCTGAGGTAGCAGTGGCCATGGTGCGAACATCTGAAAATGATTTTTCCATTGCAGATTTTAATAAATCCCTAGGAGAACCTGCTGTCCCGATCGTGAGAGCACTTTCAGCCAACATGAAATCCACAAATGAACGCATCATCATTGGGTGTATACCCCCGCCGCCAGCTCCTGCGCCTAATGAGACGCCCACACCGGCATTGTTATCAAAACTACCCCCTGCAGGATATATTCCCCAGGCAGTTCTTAGTAAACCGTCAGGTGGTATTCCCTCATTGTTTAGGTGATCGCGACCCCAATATCCCGCATTGGGGGTTGGAACACAAAAAACATCTTTTGGACCATAATGTGCAGGCTTGACCAAAGTTATGCACCTGAGTTCATTTACGTTAGTCGTGTTTTTTGTTGTCTGTCTATAGAAATAATAACGAATTCTTGGGTCTTGGAATCCTCGACCCCCATCAAAAAGTTGAGCCATGTATGAATTAGACTGATAGTCACCTCCGCCTGTGGGAAGATATTGACCAGCATATCGGGGGTGACGAGTGTCGGGATTTGATAAGTTTGTTCCATATCTAAAAGCAAAATTTTGTGCACTCGTTGTGATCATTCTATTTTGAGTGATCAGTGTGTTTATTTCATTGCGAGATCCTGTGGCATCGATCAATCTCCTGTTTAGATAATACTTGAGTTTAAATGTATTTGCAGTTCGGATCCAAGAATCAGCATTACCACCAAAATAGAGGTCTGAAGTTGCTGCTGCCTTCGAGGTTGCTGTGAGATTTACAATTGCAGTGTTAAGGTCTGCTAAAGCTGCAGCGTAAACATCTGCGGCCTTATCAACCTTGGGATTAAAATTGGCTGGGTCTAATGCCTCTTTCAAAGGAACATCGCCAAAGTAATCAACCAGATTCATCAAAGCTTGAGCTCTTAAAATACGACAAATTCCAGCATGCGCAAAGAGGCCATTTTTCTCGGCGATAGGAATGGTAGTATTGATGTCAGCAAGCAACCCTGAGTAAAGGGACCAACGGCCATCTGAGGAGGCGGGCGAAAATGCATTGTCGTAATTAACTGAACCGCTGTTTAGCATTCTGGTAAGACGCATTCCGGGATCACTGTAGCTGTTAAAGCCTCCAGCACTTCCTGTGGTTATTGCATTTAGCAAGAAATTGATATCTGCATTATTCACGTTTACACTGTTCGGACTGTCAAGTAAGTCGAGTTCACAGGAACTAAATGAAAATACAGTCATAAAAGCAGCGATTATTTTAAACTTCCTTGTCATATTTTGTGAATTTGAATTAAGTATTTTATTGAAATGTAAACAAATAATCACAGTGTTAATTTGAGAGTACCACCAATTCTACGAGCACTTGGGCCTGTCAGCATTTCAAAACCAAGGCCGTTCCCTACACCAAGACCTAAGGCATCTGTATCTAGGTTTACACCCTTCGGAGTAAACGGCGCTCTGTACCATAGGTTGTTACCGGTGATTGCTACAGATAATGCTTTAAAGGGAAGTTTTGCATTCTCAATTACTTTTCTGGGTAAATTGTAGGAGATGGATGCTTCTTGAATTCTTATTGTGGTACCATTATACATACGACCCTGATCACCAAAGAAATAAAGGTTGTTGAAACCAACATCGGCAGCAGTCATTTGATGGGTGTTTGGGAGACCGGAGGATTGATAAATGCCGGGGAATATCCAGGTTTGAGCTCGATCATAAACTTCCTTGCGAGTATCTGAGGAAAGACCTCTGCCCATTAATGCACCTATTGTGCTACTATACAAAGCTCCGCCATGACGATAAGCAACCATGAACTCAAAAGCAAAGCCTTTATATGACAATCGATTGGTTAGATTAGTAGTGAACCCAGGATTAGGATTTCCTAACTCTACAGCCCCAGGTGTGGATATAAGGTTTCCACTTCCATCAATCAAAAATTGTCCAGATTTTTCATCTGTTCGATAACCTGTACCCTTGATCATGTTGAAAGGCTTACCTACAATTGCATAATTACCAAGTGAGCCACCAAAACCTGTAATTTGAACCTCTTTCAGTGTACCACCCAGATCAACAACCACGGGTACGTTACGATTATAATTTAAAGTTGTTGACCACTGAAAAGTAGACGTATTAATTAAATTTCCAGTAAGTGCTAATTCTATACCACTGTTTCTTATTTTTCCGATATTTATAGTAGTTGATGTGTATCCAGTGGCATTATCAAGAGGTGCGCTGGTGATCAAATCCCTTGTATCTCTGCGGTACAATGAAAGATCGATATCTAAAAAATTTGAAAATAATTTTGCCTCTATACCTATTTCAAACTCAGTGTGTAATTCTGGTCGAAGATTGGGATTACCCAATGTGTTGTTAACAGCGTGGCTTTGTACGGCTGCACCCGAGGGCAATAACCATGCGCGAGCGCTTTGATCTAGTATATTTCTTGTTTGATAAGGTCTTGGAAAACCTGCAGAAGTACCGGCACCAGCTCTGAATTTTAAGTAATTTAAAGTGTTGCTAGATAAACTAGAAAAGGCGGAGGTTGGGATGAAAGATAAGTTAGCAGATGGATATAAAATTCTGCGATTTTCTTTCTCCACAGTAGAGGTCCAATCGTTTCTACCAGAAATGGTAAGGAAAGCATAACTATCGTAATCAACTGTTGCAGCAGCAAATACACCCATTCTCGTTTCCTCTTGTGTACCGTCTGATGAAACATTGTCGATATAGTTAGAATGACGGAATAAATTGGATGCAAGTTGATTCAAACTAGTATTGAAAACGCTTCTGTAGTTGTCATTACGAATGTTGCCGCCCAGCTGACCATTTATTTTAAACTTTTTACCCAAGTTTTTATTATAGGTTAAAATCAAGGAGTTATCTAAAATGGTATTGGTAACTTCCCATGTGTTATAATAGCCATTTGGAAACTGTACTCCTCCTTTGTTGAATTTGTACTCCTGACTTTCACTATATGTATCTAAACCGAATTTATACAATGCGGAAAAATTCTTTGTGATTTGATAATTAAAGTTAGTAGCAGAAAAAATGCGATTTACAACTCCTGTCGTCTTATAGTTAGCGATTACCCAACGTGGATTGGGGATGTCATTACCGCTGCGAAAGTATACTGATCGATTATCAACTGGATCTGCAAAAGGCCAACCCATTAAGTCAACTTGCCTTGGTGTATACATGACATTAGCTAGCACAGATGGAAAGTCGTAGGCATTGTTACCCCCGCCACCACTCAAAGGAGGTGAGTATTGATCCGTGTTAGAATAATTAAATGATGTTTGAACCGTAATTTTATTACTCATCCTTGCGCTCAATCCGAGACTCAAGTTTAGTTTTTTAAGGCCATTCCCAGGTATATAACCCTGCTCATCAAGATATCCAGCAGACAAATTATAACTCACATCGCTGTTTCCACCGGAAACGTTCAAGTTAGTGTTGTATATGTTTCCTCGTCTAAAAAAACCGCTGACATTGTTCGGATATGTTTGAATATTATATTGACCGAGAGAAGCAACATAATCTGCCTGACCTGCACGTAAACTTAAGTTGCTCAAAAATGAGTAAGGGTGCCTAGTCAGAGCAAGATTTGTATTTTGTGAGGGATAGGTTTTTGCCTCTTCTATGGTAGGCCCCCAGTTGCTGAAGAAGTAGCCAATATTTTGTTGAAAACCGCCAACGTAATCGTTCTGATAAGTTGGCAGGTTTGCAGTGTTTGAAAAGTATGACTGCGTGAGTGATACCTCCGCTTTTCTGGATTTTTTGGAGCCACTTTTAGTTGTTACCAGAATTACACCATTTCTACCTTGATCACCATAAGTGACAGTGGCTGCAAGGCCCTTCAAAACGGTTACTGATTCTATTGCATTTGGATCAAGATCCAAAAAACGACTTGACGCAGACTGACCACCTTGGGTGAACCCACCACGCTGATTTGTGTTGGAATTATAGGGCACTCCATCGACGACAAACAACGGTTGGTTTGATCCTGTAATGGACGAATAGCCACGAATAATAATATTGGTTCCAGTGCCAGAGACTCCAGATGTTGAGGTGACATTAACACCTGGAATTTTGCCTTGTATTAATCGTCCAACATCCGCTATTGGTCTATCTTGAATTTCTTTTGCGGCCAAAGTAGAAACTGCGTATCCCAGAGCTTTTTTCTCCCTAGTTATACCTTGAGCAGTAACCACAACCTCTTGTAGAGCAGAGACACTTGACTCTAGAACAAGATTATTTAAGTCTGAACCTGCCCTTACAGTTACACTGCCGAAGCCAACTGAGGAAATTTCTAGAGTTCTATCAAGGCTAGTTACGCTGATAGAAAAGCTACCATCGGTGGCTGTTGATGTTCCCACATTGGTTCCTACAACCTTGACAGTTGCTCCTGATATTGGGGAGCCGTCCTTGGTAGATACTTTTCCTTTTACAACAGTTTGCGCATACGAGGATATTCCAAGTAATAACATAGCACAAACCCCAAAGAAGAATTTTCTTAACATATTTTTAATTTTAATTTATCATAACATATGCAATATAAGGAAAAATATTAAAAAAATCTCCCCCCCCCCATTCAGGTATTTATTCATTGTTCGATAAAGCAACCACAGAAAAAATAAAATCTTGGGTGCAAAATGGAAATACTATCATTGCCATTAAGGATGGAGCTGAGTGGGTAATAAGAAATGGATTTACAAAAGAAAATCTACAGCAACCTGATACAAGCAAACAGCTCTTAGTTAGACTAGATTTTGTCCACTTCATGCTTGCGATTTACAATTAAAATTATCAATGAAATGGGACTGCCCTTAACCGATTATTTACAGGGGTATCAAAATTAATAGCAAGTGCTAAAGAAGTAAATAAAACTAAAAATAGCAAGGTAACCCTTGCCATATAGCATGTTAAATATACCAAAGAAGACCCGTAAGCCATTACAGATGGCGCTTTTGGAGGCTGGAGCTTTTACGCCAATTGGCTTGGTTTTCTAGATGATATGAAGGCTACCATTGACCTTGGTGCAGTTACCAATTTTTCGGAGGTTTCCGTTTCTTTTTTGCAGGTCACCAATCATGTGGTATTTTTCCCAACAACAGTTACATTTAAAACTTCCGAAGATGGTATTAACTACACGCCGATACAAACGGTTGAGAATTTATTTCCTCTAATAAAAACCAGCAAAGTGAATGACATACAAGTTTTTGTTACCACTTCAAAAAGCCAAGTTTATTAGAGTTACCAGAAAGAATATGAAGTCACCACCATATTGGCATCACGCGGCGGGAACAGGCGCTTGGATTTTTGCAGATGAGGTTGTGGTCTTTTGATTTTTCTTTTACATTATGAATGGATGGATGAATATAACAACAGTGGACCACATTAGTCACCTTGAAATCTGACACCGAAAGAATGGGAAATGTAGCAACTTAAACCAGAATTATCAACTTTTAACTTATAGGCGAAAAGGGGTACTTATAAGATTAATCATAAATTTCATTATTTTAACTAAACCAATAATAAATGGCACAATGAAAAAATTACGTTTGATATTTTTAATTACAGCCACAGTAACTTCAATCTGTGTTTATGTAAGTATTCAATTTAGAGATCGTTTCCCTGACTATCAAGTAAATCAAACTTCATACTCAAATGCGAATTCATTTGAAGCTGGATTTGCGAAAGTAGATATCACTCCAACAGATTTTGAGACTTGGGAGGATGTTGATAAAGACTCGAAATACAATCCAAAAAACGGCGATCAATTCATCGATAAGAATGGTAATGGAAGGTTCGATGCTGTATGGTTAGCTGGTTTTCATAATGCAAGACCTGCACAAGGTATTCAAGACAGATTATGGGCCAGAGCTATGGTCATAAAATCTGGAGACCTTACTCTATCACTCTGCGTTATTGATATGATTGGGTTTGGAAATGATGACGTAATTGCTACTAGAAAAATGATTGCAAAGGCTGTTCCAGAAATAGATTATGTAATAATTGCAAGCACTCATGTTCATTCTTCTCCAGATGTTATAGGCATATGGGGGCAATCTGAATTTACAAGGGGAGTCAATGAAGATTATTTAGTGAAAGTACGTACTGGAATTAAAGAAGCGGTTAAAAAAGCATTTATTACAAAAAAATTTGCGAAAGTAAAATTTGCAGTTGAACCCAATAAACTTAAAAATATGGTCAGTGATGTGCGGATGCCGCTGGTATATGATGCTGGACTGAAATTAATGCAGATCATCGATATAAATACTAACAAAACACTTGGAACAATCATGAACTGGGGTAACCACCCTGAAACTTTGTGGTCAAATAATCTTCAACTAAGTTCAGATTTTGCAGACCCATGGAGGAATTATGTCGAGAATGGGATTTATATTTCAGATTCGCTAGTTATGCCAGGAGTTGGAGGGATAGCCATATTTCTAAATGGTGCAGTAGGAGGGTTAATGACAACACACCCTGACATTTCAGTGGAGGATCCCTACACAGGAAAGAAAACTACCAAACCGTCTGTAGAAAAAATTAATGCTCAGGGCAGAGCTCTGGCTAAAATCACTCTAGAAACACTGCAAGATACCAGCTTGATTCTTCACTCCAACATAGTTATGGGATTAAGAGCGAAGAGTATAGAACTGTCAATGGATAACTTTCTTTATCTGTTCGGTGCATTTTTAGGAATTTTTGATCGAGGATTTGTTGGCTGGAAGAAAATCAGATCTGAGGTGTCAGCTTGGTATTTAGGCCCAGCGACTTTTTTACATGTCCCAGGTGAACTTTACCCTGAAATATTATACGGAGGAATCGAATCTCCAACCGGTGGTGATTTTCAAATCTCACCTATTGAAGTCCCACCGATCATCAATTATATTCCTGGACAGTTTCATTTTTTTTCTGGAATGTCAAATGACATGATAGGATATATCGTGCCAAAAAGTCAATGGGATGTTAAACCCCCGTTTACCTACGGTAATAAAGAAAGACCATACGGGGAAATTAATTCTTTGGGACCAGAGACAGCCCCTAAAATTCATCGCGAAGTTATACATGTGTTGAAGGAGCTTCCAAATCACCTAAAATAGTCAGGGAGAAGTATTCAGATATAAAAAAGTCCTCTGTTTGATCTTAAAGCAAAAAGATTATTACAGATACTTTAGTCCTTTTTACTCAATCAATGAATTTTTATCTTTTATACCAGTTGACAGTATGATTACGTTCCTCATCAATCAATTTTTGCCATTTTTGCTTCAAAAATCTTCCTCCTGATCCTGAGGATGGAAGCAACACATATACTCCAACCTCAGTAATTTCATCATTAATAAGAATGCTGTTATCACTAATCAATTCATAGCCTATTTGTGTTAGGCCATCTTCACTTAAACAAAATAGCTCCCACTGAGTATCAACCCACTTTGGTAATTTAAATTTTAAATTAGCTTTCTTCTTTGATGTGAAGGTGAATGTTTTTAATCCGCTATTAATACTATAGTCTAGATCTAATGCAAAAAGTATAACTCCTTGGGGTGCTACAAAAGTCGACAAATCCCAAATTGGTTTATTAGTTTCAAATTGCTGTTCATAAATCCATTGTGTGCCATGGATGTAAAAACTATCAAGTAGAAGAATCTCCCTTCCAATTCGCTTCATCGGTTCTATTAAATCAGGATATTTTATCAATGCTGTATGTGATAAATTAAACCAGTAAAGACTTGTTATCCCGGTTGACAAAGCATGATATGCTTGCACTCTAAGCTCAGAGGCTGTCGGTGAAGTGCGTTTTCGACCGCCATATACCTGCCAACCACTATGTGGCCCTTGCGACCAATACGCAACTGGAGCTGGTCTATTTAAGTATTTCAATGATCTAGTCATTGTACCTATTGTCTCAAGTGGCGCCCCCCAAGAAATTTTTTTTCCGTTCCAACGATCGTAGTTACGCCACTTGTCGGCAGATGGTGATGAGACACGGTAAGCATCATAATGCGGATAGTCCGATAGCCCGGAATAAAACCTCCAAATTCTTTCTTCGCTGTGAGTAAGTGTAGTGGGAATACGAGAGGGTGCAAATTTTATTAATTCCATATTCACCTGCTGTGGATCAACTGGATTACCACCACCGTATTGTGGCTCTCCTAGTATTTCAATGGCGTGAATACGGTGTAAAAGCGAATCTTTATCAAAATTCTCCCAAGGGACAATAGATCCAAAATACTTAATTGGATAACGTGAGAAAAGTTGGTCATTATCGCTGTATCCAGGTTGACCATTATAATGAGCCGTATTTACATGCAAATATTTTAGTATTTTCAAAAATTCTTCATTCAAAAATGCTGGCTTACCATCAATTAAGTTATTTGACCAACCAGAACTAATATCAAACGATTCTTTTTTAATTTTTACATAAGCCCATATTTCTTTTACCCCGCCACTTGAATTTGAAAGCCTTACCTGAATGGCAATATATCCAAGCATAAATTTTTTACTATTGATCTGCAAAATTGATTTTTCACCTGACATTATTCTTTTATCATTTGGTATTGTTTTAAATTCAGTAACTGAATCGACCGGATAAAGAAAATGCCATGAGGCATTTTGAGAAGGCTGCCAGAAAATGATATCACTTACCCTATAATCTTGTTTTGAGTCGTTAAAAATGTGAATTGTGACAAGATCTGGGTGAAGAAGTTTCTCAGGACCTGTAAATACGATATTTGAAATATAAATTAGTTGGTTATCATCTTTTATTGTTGTATCAATCGCATTTGAGCGAAAATGAATATTAGATGATTGTAACCACTTGTTATTTCGACCATTAAATTCCCATATCATAAGAGAATTTGCAGGTATCTCTTCGGGAAAATTACTATGCTGATATGGAAATCTATACCACGAAAATATCTTACAGTTGTGCCACTCGTCAGGAGATCTGCCATTAATATATATTTTTTTGATATTTTCTACATTTATAGGCTGCTGAGAAATATTTTTTATAAAAATTTGATAACGTGCTGATAAATCATTAGAATGCTGAAATTTATATTTTAAAGATGGTTCTATCTTGTGATCCACTTTATTTAAACCAATTATAGATAATTTCTCTTGTGTAAAACATTTGAACGGAACTAACAGGTAAAATACAGTGATAAAAAATAAAATAGATGAAAATTTTGATAATTTCAAAAAAATCTTAATCATAAATCTATTTTAAAAATTACTGTTGGCATCAATAAATGATGTTATAAATTAATTCAGTTGCGATACTTTTCAGGTGCACTAATCAATCCTAGATATCGGCCCATCCAATACGGTAGAAGCCATATATCACCAGCACTATATTCAGATGTACCATTGTGACTGCCATTATTTCTGTCTAATTCAAACATATTTGCATTATGCCGTTGAACTGGTCGCTCATCGGGCGGTAATACTTCTTTTATCGTCTGTCCTCGGAAGTTTTTTTTCAAAGGCTCAATATCTTTTCGATGACTATTCAAAACTGACCAGTCTATCAAATCAAGCGGATACTCTTGTAGATAAAATATAGCTTCAGCGATATCAAAATTGCGTTTCCCGGTGATCGCAGTAAATATATTCCAGAGACCTTCTTTTTCAGGACGTTCTATTTCCCAGTGATCTATAATTGCACGCTTGTATTTACTGCGTAAGGTATCATTAAATGCATAGCGATATAAACCCCAGTAACCAAGAAAATACATCTCATCGTCAGAGTGATTCCATCGGTCAGATAGCATCTTAGCGTGTTCATCAGCATCACCACCTGCTTCGCCAATAATATGCATCGGCCGCATGAGGTTTTCAAGGTAACCATGCTGTTTCATGAGTTCAAAAGCTTTATTCTTGTAAAGGAGGTTACCGGTGAAACGGTATGCGGTTTGCAGCATGGCGATAATGTTACTTGAATTAAGCTTTCGGTCACCGACAACAACAGGCAAAGTATTTACATAAGCTGGATTCCATTTTCCCCAAAGCGTAGGCTTTCCGTCAAAGTCGATAAGATATAAGTCATTTATTAGTATATGCTTCATGAGATTATCAAGAAGGGAGATTGCTTTATTACGTATAGTAGAATCGTGTACAAGTTCAGCAATCGCGCCGAATGCGAAAATATGTCCTATAACCTCATCAGACGATGTAGTAGCTTTCCAATCCCACTCTGGATCTGGTGAATGAAGCCATCTTTCAGGATTGTTAAGAATATTAATAAATCCACGGCGTTCTATTGAGCGTGACGGAAAGCCCGGTATAGGATTGATAGAATATAGACGTTGGATAGCGTCTAAAGATTCAGATATATTAGCTAGTGCGTCTTTTGATCGGGTTACGGCATATCTGAATACCTCTGCACCTAAATACAATGATGTCCATAGGCCATCATTGTCAGAGTCAGAAAGATACCCAGTTGATAGGTCACCCTTTTTCATTCCTGCTAATGATGCATTCAAACCATTTCGGATATGTCTACTACGAACCTGACTCTGGTAAAACGCAGCCTTATCGGCTAATGTCAAATATTTAAAACATATCTGCCCAAGGCCAGCTTCAGTTAACAATAAGACTGAACCATCCGGACCTTCTTCTATATCTAAGACAGTTTGCCCGGGCAACCAACGGTCTCCTTGGTAATAATCAAACTTACCATCGACTCTAGTTGCAAAAGCGCCATTTGCTGTTCCAAACCAAATCCTATTACCGATTGCTCGTACACATCTTATGTCGAGAACAGGTATTTTAAGTGCTGGACCAGCGCATATACCAGTTTTCAGGTCAACAGTATAAAAGCCATTGTGCGAGCCAATCCAAGCCTTACCTCCATTTAGATCTAGTGATGTGAGACCCTTGCTTAAGTAAAATGATTCCAGTTCCAATCGCTTGGGATCAAAGCGCAGTAAGCCATATGAGGTTAATATGATGAATCCCTTTCGATTTGGTTCATAATGCAACTCGATAATCTCACCATTTATGCGTGTTTTAAAAAGAGTTCCCTGATTTGTGATATAATGTATTGAGTTGCCATCGCTTACCAAAAAGTCATTATTACTTCCTCCGACAAGTATACTTGCTGCAGACAACTGATGGGGTAGAAAAAGTGAACCTGCCCATGCATTACTGAATACTGATTTGTCATCAACATATATAAATTGACCGCGGTACGTAGATATTCCTTGTATCTTTTTTGCGACTGTAGTGCGATATCGGTTATCGAGTTGTAAGCTTCCCGGGTATAAAAAATGCCCATTGTTTGTGAGCAATACACCGGTAGACGAGAAAATACGTATGTTACCATTGCGGTCGGAGCATGTGGAGAATAAAGTAGTTCCACTATCCATTAGGAGATATTTGATACTGTAGTTTTGTAAGAAGGGGCGGTCGATATGGACAGTCTGTCCTTGAACAAACTTGAAGGCACTGATATTGAAAAACAAGAAAATGGCTAATATAAATGAAATATATCTCATGATTGAAGAATGATTCATTTTAAAATAATTAAATGGGTATCCAAAGTATCATTTAGGCTATTTCAAAATTTTCAAATAATAGATGCTATGAGAAATTTTTTATCCTGTTAAAGCACCTAATCAATTTACAGACTTTAATAAAAAACAATCAATCGTTCTTATTGATGAAAGTACACAATTTTATATAATGACAGCTCTCAAGTAAATTCTACATTATTGTAGTACTATTGTTGCAATTGAATTTCCCGGTATTTCAATATGAGCTGAGCGTTCGAGATATACCACTTGAGTATACTCTTTATAAATGCTATTATTAATTAATATCAGATTTATTTTACCATCAGGATTGAGGCATGCAAGGTGACTTAATCTTGTATTCTTTCCAGTTGTTGTAATAATTCTTGAACCTGGTATTATGAATTTCATAAAATGACCATACATGTAGTAATCAAAATTGTAAATAGATTTATTACTATTCAAGTCTCTCTCTATTATAGTTTTACTCGGATTAAATGGCCCATTATTGGGTTTACGATTTTGATCCAGGATAGTAACCCATGCATTGTAGCTTATTGCTCTATTTTTTAAAATATTAATCAATTGGATCCCACCTGAAAGACCAAAAACAGAACCCTCCGTGAATCTTACTGAAACATTTGGAAACTCATCCTGAATTATACTCATACCGTTTGGTTTTCCGGCATAACCATGAAATGCAGTTGATGAAATATATTGTTGCGCAACTGTATCTTTTAAAATTGCACGTGGAAAATTTATACCAGCATCTCCAGGTTTTTCAGGAATAAATTTCAATGAAAAATCTGTCATAGGTTTTATATTGAAATTATGATCATAACACCATATTTCAGTCTTTAATCCGTGACGTTTAAATTCTGGTCCAAGATAGTTTTTAATAAAATCAAGTTGTTCATCTGCTGTCCAATGGCACGATGGGTACTGCCATTTAAGTGATTCATATTGTCTATCAACACCAGGTTCATTTTGTACCGTGACAGCAAATACAGGTATGCCAGCAGCTTCGTATGCGTTGATAAATTTTATAAAATACCGAGCCAAGGTTGGATAGTATTCTGGCTTAACCCTACCACCAATCAAACTTCCTGTTGTTTTCATCCATCCGGGAGGACTCCATGGAGAAGCAAAAAAACGAAGGCTTGGTCTGATTCGAAGCGCTTCACGAAGGATGGGAAGAACATAATTTTCATCCTTTTCTATACTAAATTTTGAGAGATGCATATCTGTCTCTCCATTGGAAAGATCGTTGTAAGAGTACCATATATCTCCTGTGAAATCTGGTGTTCCCATACATATACGCATTAGATTCATATTTATTCCACGGTCGTTGGATAATAAAGCAGTAAGTGTTTTTCCCCTCTCTATAGTGTCAAGCTTTGATAAATTGAAGCAGGTTGCATGATCTAATGAAGAACCCATTCCATCAATGACTTGGAAACCCTTGGTTAAATCTATATTTATAACGCTACCATTTGAGGTATAGCTGATTTCCCCCATATCTAAGTCAATTTCTCTAGAGAGTTGTTTATTTCCATCGGTGGTTGAAAGCCAAAATATTGACTTTTGTTTTTTCTTTAATTCCAAATAACCCGTATCAAATACTTGGTTATTTTTTTCCTCCTGAGAATATAAATTATTTGTTACTTTAAAATTTAGAAATAAAAGTAGAAAAATAATATTACGATACATTTCCCTTTTTTTAATTTTTGAAATATATATTATTGCTTTACGGTATCAGTAAAATTCTTCACGACTCAGTCATTTATTGTCAATGATCATATATATACAATCTAGGTAAAACAATCATATACAGTTATATGAATTATATAATTTATACAAATACCTTTTAACACTAGCTTTCCCTTAAAACAAGTAATCGGATTATCATATGACTTACTGTAAGAGATATTTTAAAAATAATAAAAGTTATAAAGAATTTTAACATAATTATTATTTCTATTTTTTCATGATATTTTTTTTAAAATGCACATATAAATTTTTTTTATTGTAATTTACAAATTCATTTTTCAATTTGATTGTGTTTTTGTTTTTTCAAATATTTTAAAAAACTACTTTAAAATAAGGTATTATTTTATTTTTAGAGCATATATTATATACAGATGGATATTTTATCTCTTAAATGAGATAAATCATATAAAAATCCTACATTTAAATTTATAAATCATGAAAACATATCAAATGAAAAAATTTATTTATTATGTTGTTATTGCAACAACACTATTTGCTTGTCAAAACCAAACTACAAAATTAGAGAGTACTAATTATCCAGTAGAAGCTTTTGGATATAACCTCGACACAACTGAAAACACTGAAGTTATATTAAAAGCTGTAAAAGCAATGGAGTCCATGGATACTAATACTTACAGGTCACTTTATTCTGCCGATGCAATATTTCACGACAATTTGGATACAACCAATTTGGATCAAAATATTGCTATGATTTCCTCCTTCAAAGCAAATGGTATTGATTTCAAAATCACTCGCGTTGATCCAATTTGGGAAGTTGTAAATAAAAAAGCTTCTGCTAATGGGGTTACTAATTATGTCATCTCTTATCAATATGCTGAATTTACAAAAGGTGATAAGAAAATAAATGTTATATTGAATTCAGTAAATGCTTTCAAAGATGGTAAAATAGTTGAGGAATGGAATACATATGATACCCGAAAAATATTCGAATTGTTTCAGTGATCTTACTTAAAATCATTCAAAAATGGAAAATTCAAAAAATCAATTCACCGCAGAAATGGTGAAAGCAACTTTACAAGCTTGGTGCGATGCAGTTGTGGCTACAGGAAAAGTTTTTACTGATGGTGGCGATGTTGTAGAATTTGCCAATCAAGTATTAACTGATGCATATGACTACGACAAAGGGAAAGTAGTATTTAAACCTACCCTTACATCAGGTGAGCAGACATTTAGACCGACAAAAGAAGGAGCATTATCCTACTTTGTAGGAAAAAACTCTTCTTATCAAAACGATCACGGTTTTTTATTAGAACCATGGATAAAAGTGTGGTTTACTGATGAAGATTTTATTTTGACTGGAAATTTGGCTATTGTTCAATGTAACATACACTTTATATCAGCCAAGAGAGAAATTTTTGTTAATAAAAGTTTTGTTTTCAAAATTTGTAATGACTCTGAAGTGAGAATTTGTTTACATCATTCCTCATTACCTTATAATCCGAACCCAATTTCTTAATAAAGAGAACCTTGTATTTCATTTGCCCTTCCGATAACCTTTGACGACAAACAATTTAGCAATGGAAATTATTAGTTGGTTTTTTGAAAATTGGTATTGGTTCTTTTTCTTGGGGGTTCTACTCTCAGGTTTATTTACCATTAACCAAGGATATATTGGAGTAATTACTTTGTTCGGCAAGTACCGTCGTATTGTACAACCAGGTTTGAATTATAAAATCCCATTTCTAGAAAAAGTCTTTAAAAAAGTTTCGGTACAAAACCGTTCAGTAGAATTAGAGTTTCAGGCTGTCACTCAAGACCAGGCAAATGTATACTTTAAGAGTATGCTCCTTTACTCAGTACAAAATTCCAATGAGGATACTATAAAAAAAGTAGCATTTAAGTTTATTACCGATAAAGACTTAATGCAGGCTCTTATTCGAACTATCGAAGGGAATATACGATCGTTTGTTGCTACAAAAAAGCAGGCTGAAGTACTTGGGCTTCGTAGAGAAATTGTACAATACGTAAAAGTAGAGGTCGATCATTCACTTGAGGAATGGGGGTATTTTCTGCAAGACCTACAGATTAACGATATAACTTTCGATAAGTTGATATTGGATTCTATGAGCAAAGTAGTGGCCTCTAACAATCTCAAGGCCGCTGCTGAAAACGAAGGGCAAGCCTTACTAATAACCAAGACCAAGGCTGCTGAGGCTGATGGTAATTCCATCAAAATCTCAGCCGAGGCAGAGAAAGAAGCTGCTCGTTTACGCGGACAGGGTGTAGCACTGTTTCGTATGGAGGTGGCTGCCGGTATGACGGAAGCTGCAGAACAGATGAAACAAGCCAACTTAGATACCAATGTGATCCTTTTTAGTATGTGGACAGAGGCTATCAAAAATTTTGCAGAATATGGAAAAGGGAATGTAATCTTTTTAGATGGAAGTGCTGATGGTATGGAAAGAACTATGAAGCAAATACAGGCCCTTATGTTTAAATCGGACGGTAACACTATCAAAGAATAACTGACACTTCTTTAATTTGATTAATAGGAGATTTGATCTTCAAATTCAAAAAAAGAGAATGAGATATGTGATTTTACCCACCAATTTATCAATTATAAATACTACCCATGAAATCATGTTTTATCCTCCCCTTACTATTAGTAATCGGCATACTATCTTATGCTCAAGATACCCTTCCAATATATTATAAACTATCTGAAATAGCAGTCATTGATCAGAAAGTGATGATTCCGATGCGTGATGGAGTAAGGTTAGCGACAGATATCTATCGTCCAAAAGGTGGCGGGAAACACCCTATCATCTTATCTCGTACTCCTTATAATTTCAACAGTTGGGTGGATGGAAAAATGACAGCACGCGCTTTTGAGGAAGCCCATGAAGCAGTGAGCAGAGGTTATGCTTATGCTGTACAAAACGAACGGGGTCGCTTTTTTTCAGAGGGTGAATGGGATATCCTTGGTACACCGGTGACTGATGGAGATGATGCCTTTACCTGGTTTGCAGCCCAATCGTGGTCGAATGGTAAAATTGGATTGATTGGTTGTTCATCGACCGCAGAATGGCAAATGGCTGTTGCTGCAAGAAAGCATCCCGCTTTAGGCGCTATTATTGCACAAGGTTTTGGTGCAGGTGTTGGTAAAGTGGGTCGCTTTCAGGAACAAGGCAACTGGTACCGTGGCGGCGCTCAGCAAATGTTGTTTACTTCCTGGTTGTATGGAACTCAGAATGATCAATTCAGACCTACACTTCCGAACGACATGACACAGCGAGATTTGATTCGCATTTCCAGGTTCTATGATATGGCGACAGAAATGCCGCGTGTAGACTGGAGCAAAGCGTTTCATCATTTGCCTGTAAGTGAAATCATCAGTAATGTAGACGGACAATATGGTATTTATGAAAATATGATTGCACGTAAACCTAATGACCCACAGTGGTTTTCAGGTGGATTATGGCATGATAATATGCTGATTGATGTCCCGGGTTATTGGTTCGTGTCTTGGTTTGATGTTTCGTCTGGACCAAATATTGAACTGTTCAACCACTTACGTAATTCAGCAAAAGATAGATCTATTGCTGATAACCAATATTTAGTGATTGCTCCTGTTTTGCATTGCTCATATAAACGGGCCACAGAAGACACAAAGGTGGGACAACTGAGTGTGGGTGATGCACGATTAAGTTATGATGAGCTTACGTGGTCTTGGTTTGATCTTCACTTAAAAGGTGAAGCAAACGATTTTAAGCAAAAAAATCCTCGTGTGCGCTATTATACCATGGGCTCTAACAAATGGCAGTCAGCCGATAGTTTCCCATTACCGGGAACGCGTATGCAGAATATGTGGCTCACCAGTAATGGTCGCGCTAACACCCGAAACGGAGATGGCGCTTTAGTTATGCTAGCCCCTAAGATGTCGCCAATGGCAGAAGTACCCGATACCTTCACTTACGATCCATTGAAACCTGTACCTTCTGTCGGCGGTAATGTATGTTGCACAGGCAACGCCATACAAGGCGGTTCATTTGATCAATCGGAGTTAGAGCTTCGCGATGATATTCTTGTGTATACATCTGAACTATTGACTGAGGGAATAGAGGTAACTGGTTTTATTGAGTCGACTTTATTTGTTTCTTCAACAGGTGCTGATACGGATATTACATTGAAGTTAATTGATGTACATCCAGATGGTAAAGCTTATAACTTGGATGAGACCATTCAGCGTATGCGTTATCGTGAAGGATATGATAAAGAAGTTTTTATGGAAAAGGGGAAAGTATATAAAGTGAATATGAGTCCCATGGTGACCAGTAATTATTTTGCAGCAGGACATCGTATTCGCATTGAAATATCCAGCAGTAATTTCCCCCGTTTTGATCGTAATCTTAATACTGGGGGTGATAACTATAATGAATCAAAAACAGTTATTGTAAAAAATACTATTCACCATTCAAAATTACATCCATCGATAATTAAAATTCCTGTCATACCCAAAAAATAAATTTTGTAATGAGATGTGATAGCTACTTATTTTGGTGATTATAAATTCTGAATTCAATTATTATTGTGCTCATTAATTTGAAAACAGTGTGTCGTGATAACGAAAAAGATAAAATTAACAATTCAATTTTAAATAATCTATGTATAAAAAGAGATTTATAATTTAGGTCTTTAGTTAAATAGACTTAAAGGATTATTTTAAAAAGTAAAAGTTCCCGATATCCCTATACAACTTGATATTTCAAATAAAATCAAGGTTTACAATACTTTCATAGTAGTTAATTTTGATAGATTAAAGTGTTGTAATAAACAGGGTAATTTATTTAGAGAATTTAAAAGGTTATAAAATTACATATACAAAAGAAGACATTCACACAATTAGAGTTTATAATTTTACGTAACATTTTTATATTATCATACGTTAATTATAATTGATTTGAAATGATGTCACGATCTAAAAAAGGTATAAAATAAGAATTATAAAAATTATATTAAGTGTTCTCTTTTATTTCTTTACTAACACAATTATTTTCTCTCCATCACAGGACTCCAAACTATAGATAGTCTACTTTCTTCGACGAAATATTAGAGCCAATTATAATTCTAACGAAGAACACGATAATTTAATGGAGGCTTGCGATTTCCTATCAAAGATTTATATTGAAAACTGTCTCCTTGTTTTTTTTTCATTTCATTCTTAGCCTGTTCAATTAAGGATGGGGTATTAAACAGATCAGTTCCAGTCATTGCTAAAACTTTGGCAGCGTTTATCATTCCCTTCATGCCAATACCCATACCATCTGCAGCAACTGCCTGCCAAGTGTGTGCCGCTGTACCTGGTATCCAAGTTGCAGTACCCAAACCTGTTGTTGGTACAAGCCAACTAATATCTCCCACATCTGTTGAGGCAGGGAAAAAACTAATTTTATTTGGCTCAATTATTTGTGCTTTTTCGAGTGATGGATAATTATAGGTAAATGATCCTTGAATCTTTTCTGCAAAATCACGCTCAACTGATGTGTAGTTTACACCACCAACCCTTGTCAAGTTGATATGCATTAGTTTTGAGAGTGTTTCGTTTGGCAATAAATTGTATAGGCCCGATATAATTTCGTGATCCATACGTGTACCAGTGCCCAAGGCTGCTGCCTCTGCTGTGTTCATTACACGTTTCCATAAGTCATTTAATCCATTAACGTCTGGATGACGCAACATATACTCCACTTCAGCATAATCTGGCACAACATTCGCTGCTAATCCACCTTTGGTGATTACATAGTGAATACGGGCCTCCTGGGGGATGTGCTCACGCATTAAATTAACCATATAGTTCATAGCTTCAACTCCGTCTAGTGCAGATCTACCAGCCTCTGGTGAACCTGCAGCATGCGAAGACTGACCATAAAAACGAAAGTTTGCTCCAATCACAGCCAAACAACTCTCCGCGTTTGCGGTATTTCGATCGCTTGGGTGCCAGTGTAATACTGCATCAACATCATTGAATAAACCAGCTCGTACCATGTATGTTTTGCCGCCGCCACCCTCTTCAGCTGGAGTGCCATACAAGCGAATGGTTCCAGATTTTTTGTAGGTCGATATCCAATCCTTCAATGCAATGGAAGCTGCAGTAGACGCGGTGCCAAACAAATTATGTCCGCATCCATGTCCCGAACCACCATTTGTTAAAGGTTTTTTATAAGGAACTGTATCTTGAGAAAGTCCGGGTAAGGCATCAAACTCTGCTAAAATTCCTATTACTGGTTTTCCAGATCCATAGGTAGCAATAAATGCAGTGGGAATATCTGCAACACCAGACTCAATTTTGAAGCCTTTCTTACTCAAAATGTCTTGTAATAGTGCTGAAGACCTTATTTCTAAATACCCTAATTCGGCATAATTCCAAATGGTCTTGGCAACAAGTTCATAATTTTGCGAATTAAAATTAATCTGATTTAATACATATAGTTTATCTTGACCTGCAATATCTGTCTTTGTTTTAATTTCAACCTGTGCTACTGCAGAAGAAAATAAAAAAAATACGCCAAGAAATTTTACGGATTTAGTCATAAATTTGGTATTTGTTAGTATTCTTTATTTATATGTTTGTTATAAAGTCTCGGCCTTCGTGATTTTTATTGAAAATCATTATTACTTTTATATTAATTTAAAGGGGTACACACAATCTGATACATAAAGCTATATAATATTTGAAATACTTAGTTACAAAAAGGGCATGTTTAAAGTTCTTATTTCTATTTAATTATTTGAGCTTATTTGTTGATAAATCTACTTCGAGGTTCAGTCAAACTTGATACCTTAAGCATAATCTGGTTAGTAATATAACCGAAATATCTTAAAGTCCGTCCATATGGTGTGTCAATAGCATACGTCTCACTAATATATTGTGAGAGAGGGTTGAAGTTGTAAAACTGAAAGCCACCTAATATTGAAGCAACCGAAATAAGGTTACACCAATTACCCCTGTCCAAAAAATTACTCTTTCACTCATAATTATATTTCTGTTTTATTTTGATGTATTCGTTTTTAGGTCGTTCGCTGCTCTTGCAGCTAACGTTTTGGAGCTTGGCGTAGTGGCGGGTTTCGGAGCACAAATGTTCATTTGAAAAATTGAACTTGAATCTTGTACCAAACTGTCAAAATGGCACTTAGCCCGCCATTTTACAAAACTTGAAAGGGCTAGTTGCATAGTAAGCAACAAAACTAATGTGTCAATACTTTTTAATTGTCTTAAAAAATTACTTTCCTTGAATGAATTTTATTAAAGATTATTAATTTTACCTTAATAAGTTTTGCATGAAGTTTTTATTTGTTACTCTTGGTTTACTGGCGTTGAGTTGTTCCAAATCAGATGTAGAACTATGTTCCAAATCAGATGTAGAACTAAATTGCATCAAAGGCAAATTTGTCATCAATGGAATTTGTGGCCACAATACTATACAGGTACTTAGTGGCAACATTGATTCTAATTCTATCGTGAAAAGCTGGGAGGATCCCATAACATCCATCAAATATGAGAACGTTTTTGAGTTGCAGAGTCTTTGTACATTCCCGAGTACATTAAAGGAAGGGGATGAATTTTATTTTGTTGTGGACAATGACCCCAAGGGGTCAGATTGTCCCAGATGCAAGGCTCATCGGCCAGTGCCACCAAAGGGTTTGATGATCAGGGTTTGCAAGTAAAATATCAGTGTATTACTTGTAAACATTAATGTTTTTTCTTAATTGAAATGGGTTAAAAGAGAAGATTTGTAATGAGATTAAAAGAATCTTAGAGGATATAATTTGCGCAAGTTTGTGAAAACTTACAAGAAGTTCAACCCTTTAATTTTGTAATTTCCACATACTCAATCAACTCAATATAGCTGCATCTTTCGTCTGTAAGGGGGGCTTTGAGAATTAAGGTGTTACAGAAATGTCGCTTTTTTTGTTGTCTATCAGTGGGTAAGCCATGCTGCATCTTTCCTTTTTTTTATGTTATATTCATTTCAAATTAACATTAAAATGAAAAAGTCAACCGTACTATTATTTCTTTTGATTCCTTTTGTATCCTTTTCACAAAAGACCGACTACATCGTAAGTTCTTATTTGATAGAAGGGCCAAAGGCGCCTAATACGCATTACATAGGTGAAGCGTGGTTAAATGGTTTACTTCAAGGTGATGCCGAATTGAATTTTAATATTACTAAAGCAACTTTTAGAAAAAACTCCACCCTTGATTGGCACAAACATTCAACAATACAAGTGCTTATAGTTGTGGACGGGGAAGGATATTATCAAGAAAGAGGTAAAGATGCTATTATTATAAAAAAGGGTGATATTTTAAGATGTGCGAAAGATACCGAGCACTGGCATACGGCAAGTAAGGATAATCTTATAACTTATTTGGCTTTATATGACGGATCAAAACCAACTGTTTGGACTGAGACATTGACTCAAGAATATTATGACAGTGTTGCAAAAAAGCTAAGTTCTGTAAACAAATAAGGCAACCCTTTAATTTCCTGATGTGCAAAAACTATATAATCATATTTGCGTCAATAAATATAGGTCAACTGTTATTGATTCGGATTTAGGTCAGCCAGCTTCCTTTTTTACAAAGGTCATATGCAGAGCGTGCGTGTCCGGTTTTCTGTACGTACAAAATCAGGACTTTCTTTTCGATTTACTAGCGAGATATTCAGTTATTCTATCTCGAGCAGTTTGATCAATCTTTGGAAGAATAATATCTTTAATTTCCCTGATATATTTTGCATTTCGATAAATATTAAGATTACCATCCCCTAAATGCTGACGTACCTTTAAAGTAAAGTGTATACCATAACTCTCGCAAACTTTTTCACAGTAAGTCGCTTTACTCATACTCCCACCTCGCGTTATTATTTCTGTAGCGTTTATCAATTGACAAAACAAACCAATTGCTTGCTTTGTAGGACCTTCTCTCAATGGCTTTTTTAAACCTATCAACTGTCTTACCTGTTCAATAAGTCCTAACAGAGATCCCTGTTTGAACACTACTGCATCATGTAATTGGAAAAAGGTATTTTTTGAAATTATATTTAGACTACTTTTCTGAACTGTAAAATACTGATTCAGCTTCTCTTTGAAATCATATATATCAAATTCTTGTTTTTCAAATTGACTAAACCACTTCTTATAAACTTTCCAAAATTTATCAAATCGGCCATTGATTTCTTCTAGTCTTTTTATGACTAATTTTATTTGCGATTGATCAAGTAAAGACAAATCATTCAAAGCCAACTGTTGTAATTTTTTTAACTTATTCTCGTAATTACTTTCGATTTGACTATTATGGTCAAGTGTTAATTCTTTTGACTTACTAGCCTTTAATATAAAACTGTCTGACTCAATTTTGAGATTTAAAATCTCTAAGGTGTAATTATTATAATTTGACTGAGAAGATGAATTCATTTTGATTAAATTTTAGCTCGAAAAGTTTAATAGAGCGTCAGTTGTTTTGTGTATTGCATCATTCTTAAAGCTAGATAAATAGCTTTTAGTCGTTTTTTGACTACTATAAGCTAATGCTTCGCTGATAAATCAATCACTAGCACCAGAGTTTTTTAATACAGTCGCTGCAGCAGTCCGGATTTTCAATAAACGGAATGCCCATAAATATTTTTTAAGTCTGAGCTTTTTCTTTTCCATTTATCAATTAGATCCTTCGTAACAAAATTAGTCAATTAACTATAAACAAAGTTTCTTAATTTGAAATTTCAATCAAGTCATATGAAAAATAATTTAAGCCATCTCTTGTCGTTCATTTTAGCGCTTTCGTCATTTTCTGCAGTTGAAGCTCAATTAAAAACTCAATGGACAGAAGATGGGTTAGCCCTGATTCGTTTGAAGAAAAATCAATTGGTAGAAGAGGCCGTCGAAACTGGAAATGACCGTACTGTTATTCTTCAGGAGAGAGATTTTGGAAATATCGAAGTGTTTAAATCGATGGATGATTTTTCATGGCATCCTGTATCCAAACAGTTACTTGTATTTAACAATACAGCTCGTGTTTGGCGCTACAATACCAAAGGTGATTATTGGGTTTATCATGCAGCAACCAAGAAATGGTTTCAATTGGGTAAAGGCTTACCTGCGCAATCGCTCATGTTTGCGAAATTGTCTCCTGATGGGAAACAGGTAGCCTATGTATCACAGTATAATATTTATGTAGAGTATATTCTCACTGGTAAAAGAAGGGCGTTGACGCAAAACGGGAATCGAAGACTAATCAACGGAACATTTGACTGGGTATATGAGGAAGAATTTGCTTGTAGGGATGGATTTAGATGGAGCCCGGATGGAAAGAAGATAGCATTTTGGCAAGTAAATGCAGAAGGTACTAAAGATTTTATGATGATGGATAACCTGGGGGGTATTTATTCTAAACCTATTCCGGTGGAATACCCTAAAGTGGGAGAGTCTCCCTCTGCAGTGCGTATTGGCGTTGTAGATGTAGCTTCTACGTATCTGAAATGGATGAATATTCCTGGAGATAACAGACAACATTATCTGCCTAGAATGGAATGGGCAAGTAGTAATGAGTTGATTGTTCAGCAACTTAATAGAAAACAAAACCAAAGTATTTTGTATATCGCCAATGCAACATCTGGAATAAGTAATGTTATTTACAAAGAAACTGATGAAGCATGGATTGATATTTTGCCGTCTATCGATGATGATTATAGCTATGGTGGATGGGATTGGTTGGACAATGGAAAGTCATTTTTGTGGATGTCGGAAAAAGATGGGTGGCGTCACTTGTACAATATTTCTCGAAATGGAAGGGAAGAAAGGTTAATTACGAAAGGTAATTTTGATGTGATTGAAATAGCGTCTGTCAGAGAGTTCGAAGGGTATGTTTATTATTATGCATCACCTGGTAATGCAACTCAAAAATATTTGTATCGATCAAAATTAAATGGTGAAGGATTGGCAGAGAGGCTTACACCACTTGATCAGCTTGGAACACATAATTATACACTTTCACCCAAAGGCAATTTTGCTTACCATAGTTTTTCTAGCCATAAAGTTCCTTTTATAACGGAAACAATTCAGTTGAGTACACACAAGGCTGTTTCAACAAAGAATATTGTTGCCGATGCAATTGCAACTGCTTCCTTAAAAAAATCTTCAATAGATTTTTTTAAGGTGACAACTGCACAGGGTATTGAAATGGATGGCTGGATGGTCAAGCCTGATAATTTTGATCCAACTAAAAAGTATCCAGTCGTATTTTTTGTTTATTCAGAACCTGCAGGTGCCAATGTGGTAGATCGTTTTGGTGTAGGGAATAACCGTTTATATGCAGATGATATGAAAAAGGATGGTTATGTGTATGTATCAATTGACAACAGAGGAACACCTGCCCCTAAGGGAAGGCAATGGCGGAAATCCATATATAGGAAAATTGGTATAGTCAATATCGACGACCAGGCGAGTGCAGCAAGAGAAGTGTTTAAAATGGGATTTATTGATACAGCGAGAGTTGCCGTATGGGGATGGAGTGGTGGTGGATCTGCTACCCTCAATTTATTATTCAGGTACCCAGACATTTACAAGACAGGAGTCTCAATAGCTGCTGTTGCTAATCAACTTACTTATGATAATATTTATCAGGAAAGATACATGGGCCTACCACAGGAAAACAGAGAGGATTTTGTAAATGGATCACCCATGACATATGCAAAAAATTTGCGTGGCAATTTATTGTATATACATGGAACGGGTGATGATAATGTACATTATCAAAATGCTGAAATACTTCAAAACGAATTGATAAAATACAATAAGCAATTTCAATTCATGTCATACCCCAATCGCAGTCATAGCATATCTGAAGGCGAAGGAACGACAAAGCATTTGATGACACTATATACAAATTACCTGAAAAAATATTGTCCTCCAGGAGCAAAGTAGGCAGGCCTTTTCAGCAAATTACTGTTGGAAGTAGGGTATAGTTTCTTTGCCTTTGTAATAATTGAAGATACCGTATTTCTCATTTGGTGAATGCGGGTTATCGCTGTTTAAACAAAATCCCATAAAGACAATTTTAACCCCTTATTCGATTTCAAATAAATGAGCATTCATTGGATGTATTGATTCTTTAATTTCCTGATAATAATAAAATCAATCATCACATTATTACTACACCTTTTGTCTGTAAGGAAAGCATAACAATCAAGGAGTTCAAAATGTAACCCTTTTTTATAATTTCATTACGACAAAATTTGGTGATTATCTGTTAATAATTTTTGATTTATTAATCGAATTGTAAGGTTACCCATATTTTAACCATATGCATTTTCCAACGCTTTTTCCAATTGATGCATTTCTGCTGGAGTGAGGTAACGCCATTTGCCGACTGCCAGATTGCTCAACTGAATGTGCATGATACGTATGCGCTTAAGGGTTTTGACTTTATACCCAAAAGTCTCACACATTCTTCTGATTTGTCGATTCAGCCCTTGTTTTAAAATAATTCTGAACCTACGCTGACCTTCCATGCGAATAAAGCATGTTTTAGTAACTTCTCCGAGTATACGAACACCTTTTCCCATTTGTCGGATCATCTTAGGAGTCAGTTCTTTATCAACTGTAACGATATATTCTTTTTCATTGTTATTGCTGGAACGCAAAATCTTATTGACAATATCTCCGTCGTTGGTGAGCAAAATCAATCCCTCTGAATCTTTATCCAATCTCCCCACAGAAAATATCCTTTTAGGGTGGTTCATGAAACGAATGATATTGGACTTATCACTCATGTCAGTAGTGGATGTTACACCAACAGGTTTATTCAATGCGATGTAAACTGGACTTTGTTTCGATTTTATTTTCTCTCCATCGATTGCAACAACATCACCTGTATAGACCCTGGAAGTCGCTAAAGCCAACTCATCATTGATGGTCACTCTAGCATCATTTACTAATTTATATGCCTCTCGCCTGGAGCAAAAACCTGAATTACTTATGTATTTATTAATTTGAATGCTTTGGTCAGATCCTTGTTTTTTCATTACAAGGATAAAGTTATCACTATTAATAAACTGATCATAGCCTGTATATCTGACAAGCAACATGTATGTCTACGGGCTATTTGATTGACCAATCTCTGTGTATCCAATGTATATCAGATTTTTAAAGAACTATGTGATCTGCAGTGACTATATTCATGTCTCCAATATTCAATGATGTCTTTGTAGTGATTTTTTTATTTTAGGAACCTTCTAAAACCACTCTGGTATTGATTAAACCCTCAATAGGTGGGGTCAACGCAATTCAGTGAGCGCTTCTTCCGAACGGTCTAGATCTTTTTGATCGTTGAATGCCTGTATCGAATACCTGATGAATATTCTGTCTCCATACCGCATAATGGGTATCTCAATTTTGTACTCATTGAAAAGTCGGGCCTTAAGTTGTTCAGGCTCGTTTGTTTGAATGGGAATGCTGAATAATTGTCGTACAAAAAAATCATCAAAGCCGGATTATTTGGAGAATTAATATTAGTTTTAGAGTGAATTCACAAAGATTTATATATGAAATACCTATCACTCCTTCTTTTATTCATCGGATGTAAATCACCCGATAGCAAACAAGTCAATGTAACTCCCAAAGTCCTCATCGGGAAAACCATTGAATACATATACGGTGAATCTGTATATCATCTAACATTCGATACCGACTCAACAATGCATTGGAAAGCAATGGCAGGTGATGAGAAAGGAGCATATGAAAACGAAGTCTACTTCATGGAGAGCATCGGGGAGAATAAGATATTCATTACATGGGATGAGGCAAATGGAATCGGGGTTGCACAGGTAATTGACTTCAACCAAGGAAAAGTTTACAATCACCTATTGCAAGACAGAAAATTACGCAACGAATATGGGCGGATAAGAATACTGAAATAGTTCCGGATGTAATCCTTTATGAAAAGCATTCACTTAAGAGAGAATTGCCTTGGCCAGTGATTGCCAAAAAGCTGAATATCCACCCCAGTAAACAAAATTGCATCCCCAATGCGGACTTGGATCCGATGTGTAAACTAATACTTTACCTCGGCCAACACAACCAATCACAACGGCTGGATCCCCCGTTTCTTTAAAACGAGCGATTACGACACTGCTCTCCAACACATTTGTTTTATTATACCCTAGAATCGGAGGACAGCCCATAAGATCTAAATCGGGACAAATTTTTTTACCCTCCTCGGTAAGCTCCATCGAAAAACCCTCTGTGGTCTCAATCAAATCTTCAAAATCCAAACAACGTACAGGCAATATTTCTGCCAAACGAGTTCTGCCCCATCCACCTTTCCCCAATTCACCGGTAAACGAATACCACCCACCTAAAAACATTAATCGTCCCCCTGCCTTTACATGCTCAACAGACAGCCGAATTCTATCCGGAAATGTTAATACTTCTTTTCCAAATTTGCTTCTATCAAAAAATTTTGGAGAGAGCTGAAAAAGCTTCGCATCCACATCACTAAAAATGATCAAATCATAGTTACTTAAAATTTGCTCATAATCACCAGGACCCAACTGATTATAAAAATCCCAAGCAGAAACAGAATTAACATGATAGGATGAATCTTTTTCTAGTGCATCTTTGAGCCATACCCCATAATTAAAAATCTCCAGTCCTTTAGGACTGTGATGAAATGGTGTCTCAGCGAAGACGGGACCGGTCAACACGGCCCAATCGCCTACGTAATATACTTTCTTCATACTATCAGTTTAAATCCAAACTTATTCATTTTTCATTTAAAATCCGATTTTTTGACGTTCTATATTTTTCATTGTAATTTCATAAAATTAATAATCTTTAAAATTGACTTTAACGTAAAATAAATAAAATATAAAACACCGGCTAAATCACATCTAAAAGCGAATCAAATGATGCACCAAAAAGAATATACAAATGTAAAAGACATGCGATATGGTCAAAATGCATGCAGAGGACTTGGAAAAGAGATTGGAAAATTTTGTGTTATGACCATGGATATTCCATGGAAAGTTACCAAGAATAAATTGGGCGGAGACCCGGAGGCAGTTGTATTCGTGGAGACCATGGAAGAAAAATGGCTGGATGAAATGTGTGAGAAAATTCCCTTATGCGATACTATTGTTGGTATTGGTGGTGGAATGGCCATTGATGCAGCAAAATATGTTTCCTGGAAAAAGAAAAAGCGACTAGTAAGTATCCCAACCATTCTGTCAGTTGATGCATTTACAACACCTGCTGCGGGAATCAGGAGAAACCATGAAGTAGCCTATGTTGGAGTTGCATCACCCGATCCATTAGTGATTGATTTTGAAGTCATTCGAACAGCACCACCAGAATTAAATATTGCAGGTATTGGAGACCTCCTTTCGATGCACACCGCTTCGTTTGACTGGACCTATGCAAATCTCAAAGGAAAATCAGAATTCCCCTATTCAAAAAGCTCCATAGAAAAAGCCGACCAAATCCTTCAAATGCTTTACGGATTGCTAGGTGAAATACGTAAAAATACAGACAAGGGGCTTATGGCAATTGTAGAGGGATATATTGATTTAAATACCATCTGCTTACCTGCAGGCCACTTTCGGGTGGAAGAAGGATCGGAGCATTATTTATTTTATGAACTTGAAGAGCGCCTGAAACGACCATTCGTACACGGCTACGTTGTAGGATTAGGTATTTATATAATGAGCCAATTGCAAGGAAATAATTTCCTGTTTATAAAAAATGTAATGGATGAGGTTCAACTACCCTATCACCCATCAATTCTTGAGATCAAAAGAGATGATTTATTAAAATCCCTTCTTAATGTGAGGAACTATGTAACATCCAGACCAAAACTTTGGTATACCGTTATAAATGATGCCGAAATAAATAAAGAGTGGGCAGAGCAAGCTATCCAAGGACTTCGTTTCGCATAAAAAATTTTGATGAGCTCGATAAATTCTTTTGGATACAGAGAGGAGCTAAGTCGCTCGATGAACGGCTTTTCCAGTTTTGCGATATCCTTCTCGCTTATTTCAGTGCTGACTGGTATTTTTGCAAATTTCAATTTCGGGTACCAACAGGTAGGTGGTGTAATTACATGGTCTTGGTTAATAGTAGCTTCTGGTCAGTTTTTTGTTGCAATGGTAATGGCGCGTCTATCAATTCAATTTCCGATAGTAGGTTATGGGTACCAATGGGCTTCACGTTTAATAAATGCACATTTTGGATTTTTTGTAGGATGGGTTTTATTAATTCAATTCATTACTGGATTTCCAAGCATATGTAAAACATTTGCTACTACATTTGTTAATATTCTCAATCTGAGAATTTCAGATCAAGCCCTCTCATTTATAACGATTGCAATTATATCTGCCGTTACCTTGATCCATTTGCTAGGGATTCAAATTGCTGCCAAGGTTAATGACCTAGGAGTTTTTGCAGAAATAATTGGAGTGATGTTGCTCGTTTTTCTGCTAGCTGGTATATGGATGATAAGCGGAAATGCTAGCCTTACAACCCTTCATTCTTCAACAAAATACCTTGGCGAATATTCACTGAATTTTTCCTCTTTTTCACTATCATTATTGTTGGGCGCGTGGGGGCTTACGGGATTCGAAGCCGCTGCGGATCTTGCTGAGGAAACGAAATCACCTACTACTGCAATACCAAATGCAATCATACTTTCACTTGTTGCATCATCCATTTCAGGATTCTTTATTCTGTTATTTTTAGTTGCCCACGCAAATAGTATTGTAAATAAAGATGAGCACCTATTGGTTTCAATTCTAACAAATACAATTGGTATAAGAATGACATCTGCTCTTTTAATATTTGTTTTGATTTCAATTTTTGCTTGTGCTGTTGCATCGATGGCAACTGCATCAAGATTGTTATACTCTTTCGCACGAGATAAAATTGTTCCATTCTCAGGTTGGATTTCACTAGTAGGAAAGAAATCTAAATCCCCAAAAAATGCAACGATTGTGATTTGGGGGTTAAGCTGTCTTTCGATCATAGCGCTCAAAAGAATCGAGATTATCAGCAGCGTGTCTGCACTAGCCTCCTATCTTGGGTACCTAGGTATTTTGATCGCTACAATAATGAGTAAACCCATCTCCATACATGGAAAAGGATTTTTCTATAATAGTATGTGGCATAAGCCTATTCAATGGATTGCATTTTGCTGGGTTATTTTTGTTATTGTCTCATTATCCTATCCGGAAACTAAAGTAGAAGGATTTGAGACAAACCATTTGCCTCTGATTACTACAGGTATTGCAATCGGTATTGGCGCATTGATGTATTTACTCTACGTAAGAAAAAAAATAAATAAAGGCCTTGCAGGCCCACCCCCAATAAATAAATAAATCTATTTTATGCAGGATATGCTTGTAAAATTATATGCGCTACCCGATTATAGTGCACTGAAAAAAAAACTTGAGGACGACTATATAGTATTTAGACGCCCATTAGCTGCAGAGAAATCAATTACTATTAATTATGTGAAAAAAAATTATGGTACAGGGTGGGCGAGTGAAGTGGAAGTAAGTTTTGGATATAAGCCTATAACATCTTTCATAGCAATAAAAGAAAATTCAATCATCGGATTTGCTTGCTATGATGCTGCTTATCAAAATTTTTTTGGTCCAACAGCTGTTGAAGAAATCTATAGGGGAAAAGGTATCGGTAAGATACTCCTCATGGAGTGTCTGAATGCTATGCGTTTACAAGGATTTGCGTATGCAATCATAGGGGGTGTAGGACCAGCAGATTTTTACAAAAAAACAGTTGGTGCGGAGTTAATAAATGGAAGTAACCCAGGTATTTACAATGGGATATTAAGTGATGTACCACATGAAGCGAGAAAATGAATGTAATCAATAGAGCCAAACAACGTTTTTCAATAAAATTCACCAGGATCTTTATCCTAATTCGATATGATCGTTTCAAATGATAGTATCTAATTTATAAATAGCTGATCCATTGATCAGAGTTATCTTTCACATATTCCAAGATTGAACCTACTTTCAACAACAATAATGCAAGTGTTAAATCAGATATTGCTAGTCAGTTATAAAATAAATTCGATGTCGTTTGTATGCTCGAATATTTTTAAAACTATGCAAATCACCGACTCCTACAATGTATGGATACAATCCTGATATTCTCTTGTTTAACTAAGTCATTCTGCCTGTGTCTACATAGTTTTCTTCGTGCTTCTTTTGCAGTATCATTAATATATAATTGGATAAGGGCAATCATTTACCTATGATAACACAGAGTGCCCCCTGCTCTCGGATACTCATATTATAAGGTTTATATATCAATTTATGAGGCGCAGCCTGTAATATAAGGAACCATTTTTTTATAAAAATACCCTGAGGGTCGTGCTCCAAGCCTCGCTTAATTGGACTATAAATTCTTATACTATAAATTCCAGTTGTCCCGGCTTGTATTTGAAATTGTATGTAATGTATTCTAGGTTCATAATCAAGAAATAATTGGTAAGGTGATGAGACGCTACTCTCCAATCTTGATATAAATGATTACAAAAAAACTTGCTAATAAAGCTTGAATTCGAAAATTTATCTAGCTGATCTCCTGTAAATATTTTACATAAGCATCGACTAGACTAAATCATATTTTTTTTACCTCTTTTCAAGATAGTATATACTCAGAATTTATCGGATGCTCTAGTAGCTCGTACCCAGCATTAATGCATTCTTTTCGTAGCTGTTTTCAACCTCAAATTTCTTTATAAAATGATAATACTATTTTAAACGAATTAATATGCCCTTAAAATAATTTTTATTAAGTGCTTTATTAGAAGTAAAGTGAATGAATTGATACGATTGCTTGATGGGGCCATACAAAATATTATTAGTTTTCACTTTTGTTTTAAAATAATAACAGACGAAACAGCTCTTTCGGTTCCATTATCACCAGGACGCACTGTGGATTTATTATTGATAATAAAACTAGTCGATCCACCCCCATCAAGATTGATTGCGTTGGTACAACCCAGGTATTTTAAAAATTCTGCAAATGTTTTCAAATTTACACCCGGTATAGCATTGCTGCTATTATCACCTTCTATTGCAAACATGATAATTATTCCATTTTCTGTATACCCTATTCCTGATCTCGGTCTAGGAGCGGTATTGTTGATATCAATCAATTCTTCTTTATCCGTTATATTTATCTCTCTATTTTTTATTAGTACAGGTGAACCGCCAATTGCTTGTTCTACATTCCACTCTTTTCCACCATTTGGAAAATTCTCATCTGGAACAGGCTGGGGGGGAGATCCAAGTTGGTTGGGTGATGGAAAAGGGTATTCAAATATCCTTTCAGTGGTTGCACCAATGTGATATATCCACGCAATTGATGGGGATCTGTTAGATGAAATACCGAATGCAGCCCTTGTTGGGTAGTATGCAATCGATGTACCATTATAGCTTCTATTTACAGATTTAATATTTGGGGATAATACAGAGTTGTATTTGACTAAACTATATGATTGACCTCCACCGAAAAATCCACCATTCAGACATGCATAGATAATACCACGTTCTTGTGAAAAAAATTCACTTGGCTTTTTTGCGGTGGATGAAAAAGTTGGTTTGAAATCTAAGTAACTAAGTTTTGGGTCAAAAGCAACTGCAAAAGATTTTATTCTGTTTCCGAAGAATAATGTATCAAATGTATATACCTCTACACCTTCAGGGAATCCATTTGATATATTATTATCAAATTTCCATCCCGCAGGTAACTTGATTAATTTAGCTACCGTTGACGTATTCGTGATGGGCTGTTGTTTTTTCTCAAAATTTGCATTAATAGATTTAGGTGCATCCATCAAAATGGATACTGGGTTATCTGTTGAAGAAACATTTCCACTCCATCCTCTGAAAATATATTCTGGCGCTGGTGTCGCAGTTATAGACACCGTTTGACCCGCTTGATACGTTCCTGATGTTATGGAAGTAGTTCCAGAGCCTGATGGGGTTACTGTAACATTTACTGTATATAAAATTTCCTTTTTACAACCTAAGGAGAGTAAAAGGCTAATTATGAGATAGAATGTATTCTTTTTCAAAAGGATATAGTTTTATCCACCTAATTTAACTATTTGATCAAACATTATTTCAAAACGAATGAGTTTAATCCATTATATAATATTAAGTCAAAACAGTGCGCAGAAAGTGCACAGAAAAGTGCGCTGTTTTTTCAGTTTTGGTACAGTCTATATCACCATATATTCATTTTGATTGATGCCAAAGTGGATGAAAATCAGAAACTTGAAAGATTTGCTTCAATGATCAGTTAGAAAAGGCTGCACGCCCCACACCACTTAAAAAAGGATAAACCCTTGTAAGCAAGATACTTACAAGGGTTTTGTTTTTAGGGTGCACAGAAAGGTGCACAGTTTTTTAGGGTTCCCTGAAATCCTCTCATTTGACCTATCCATGTTATAAGATAAGTGCGAAGATAGAACGCAATGAGTATATTTTTAAACTGTCATTGAAATAGGAATACTTACAGTCGAGCAATACGATATTTTATAATTGAATTTCTGACTATATATACAGGAATAAATATTTTGGTCGTTTCAATAAATCTACTAATTTTGTAGACTAATAAATTAACATATGAGTAATCAACTACATTTTGAGACTTTACAGCTTCATGCAGGGCAAGAGGCAGATCCTGTCTCAGGTTCTAGGGCAGTACCCATACATCAAACAACATCTTATGTTTTTAAGAATACAGATCATGCTGCTAACCTGTTTGGACTGAAGGAATTCGGGAATATATATACACGGATCATGAACCCCACAACAGATGTATTTGAAAAGCGAATTGCTGCTTTGGAGGGGGGCGTTGCGGCGTTGGCTACTTCATCCGGACAAGCAGCACAATTTCTTGCTTTGAACAATATTCTTCAGGCCGGGGATAATTTCATCAGCAGTTCTTTCATATATGGTGGTACTTACAATCAATTTAAAGTTGCTTTCAAAAGATTGGGTATAGAGGTTCGGTTTGCAGCAGGAGATGAAGTAAGTACATATGAATCCCTGATTGATAAAAATACGAAAGCAATTTATTTAGAAACGATTGGTAATCCCAGGTTGAATATTCCAGATTTTGAGCAATTTTCTGCATTGGCAAAAAAGTACGACCTGCCATTGGTAGTTGACAATACTTTTGGGGCGGGCGGCTATCTTGCACAGCCTCTAAAATACGGAGCAAATATTGTAGTTGAGTCTGCTACCAAATGGATTGGTGGACATGGAACAAGTATTGGTGGTGTCATTATAGATGGCGGAAATTATAATTGGGGAAATAGTAAGTTCCCCCAATTTACAGAGCCCTCAGAAGGTTACCACGGGTTAAAATTTTGGGAGATTTTTGGTGAGGGCAATCCGCTGGGACTTCCAAATATCGCATTCATCATTCGTGCGAGGGTTGAGGGTTTGAGAGACTTTGGCCCTTGTTTAAGTCCATTTAATTCCTTCTTACTCTTGCAAGGATTAGAAACATTATCACTGAGGGTCCAGCGTCATGCAGAAAATGCATTATATCTAGCAACGTGGCTCGAGCGTCATCCTCAAGTTGAATTTGTTTATTATCCGGGTCTAGCATCGAGTCCATATCTTAGCATTGCAAAAAAATATCTAAAAAATGGTTTTGGCGGTGTCTTACAATTTGGTATTAAAGGAGGTGTAGAGAATGGAAAGAAATTTATTAATGCTTTGCAGCTAGTAAGTCATTTAGCAAATGTTGGCGATGCAAAAACACTTGCAATTCATCCTGCATCAACGACTCATGAACAATTATCACCTGAAGAGCAAATTCAGTCTGGGGTATTACCTAACTTAATTAGAATCAGTGTAGGTATTGAACATATTGACGATATCAAAGCTGATTTTGAACAGGCTTTTGCAAAATTGATTTAGATACAAAGTTGATAGGAAGTTTTTTTAATCCCCTTTACTCTATCCCTCTTCTCACTTGTCATATAACATGAATAAGTCCATGTATGTCGTCAAAGAAAGTGGACAGTTTAGTTCAATCAAAAGAGATTGTGCAAAAGTTGGAAGATTTGGTTTTGTAAATGATAGTTTTGTCAACTGTATTTAAGACCAGTGTTTTCATAAAAACTAAAATTCAGATTTACAGAGATATTTGGGAGGTATCCAAAAATAACTACCTAACATCTTTAGAAAAAATTTGATAATACTTTATGAAAACTTGCAACAATTTCAACCCTTTAATTTTCTGATAGTTACAAACTCAATCAATACATTATAGTTGCATCTTTCGTCTGTAAAGGGAGCATTGATAATAAAGCAGTTACGATAACTGTGACTCCTTATCGAAAAATATTAAAACTAACCAGATTTAACCAACGACTTTACGATAGGTAGAAAGACAAGTAATCACCAATAACTGGATAAAAAGTCATAAAATAGCATTCAGTTCAAATCAGTATATTTGCAACAATGTTGCAAATAATCACTTTACCTTAATTATCTATGATAATGATTTTTCGTTTGTTTATGTTTTTCACGTTATCCATGTCTACGTCATTAGCATTCGGCCAGAATACCGCTGATACTCTAAACCTATCCAATATTCAAACAAAAGAAATAAATGAAATCACTGTCACAGGAACTCTCAAAGAAGTCAAAAGAATGGAAAGCCCAGTGCCTGTTGAGGTGTATAATACTAATTTTCTTAGAAAACTTCCTTCTTTTCATTTACTTGAGGGGCTTACGCTGATCAATGGAGTAAGACCACAGAATAATTGCAACATTTGCTCTGCTGGAGAAATTCGCATCAATGGTTTACCCGGACCGTACACAATGGTTTTAATTGATGGTATGCCAATTATGAGCAGCTTATCAACTGTTTATGGCTTTTCCGGAATACCAACTTCAATAATCGACAGGATTGAGATAGTAAAAGGGTCAGCATCAACACTCTATGGTAGTGAAGCAATCGGAGGGCTCATTAATGTCATTACAAAAAAAGCAGAAACTGCGCCTTTACTCGTTGGTGATGTAATGAGTTCGTCTTGGGGTGAAACAAACACAGATTTATCCACCGTATCAAAATTCAATAAAAATATTAAAGTATTAACAGGGCTAAATTATCTCAATTATTCTATGCCGAAAGACATGAATAATGATGGATTCACTGATGTTGCATTACAAAAAAGATTTTCATTTTTTCAAAAATGGGCTATTAATCATAAAAACGAAAGATACTCTAACATTGCAGCTAGATATATTTATGAAGATCGATGGGGTGGACAAACGGGCTGGGATAAAAGTTATAGAGCTAGTAACGAAATATATGGGGAGAGCATTTTTACTAATCGGCTTGAGATCATTGGGAATTATACACTCTTACCTAAAGAAAAATTACAAATCGCTTATTCTCTCAATTATCACCACCAAAATAGTGTGTATGGAACTATACGATTTTATGGTAAACAAAGTACAGCTTTTACTCAATTAACATGGAACAAAAAGTTTGGTAAACAAGACTTGTTAATGGGAACTGCATTTAGATATACATACTATAACGACAATACACCTGCCACCGGAGCTATCAACACTTACTCTATGGGTTTGAGACCTCAGAGGGTACTATTACCTGGAATATTCGTACAAAACGAGGTTGATATTCACTCAAAACATAAAGCGTTATTTGGTATTCGGTATGATCACCACACTACCCATGGAAGTATATTTACTCCAAGATTTGCTTACAAATATTCAATTGATAAAAATAGTATACTAAGATTCAATTTTGGAACAGGATTTCGAGTGGTAAATATCTTTACTGAGGATCATGCCGCATTATCTGGAGCTCGAAAAACAATAATTAGCGAAAATCTTAATCCAGAAAAGGCATATAATTTCAATACAAACTATTTACAAAAAATTACAAAGGGTGATCGAATTGTATCTATAATCGACCTAAGTATATTCTATACATACTTTAAAAATAGGATCATAGGAGATTTTGAAATTGATCCAAATAAAATTATTTATTCAAATATAAAAGGGCATGCAGTGAGTAAGGGATTAGCACTTAATGTTGATATTTCATTAATAAAATACACAAAACTAACGGTTGGCGGTACTTACATGGATGTCTTTGTTATTGATGGAAGTAAAAAGGAGCGGCAAATTTTAACGGAGAGGTTTTCTGGAACTTGGACCTTATCGTATCGAATGCCAATGTCACATATTGATGTTGATTATACTGGAAATCTTGTGTCTCCCATGAGACTTCCATTGATTAGCCAGCTAGATCCTCGCTCTCCGTTTTCACCATGGTATAGTATTCAAAATATTCAGTTAACGTTCCATAAATGGGACCGATTTCGATTATACGGTGGTATTAAGAACTTTTTGAATTTTAGGCCTTACAAAAAAACACCATTTATTATTGCTAGGGCAAATGATCCATTCGATAAATTAGTTGAGTATGATAATAGAGGTCAAATAGTAGCTTCAACTGAAAATCCTTACGCGATGAGTTTTGACCCTACATACATTTTTGCTCCCAATCAGGGTATAAGAGGATTTATAGGATTTCGTTATAGTGTGAATTAACTAAGTTTAATTTTAGTACAAAATGCTAGTAGAGAAATTTCAGATAAAAGACGAGGGCGTAGTAATGGTAACTGAAGTAAATTGTGCAGAGCCGAGTTACCCTGATAAAAAGACATTGATTGCTATTCTCGGGAATGGCACATCTCAAAAATTTTAAATAACCATCTGAAGAAATGGCGAGTCCAAAAAAAATGGATTGCCCGCCACTTCTATACTTATTGTAAACTTGATCCTGCTCAACCTTTGACAAAGCCTCGAAAGGTTTTTGAGGAAAATATTCGGCATACCTCCTTTCCCCTCCATTCCAGATGCCGACCATAATGCAGTCACCTATCTTACCCTGCTGCATCAACCCAGACAATGTCTCGTCAACTCCCCACTCCTGTTTGTTCCAAGTGATGCTTCTGTCAAACAACATTTGTCCATCTTGCATATAAAGTACTGCATACTTTTTTCGGAGAGGTATAACCATCGGGTAACCACACATCCGCATGTCTTGCACGCACGTACCTGGAGGGAATATTTTCATGTCGAACAATGCGGCCAATACTCGGCACATGCAGCTCAGCAAATACCTGAACCTGGTTCGACGATAAGAAAAAACAAAAAGCAACAAACAGATGCTTCATATTATTTCATCCTTTTCCCGTGTTTGAAAACCATGTCAACCTTCTGCAATAAATCAATATACCTCAATACATCTCCTTTCACGGCGATGATATCGGCATACTTTCCTTCACTGATAGTGCCATAATCTTTATCAACCCTCATCGCAACTGCTGGCCAATAAGTTGCTGCCTTGATGGCATACATGGGATCAAATCCAAATTTATTCACCCAAACATCCAGTTCATTCCATGTACTCTGACTGTGAAACTTCATGGGAATACCACTGTCTGTTCCAACCAATAAAACCACACCGGCACTTTTTAATTGGTTGATTTTTTTCTCGAGGGTTGGACGACGAACTGGCGTCAGTTGAAAATAAGACATGCGTGAAGGATATTTCAAAGATGCTTTGATATCACTCACAATATTACCCGGTAATCCTAAATGCCAGGATGGATCATCCAACTTCTCGGGATTGTCGCGCACATACTCATAATTATACAGCCCTTCAACAGTGGGTGTCCAAAAAAATGGACCCTTGCTCATCTGTGCCGTGCGCTCTTTGATCATTTGCATGATATCCTCCGGATATTCAGGCGATGATGCGAGTCCCGTATGCTCAAAACAATCGACTCCGATTTTCATACCCACACGGATTTCATCTGGACGATGGGAATGTCCCACTACTGGCAGATTGTATTTATGCGCCTCATCGACAACTGCCTGCGCTTCCTCTAATGTCATTTGATCCTGATCAATCAACTTCACAACATTTACTCCAGCCTCAGCAATCTTTCTAACCTTTGCACGCGCATCCTCCACACCATTCACACCCCAACGATACGCTTCGGTATGAGGGTATGGCTTGTGTTGTATAAACGGACCCGAAACATACAACGTGGGACCAGGAATTTCACCTCTATCAATTCTGCGTTTTACATTCACACTCGCTTCCAAGGGTCCACCTAAATCTCGCGCACTGGTTACGCCCGCCATCAACAACTGATGTGCAGATGAAGGCATGATCACTTTTTCAAAATCTTTCATGTATGCACTGTCCCAATGATCATAATCACTGTGCCCATTGATCATCAAATGCACATGCATATCCCACAATCCAGGCAACACACTCATCCCCTCCGTTGAAATCACCTCGGTATTCTTAGGAATGGCTGTACTCCCAACAGTCCCCACTGTTTTGATTCTGTCGTTCTCGACAATGATAACACTGTTGTATACCGGCTTGCCACCAAATCCATCGATCAATGTGCCACCCACAAAAGCTTTGATGGTTTGTGCACCTGCAGTATGCTGAAGGACTATCAATAAGAAGAAAAGAAATTGCTTTTTCATGAGATCAAATTAAGAGTTAGAAATTTACAGCTTTTTTCAAAGCAGGGATCGTAAAAAATATGATATCTTGTAGAAGACTAAGATCACTTACAACAAACGCCATATGAAATCAATCACGTCAATTGTTGCATCTCTCCTGTTGTTCCTCGGCTTGCATGCACAACAGTCCTACAACCTCATCCCTCAACCCAAAAAGCTTCAACCACAAGAGGGTGTATTTGTGATGAAAAAAGGAATGTCGGTATCTATGGCAAACGAACTCTTTGCTCCCGTTGCAGCGTTGCTAGTGGGACAAGCAAATAAAGTAGCATCACTCGGACTAACATTGAACAAAGCAAAATCTGCTGCGATCAATTTCCACATGAATCCATCTGTTGGAAAAGAAGCATATATATTAAAAGTTGCGTCGAAAAAAATTGACATAGAAGCCAGCACAGGCGCAGGTGCATTCTATGCACTTCAAACATTGATGCAATTGATGCCTGCTGCTATGAGCGGAGATGCAGCTGCTGCAGGATCCATCAGCATTCCGAATTGCACGATTGAAGATGAGCCGAGGTTTGGATACCGTGGACTCATGCTCGATGTAGGAAGATATTATTTCTCCGTCGAAGACATCAAAAGATTCCTGGATGTGATGGCAATGTACAAGTTGAATACATTTCATTGGCATCTTACAGAAGACCAAGGATGGAGGGTTGAAATCAAAAAATATCCTTTGCTGACACAAATATCATCTGTTAGAAAAGAGTCCATGCTGGGTCATTACCGCGATAGAAAATATGACGGTAAACCACACGGAGGATTCTATACACAAGAACAAATCAAAGAGGTGGTTGCCTATGCTACCAGTAAATACATCACTGTAATACCGGAAATAGAAATGCCCGGACACTCACAGGCTGTCTTGGCTGCCTATCCGCAGTTGGGATGCAATCCGGATAAGATATACCAAGTTGCCACAAGATGGGGCGTTTCAGAAGACGTGCTTGCACCGCGTGAGGAGACCTTCAAATTTTTGGAGGATGTGCTCACCGAAGTGATGGCATTGTTCCCCGGACAATACATCCATATTGGAGGCGATGAATGTCCCAAGACCCAATGGAGAGAAAGCAGGTTCTGCCATAGCCTCATGAAACAACTGGGACTCAAAAACGAAGATGAATTGCAGAGCTATTTCATTCGTCGCATTGATCAATTCGTAACATCCAAAGGCAAAAAATTATTGGGATGGGATGAAATTTTGGAAGGTGGACTCTCTCCGAATGCAATGGTCATGTCATGGCGCGGTGTAAAAGGTGGAGTTGAAGCGGCAAAACAAAAACATGATGTGGTCATGTCGCCCAATAGTTTCTTTTACCTTGATTATTATCAGGGTGATGACAAAACTGAGCCACTTGCCATTGGCGGCGATCTTCCGCTGTCCAAATCTTATTCATTTGAACCGGATCTCCCTGAATTAACCGAAGAGGAAACCAAACATGTTGTAGGAATTCAAGCGAATGTCTGGACAGAATACATCAGCAACATCAAATATGCAGAGTACATGACTTACCCTCGTGCACTCGCACTTGCAGAAATTGCATGGTCACCCAAAGCACCGAAAGATTATCAAGGTTTCAAGAAAAGACTGACAGCCCACCTGCCGCATATGGATGCAAGGAAAATCAACTATGCAAAAGTATTTTTGAAACAGTAGTTGCTGATTTACTTACGTCTTGTATCAATGAGATACTGTATTTTCCAACTGCCATTCAATTTCACTAAACAAAAGGCATCTACACCACTGTGACTGTAGGTGCCGTTGTAAATAAACTTGTATGGCGTCCAGGCAAATGCAAGATCACCATCTATTTTAATGGACTCAAAAACAATTTGTTCATCTGCTGCACCTTTTTTCTGCTTACCCACGAAAGAGGCAAATCCAGCTACTTCATTACGTTTAATGATTGTTTTACCTTCTTTATTCTTGGCAACTGATTGCATAGAAGCATCGGGAGCAAACAGTGAGAGAATTTTCACAGAATCAGCTTCACGCATTCCATCAAACAATCCATTGATAACAGATTTGATTTCTTCATCAGCTACTTGTGCAGAAAGGTTTTGAAGACAAAAGACAAAAGTGGCTAGGAGGATTAATTTTCTCATGTATTATTTATTATAAACTGATAATTGGGTTTCCTTTTTCAAAAGTTCAGCAAGTTCTTTTGCTTTTTCAGGATTTGCAAGCCTGAGATTGTTTCTTTCACCTGTATCTGACTTCAAATGATACAACTGATCTTGATCTGCATTGGCTAGTTCAATATTTGTTAGCTTATTCAGTGCTGGACCTTTTGTTGCCTTAATGAATTTCCATTCTCCTTTGATGATGGCATTCGGAACCCTGCCCTGCTTTACCAAAAATGTCCTTCCATGTTGATCCAAACCCAGCCATGCTTTCAGATGTGATTGACTATCAAATGCATTGTTGTCATAAAACCGATAACCAATCAAATCACCCAGGGAACTGAGCAGATCCATTTGACAAATCAATGCCTCCGAAACCATATTGCCTTTCATACTGACAGGCCATGAAACAAGGGTGGGTACTCTTGTTCCAGCCTCATAGGAACTGTACTTACCGCCACGCAATGCTCCCCATGGTGTATGTCCATTTAATTTCTCCACTGCCTGATCCTGATAACCATCATCGAGCACCGGACCATTGTCGCTTGTAAAAATGATCAATGTATTTTCATAGAGACCGAGTTTTTTTAAGTGTGCAATCAATTCACCAACTGCCCAGTCGATTTGTAAAATAGCATCCCCCCTCGGACCCAATCCACTTTTACCTTTAAACATGGTAGAGGGCACTCTCGGCACATGGGGTTCAGTAAGCGAATAAAAAAGAAAAAAGGGCTTTGATGCATGTTGACTTACAAATGCTTTTGACTTTTCTAGAAAACTCAAGGGGACTTCCTCATCAGTCCACCTCGCCATTTTACCACCTGTCATAAACCCAATTCTTCCAATTCCATTTACAATGGTATTATCGTGTCCATGATCAGGACTGTTCTTCATTTTCAGCAGTGAAGGATTTTCTTTACCTGTTGGTTCATCCCCAATTTTTTGCTGATAGTTCACCTGAATTGGATCAAGCGTATCAAGTCCGACAACAGTTCCATTCTCCATAAAAACAGTCGGAACCCTGTCGGCAGTTGCGGGAAAAATGAAAGAGTAATCAAAACCAATCTCATTGGGTCCGGGTATAATTTTGGCATTCCAACTTTTTTTGGTGTCAGCACCCAGTCCAAGATGCCACTTCCCAACAACCGCCGTAGCATAGCCGGAGGCTTTGAACATGCTTGCAAGATTGATTTGATTGATGGGAATGATCAATGGCGCATCTCCAGGGAGTATTTCAGTTTGTTTATTTTTCCAGGGATATTTTCCTGTCAACATCGCGTACCTGGATGGTGTACAAGTGGCAGAAGTGGCATGTGCATTGGTGAATCGTATACCTCGCTTTGCCAACGCATCAATATGTGGAGTCTGGATCTTGGTAGCACCATAACAACTCAGATCTCCATAACCAAGATCATCGGCATACACTACAATCACATTTGGTTTTACTTGAGCAATCAACTCAACCCTGGAACATATTGATATAAGTATGAGAGAGAAAATAAAAAATGACTTGGACATATTAAATAGTAAATAAAAGCCGATAGCTGGAATTTGATAATTTTATGAAAGTTAAATAAAACAAAATACATGAAATCACTGAAAATAGCTACTGCACAGTTTGAAAACAGAAGCGGTGACAAAGATTATAACCTCTCTGTAATTGAAAAATTATCAGCGAAGGCTGCGCTAGAAGGAGCAAATGTCATTGCATTCCATGAATGCTCCATCACAGGATACAGTTTTGCAAGAAAACTCGACCGCGAGCAAATGCTGGCTCTTGCTGAGCCTATTTTCGAAGGCTCAAGCATATTAAAACTGAGTGAAATTGCTAGTAAGTATAATATAGTTATACTCGCTGGACTATTTGAGAGGGACAATAAAGATGATATTTACAAGGCATACGTATGTGTTGATAAAAATGGATTGGTTGCCAAATACAGAAAACTGCATCCATTCATCAATCCACATATCAAACCAGGCAATGAATACTGTGTATTTGAAATATTGGGATGGAAATGTGGTATTTTAATCTGTTACGATAACAATATCATAGAAAATGTGAGGGCAACAAAATTATTGGGTGCTGATATCATTTTTATGCCGCACGTAACAATGTGTACGCCGTCTACCAGACCTGGAGCAGGTTTTGTTGATCCTGTATTATGGGAAAACAGGTACAAAGATCCAACGTCTCTTCGCATTGAATTCAATGGAATGAAAGGAAGAGATTGGCTGATGAAATGGCTCCCTTCGAGAGCATATGACAATGCGGCCTATGTTGTATTCTCTAATCCGATTGGGATGGATGATGATCAACTCAAGAATGGCTGTTCAATGATCATTGATCCATTTGGAGATATCCTTACAGAATGTCAAACCTTTGAGGACAGTTACGTGATTGCCAATATCACCCCAGAAAAATTAACTCTTGCTGGAGGCTATAGATACATGAAAGCAAGACGACCTAAGTTATACAAAGATATCATTGGCAAGGAACATACCCCTGAACAAAAGGTGGTATGGCTTGATAAAAAATAAACAACTATTTATTTAGCAATGCATCAACCTTTACAAACTCATACCCCTTCAAACGAAAATACTGAATCATATTTGGGAGATGCTGATATAATTTATCCTTTCGACGAGGGTCTGTACCAATGTGGACCAGTATCATAGCACCGTTCAGCGTTTGTTGCTGTTCAAATGCATACAATCGTTCGAGTAGTTTTTCTGAACTGCGATAAGAGGAACCCATTTCGGGATAGGTATAATCCACGTTTGTGCCAGTACCCGGAGTAAAATTAATAAGCTGCACATTCAATTCTTTACACCATGATGCAACATGGTTATTCCACCATTCATAAGGTGGAATGAAATACAATTTTTCTTCTTGAATACCCAATGCATGCATCGATTGATAATTTGCTTTCAAATCATTTACCAAAGAATCTTTGCTAACCAGTAAACTATCCCGTTTGCTCCAATCATTGTACAACAAATGCATGTCAGCATGCGGACCCATATAATGTCCGGCATTTGCGAGTTGTACAATGGATTTCCGGGCTTTAGTGTTTCTATAGAGTCTTCCGGTAAAAAAGAAGCTGCCTTTTATTTTTTCACGGGCGAGTGATTGAGAAATACTTTTCAATCCTTCGTAATATTCATCCCCTGTAAAAACAAAAGAAATTCTTTTTCTTGTACTGTCTCCTCGTGTAATGGCCCCTTGATCCAGTATGAATAATTTCGGATCAGCTTGTATTTGTGCATCCAGTTGATGAAAGAAAAAAGTCAAAATCAGAAATATCTGCAAAGATCTCATCTGCTATTTGTTTGACTTGCTGGAACCAATTCATCAGGCCAGGGTATAGCAATACCTGATTGTTTAACAACCGGCATGTGTGCACTGCGCTTTTTCATGACATCGGTCATCAATGCAGCCATTTTTTTTAGCTGCAAAGGCATGCTTGCAGACAAATCATGTTGCTCTTGAATATCTTTTTCAATATCGTACAACTCCAAGAGTTGCTCTTTGTGAAAATAAATCAATTTCCATTTGCCTTGTCGCATGGCAGAGCACCAGGATATTCCACGCTCATTGATGTTGGTCCAGTTGTTGGGATAATGCCAAAGCAATATTTTTTGATAATCTTTTAGGGTAGGATCTTCTATGAATGGATGGATATTTTGTCCGTCAATGGATTGAACGAGTGAAGGTTTTTTAACACCTGCCCATTGCAGCATTGTAGGAAATACATCTTCAGCAACAATATACTGATGCGATGTCTGATCTGGCTGGATACCCGGACCAGAAACAATAAAAGGAATGCGGATACCGCCTTCATACAATGATCCTTTCCCTTTTTTCAATGGAAGATTTTGTGAGTGCATGATTCCATTGCGTGGCGGCACCAAACTCAGTCCACCGTTGTCTGACATGAACAATATATAAGTATTGTGATCAGCATTAATTTTTTTCAGGTACGCCATGATGTCGCCCAGACTTTTATCCATTCCTTCAATCAATCCCGCATACTTCGCTTCTGCATCACTCATACCCTTGTTAATATACTTCTGATAATATCTTGCATCTTTACTCAAAGGAACATGCACGGCATAATGCGACATATAAAGGAAAAAAGGTTTACCTGAACCTTGATTGTTTTCAATCGCATGTATCGCTTCAGCCGTCAACGCGTCCGTTAAAAATTTTTTTTGAGGGATGTATTCATTGAGATCGCGGACAGCCCAAAGTGTATCGCCGGATCTTCCACCATAGAAGTCCTCTGCCAAAAAACTTCCAGGATGTCCTGCAGCAGTTCCTGCAATATTTATTTCAAATCCCAGGTTCAGGGGATCTGAACCAGGAGTACCGTAGGGGGCAAAATGCGCCTTGCCAACATGTATGGTATGGTACCCTGCATTTTTCAATATGGATGGAAGAGCTGTTGCATGCACAGCATCTGCAGTTTTTGCAACGGGATTGAATCCGTTGAAATTCCATTTCGCTGGAATCAATCTATCATCAGGATGATCAGTAGGAGTATTCTTGTGAACGCTGGTCCAGTTGGTTACTCCATGACGAACCACATTCATACCCGTCATGATGCTGATGCGCGTGGGTGTGCAAACCGGATTGGTATAGGCATTGGTGAATTTCATGCCCTGTTTTGCCAATTGTTCCATGTTGGGCGTTTCATACAAACGATTGAATGATGTTGGTTGATTCCAAAATGTGACAGAGCAGTCCTGCCAGCCCATATCATCCACCAAAAAAAGAATGATGTTGGGTTTTGATTGTGCAGAAGTTTGATAAGAGAACATCAAACAGAAAACTCCCATCAGGATTCGAGACAATTTTTCAACAATTGACATATTGAAAAGTTAAGTGGAATATTTAAAAGATAAAGCTGGCTGCAAAAGTTTTGTTTTGTTAATTTTACATGAGACCCATTCAGCTATGAGAAAAATAACTTGCATTCTGACTCTTTGCCTTTCCATGCTATTTGTGTTTGCATGCAGCAAAACTGATGGCGGAACCACAGACAATACAAATAACAACAATACTACTCCAACTCCTACACCAACTCCAACTCCCATCACTCCTGTTTGGGATGCAAATGCATGGCGCGGAGTTTGGGTTACCACCACTGCAAGCACTGCATTGGATACAAGAGACAATATTGCGCAAACGGTTGCGAATTGCAAGAAGGCTGGTATTAACCAGATTTTTATTGTTGTGTATAACAATGCAAGAACAATTTATCCCAGCAATGTATTGGGCGCTATTACAGGTGTGAAACAATTGGAAAAATTTGCTGGCAGGGACCCTTTGCAGGAGATGATTGATGCGGGACATGCTGCCGGACTCAAAGTGCATGCATGGTTTGAATATGGATTTGCTTCTTCATACAGTGCGAACGGGGGACCCATTGTAAATGCAAGACCAGACTGGGCTGCGTTGGATCAGGCAGGAAAGTTGGTAGTGAAAAATGGATTCGATTGGCTGAATGCATTCAATCCTGAGGTACAGGATTTCATCATCAACTTGGTAAAAGAAGTAGTTACCAAATATGATGTAGATGGCGTGCAGGGAGATGACCGATTGCCGGCACTGCCTTCAACGGCAGGTTATGATCCATTCACGGTTGCACAGTATAAATTGGAAAACAACAATCAGGCACCTCCAACAGATTTCAAAGACCAGGCTTGGGTGAAGTGGAGAGCAAACCGACTGAATAAATTCATGAAACGTTTTTACACAGAATTGAAAGCAGCAAAACCCTCCATCATTGTATCATCCTCACCGAGTCCTTATCCATGGTCGCTTGCAGAATACCTGCAGGATTGGCCCACATGGGTAGACAGCAGTTGGGTGGATGCTGTCATTCCACAATGTTATCGATACGATATTACTGCATACGATGCAGTAATGAGTGAGCAAGTTGGTTACCACAGAAGCAAAAAAATTCCTTTCTATTCTGGAGTCCTGGTCAAAATCGGAAGCAAACTGGCAACTCCTGAATTCATGACTGAGATGATCAGTTCCAACAGGAAAAAGTCGGTCCCGGGTGAAGTGTTCTTCTTCTACGAGGGACTCAAAGACAACCTGAATTGGTTTGAAACAAAATACCCTTTGATCAAATAATCCAAGGATTTAAAAATTACCCTCGGATAGGTAGTCAGGTTATGTAAATCATATATATTTTTTTATATATAATATCGCGTTATATCTGGATTGAATATTTTTAATTATTCAACCGAAAAATCACATTTTTTTAATAAAAAAACCCTTTCTTTTAGAAAAATCAAAAGGGGAATGTGAATTACATTAAAGATAATTTGTAGATGGTTGTCGAAAAATATTTGATTGGCACAAAAAAAGAAATTGATTTTGTTCAATTTCTTGCGTAATGGACTGAACAAGTTGATTTTACAAAGAAGTTTATTAATATATTTAGGCCTCAAACAAACTGCTATTTATGAAAAGAATGAAGAGTTATTTCATTATTCCTCTTCTGTTTCTGGCAACATCCCTGTTTGCTCAAAACAGAAAGATTGTCGGCAAGATCGTCGGCAAAAACAACGAACCCATCTCTGGTGCATCCGTCGCAGTGAAGGGAACAAACGTTGGCGCTAGCGCAAAAGAAGACGGAAGCTTCAGCATCGATGCAAAAGGTTCAGTAACACTGATCGTAACTTCCATTGGTTTCAATACCACTGAAGTTCCAGTAAGTGCTGACCAGTCATCGATCACAGTATCTCTCACTCCAACAGAGGGACTCAACAGCGCAGAGATTGTCGTAACCTCATTTGGTATGACAAAAAGCAAGCGTCAGTTGGGTTATTCAGTTACCCAGATCAACGGTGACCGTTTCACAGAGTCAAGGACTGCCAACGTAGGTAATGCCTTATCTGGTAAGGTTGCTGGTGTGAATGTATCAACTCCCGCAACCGGTGCTGCGGGTTCTGCACGCGTGGTGATTCGCGGAGGATCTTCACTCTTGGGTAACGACCAGCCTTTGTACGTAATCAACGGCGTTCCCATGGAAAGCTCTAACCTTGGCTCTGCTGGTATGTGGGGTGGAAACGACGCGGGTGACGGTCTGGCTGCCATCAATCCTGATGACATTGAAAACATCTCTGTATTGAAAGGAAATACTGCAGCTGCATTGTATGGTGCACGCGCTGCCAACGGTGTTGTGTTGATCACAACCAAAACCGGTAAGGCTCGCAAAGGAGTAGGTATCGCCTTCAACACAAACATCACCACTGATAAAGCACTTGACTTTACTGATTTTCAAAACCAATACGGTCCGGGTAGAGATGGAACAAAACCAGCTCTTGCTTCAGATGCATTGGACATTGGAAACAACCATTGGGGAGGCAAGTTGGACGGTTCTCAAGTTCCAAACTTTGATGGAAAATCAAGACCATATACACACAACGGACTTGGTCTGAATGATTTTTATCAAACTGGTCTTTCTGCCAACCACTCTCTTGCTTTGTCTGGCGGAAACCAAACCGGTAACTACCGTTTTGCATTCTCTGATTTGGACAACAAAGACATCATGCCCAATGCAAGCTTCAAGCGTCAAACATTCAACATGAACGTGAACAGTACGTTGAAGAAACTTACATTGGCTGTGTCTGCACAATACACCAACCAAAAAGCTAAGAACAGACCAAGATTGTCTGACTCTCCTGGTAACAGCAACTTCTCCATCTTCATGTTCCCCAATACACTTCCGTTGGACGCTGTGCTTGGTGCGACTGGCAAAGGTGATTTGGATAATGGAAACGAACTCCGTTATCAAGCAAACGTTTTCCAAACCAACCCATACTGGGGTATGTACAATTTCTACAGAAATGATATCACAGACCGTTTCCTCGGAAATGCTTCTTTGAAATATCAGTTGCTTGACTGGTTGTACATCCAAGGTAGAGCTGGTACTGATTTCCTTACAAGGGATGATGCTAGCTATACTGGATACGGAACTGCCTTTAAACCACGTGGTGATTTCTTTGAAACGCTAACCACCATTCGTGAAAACAACCTCGACCTCTTCATCGGAGCTAATAAAAACTTCGGTGATTTGTCACTTGATGTGTTGTTGGGTGGAAACAGAATGCGCCGTACAAGAGAAAACAAAGGCGGTGGTGGAAACGACCTCGTTGTTCCATTTGTTCATTCAGTTAGAAACGTAGCAGCTTCTTCACTTGGTTATGGATTCTCTGAATTGGGTAACAATTCTATTTTCGCACAAGCAAATATTGGTTATAAAAATTACCTATTTGCGAATGTGACTGCTCGCCAAGACCAATTCTCTACACTTAGTAAAGACAACAATACATTGGTTTACCCATCTGCAGGTTTGAGCTTCATAGCTTCAGATGCCTTCAAGCTACCAGAGGTTGTGAGCTTTGCTAAATTGAGAGGTTCATGGGCTCAAGTTGGCGGTGGTGCCCCAGATCCATATTCATTGAACTTAACATACGGTTTAGTTGGACAAGGTCACTTAGGCGCAAGCCTTGGTCAGATTAACAACGGTTCTATCCCCAACCAGGGACTCGTTCCTTACCTCTCTTCAGAAGTCGAAGTAGGTGCAGATATCCGTTTCTTGAAAAACAGAATTGGATTGGATGTTGCTTTTTACAAAAGAAACACTACCAATGACATCTTGGCAACAGGAATTTCAGCTACATCTGGATTCGGTTCTACATTAATCAACATTGGTGAGTTATCCAACAAGGGTATTGAATTGATGTTGAATGCTACCATCGTTCAAAAGAAAAATTTGAAATGGGAAGCATCCCTGATCTATGCAAACAACCAAAGCGAAGTATTGAGTTTAGGTAAAAATGCAGCTGGTCAGCCAATTCAATTCATCAACCTGGATGAATCAAGAGTACGCCGCGAGAGAATCCGTCACATTGTTGGACAGCCCCTGGGCATGATTGCTGGTTACAAACATGCAACCGACTCAAAAGGAACTCCCATCTACACTGCTGATGGATACCCTGTAGCTACTAGTGGTTATGAAATGATTGCTCCTGCACGTCACCCAATTTCAGGTGGTCTGAGCTCTATTCTTACATACAAAAATTTCAAACTTGACTTCTTGATTGATTTCAGAAAAGGTGGAAACCTTGTATCAGGTACCAATTACTTCGCATACCAGTTTGGATTGCAACAAGAGACCCTCACTGGTCGTGATGGCAGCTTGAAGGTAAGCGGTGTAACAGCAGCAGGTGCTCAACAAACATGGACCATCCCGGTTGACAAAATCGATAATTACTATCAGAACTACTCATTGATAACTCAAAACATGGTTTACGATGCATCTTTTGGGAAACTCAGACAATTCTCTTTGGGCTACACATTTCCTGCAAGCATGTTGAAGAAGACTCCATTTGAATCTGCTTCACTCTCTGTAGTAGGAAGAAACTTGCTTGTTCTTTGGTCCAAGGTACCCAATATCGATCCTGAGTCTTCCTACAATACAAGTGGTAATGCCGAAGGACTTGAATTCTTCGCGATGCCGCAAACAAGAAGCTTCGGTGTAAACCTTGCAGTAAACTTCTGATGATTATATTATCAATAAAATTGTATACGATTATGAAAAATATATTCTACAAATCAACTGCCTGGTTATTAGTTGTTTCAATCATGATTTCTTGTAACAAACAAGATCTCGTTGATTTGAATATTGACAGAAACTCAGTTTCTGACATCGATCAGGCTTATTTATTCTCTACCGGTACATTGCGTATCGCAGGTGAGTACGAAAATACGCGTGCAAACATGTTGTACGCTGCAACCATGATTCAACATACTGCCTCTACTGCGGGCTATTTCAGTGGTGACAAGTATTTTTACAGTGCTCAGTACAGCGGTGCATACATGGAGCGCCACTTCACAGATGTGATTCGCTTGTTCTCTCAAGCAATCAATAAAACTGCAAGTGATGCCAATCAGGCCAACGTTTATGCTGGTTCTCTTTTATTGCGTGCATTCGATCTTCACAGAATGACAGATATGTACGGCGATATTCCTTATGAGCAAGCTGGTAAAGGCCTGGATTCTTCTGCAAACTGGTTCCCCAAGTACCAATCACAAAAAGAAGTATACACTGCATTGGTACGTGATATCAAAGCTGCGCGTGACAAGTTCAGTGCATCAGCAAAAAGTCTGGGTGCGCAGGACTTCATCTATGGCGGTGATGTTGCAAAATGGAAAAAGTTTGCCAACTCACTGTTGATGCGTGTCGCAATGCGCATGAGCAAAGTAGATGCTGCAACAGCTAAAACTGTTTTTCTTGAGGCATACAATTCCGGTGCATTTACTTCCAATGCAGACAATGCCCATATCAAATTTGCAGAGGGACCACAGGGTATCAACCGCAACGGTTTGAACGATGGGTACTGGAATACATACAAGTATTCAAGAGACTGTAAAGTATCTAAGACCTTCATCGACTGGATGGTTGCCAACAACGATCCTCGTTTGATGATTGTATCTGGTGGTACAGGAAATCCTGATGCTGCTGCCACTTGGAAGACTGCTACTGCAGATCAAAAAGGTATGCCAAACGGATTCACCGCTACCAACATCACAACAGCACTTTCTGCTGCAGATGCTGCCGCTTATGCTGCTTCTCCAACCCCAAGATGGATCTTCTCCATGCTGAACCTGAAATACATGGACTGGTCTGATCCTTACATTTTGCAGACCTATGCAGAAGTTCAATTGATGGCAGCTGAAGCTGCTGTATTGGGATGGATCACATCTGATGCTGCTACACATTTTAAAAATGGTGTAGAAGCTGCTATCAACAACTGGAGAGCTTTTGATGCATCTTTTGCAAGAACTCAAGCCGACATCGATGCATATATAACAGGACGTGGATTTGCAGCTGCATCCAATGCTAACAAACTTCGTTTGATTGGTGAAGAGTATTGGGCTGCTACCTTCCTGAATGATATTGAATCTTGGAACAACTGGAGAAGAACAGGTTTCCCTGCCCTCACTCCTACCAAAGATCCAAACAGATGGGAAGTAAATGAAATTCCTCGTCGCTTGAAATACTGGGAAAATGAAATCAGCTCCAACCCTGCCAACTACAAAGCTGCAGTTGACAGAATGGGTGGCGATAACTTCATGACCAAAGTATGGTGGGACGGTGGTAAATAACCCTTTCACCTGAATAATAAAAAAAGGCGCCTTCCGGGCGCCTTTTTTTATTGTGTAGATTTGTAGTCTTATATCTGTTTTCATGAATAGAAAAATAATTACATCACTGTTCACATTATTGGTTGGCTTGTACTCCCCTGCACAAGAAAAGCTATTTACGCAAATGGATTCTAAAAAAACAGGTGTTCATTTCATCAATGAAATCAATGAGTCAGAGGGACTGAATGTGTTGGCCTATGAATACTTTTTCAACGGTGCGGGAATTGCTGTGGGCGACCTAGACAATGATGGCTTAGAGGATTTGTTTTTTACTGCCAATATGAAACCCAATAAGCTCTATAAAAATTTGGGTAACCTCCACTTCAAAGACATGAGCTCACAATCAGATAAAGGCATAGAAGGTAGACCCGGACATTGGCGCACAGGAGTTACCATGGCGGATGTCAACAACGACGGACTCCTAGACATATATATATGTTACTCTGGAAAAGGTGTGCCAGATACCAGAAGAAATGAGCTCTTCATCAATGTAGGGAACATGAAGTTCAAAGAATCCGCCAAAGAATATGGACTCGATGACCCCAGCTTCAGTACACAAGCAGCTTTCTTTGACTATGATCTGGATGGTGACCTGGATATGTTTCTTCTGAACCACAGTACGAAAAAAGTAGATAATCTGGAGTTTGCGAAATTCAGAAGCGAGGTAGATGAATATGCAGGATGCAAGATGTTTGAAAACATCGGAAACAAATTCACAGATGTATCCAGTAAAGTGGGTATCAGTAGATCAGCACTCACATTCGGACTCGGAATCGTTGTGTCCGATATCAACTTAGATGGATGGCCAGATCTCTATGTTACCAACGATTACAACGAACCCGATCATCTGTACATCAACAACAAACAAAAAGGATTCACCGATGCAGCAGATCAGGCACTGACCCATATGTCACAGTTCTCCATGGGTACAGATATTGCAGATTTCAACAATGATGGATTGCCAGATATAGTCACACTAGACATGTTGCCGGAAGACAACAAACGTCAAAAATTACTGCAGCTGCAAGAGAACTATGAAATTTTTGAATTGATGCAACAACAGGGTCTGCATAAACAATACATGCGGAACATGCTGCATCTCAACAATGGAAACGGAACATTTACTGAAATTGGTCAGCTTGCTGGGATGGCCAAGACAGATTGGAGCTGGACACCGTTATTGGCTGACTTTGACAATGATGGCTACAAAGACCTCTTCATCACCAATGGCTATCTGAGAGATTATACCAACAAAGATTTTTTAAAATATTGGGGTGATTACAAAGTAAAAAAAGCAATGGACAGAGAACCTGTTCAACTGATGGAATTGATCAAAGCCATGCCATCTACTAAAATCCCAAATTATATTTTCAGCAATAATAAAAACCTTGGTTTCACCAACATGCAAACTGCATGGGGAATCGACAGACCAGCCATCTCAAGCGCAGCCATTGCAGCAGATCTTGACAAAGACGGTGACCTTGATATTGTAGTTAATAATATTAACGAAGAGGCATTCATATATCAAAACAATACAAGCAGTACAAGCAAGCATCATTATATCCAAATACAAATAAAAAATGAAAAAGGCAGTTCATTGAATGGAACCAAGGTGCAGGTGTATACAAAAGGGCTCATTCAATTACAGGAACTGAATCAAAACAGAGGATATCTTTCCTCTGCAAGTACATGGCTTCACTTTGGTTTGTCAAATCATGAGAACATTGATTCTATTAAAATCATCTGGCCAGGTGGTAAAAAAGAAACAACCAGATTTGATATCAAAGCAGATAAGTTGATCAGCTTCAGCTATACAAATAATACAACTGAACGAAACATATCCCCCGAAAATATCAATACCCTGTTCAAAAAAATCAACTCACCAATTCCCTATCAACACAAGAGTTTCAATGAAAATGATTTCAAACGCCAGCCACTGATGCTGACCATGTACTCCAATACGGGACCTGTGATGGCAAAAAGCGATGTGAACAAAGATGGACTGGAAGATATTTTTATCAGCGGCAACGCTGATAGTCCGGGTAAAATTTGGATTCAAAATAAAAATGGAATGTTCGAACCCATTCCCAATCTTTCAATTGTCAATGAAGAAGAAACGGCTGTATCTGCTGCAGTCTTTGCTGATTTCAACAATGATACTTGGCCTGATCTCTATGTCGCCAAAGGCGGTTATTCCATCTGGATGCCCAATTCACCTGCACTCCAAGACGAACTTTTCATTAATGACGGCAAAGGATCTTACATACAAGCTTCCCATCAACTTCCAAACGTATCTGCTTCATCCAAATCATGCGTAAAAACTGCAGATGTAGATGGTGATGGAGACATAGATATATTCTTGGGTGGAAGAATCATTCCCGGCAGATACCCCGTAACCCCAGAATCCTATTTATTGATCAATGACGGAAAAGGAACATTCACGAGGCAGCGAACTGCGTTTGACATGATCGGCATGGTAACAGATGCACAATGGAGGGATCTGAATAATGATCAGCTTCCAGATATCATCCTGGTAGGAGAATGGATGCCAATCAAAGTATACCTGAATCTAAAAACAGGTTTTGAGGATGCAACCGATACATATATTCCAAATTCACCAACCGGACTCTGGTCGTCGGTTATCATAAACGATTTCAATAGTGATGGGAAAATAGATTTCTTAGCAGGAAACATCGGAGAAAATACTCCCTTTACATTTTCAGATAAAGAGCCAGGAACACTTGTATATGCTGACTTTGACGGGAATGGCTCCATTGATCCATTTTTTAATTTCTTTATTCAAGGTAAATCTTACCCCTATGTCAGTCGAGATGAATTGAATGATCAGATCTATGCCATGAGAAAAAAGTTTCTCAGCTATGCACAATATGCGGGAGCTACCATGAATGAAATTTTCAGCAAAGAAGATCTTGGAAAAGCAATTACACTCCAAGCAACTAAACAGCAGACGACTTTATTTTCTCAAAAGAATGGAACATTCACTGAGCAACATGATCTTCCTATTCAAGCACAATTTGCTCCGAATAAAATCATGCTGAAAGAAGACTTTGATCATGATGGAAAAGAGGAAGTATTGCTGTTGGGAAACCAAACATTGAACCGACTTAAAATGGGCGCCATTCAGGCGAACAGAGGGAACCTATTCAAATTCAACCTGGAAGGATCTCCTGAATACATTCCACTGACAAAGAGTGGCCTCAATATTGAGGGGGATGTAAAATCTGCATTAACTTTGATAGTAGATGGTAAAAAAATCTTACTGGTTGGCTCGTCAGACCAACCCCTTCAGGCTTATACATATTAGTTCAATATTTCTTGCTCTCACAATTTTTTTAGGTGAGGTGCAAGCACAACAAAGAGAAGAAAAACTCAAACCACTTCTAAAAGATGCTGTATTTGCGTTATCAAATGTGATGATGCACGATGTTGTTTCACCGGTGATCGCAAGCAGATACTATATGTATTGCACCATCGGATCAAATGCAATCAATGCATCCCATGGCAGAACAATCCATCCCTCCTTTTACATCAGACATTTCCCAAAATCAATGGGGGCCAATGATCTAAAAGACCCCTCGCTGGCTGCGTTATTTTGCATATATGAAATAGGAATGGCTATTCTTCCATCAGGGATGGATATGCAAAGCGAATATGAATCTGTTAAAAAAAAGGTTCGCTCGCTCCAATACAGTTCAGCTGAAATTGAAGTAGCTGCAGTTTGCGCTAAATCTGTTGCGAATGATATATTGAAATATGCTGCAGGAGATGGATATGGAAAACTCAGTGCCTTTCCAAAATACAGACCCAAAAGAAAAGACGGATATTGGTTTCCAACTCCCCCTGCTTATATGGATGCAGTGGATCCTCATTGGCGGACCATGCGCACGATGATCATTGATTCAGCGAGTCAATTCAGAGGACGCCCACCTGTTCCATTTGATACTGCAAAAGAGAGCAGGTTTCATGCACTGACAGAAGAAGTATACAGCATTGGTAAGTCGCCTACCCTCGAACAGCGTGAGATTGCAGCTTTTTGGGATTGTAATCCTTTTGTGGTTGCGACTTCCGGACACATGAGTCTAGGCTTTAAGAAAATAAGTCCGGGTGGTCATTGGATGAACATCACTTCCATTGCCTCCCTCAAGCAGCAAGTACCGTTTCATAAAATGATCCAGGCCCTATCAATAGAAGCCATCGCATTGTACGATGCTTTCATTGTTTGCTGGAATGAGAAATATTCAACTGACCGTGTGCGTCCTGAAACTGTCATCAATAAATACATTGATGTCAAATGGCAGCCACTGCTTCAGACACCACCTTTTCCGGAATACACATCAGGGCATTCGGTCATCTCCAGCACTTCTGCTGAGATACTCTCATTTTTGATTGGAGAAAATGTTTCGTTTACGGATGACTCTGAAGTTATTTTTGAACTTCCTCCAAGAAAATTCAGCTCATTCAAAGCAGCAGCTGTCGAGGCTTCCATCTCACGATTGTACGGCGGCATCCATTTCAGGGATGCAATTGAAAACGGGCAAGAGCAAGGGAAGACCGTAGGGGTGCACATCATCCAAAAACTCAAACAGGCTGGAGTCAGATAAATAATTATTTCTTCTCTGCTTTTACTGTTGATGCTGACTTGCCATAAAAATGAGCAAACAACATGATCAGGTCTGCAGACCCATCCATGGTTGGTTCATTGGTAGAGTAGTCTGCAAAATCATCCCAATATTTAATGTGGTCGGGTTGAAGATGTGCAAATTCATCTGGCTCATTCAATCGGATAGCAAGCATCCGATCGTGAATGCTTGACCACAGAGGTCCATCAACCAGACTTCCGGGAACAATCTGTTTGTTCAAAATCCAAAATGGCATATGCACATCCAAAGGATATTCGCCTTTTTCTGGAATACCTGTAATCATGCTGGTGCCCCAGGGATTGAGTCCCAGTAACCAATTCAAATGATCCTGTAAAAGCGAACTGAAGCGTTGATCGCCGGTCATTTTTTCATACAACAAAGCCTGTGTTGAAACTGCCGCAGCAAGATTATTGGAACACCAAATAAACAAGTGACCAACGCCATAGGGATTTCTGGATCCCTTGTTTAAAATATTCTCAAGATTGTGTTTATAATAATAAGATAATGTTGATTTGGTAGCTGCATCACCCACCTTCCAGAGTGCATAGTGTCCTACGTTGACATAGGGATACATTTCATAGTGTACTGCTGAATCCATTTCCATCCATGAAGTAGTTTGAATGATTTTTGCATAGCGCATTGCATCTTCCAAATAGCTTTTGTTCTTGGTGGCCGCATAGAGCTCTGCTGCAGCCCACTCCATATCATCTGCCCAGGTGCGCTCATTGTAGCGATAAGGTGCACCATAACTATTACCCTGCTGATACCCTTCCAGCTTTTTACCCATATCATATAATTCAATAGCATCCTGGAGGCATTGTTGTGAAAATACTTGCTGTCCTGCAACCTGTTTGAAAATTCTGTACCCAATAGCCATGGCAGCAGCTGATCGCCCTGCTACATTCGACACACCAGTTGCTTCACTTTTGTATTTTCCCAAACCCTGGGGTTTGCCATTTGCAAAATAGGCAGTTCGATATTTGTTGACACCCCATCCATAATTGGCAGGATCTTCATGTGGCATTTTAAATCCAAGGTGATCCCTGTCATCCGCAACCTGATGAATCAGTTCATTTTTACTGGGATGCAGCTTGTGTATCCAATCCCCACTTCGCCTCATCCAAGACATCCGGGATGCCGTTGGACTGTGGCAGACCCCATTCATTGACCTTATCAGCAAAAGCAGTTGGATTCCATTCATATGCCATGAGCATTCTGGCTGTAGCATTGCTTCCTGTAATTAAATATTTCAATTGATCTCCTGCATCATGCCATCCACCGGTTGCATCCACATAGGAGGAGTCGGGACGGTTTCCATAAAAACTTCTTCCATCCAAAGCGTGGCATACTTCGTTGGTAAATGGATTGAATCCACATCGTTGTGTCTGCATAAATTGGACAACAGTTTCTTGCAGAGCAGGATAATTTCCTATAACGAACTGCTGAGATTGCAATTTCTTATCCTGGCTGGCGATATAGTAAGAGCCTAATTTGCGAACATCGTCAAATCTACATTCATAGTAATATTGAAAAGGGGGCCAGTTTTCTTTTTGAAGCTGGACAAGTGGGATTTTCTTGATCAAATTGCCTTGAACATCATAGAGTCCAAATGAATTCATTACAGGTACTTTAGAGAGCACCAGGGCCTTTTTAGGCTGATCTGTCCCATATCCAATCAGGTTGGTTCTTATAAATGTTTCCTGGGCATCAACCTGCAAGAGAGAAAAGAAAACAATATAAATGAATAGCTTTTTCATACGGCTCTTTCAGTAATTGAATATAAACATAACAAAGGAATTAATTATCTTAATACAAATTTTATACGATGCAAGCCAAGAATTTTTGGATCACAACACTGGTTGTCTTCCTTTTGAATATTTCAGCTTTTGCGATTCCCAAACTTCCTAAAGAAGTACGGGGATTTTGTATTGCCGCCCCTTCATACAATGACCTTGATAATTTCATACAATTCATTGATAAGGAGCTTGCAAGCAGAAAAGTAAACCTGCTCATCATGCGGATTGACTACAACTACCAGTACAAATCGCACCCAGAACTGGTAACATCAGAGAAAAGACCCAATGATCCTTCTTCCGTTGCCGCTCTTTCCACTTCCGAATTGAAGCGCATTGTGGAAATATGCCGCAAACAAAAAATAACATTGGTTCCTCAGGTCAATTTATTTGGCCACCAATCATGGGCAAGTACCTTGGGTCCGCTGCTAAAAAAATATCCTCAGTTTGATGAAACACCATGGATCAGAATGCCGGATAATTACAAATGGCCCAACAATGATGAATTGTATTGCAAAAGTTATTGCCCACTTCATCCCGAAGTACACAGCATCGTTTTTGATCTTGTAGATGAAATCATGGAAGCATGTGAAACAGAGCACTTTCATGCAGGCATGGATGAAGTATTCTACATAGGAATGGGAGGTTGTACAAGATGCGCGGGACTGGATCGGTCAAAGCTTTTTGCCGATGAGGTAAACAAAATCAATGAACATATCAATGCAAAAAATGGAAGATTGTGGATTTGGGGAGATAGAATGATTGATGGAAAAGAAACAAAATTAGGCATGTGGGAAGGTAGTACCAACGATACCTACCGTTCAATTGATATGATCAATAAAAATGTTGTGATCAACGATTGGCATTATGAATCTGCTCCAAAAACTGCAGAAATATTTGCTTCCAAGGGGTTCGACGTCATGATGTGCCCTTGGAGAAAAGCAGATGTTGCTAAACAGCAAGTAGCTGACTATGAAGCATTTAAAAAATCGGCCCCCAAGAAAATTGCTAAACATTACAGGGGATTTGTACAAACGGTTTGGACCAGTTCAAGCAATTTTCTACAATTCATGAATGGAACAAAAACCGAAGAAAAATTTTCAACAGTTGAATGTTTCAAAACGCTGATGTCAGCATTTAATAAGTAAGCATCAAAATTTTATGTACCTTATAACTACAAAACTATCAATCATGAAAACACAATTTCTTCTGCTGCTCAGTTTTCTTCTGACAACAGCAACAAGCTTTGCCCAGAAATATGAATACCGCATTGTCACCACTGTAGAATCCATTGTGCCCAACGGCATTGGCAGATCAAGGATGATATCATCCAATGAAACACGTGATTACAAAGAATTTACCACTTCGAGAAGCGAAGAGGATAATTCCCGCAATTCATCTGACAGATCTGATATCAGGGTGAAAGCATTCGACGAAACCAAGCTGCTCAACTTTTACAACCTTGGAGGCATCCGTTTTCAAAACATTGTGGCCAACGATGCAGTCGTGACTTCTAAATTGAATACCATGGCTGAAGAGGGCTGGGACCTCACATTTGTAAACAGTGCTGTAGAATCTGATGGCGGCAAGGATGATAACGTGGGCATTTTTATTACCCGCTATGTATTTAGAAGGGCAAAGAAATAATCATATTATTTGACCCTTTAATTGAGGTAGCTCGCTGCCCAACGCAGATTTACATCATTTTTTAAAACGCATCCAATGCAGATGGATTTCGCATGGAATCTGTGCTGATTGTGCAATACCAATGCTTCAGCATCAGACAAAAGTTTTGGATCAACATTCGGTGTTTCTTTTAAGATAGAAAGTTGTTGAATGGATTCATACAATGCATAATCTGTGGATGAGAACAATACCTTTGTTCCAATGGAGCCGAGGTAACTGAGGTATTGATTGTATTTGACATCGCTGATAATCGGTGCGTGACCGGCTGATTCATGAATGATATCCGGTGCTGAAGTGTATTCAATATGTTCCAACTGTCTGATGTCTGCTGCAATGACCAACACACGGTATGCTTGGTATTCCATGAATGCTGCAGGTGGAATAAAACCATCAACGGTTACTGCGCCCCATCCGATTTCGGCAAGTGCATCATTGATTTCCTGTGTACTCGGAATTTTTTCAATGGTGAGTCCTGCTTTTTTCAATCCCGGTATGTAGGGATAGTAGGCAACATCTTTTAAATAACTGTAATTCTGACGCATGACATAGCGCCAAACTGCATGATCAACAGGCGTGTATTTATCATATTGCTGATCAACGATGTATTTCCTCAAATGCAGGGGCAGGTTGGCTACTTGAGAATTGTTAAAATCATTGAATAGTGCCACAGAATAAGCATTAATACTGCACTAAAATAGAAAGAAGAATCCATTCACCTTAACTTTGTTGAACAAACGTTTGCTTTGTATAATCCGTCCAATAAAGTCAGAATCATCACAGCTGCTTCGCTGTTTGATGGACATGATGCTGCCATCAACATCATGCGCAGGATCATACAATCAATGGGTGCGGAAGTCATTCACCTGGGACACAACAGAAGTGCACTGGAAATTGTGGAGGCTGCCATCGAAGAAGATGCCCATGGCATTGCGATTACTTCTTACCAGGGCGGACACATTGAATTCTTCAGTTATATCAAAGATTTGTTGGATGAAAATGAATGTGGGCACATCAAAATTTTTGGCGGAGGTGGCGGGACCATTTTACCCAAAGAAATCGATGCCCTTCATGCATACGGTATAGAAAGAATTTATTCTCCTGATGATGGCAGAAAACTCGGACTCGAAGGCATGATTGCAGATGTCATTCAACGATGCGATTTCTCCATAGATCAACCCTATCAGAAAAAAATCTCGATCAGTTGGGGTGAGCAAAAAGATATCCGAAGCATTGCCAGATCTATTTCACTTGCCGAATCCGGCAAACAAAAATCCAGCCAACCTGATCATAATAATATTCCGGTATTGGGTATTACTGGTACTGGCGGTGCAGGTAAATCAACCATCACCGATGAAATAGTAAGAAGATTCCTTGAAACATATACTGATAAAACCATCGCGGTTATTTCAGTAGACCCCTCCAAAAAGAAAACCGGCGGTGCCCTTCTGGGAGATCGTATCAGAATGAACAGCATTCATTCATGCAGGGTATACATGCGTTCATTGGCAACAAGAGAAAGTGAAAAAACCATCAGTGCAGTTACACAAGAAGCCATCAATATTTGCAAGCAACATCAATTTGATCTTATCATATTGGAATCTGCAGGCGTAGGACAAAGTGATGCATCCATTGTTGAGCATTGCAATACGAGTCTGTATGTGATGACGCCTGAGTATGGCGCTGCATCTCAACTTGAAAAAATCAACATGCTTGATTTCGCAGATGCCATTGCTTTGAACAAATTTGACAAGCCCGGTGCTTTGGATGCATTGCATGATATCCGCAAACAGTACAAACGCAATCATGGTTGCTGGGATGCCAAAGACGAGGAGCTTCCTGTGATTGGGACCATCAGTTCCCAATTCAATGATGAAGGCATCAATCAATTGTTTAAACTCTTGATGGCCAAAGTTTTTTCAGGCAATAGTTCTTTGAATACATTTTCAGCCTCTCCCAAAAAACCTTCCATCATCCCTTCGTCCAGGGTTCGTTACCTGACAGAAATTGCAGATGAGGTGAGAAAATACAATCGATTGGCCGCAGAGCAATCCACACTTGCCTCTGAGCTCTATCAATTACATGGAACATTTTCAATGATCGATGAGCCTGCAGTGCAATCCGTCCTCTCAAAAAAAATAAAAGAAAAGGAAAAGAAGCAAATTCCTTTGTGTAAAAAACTCGTTGAAGAATGGGAGCAAACAAAAGAGCGATACCAAAAAGAAAATTTTGAATACCAGGTAAGAGACAAAGTAGTTCAAAGATCATTGCGATTTACTTCCTTATCCGGTACCTCAGTACCAAGGATAGCTATTCCCAAATACAAGGACTGGGGTGATATATTATCATGGAGATTGCAGGAAAATTTTCCTGGAAAATTTCCATACACTGCCTCTGTATTCCCACTGAGAAATACCAGTGAAGACCCTACTCGTATGTTTGCAGGAGAAGGTACCCCTGAGAGAACGAATAGAAGATTCCATTATCTCTCTGCCACCCAACCTTTCATCAGACTTTCAACTGCTTTTGACAGTGTAACATTATATGGGAATGACCCCGATGAGCGTCCGGATATATACGGCAAAATTGGAAACAGCGGTGTAAGCATTGCAACGGTGGATGATGCAAAGAAATTATACAGTGGATTTGATCTCTGCAATCCAAATGCATCTGTATCGATGACCATCAATGGTCCGGCCCCCATGTTGCTTGCATTTTTTCTGCATGCAGCCATTGATCAGGCATGCGAAAAATACATAGATGAGAAAGGATTGTGGGGAAAAGTAGCATTGGTTAAAAAAGGAAAAGAGAAGATAAACAGCCTTCCTGCCTACCTTGATAAAACATCGAATCTTGAAAAGCCGACTGGCCACAATGGCTTGGGACTCCGATTGCTGGGCATCAGCGGATCTGAAGTGCTTTCAGCAGATGAATATCAACAAATATGTTCGCAGGTTTTTAAAAATGTTAGAGGTACCGTGCAGGCAGATATTTTGAAAGAAGATCAGGCACAAAACACCTGCATTTTTTCAACTGAGTTTGCATTGAAATTAATGGGTGATGTACAAGAGTACTTTATCCAACAACAAATACGAAATTTCTACAGTGTATCTATCAGTGGCTATCATATCGCTGAAGCAGGTGCCAATCCCATTACCCAATTGGCATTTACTTTGTCAAATGGATTCACCTATGTAGAGTATTATTTGTCACGCGGCATGCACATCGATGACTTTGCCCCCAACCTGTCTTTCTTTTTCAGCAACGGGATGGATCCTGAATATGCAGTGATAGGAAGAGTAGCAAGAAGAATTTGGGCAAAAATTATTAAATACAAATATGGTGGCAACAGCAGATCGCAAAAATTAAAATACCATATCCAAACTTCTGGAAGAAGTTTACATGCACAGGAAATTGATTTCAACGATATCCGAACTACCCTGCAGGCCCTGCATGCTATTTATGATAATTGCAACTCCCTTCATACCAATGCATACGATGAGGCCATTACAACACCAACGGAGGAAAGTGTAAGAAGAGCCATGGCGATTCAGCTGATCATCAACAAAGAATTGGGTTCAAGCAAGACAGAGAACTTCATTCAAGGCTCATACATCATCGAGGAATTGACCAATTTGGTTGAAGAGGCAGTCATGGTAGAATTTGAACGAATCTCAGAAAGAGGAGGTGTACTGGGTGCGATGGAAAGAATGTATCAACGAAACAAAATTCAAGACGAGAGCATCCATTATGAAACACTCAAGCACAAGGGAGAAATTTCAATTGTTGGCGTGAATACATTCATGGGCAATGATGGGAGCCCCACGACCATCCCCAATGAAGTGATCAGAAGTACAGATGAAGAAAAGAAACAACAGATCAACAATGTGAATGCTTTCAAAAAAAGAAATCAAGATCAATCGACCAATATGCTATTGCATCTGAAAGAAATTGCCAACAACAATGGAAACATTTTTGCTGCACTGATGGAAGCAGTAAAATACTGCTCACTTGGTGAGATTACTCAAACACTGTATGAAGTAGGAGGTCAGTACAGAAGAAATATGTAAAAGCAAAAACATCTACATGATTCTATAGCATGCTGATGTAATTATACAGAGTAGTCCAAAATTGATTTCACTTCAAATTTTTCCCATTTCCATTCAGACAATTTGAGTCCGGCTTTGAATGAAAAAGTAGTTGATTTAATGACCTTGTTGTCAAAGTTCAATTCATCGATTCTAACATCACAGTTTAGATTTTTGATGGCTGTTGGGTTGGTAACAAATACCTCCAAATAAAGTGGCTTCGATTTGATGACATTCAACTTTCGTTCCCATAGAGTGGAAGTGCATTCATCTATTCTTGGACTGTAATCTTTCCGTGGATATTTGATTTGAAAACAGGTTGGCTGATTGGTCTCAATATATACCATGAACTTATTGAATTCCTGTTTGGAATTCTTTGAAACACCAAAAAGTGATAATTTCCTCATGATATTGAATATAACATCAATAGAACAGCACCGCGAATTACGTTATAATTATATTTACAAAGTCCCAAACTTTGTCCAGTATTACGATTTCAATACAAACGATGCTCGATTTTGGTGATCAGGATATTCAGATTTATCAAATATGAACAGGAAGCAGGTTATATGAACAGGGGACTACACAAATATAGAAAGGAATATTAAGCGGTTGATTTTTTTCATATGATTTCATAATAAATGAAATAACCAATTGTTTTTGAATGAATTATAACTAAAAGGCTTTCTGATATTTCCAGTAATTTGCATTCATCATGGGGATAATCAGGTTGACTAAAAAAATCAAGGCATGGTACAATCAACAGTGGAAAAACATACGATTTTCACTCAGTGCCAATGATAATATTCTCTTCATAGGATTCTATAAATACCTCTATCGACCCCAAGCAGGCAGTCTTTCTGCTTTTCTCGATGAATATTCCAAGTCGGTTGGAGCAAATTTTACCGTCATTCAAATTGGCGCCAACGATGGTATCACGCATGACCCTATTCATAAATTTATCAAAAGAGATCAGTGGAAGGGTGTTCTACTGGAACCCCAATCAGAAGTCTTTCATGTTTTTCTAAAACATATCTATAAAAATAACAAGGGCATTCATTGCGTATGTGCTGCCATTGGGTACGAAGATGGAAAACAGCCTATTTATAAAATTGGATTTTCAAAAATGAGGTGGGCAACGGGACTCGCATCTTTCACCAAAGAAAAAATAGAACAGGCTTTCGAAAACGGAATTGTTGCACACAATTGCAAGGTTCATGGAATAGAGATCCCCTCAGACAAAAACCAATGGATTGCCGAAGAAGAAGTTGAAGTCATATCGCCTTATACGCTCATCAAGCGTTATAACTTGCATAAAATTGACCTCTTGCAAATTGATGCAGAAGGCTTCGATTTTGAAGTCATCAAAATATTTGACTTCCCCAATACCAATCCAGCTGGGATTGTTTTTGAAAACGTGGGACTCCCCTCAAATGATTACAGTGCCTGTCTGGAATTGCTAAAACGAAATAATTATGCAATTCGAAAGTTTGGACCCAATACGTTGGCACTGAAAAAAACCATTGAAGAATTTGAAAAATATTTTCGCACATGAGCAATGAGCTGATCAGTGTAGTGATTCCTTGTTTCAATCAAGGGAAATACCTGCCTTTTGCAGTAGAATCGGTTATTGCCTCTACGCATAAAGCCATTGAAATCATCATTGTCAATGATGGATCCACAGATGATTCTCTTGACATTGCTTATCAACTCAAAACAAACCATCCTGGTATTCAGATCATTGACCAGTCCAATGGTGGAGTGTCAAAAGCCAGAAACACTGGCATACGTATCGCACAAGGAGAATATATTTTACCGTTAGATGGCGACGACTTGATCAGCAATGACTATATAGAACGAGCAATTGAAATACTTCGATCCGATGCATCTGTGAAAGTTGTTTATTGCAATGCCTTCAAATTCAATGAACAAATGCAAAAAGAATGGAAACTGAAACCTTTCAGCTTACATAAACTGGCAATAGATAACATGATTTTTGTTTCAGGTATTTTCAGAAAAAAAGATGCGTTGGATATTGGTGGGTATTCTGAAGACATGACCATGGGCAGAGAAGATTGGGAATTTTGGATCAAAATGCTAAAGAACGATGGTCGGGTAATTAAATTACCCATATATGGATTCTATTACAGGCTAACACCCAACAGCAAAAGAAAAAAAACCAGAACAAGTGAAAAAAAGAAAGAACGAATCGATTATTTCAATAAAAAACACGCTGATTTTTTTCAGAAAAACATCAATGGTCCACTTCGCTACAACAGATCTTGGTCTAATGTATTCAATAGATTCATGAAGCTCATTAGACGATTGTAATCATATCTTGTCCAATCCCTTCCAGTATTTTAAAAAATAATATTTAATGGGATTTTTATATTTCAGATGTTTCCAAGATCGGCTGCTATGGGGCATATGGACAACTTTGGTTTGCAGCATGATATAGTTTTCAAATCCCGCTGCAAGCGACCAACGGGAAATAAAAACATCATACCAGTTCTTGTCTGCATCCAATTTGGTGAAATCAACCGAAGTCAGAAATATATCGTTGAGCAAGGTGCAGCAAAAACTCAAACTACGCTCTGTTTTTATGACGTCCCCTGTAGCTCTTCGAAATTTCAAATAAGGGAAATTGATTTGGCCTGCTTCATCGATTGTGATGGCACCGATCATGCCGGCAAATGGATACTTCTGTAAAGCATTCAACATAGATGAAATAGTGTCCTTTTGAATAAAGACATCCGACTCCACAATGATCAAAGGAAGTCGCTCTGCGATGGCTCTTTGCTGTGCTATTTCCAAAACCAATTTATAATTGGGAGATGGAAGGTTTGTCAGGTTTTTCAATAAAATCAGCTCATATCCCAATGCTGCTTGATGAGCCTGCAGAGCTTCTACTGTTTCGTCATTGCTGAAATCATCGAATATAATGTGATGGACCTTTGCCTCAGAGGCTGCAATGGCTTTTGCAGATCTCAAGGCAGTCTCACTTGAATTTTTTACTGGAGTTATAACAATGGCAACGTATGCAGACATGTTTAAAAGCTTGGCTGCAAATATAATTCTATAAACAAAAGAGCCTATTCAAATCAAGGTTTTTTACTATCTTGATTCAATAAAATACAAGTATGCGCAGGTTATTTTCACTAATCCTATTGATTCTTCCGGTAATCATTGCCGCTCAGCAAAAAGCTAATTATTCTTTGGCTGCAAGATTTTCACCAAAGAAACTGGATAAAATGATTTTTTCCATGTCGGTTGATCCGCATTGGTTAAAGCAATCTAACAGATTCTGGTATACATATGAAACAAGTGATGGGAAACAGTGGTACCTGGTAGATCCAATGAAATTGGAAAAAAAGATCTTGTTCAACAGAGATAAAATGGCTGCTGAACTTACCAAAATCATCAAAGATCCATTTGATGGTCAACACCTGCCGATCGATTCTTTGAAATTCATCAAGGATGAAAATTGGATTCAATTTGAAGTGAAAAGCACCATAGAAATTACCAAGTCAGATGACAAGGCAAAGGGTGAGAAAGCAGAGAAAACGAAAAAGACTTTTTACTTTGAATACAACTTGATAACTGAGCAACTCAATGAACTATTGGATTTTAAAAAGCCCAAAAGAAAGCCCGTCTGGGCAAATATTTCTCCCGATCAAAATATGATTGTATTTGGCAGAAACTACAACTTGTATTACATGGACAAAGCCAATTACGAAAAAGCTTTGCAAAAAGAAGATGATTCAACCATCGTTGAGCACCAAATCACCTCAGACGGTGTTCAATATTTCAGCTGGCACAGCGAAAGCAGCTATGGAGGTGGTGGAGAAACAAATGTCGATGCAGAAAAAAATAAAGACAAACGCAAGCCAGTTTTTGGATATTGGAGCGAGGACTGTAAAAAATTTGCATTGGTGAAAGTAGATAACAGAAAAGTGAAAGATTTATGGGTCATCAACAGCATTGCAGATCCACGTCCAACGCTGGAGACCTATAAATACTGGATGCCAGGAGAAAAAGAAGCACCTATCGATCATATGATGATCATTGAGCCAGCTGCGAAGCAATACAAGGAAATAGATATTGCGCAATTCAAAAACCAGGATATCGCCATCTACAACAAATCGCTTCCCGTCAATGCACGAGACGACGATCATCGTCCAAGTATATGGCTGGGTAACAACAATGAATTGTACATGAGTCGGACCAGCCGAGATCTGAAAAGAATTGATCAATGCATTGTCAATGTTCAAACCGGTGCGGTGAAAGTGTTGGTTGAAGAACGGATGAACACATACGTTGAAGTAAGAAAACCTGCGCTGGTAAAAAATGGAGAGGAAATCATTGAATGGAGTGAGCGCGATGGTTGGGCACATTTATATCTCTATGATAAAAATGGAAGTCTTAAAAATCAAATCACCCAGGGCCCCTGGCATGTAGAAGATATCGTGGGAATTGACGATGAAAAAAGGATTGTTTATTTTTCAGCCAATGGTCGCGAAAACATCAACAGCAGTTCAAAAGAAGACCCCTACTACCTGCACCTCTATAAAGTAAATCTCGATGGAACCGGATTGCAATTGTTGAATCCGGGCAACTATGACCACAGCTTCAGCATGAATGACAAGAAATCATTCTTTGTCAACAACAGTTCCCGCGTCAACAGCATTCCTGCATCAACACTGTACAACGCTGAAGGAAAAAAAACAATGGATCTGGAAACAGCAGACCTTTCTAACTTATTTGCTGCTGGTTATAAATTTCCGGAGACATTCAAAGTAAAAGCAGATGATGGAATAACGGATATATATGGCGTAATGTACAAGCCCTATGATTTTGACTCCACCAAAAAATATCCCATCATAGAATATGTGTATCCCGGTCCACAAACAGAATCGGTCAACAAAAGCTTCAGCAAGGGCATGGACAGGATTGACAGATTGGCTCAATTGGGTTTTGTTGTGGTGACACTTGGCAACAGAGGAGGGCACCCAGCCAGGAGCAAATGGTACCACAATTATGGATATGGAAATCTGCGTGATTATGGATTGGCAGATAAGAAAGCAGCCATTGAGCAATTGGCTGATCGATTCTCGTATATTGATAGAGAAAAAGTTGGTATCCATGGACATAGCGGTGGTGGGTTCATGAGCACTGCTGCTATGCTGGTATATCCTGATGTATTCAAAGTAGCAGTGAGCAATGCAGGCAATCACGACAACAGCGTCTATAACAGATGGTGGAGTGAAAAACACCAGGGAGTAAAAGAAATGATCTCAGATAAAGGAGACACTACTTTTTCATACATGATTGACAAGAATCCGGATATCGCAAAAAATCTGAAAGGAAAACTCTTATTGATTCATGGTGAGATAGATAACAATGTTCATCCTGCAAATACCATCCGAGTTGTCAATGCACTCATCAAAGCAAATAAACGTTTTGATATGTTGATTCTTCCAACGCAACGACATGGATTTGGCGACATGAATGAATATTGGTTCTGGAGGACGGCTGACTATTTCTCCAAATATTTACTGGGAGATCAATCTGAACGACCTGTCGACATAGAGGAGCTCAACAGAGAAATCGAGAGAAAAAGATAAACGATACCGAAAGATCAATCCTGCATTCCTTTCCCAGCAAGGATGGCAGGAGTGTATTTTTCAATTCTCTCAGACCGGGTGGCAGATTGTTTGGCCTGAGAGAAAAAGATATGATACCCTCTTTGCCTACCTGGAGTCAATCCATCAAAAGCCTTTTTCAGGGATGGGTTCTTTTTAAATGCATCCCTCAGTCCAGGAATTATTTCAATGACAAGTGGTGCCTTAACCAATTGGAGTCCGTCTTTTTCAATCTGTATTACTTCTTTGATGAACAACTTTAGCTTTTGTAATATTTTTTTACCTGACCGGCATGGGAGAATCGAATCTGCCTGGCACTGTTTGAATTTACTCCAGCCTTTACAAGTATCCCTTCTGGGTCTTTGATCAAAGTACCTTTGAAAAACATCAAAGCACAATATGCTTTGAACGATTGTATCATGATCACATTACTGCCATTGTATGTATAATAAGGAGATCCCCATTTTAATTCCTCTTTCAGTGTGGTTGATAAAAGCATTTTTCTTATGACGCTCAACTCTTTTTTCCAAGTCAATACCTTGCATTTTGGAGTTGCGTATAGCGAGCACCTGCCACATCCTTCTGTAAAGTATGTTTCTGCGTTTTTATTCATATCTTAAATGCATGATTAGAATATGTTTTTGATCGTTTCATCTAATTTACAAAGTCAAATCATCAGTGAAACCAGTATATACAAAGAAGTTTGAATTTCGATGGAGTGATGTGGATGCCAATCAGCATGTGATGCACTCTAAATATTACGAAGCAGCTGCTCATTGCAGAATGAGCTTTCTTAAGGAAAAGGGAATAACCATTAAGCTGCTGAAATCGCTGTCTATTGGTCCGATTCTTTTACGCGAAGAATGTTCATTCAGAAGAGAATTGTATGGTGGAGAAATCATTCAAGTAAGCTTTCAATTACTCAAAGCAAAGCGTGATGGCAGCAGATTCAGCTCCATTCACGAATTCACAAAATCAGACGGAACCCTGGCGGCTACCCTTCATGCAGATTTGGCTTGGATAGATACCATAAAAAGAAAACTTACCTCGCCTCCTGCAGAGGTAATGAAAATGATGGAAGATTCTCCAAAACATGCAGATTTTACATTCCTCGATTAAAAAATATATCAAAATGAACCGCACAAAAATTTTACTCGCATGGATTTTTTTTAGTCCCTTGATAGCAGATGCTCAAATGAGTTCCGTAGAGAAAAAAGTAGTGACATATATTGATGAGCACCTTCCAGAAACAATTGAATTATTGAAAAAAACTACTGATATCAACAGCGGGACCCTCAATGTAGAAGGAGTAAAAAAAGTAGGCGACATCTTTGGAAAAGAAATAGAAAAAGCCGGATTCAAAACAACCTGGGTTGGATTGCCCGACTCCCTCCGTAGAGCGGGGCATCTTGTGGCAACAAGAACAGGAAATAAGGGAAAGAAAATATTCATCATCGGCCACTTGGATACTGTATTTGAACCAGATATGCCTGTAAATCCATTTCGGATGCTCAATGATTCTACTGCAACAGGACAAGGAGTGAACGATATGAAAGGTGGAGATGTAATTGCAATTATTACATTACAGGCACTGAATCAATTTGGCTTGTTGGAAGGCTCAGACATCACAGTATATTTTACGGGAGATGAAGAAAGAGCAGGCCACCCTGTCGAAGTGAGCAGAGCAGATTTTATAGAAAGAGCGAAACGCTGTGATGTTGCACTGGGATTTGAAGGTGCTTCAGGAACCAATATTGTTGCAACAGCAAGAAGAGGTGCAAGCAGTTGGTTACTGGAAGTATTTGGGAAACAGGCACACTCATCCGGTATATTCAGTGAAAGAGGTGGTTATGGTGCAATTTATGAAGCAGCAAGAATCATCAATGAATTCAGAACAACGCTCAGCTCAGAAAAATATCTCACATTCAATCCAGGCATGATTGCCGGAGGTGCCGAAGTAAACTATTACGAGGACAAAGCTTCAGCAGATGTAATTGGGAAAGATAATATCATCACCCCTTCTGCTATTGTACACGGTGACCTGCGCTTTTGACTACAGCCCAAAAAGAAAATGCAAGAATAAAAATGAAATCAATTGTTGCCAATCATTTACCCGGTACCAGTGCAAAAATTACTTTCTACGACGGCATCCCTTCCATGGCACCTACCGAAGGCAACAACCGATTACTTTCGTTGATCAACCGGGTTTCAATGGATCTGGGCATGAAACAAACAAAGGCAGGTGACCCTGGTGCGTGCGGTGCGGGTGATATCTCTTATGTTGCTGAATTTCTAGATTGCATCGATGGATTGGGATCCATTGGTGAAGGTGCACATGCCCCGGGAGAAACCATTCATCTCAAAACCATCCCCTTCCTGACCAAGAGAGCTGCTATGATCGTAAACAGACTCATTCAGCAGTGATCATTTAAAAATGCTTCATGTCAATTTTGATGGTAGTATCACGCCTCAAATAAAATGAAGCGTCTTTGAAACCAGGTACCCCTAAAAAACTGGAAGCATTGTTTGAAAAAGCATACCCCTCCTTGGGCATACCCAAGATATTGGTGGAAAGTTTACCATTCCGATCTGCGTCATGAAACAAAGCCACGGCATACTGCCCAATTGGCAAATCTTTTGTAATTACTTCAATGCTGCCCTGTACAGATTTAACAGAAAATGTCTTAATACTGCTGGTAGATTGATAAGGAAAACCTTTCTCACCATTGTAGATAGACAAGAGAATATTTCCAAGATTATTTTTGATTTTATTAACCTGAATATTCAATGTCTGCGCAATTACATTGTTACAAACAAAGCATAGTAGCAACATACATATTTTTAAATACATGCTTGGATATTCTGTATCATATAGAATGTAAATGTATAGGAAAAGATTTAAGTACAATAATTAATTTATACATTCAATAGTTATCAGTCCTTCGAAACTACCTGATTTATCTTCAACTTGGTAAATACCTGCAAATGTGGCAAGGTGAGTACAGACAATGTGATGAATAGTAATGAAACAAGACTTGTTGCATTCTGACTATTGTAAAACATGAACATTACAAACAACATTCCAACCCAAGCCATTAATGAAAAAGGCAATGCCTGTTTGAGCAAATGTGCCCAACTGCCAATTGTATCTGGCATGCTGAAGCTTTTGCGGATTTTGTCAAATGATAGCAAGGAATGCCAGAGTCCAAAGTAGAACCCAAATCCAATCCAAAGCGAACTATAGTGACAAATGAATAATAAAACCAACAATTGAATTATAGCCATCCATGCATGAGATGATTGATGGTAGAAATAGTTGGCTTTGATAATAAACAATACATGCAGGAAGATCATCGTGACAAGTGCAACAGGTGAAACGTCTGCTGCCAAATCCACCCATTTTTGCTCAGAAACATTGCTGCTGCCGAGGTAAACGAATATTTTCAATGCACTCTGTACATTGACCGACAAGAAGTAAACGATCCAGGAGAGTCCTATAATAAAATACGCTCCTTTATGCAACCAGGAATCTGATTTGCCAATCCAGTCAATCTCTCCAAAATGAAAAGCGGTAATGAAGATAAAAAAACAAAGCGCTATCAGTGGTGAGATGTACCAAAGCAATGCATAAGCCAGGATATTGAGAAGATATTTCAAAAGAATGCTACGGTCCTTCTGTTCGGTTGAATATATGTTTTTGCCCTCGATGTAAAGATCAAGTGCACCATGGGGCACACCAAAAAGAATCATCGTACCGATAAGCCACTTGAATTGATCAGCATCTGCAACGATGAGATAATTGCTCAATAATGCAAGAAGCAATCCGAAAAGAAGCAGTATGAATCTGAGTTTAAGTTGCATATATAAAAAAGGGGCGAATTGCTTCACCCCACCATTAACTAAAATCAACACGATGTGAGATCTGTTATGCTGCTTTGCGACTCAATGAATAAATCACAAGTCCAAATCCAATCTTATTTATGGCATCACCGATGTTGTAAATAATGTCCATATCCAGACCGATATTTTTAAAGCTAGCATACCACTGACCATCAGCTGTACCAATCAAGTATCCCAAAGGATAGATAGCCCAACCAACAAGTACAAACCATGCAAGTGCAGAGTTGGCAGCTGCTACAGCTGGACCAGCACTTGTAGCAAGTTTCTTTACATCTCCCAACCATACTTCGTATACGATGTAGAAGTAAGCGATCGCACTGATAGTACCCCAAGTGGTTGCATTCCCCAATCCAGCTTCACCCATGTATCCCGTTACCAGCATTACAACAGAAGCAAGGATCATTTTCCAGAGCAAACCAGTGGTTCCGCCAGATTTTTTAGTGATCAAATAAAACTCAACGCACATCAAAGGCACAGTCAACAACCAATCAACATAACGGAAGAAGGTTGGAGAATCTTGCGTTTCAGCATAATACCCGCGCATGTAATAATAGTGCACGGCTGCAATGAACGTAATCAATCCTGATACCAGGACAGACGTACGCCATTCTTTGCTGGTGTTGCTGAGTTCAAAAAAGAAGAATACTGAAGCGGCCATCATGGCCATGGTTCCAACGAAAAACGTGAACGAAACGTAATCGTTTTTCGCAATTGCTGTTGTAGCATCAAGCAAAAGTGAATTGATCATATATGGAATTTTAGTGAAAAAATCTATTTCAAAACACTCACACCTCATTTAAAGCTGTCAGTCTAAAATAGACCGCATAGCACAAGCGTAATCAATCATTATCTCTCCTTCAACATAAATTTAACAAAAATGTCTTACAGTCAATGCACAACGATTCAACAAAAAAGCTTCAAAATATGCAATTGATTGATTTATAGATGATTAGGAATCAAAATAATTTTTTATTTAGAAAAAATGTATCAAAGTAAATATTACAATACTCGCACATTGAGTGCGATAATTTATTGATTTACAATTTATTGTAAAAATATCAAGCAATCCTACATAGTTGAGTTTTTTATGAAAATCATTCTGAAAGTCTTTGTTTTTGTGCTGATCAGGCTGCTAGCTGTGCTTCTATTCAACACTTTTTCATTGAAGTCAAACACAACTGCAATATCAAATCCCATTGATATGCGAAGAGATGATACCGCTACACTTCATCTTAGCGAGGACATTCAAATAAAAGTAGTTTCATTCAGAGATATACCTTGCCCATTGACACTGTCGAATTTGTGAAGTTCAGGTTGTTTATAGAAAGAACATATCGCTTGAAGCATGCAAAACTTGAAAAACAATCATTCAATCAGTTCAGTTATGTGTTCAAATGGAGAGGCAAAGACAGCACAAAAGCTCCTTTTGTATTGATGACGCATTTGGAATTGATTCAGTGGCCATCAAAGTAAACGGCAATATGAGGGGATCCTCTGCAGGTGGTGTTATTGAATTGAGATTGGACAATGAAAATGGCACCCTGGTTGGAAAGACATCTTTCGTCAATTTTACACAAAGGAGACAAGACAGGGTACTAGCAGACCTTACGGATACTGCAGGAAAACATACGCTGTATTTTGTATTCAGGAATCCGAATGCAAAACCAGGACAAACATTGCTGCAACCCATTGAGATGGAAATGGTTCCAAAATAAATTAAACCATTAACTTTACAAAGGGACTATATTATGCATAGTCCCTTTTTTACTATAAGATATTTTGCTACTTTTTCTGTGTTGGCCTAAATTTAAAAACAACTTCAGATTATAAATGCATCAATACAGAAAATGGAAAATATTTGATAATCGAAAAATGTGGGAAAAAATATAACATACTTCGCTGCAGCAACAGAAAAAGAATACAATGACGGGATGATTCTTTTTCAGGAATATGCCAATTCACTGAACATCAGCCTGGATTTCCAGCATTTTGATGAAGAATTGAAAATCATGAGCAAGATGTATGGTCCCCCAGATGGTATTTTGATCCTTGCCTATATAAAAAATCAGACAGTTGGCTGTGCTGCTCTGCGAAAAATAGCAGAAGGAATATGTGAAGTGAAACGAATGTATGTTCAACCCAGCCATCGCAGGTTGTACATAGGAAACACCCTTATTGAAATGCTGGTAAACAAGGCGCTTGACATGGGATACAAGTGCATGAGATTGGATACCCTTGATCACATGATACCCGCTATCACACTCTATCAGCGTCATGGCTTCTATAAGATTGATGCATATTATTTCAACCCCAGCCGCAATACCGTTTATATGGAAAAATCACTGATTCCCTAACGTATCAGCATCAATAAAGAACCGATCAGGGTTAACACAATAATCAGTTTTCTGAACTGTGTGTCATTGAAGCGGCTGACAATTTTAAATCCAATCCAAAAACCTGCAGCCAAAGCAGGAATCAAAACAAGATCAACTTTTAATGTAGTTGCATTGATGTTTTTCCAGTAGAATATCTGAAAGGGCAATTTGAATAAATTCATGAAAAGAAAAATCCAAGCACCTGTTCCAATGAAATCATTTTTACCCAACCGCATGGCCAAAAAATAAAGATTGGCAAAGGCCCCTGCCAAATTGCCCATCATGCTAGTGAATCCAGCTGCCAAGCCAGTGGGTATGGTAAAGAATAAATGATCCGGTGCTTCAGTTGACTTCCTGTACTCCATCACAAATACAATAGCAATAGAGACAAAAACAATACCGGCAATTATTTTTTTGAACAATTGCTCATCCATATCTCGTCCAATAAAAACTCCCATTAAAATACCGATCATTATCCACAGAACAAGTTTCCAGAAATACTTCCATTTTGCATGTCGGTTATAGTAGGAAACAGCAGCAATATCTGCTACACAGAGCAATGGCAACACGATGCCGGTTGAGGATTTTCCACCGAATACAATTGCCATCAGCGTTACATTGAGCATATCTATTCCTTTCAATCCTGCTTTACCCATCCCAATTAAAAAAGCTGCCAGCATCGCCAGACCCCATTGAATCATATCATATCCCAGAATGACTTCGCTCATAAAACTTTTTTAAGGACAAATTGTTATAAATTTAAAGTAATCAAATTCAAACAATGAAAAAAGTTTTTTCAATCATTGCCGTTCTCGCCATCTGTATTTCATGGATCAGCTGGAACAAGAAAATGTCCATCAGAGAAAAAATTTCTAAAGAAGATATCATTGCCTGTTATAATATGGAAACGCTGAATGCATATCAGCAAGAGGCTTCCAATACTGCTTTCGCTTTTATGCACATCACTCCAAAGAAAGCAGCTGACAAAGAACAATTGGGAAAAATGATCAGCTTTCAGACAAGTGACGGGAAAAATGGAAGCGGATATTATATTCCTGCCAAAAAGAAATCAAGCCGTTGGTTGATTGTTATCCAGGAATGGTGGGGACTGAACGACAATATCAAGCACGAGGCTGATAAATATTATTCAGATTTGGGCAACATGAATGTGCTAGCAGTTGATATGTATGATGGAAAAGTTGCTGCAACACCAGATAGTGCGATGAAATTGATGAGAGGTGCAGATATGACGAGGATGGTAACCATTGTCAAAGGAGTCATCGAACTTGCAGGCAAAGACGCCAGCATTTACAGCGTTGGATGGTGTTTTGGTGGAATGTGGAGTTTACAAACTGCTATTCTCGCTGAAACGAATGCAAAAGGTTCTGTTATGTTTTACGGGCGGCCAGAAAGCAACATTGAAAAATTAAAAACTTTGAATTGCGATATCATAGGTTTCTTCGGAAACAAAGACCAATCACCTTCTCCTGCTGTCGTCAATGATTTTGAAAAGAATATGCAGGCGGCTGGTAAAAAATTAGAAACCCATAGATATGAAGCAGGTCACGGATTTGCCAATCCAAGTAACCCGGCTTTCAATGAAGCAGCTGCTGCAGATGCCTATCAAAAAGCGATTGCGTTTTTAAAGGCACACAGTTAACTAAGTCTTCGCTGCTAAGATTTTTTCTTTTGTGATGGGAAGATCTCTGAGCCTTTTACCCGTTGCATTGAATATTGCATTGCTGACTGCTGCCGCAAATCCAATGATGGCTATCTCACCCAAACCTTTTGCACCTATTGCATTGATATACGGATCGGGCTTATCGGTGAACCAAACATCGATGTGCGGAATATTGGTATGTCGTGGTACAATATAAGACCCAAGCGTAGCATTGGATATCTTGCCAGTTGCCTGGTCAATTTTTACCTCCTCGGTCAATGCCATACCAATTCCACCTACCGCGCCACCGAGCATTTGACTTCTTGCAGTCTGCGGACTAATAATCTTTCCCGCATCTCCAGTTGTTACAATATGCTTGAGCTGAATTTCACCAGTTTTGGAGTGCACATATACTTTTATAAAATGAACTGAGAAGGAATTGGTTGCTTTTTGGATTTCTCTGGTATTGAGTCCGGGTGATGTTTTCACTATTTCTACAGCAGAAACCTTCTTCTTCGCAAGCAATTCCTTTACTGTTAAAGCTATAGTGATGTTATCTGCATTAAAAATTCTATTGTTTTCTATAGTAATTTTTTCTTTTGGGACCGACTTGAATGAATCCAACAATTCAATTGCAAGATCTTTCAATAGATCTTTTAAACTTTCACACACAAGATGCACGCCAGATCCAAGTGTGGAGGTCGTGGTTGATCCGCCCTGCATGGGACCAGGAGGCAAATCAGAATCACCCATCACAAATTTGATTTTCTCCTCAGGTAATTTCATGGCGTTGGATGCAACCTTCACCATGGCAGTTGCAGTTCCAGAACCCATATCACTCACTGCACTTTCCAACAACAAAGTACCATCAGCATGCAAGACCGCACGAACAGTGGATGTACCTCTCCCGGCACCAAACACACCAACACCCATTCCATAACCCACATACCAATCCTTGTCCTTTAGTGACATCGGCATGGATTTTCTATTCTTCCAACCAATCAACTCCGCTCCCTTTTGGTAACAATTCTTCAAGTTGATGGCAGACCAGGGAAGTTTTGTTTCCTGCTGGATTTCTGTAAAGTTTTTGATCCTGAAATCAATGGGATCCATCTTCAGTTTGAATGCCAAATCATCCAACGCACATTCCAACGCAAAACAACCAGTGGCTTCGCCCGGGCCGCGCATCCAAGTGGGTGTACTCAAATCCAATGGCAGCAATTTATAATCTGTATCTACATTGTCACACTTGTATAAAAACTTGGAAGCATCCACAATGCCCTCTCTGAAATCTTCGTATCTGGATGTATTGCTGATGGCATAATGGGAAATCCCCAATAAATTTCCATTGGCATCGGCACCCACTCCTACCTTTTGCCATGCCTGTGGACGATAGCCCACGAGTGTAAACATTTGGGGACGTGTCAGTACAAGTTTGACAGGACGATTGATTTTTTTTGCTGCAATGATTGCAGCGGGAACATTGGGCCAACTGCGAAGAGCACTTCCAAATGCACCTCCTACATTTTCTGCAATGATCCTAACATTTTTATCTGGTAGTCCGAACAATCGTGCAACAGCCGATTGTGTTGCTTTAGGACCCTGTGTTTTATCATACAATAGAACGGTATCGGATGTTTCCCAATGTGCAATGGTTGCATGCATTTCCATTGGATTGTGTACTTCAATGGGAACATTGTACTCAGCTTCAACATAAAAAGGCGCCTCTTTGTAAGCCTGGCTTTTACCTCGTACATAAGTAGAGCCGTTTTTTAACTTGGAAGGATCTTTTCGCAATGCATTGAAGTCTGTTTCATGCGGTTCAATTTCATATTCTATCTCCACCATTTGTGCAACATCATTGGCACTTTCAATGGTTTCTGCAATCGCCAAAGCAACAGGCTGACCATTGAACCTGACTTTATTGTCAGCAAATACTTTCATTCCACGCCATTCACCCACATTTTTTAAATCGGGGAAGGCAGATGGTTTGTATCCAGGAATAGCCGGACAATTTTCATGATGCAACACATCCAATGCACCGGGAACATTGAGCGCATTTGTAGCATCAATCTTTTTTACAGATCCTTTGGTGATGGTACTGCAGATAAACACTGCGTATGCTATATTAGGAATCTGATGTTCTGCAGTGTATCTAGCTTTGCCGGTTACTTTATCCAATCCATCCACGCGTTCATCCGGAAGCTGAAAATTGTATAATGAAGTGTTCATGATATTATTTTTAAATTGCTGCACCTGATTTTTTTACTTCTTCAATGGCGTCCACAATGTTTTGGTATGATCCGCATCTGCAGATATTCTTTTTCATATAGTCCTTGATCTGATCTCTGTTGTTGGCCTTCCCTTCTTTCAGGCATGCAACTGCAGACATGATTTGTCCGGGTGTACAATAACCACATTGAAATGAATCGTGTTTCAAAAATGCTGCCTGCATGGGATGCAATTGATCCCCCTTTGAGAGTCCCTCGATGGTGGTTATTTTATTTCCTTCATTATATACCGCCAACGTAAGACAAGCATTTGCACGATTGCCGTTGACATGAATCATACACGCACCACAATCGCCCATGGCACAACCTTTTTTGGTTCCAGTCATACCCAGTTGTTCACGCAGTAAATCAAGCATTGTTGATCTGATATCAACCATCAGCTCCGTTTGCTTTCCATTGATGTTCAACATTACCTTTTGCTTGGGAATAGGTGCAGGAATGATTGCATTAATGGGATATGCATCTGCTAAAAGAGAAGCTCCCACACTCATTGCTGTAAACCCAATTGCTTTGCGAATAAAATTTCTTCGCGAACTCACTTGATAACAATACATCATGAATGACTATTTTCCCTAAGTTAAAAAATTACGCAGACAGATTGACCAAAGGTTTGACCCTTGTTGCGATCAAATGGATGGCATTGAGTAATTTTTCATGCGTCAACTCTGCCGTATCCATCTGAAATGTGAGCCTGGAAATGTCACCCAGTACTTGGGAATGACGAACGATTTTTTGTGCAACTTCCTCAGGATCACCCACCAGCAAGGCTCCCCTGGGACCCATCTGCGCCTCAAATCTGCTTCTGGTCATGGGCGACCACCCGCGTTCCCTTCCTATTTTGTTCATTGCTTCTGCATATCCGGGATAAAATTCCTCTATTGCCTGTTCCCTGGTTTCAGCAACATATCCAAGTGAATGCATTCCAATTTTTAATTTTTCAGGTGCGTGTCCGGCTCTTTTTCCTGCCTCCCTGTATAAATCAACCAAGGGCTTGAAATGATGCGTTTCTCCACCTATAATGGCCACCATCAATGGCAAGCCTAGTGTACCTGCGCGCACAAAAGATTCTGGTGTACCGCCTACGCCGATCCAAACGGGAGCAGGATCTTGCACGGGACGAGGATAGATCGATTGCTGCTGCAATGCTGGTCGGAATCTTCCTCTCCAGGTAATTTCCTCTGACTGCATGATCTTCATCAGCAAATCCAATTTCTCTACGAACAAATCATCATAGTCCTCCAAATGCAATCCAAACAATGGATAAGCATCAATGAATGATCCTCTTCCAAGAACCATTTCAGCCCTGCCTTTTGAAATCAGATCCAATGTTGCATAACTCTGAAAAACCCTGACAGGATCTGCTGCACTCAAAACAGTTACAGCAGTAGTAAGGCGCATGCGCTGGGTAATGGCAGCTGCCGCAGACAACAATTAAAGGGTGCAGAATCCAAAAATCCTTTTCTGTGATGCTCCCCAATACCAAATACATCAATGCCTACTTCATCGGCAAATTTCATTCTGGCCAATAATTGCTCTACTGCATCCTGATCACTCAAAAGCTGCTGAGGCCTGCTGCTGAACATGGCAGCAAAACTGTCGATCCCTATTTCCATGAAAATAATTTAGAACTGCTGCAAGTTAGCAATGATTCGCCTGCAGATCAATAATTGAGTACCAATCCAACACCATATCCCATATCGCTGTCATAATGAAATCCTAATCCTGTATTTCGAGTGAGAATATATCTGATACCAGCCATATATTCTTTATCGGAGTTGACCATGAAAGATCCCCTGAGTCTTCTAGAAAGCGGAATGTCCTCCCGCATGAGCTGGAGTCTAACATAGCCGGTTCCAAATATTTCAGCCTGAAAGGTGGTGAGCATGGGCAATACATAATTGAAACCCAGACTCATTTGAACACGGTTGTCTTTTGTATTGTACTGCTTGAAGATGTTGCGTTCAATGTAATTCATGGGACCCGCATGCCGGTGTCGCCAGTCAAATCCAATGAACGGCATGAACCACTGCATCCTTCCGATGAATCTTCCTATATGTGTTTCAGATTCATAACCATGCATGTTATTGTATCCGAGTCTCCATTCTGTTCCAATACTCCATCTGGTATTTTGGACCATCAACATGCCATCATTTCCATTGGTGGCAAAATCATTTTCTGCCATGAGATGGGGCATTCTGTCATCTGCATATAACTTGCGCTTTGCATATGCAGGATTGGTGATCAGTGGATTGGGAGCCTGGTTCTGGTATGAAAATATTCTTCCCATGCCGCTCATCATGTGATAAAGGACATGACAATGGAAGTACCAGTCGCCTTCATAGTTTGCATTGAACTCCAACGTGTCGGTCTCCATCGGCATGATATCAATGATATTTTTCATTGGTGCATGATCACCTTGTCCGTTCAATACCCTAAAATCATGTCCATGTAAATGCATGGGATGGCGCATCATCGATCCATTGTAAATAATCATGCGTACATTTTCGCCTTTTTTGATCAGGATTCGATCGGTTTCAGAAACTACCCTGTTGTCCATGCTCCATACGTAACGGTTCATATTACCGGTTAATTCAAATTTCAACTCTTTCACAGGTGCATCCTTTGGAAGTGTAGTGACTTCTGGTGAACGCAACATGGCATAGTTGAGTGTTTTGATTTTTGATCTCTGACCGGCACTGTATTTCTGCATCCCCTTTTCAACTGTTGGAGATATTTCCTTGTACATCACAACATTCATGTCCATCTTGTTCAGACTCATGTTCATATCCATGTCGTCCAAACGTCCATTCATCTTCATCATCTCATTCATCATCTTCATACCCTCGAAATAATTCAATCGTGGAAGCCGATTGGCAAGGACTTTCTCACCTTCGCTTAAAAAAAGTGATGCAAATCCAATTCTATCTTCAGAAGTAGCAGTAAACTCAAACGCTTTGTTATCCTCTGGAATGGTTAACACAACATCGTATGTTTCTGAGACAGCGATGATCAGTCGGTCTACTTCACGCGGTTCAACATCATTGCCATCATTGGCCACAACTGTAATTTTTCCACCGCCATAATTCAACCAGAAATAAGTGGATGCTCCTGCATTGGAAATACGAAGTCTTACTTTATCACCTGCTTTGAATTTACCAAAAGAACTGGCAGGTGCACCGTTGATGAGAAATTTATCATAGTACACATCGCTTACATCCATGGCAAGCATGCGTTTGAATTCATTGACAACCTTTGTGGTGAAATGTCCTTCCTTGATAGCTTCAGCATAACTCTGTGTGGATCTTTTTCGGATCGCAAACCAATCTGTTGCATTGTGCAACATACGATGGATGTTTTCCGGATTGTAGTCTGTCCACTCACTGATGATAACAGGCAAGGTTGGCAAATCATCGATTCCCTTCCGAAAGGTTGGATCATTTTCTTTTTTCAAAAGAATCATTGATCCATACATTCCTATTTGTTCTTGGAGTCCGGTATGACTATGATACCAATGCGTACCGTGTTGAATGATGGGGAAACGATAGGTGTATACAGAATGAGGAGGAATGGGCATCTGTGTCAGGTAAGGCACTCCATCTTCTCTGTTGGGCAGCATCAGTCCATGCCAATGCAAAGATGTTTCTTCATCCATTTCATTGTACACCACAATCTCAGCAGTATCTCCTTGGGTGAAGGTGATGGTTGGCATCGGAATTTGCCCATTGGCAGCGATGGCTCTTTTTGATTTACCGGTGAAATTGACAGTTGTATCTTTTAAATGAATATCATACCTCACCACTTTTTGTGCAATGGTTTGCAATGAAACAACAAAGACCATTAAAAAGATACCTAACCTACGCATATTCATACATGCAAAATTAGGATATTGACGAGATCCTAGTTGAAATATCAGGAGCAATGTTCAACCAAACAGGATGCATGTATCCGTTAATTTGAACAGCGGAGGTCACAAATGTAGATATAAGGTGAATTTATTTTTTCATTAACAGTTGAAACTGGGTTCTGATGGTTGCAAATTTTTTTGAAAAAACATCATAAGCCTGCAGCTGCTGATTGGTAGGAGGGTAATCTGCTCCATATGTCTGACTTTCTTTGGCCAATGCCAGAAAATTTTCAAGCAGCTGACTCGGATTCCTGAAACCATCCCAACGTGATCCAGTTTGATGTACATCAAATAATTTGCTCTCCAATTCGAATATGCGTTTTTCAAGAGAAAACGCATCCGGACTGTTTTCTTTCAGCAAAGATGCTCTCTTGAATTCCATGGCTTCGATGAAGAGCATACAATCCCTGATTTCACGGTATAACTTTTTCCCAAAATCATATTGAAGCTTGATATCTTCTATGGATGATGCAGCATTGGGATCTTTCAATACATGCAATGGTTGCTTGAAAATTTGATCCCCTATTTGTAAAACAACAGTATATATGCCTGGCACAACTCTGGGAGGTTCCAAGCCAGGACCAATATCAAGATCAACAATATAAATATTCCTGCTTCCTGTGGAATCGAGAGATACAAAATCTTTACCAGGTGGTTTTGTCTTCAGCTTGGCCATTTTGATTTCATCATGTGCCAAATTCCACCAAACACGATTAAACCCTTTCTTATTGGTTCCCACAATGGTCTGAATTTTATCGCCTGCAGGTGAAAGGATAAAAACAGAGGGTTTCTCAGCAGCTGTATCTTTCAAGTAATAATGAATGGATGCCCCATAGGGAGGATTGATTCCAGTAACATAGGATTTACCATCACTGTGAAATGAGTTTTGCATGTTGAAACGGTAGGCATTGCGCAAAGGCAACAAACCTGTTTTCAACTGCCCTAGATTTTTACTCCACTCTCTGAGCGGCGTAATATCATCGAGAATATAAAATCCTCTTCCATATGTGGCAATGGCCAAGTCGCGAAAATTTTTCTGAATAGCAAGGTGATATACTGGTGCTGGAGGAAGATTATTTTTTATTTGAACCCATTTGTTTCCGTCATCCGGACTCACAAACAAACCATTGTCTGTCCCTGCAAATAGCAGCCCTTTTTGAGCAGGATCTTCTTTTACAAAATGAACAAATGAACTGTTCGAATGGGGTATACCCGATGAAATCAAACTCCATTTTTTACCATACTCACTTACTTTAAATATATATGGCTTGAAATCTCCCAGTTGCTGAAAATGCATGCTGACGTAAGCAACCCCTGGATCAAAATTGGAAGCATCTATATTGCTGATGGTTCCCCAGTTTGCAAGTCCCATGTTTTTAGGCGTAACATTCTCCCAATGCAATCCATCATCTTTTGTGATATAAATCATTCCATCATTGCTGCCGGTCCACAGCAACCCTTTTTTCAAAGGTGACTCTGCAATGGCAAAAAGTGTTGACCCATCAAAGGTCATCAGGTTATCCGCATTGATCCCGCCAGAGCTCTGCTGATGCGATTTGTCGTTGGTCGTTAAATCAGGACTAATAATTTTCCAGCTCATGCCCTTGTTGGTTGTCTTGTGTACAAACTGACTTCCCACATAGACAGCTCCGCGTTCGTGTACAGAGAGTGTCATGGGAAAATTCCAATGCCATCTGTACTTGACATCGGCTGGTGCCCAGCCATAGGCAGTTTCAGGCCATACGCGAACATCATGACTCAATCCGGTTTTTGTATCTGTCACATCCAATCCTCCGTCATAACAACCAGACCAAATGATGGTATTGTCAAATGGATCAGGTTGTGCAAATCCACTTTCACATCCCCCCACTTGGCGCCATTGCCCAATGGGTATATAACCTTGCATACTGATCGCAGCAGTATGATAGGAGCTTCCATCCTGTCGGTTGCCCATGATATGATATGGAACAGCATTGTCAACAGCAACATGATACATTTGCGCAATGGGCAAATTGATATTTCTCCATGTTTTTCCTCCATTGAAAGTCATGTTCATACAACCATCATGTGCAACCATGATTCTGTTTGCATCTTTTGGGTCAAACCAGATATCATGGTTATCACCTCCTGAATTGTAGTTGCCATGTCCATTGAATGTTTTTCCACCATCTTTTGATTCCATGATTGTTACACTGATGGTATACAATTTATTTTCATCCTGAGATGATACTCTCAAACGTGTATAATATGGTCCGCGTTGTGCGAGGGAGTGAGACTGGAACATCATCTTCCACGATTCACCACCGTCGGTTGATTTATAAAGCGCTGGAGTCTTGTCTTCTACCAAAGCATATAGAGTGGAAGGATTGCTTTGCGCAATATCAATAGATGTTTTCCCTATGATGTGTGCAGCTCCTCCTGGCAATCCGTTTTCCATTTTCTTCCAAGTCTTTCCACCATCAGAGGTTTTGTAAAACCCACTTCCGGGTCCACCGCTTTTCAAATTCCATGTTTTCATCTCTACCTGCCACATCGCTGCATAGATTTCATCGGGATTGGCAATATTCAGTACGAGATCACTGCATCCTGTGTTTTCATCGACAAATAAAATTCGTTTCCATGTTATTCCCCCATCAATTGTTTTGAATACCCCTCTCTCCTGTTGGGGTCCGCCTGTATGTCCCAACGCTGCCACATATACAATATTGGGATTGCTGGGATGGATGAGCACGCGGGAAATTCTTACGGACTCTTTGAGTCCCATGTTTTTCCATGTTTTTCCTCCATCGGTTGATTTGTATACGCCATTTCCATTTGCATGCGCAGGACGAATAATGAACGTTTCGCCCGTTCCTGCCCATACCTGCTTTGGATCTGACATGGAGACTGCCAAAGCTCCAATGGAAGAATTGTCTTGATCATCAAAGACGGATTTCCAATTGATACCGCCATCCTCTGTTTTAAAGATCCCACCTGAAGCAGCTCCCACATATGATACCATTGGGTTGCCGGTTTCTCCAGCAACAGCAATGGCCCGGTTACCATCCGGACCAACAAACCTGAATGTCAATGCGGAAAAATCCTGTGAATAAAGCATGTACTGAAACATCAATGCAGACAACAATAAAAATCCTGTTTTGACAATTCGATTCATAATTGAAAAATATGAGTGAAGAAAGTTAATGAAATATTTTAAGCCCCGTACAAGAGACAATTGAATAACTTTATTGAATAATCTATAAAATGAAAGTAATCATTACAGGAGCAACAGGAATGGTGGGAGAAGGCGTTCTATTGGAATGTATTCAGAATGAAAAAGTTTCAGAAATATTGATCTTAAACAGAAAGCACTACGAGATCAACCATGCCAAAGTCAAGGAAATCATTGTAAAAGATTTCATGCAGATTGAAAGCATTCAAGATGCTCTTCAAGTTTATGACGCTTGCTTCTTTTGTGCAGGAATCAGCTCAGTTGGATTGAAAGAAGATGTATACAGGCATATTACCTATGATATAACTATGCATGTTGCCAAAACGCTTTCCTCCATCAACCCTTCGATGATATTTATTTATGTTTCGGGTTCCGGAACAGACAGCACTGAAAAAGGTAAGTTGATGTGGGCAAGGGTGAAAGGGAAGACAGAAAATGATCTGTTGAAATTACCCTTCAAAGCAGTTTATAATTTTAGGCCGGGAATGATGAAATCTACTCCAGGTCAAAAGAATGTAAACTGGGGATTCAAAATCATGGATGCGCTATATCCATTCATGAATTTCCTGTTTCCTGCTTTTGTGAGTACATTACAAGAAGTCGCCATAGCAATGATTAAAGTTGTTGCAACGCCTTATGAATCAAGCACATTGGAAGTAAGAGATATAAAGAAAATCACAATATAAAATCAATTAGCAATCAGCTTCTTACGGTTTTATTCTTACTTTCAAGGAATCAATAGCAAATGGCCGAATCAATTCAGCATAATAAATTTTACGCTGGTCTGACTACATACAGCGGAGTGTGGGATCAAAATGCTGTGAGGCATTTGTTGAAGCGGACTACATTTGGTGCATCCAGAAAGGATATCCAATATTTTCAATCCATCGGTTTTGCTGCTACTATCAACGAATTATTATCAAGCCAATACAATGAACCAGCTCCCCCACTGAAAGATTACAATCCAACCGCCTCTGTTGCACCAGATAATTCGATTTCAATTGGACAAACTTGGGTGAATGATATGTCAATCGATGGAACCTTGTCATCATTGAGAAGGTCCTCTTTTAAAAAATGGTGGATTGGTTTGATGATCAATCAGGGAAGATCCATCAGAGAAAAAATGACATTATTTTGGCACAATCATTTTGCAACCGAAAGTGTAGATGTATCGATTGCACAATATATATATAAACACCACAGGCTTTTGAGAGCTGGTGCGCTGGGAAATTTTCGTGACCTGGTGAAAAAAGTGACATTGGATCCGGCGATGCTGATTTATTTGAACGGGCAAAACAACAATAAAACAGCACCAGATGAGAACTACGCTAGAGAACTGCAGGAATTGTTTGTAATCGGGAAAGGTCCCAATGCAGGATTTACAGAAGAAGATGTAAAAGCTGCTGCAAAAATATTGACAGGCTGGAGAAACAACAATACCAAGTTGGAATCGTATTTTGATTTGACAAGACATGATGTAACAAACAAAACCTTTTCTGCTTTTTACGGATCGAAAACCATTGTTGGTGTGAACATCGTCAATGGCGGAGAAGCCGAACTGGATCAATTGATTGATATGCTTCTTTCGCAAAAAGAGGCTGCACTGTTCATCTGCCGTCGTTTGTACACGTGGTTTGTTTATTACAACATAACACCTGATATCGAACGCGAGATCATCGAACCACTTGCGGATATTTTTCGAAAAAACAATTATGAAATACTGCCTGTACTCAAAACATTGATCAGCAGTGAACATTTCTTTAATGCTGCAAACAGAGGATGTCAGATTAAAAGTCCGGTTGATTTGATGATCGGACTATCCAGAGAACTGGAAATTAAATTTCCTTCTTCTGAACAAGTCGCAGTGAATTATACACTGTGGAACCAATTTGTTTCATACCTGTCCTCATCTCAACAGGACATAGGAGACACCCCTGATGTTAGCGGTTGGAAAGCTTATTATCAGGCCCCTCTTTTTTATGGCAATTGGATCAATACAGATACCATGCCCAAAAGACTTCAGTATTCTCAGAATCTTATCACCCCCGGGTATACGGCAAGTGGATTTAAAATGATTGTTCCTGCGATTGATTACGTAAAAGGATTTCAATATCCATCCGACCCGAATAAATTGCTGGATGAAATATGCAATCATTTGCTTGGGATTGATATTTCAGCATCCCATAAAAATCAAATCAAAAAAGATATTTTATTATCAGGTCAAATCGATGATCATTACTGGACCAATGCATGGGATACTTACATGAATGCCCCAGGGATGACATCCAATACAAACTATGTTAACAATACCCTGATCAATCTTTTGAAATACATCATCAACTTACCTGAATACCAGCTCTGCTAAAATGAACAGAAGAAAATTCATACAAAATTATTTGCCAGCTGGGTTCATGGTGCCTTCCTTCATGAATGGTATTGGCATCAAAGCATTTGATGCGGGGCATACCATGTTGAACAACCTGCTCTTCCCGGGAGCTGAAAATGACAGGGTGCTGGTATTGGTACAACTGACTGGCGGAAACGATGGACTGAATACAGTCATCCCAATTGAGTACTACAGCAACTATGCCAATGCAAGAAAAAATATTAAAATAGCAGAATCAGCTGCATTGCGCATCGGCAACATCCAACATGTTGGATTGCATCCAGCAATGACTGGAATGCAACAGCTTTTCAATGACCATAAATTAACCATTGTCCAATCAGTTGGATACCCACAACCTAATTTTTCCCACTTCAGGGCAACTGATATTTGGATGAGCGCATCATCCAGCAATGAATTTTTGAACACAGGTTGGCTTGGAAGATTATTAGACGAATCTTATCCCGGCTTTCCCACCGGTTACCCCAATAACAACATGCCTGATCCATTGGCCATTCAAATTGGTTCCATCACATCTTTTTCTTTGCAAGGTCCAAGTCAGCCAATGGGTATGAGTATTTCAAATACAACCAACTATTACAGCTTTTTCAACAATCAAATTGATCCAGCACCTGTCAGCAATGCAGGAAAGGAATTGACTTACGTTAGAGAAATAGCGAAACAAACACAGAAATATGGAGATGTCATCAAAAACGCCAGTTCAAAAGTTACACAACAATCCCCCTATCCCACAAGCAATAGTTTAGCAGATCAGTTAAAAATTGTAGCGAGGCTGATCAAAGGTGGACTAAAAACAAAAATATATCTGGTAAGTTTTGGTGGATTTGATACACATTCATCCCAAGCAATTACTACAGATACTGCCACCGGCACACATGCACGACTGTTGAAATCTGTCAGTGATGCCATCAAGGCCTTTCAGGATGATTTGAAATTCTTGGGTATTGAGGAAAGAGTAATGGGCATGACTTTCTCCGAATTTGGACGAAGAATCCTCAGCAATGGTTCAAATGGAACGGACCATGGTGCGGCCGCACCGCTGTTTATTTTCGGCAGCAAAGTAAACCACGGGGTATTGGGTAAAACACCGCTGATACCCAGTACAGCCGCGGTTGGAGATAATATTCCGTATCAATATGATTTCAGAAGTATTTACGCAAGTTTGCTTTCCAACTGGCTATGTGTGAATGCAAATACTTTGAATAAAGTAATGCTGAAAAATTTTCAGGATTTGCCATTGACAAGAGTTGGGACCTGTTCCGTATTGAATCCTGTTGGAAATACAGAGAGTTATCTAAATATATATCCCAATCCCTTTCATGGTAAAATCTCCTTGCAATTCAAAACAGAAGGTGGACATACATTGCTGCAAATTCTGGACGGTTCGGGCAGATTGATCAAAATTATCACAGAAGGAATTTTTGATAAGGGAACTTTCAGGGCAGAAATGGATGGACACTTTTTGAGTCCGGGTATCTACTATATAAGATTGCAAAATGAGTTGATCCAAGAAGTGAAATCTGCTTTGAAGTATTGATCTGCCTAATTTTTATAACAATGCATCATACAATATCTCAACTGTGTGCAAAGCCCGCACACCGGTTCCGTCTTTGATCTGATGTCTGCAACTTGTTCCGGGTGCGGCGATGGTACAATTCTGATGATTTTTTCTGACTGCGGGAAACAGCACCAACTCTCCAATTTTCATGGATACGTCATAATGCTCTTTCTCATATCCAAAAGAACCTGCCATTCCACAACAGCCAGAGGGAATTGATGAAACTATGTAATTAACAGGCAATGATAATATCTTGAAAGAGTCAGCCATTGATCCTACTGCTTTCTGCTGACAATGCCCATGCAACATGATAGATCTTTCCATTATCGTGAAACTGGATGAGCTGATTTTCCCACGATCTACTTCTCTGGCAATGAATTCATCAATGAAAAATACATTGGCCGAAAGTTTTTTGGCATCTTCCAGATGTTCATCTGTAGCCAAATCCGGATATTCATCACGAAAAGTTAAAACAGCTGATGGCTCAATTCCAATGAGAGGCGTTTGAGCATCAATGATTGCAGAAAAGAGCTGAATATTTTTATTTGCAATGGCTTTCGCCTTTCTCACCAATCCTTTTGAAAGCCATGTCCGACCGCTTTCATCATGATCAATCATCTTTACTGCATAGCCTAGCTGTGTAAGTAGCTTGATGGCCTTGATGCCAATTTCTGCATCATTGTAATTGGTGAATTCATCACAAAAAAGATAAACCGATTTATCGCTGTGTGTTAGAAGTGCATTTTTATTTTGCCGGTACCAACTTTTCAACGTTTGATTTGACAACAAAGGCATAGATCTTTTAACTGCAAATCCAGCAATTTTTTTGACTGCAACAGAAGTATATTCATTTTTAACAATGGCATTGTACACAGATGGCAATAAGGATGCAGCTTTTGATAGGCTTGTAAAATTGGCGATCAGTCTTGACCTGAAGGGGACTCCATTTGCATCATAGTAATGCTGCAAAAATTCAGCCTTGAGTTTTGCCATATCAACATTGGAAGGGCATTCGCTTTTACAAGCTTTGCAACTCAGACAAAGTCCCATCACATCATATATCTCCTGATGATCAAACCTGTTTTCTTTGTTTGAATTTGTCAGATACTCCCTCAAGATATTTGCTCTTGCCCTGGTGGTATCTTTTTCATCTCTTGTTGCCATGTATGATGGACACATGGTTCCTCCTGACAAATGTGTTTTTCTGCAATCACCGGATCCATTGCACTGTTCAGCATGCTGTAAAATATTTTGCTGATGGAAACGAAAAATGGTTTTGAACTCAGGAGTAAAATGTCCGGGTACATACCTCAACATGGAATTCATGGAGGGAGTATCCACAATTTTATTGGGATTGAAAATATGCTGGGGATCCCAGATCTGCTTCACTTCCTTGAGCAACTGATAATTTTTTTCTCCAACCATTTGTCGGATAAATTCTCCGCGCAATCTTCCATCACCATGTTCCCCGCTGAGTGAACCTTTGTATTTTTTTACCAATGTGGCCACTTCTTCAGCAATGATCCTGAATAATTTATTCCCCTCTTCAGTCTTCAAATTGATAATGGGCCGAAGATGCAGTTCTCCCGAACCTGCATGGGCATAATGCACAGAATACAATCCATGCTTCTTGAGTATTTCATTGAACTCAGCAATATATGCAGGCAGGTCCTCCACATCAACCGCTGTATCCTCAATGACAGGAACTGCTTTTTCATCTCCCGGAAGATTGCTTAGCAATCCGAGTCCCGCTTTTCTCAATGCCCAAATCTTTTTGCTGTCTGCACCAAACAAAACAGGAAAATGATACCCCAATCCAGCTGCACGCATCTCTGCTTCAACCTGCTTTGTGATAGTCAATATTTCTTCACGTGTTTCTTTGCAAAATTCAATCACCAATATGGCCCCTGGATCTCCCTGAACAAAAAACCTGTTTTTTCTCTGTTCAATGTTTTCTTTTGTGCAATCCAATATATAATGATCAATCAATTCACTGGCACTTGGCTTGTACTTCAATCCAATCAGATTTGCGCGAAGTGCTTCATCAATGCTGTTGAAATGTACGCAGAGCAACCCTGTTTCTTTCGGCGGAAGATCAACTACATTTAATTTGATTTCAGTAATAAATGCAAGGGTGCCTTCAGAACCCGCAATCAATGAACAGAAATTAAAATCAGGTCCGCCTGCTTTGAAAGGAGCCATCTCAATGAGCAAGTCCACAGCATACCCTGTATTTCTTCTCTCTACTGAAGGCTTGGGAAATTCTCTTCTGATCTCTTCCTGGTGGTCATAATTCCCCAACAAGGAGCGCACTGATTTATAAATGGAACCTTCCAGATTATCCATCTCGCATTTTGCGTGAAATATTTCCAATGAGACCGCTGAAAATACTGCATCAGAACCATCGCTTAATATTGTTTTCACTTCCAGCAAATGTTCTCTTGTGCTTCTGTACACCACTGAGTTCGACCCACATGAATTATTGCCTACCATCCCACCAATCATGGCACGGTTGGCTGTAGAAGTTTCTGGACCAAAAAAAAGTCCATGTGGCTTTAGAAATAAATTCAGCTCATCTCTGATCACACCGGGTTGAACCCTTACCCATTTCTCCTCCTTGTTGAGTTCAATGATGGATGTAAAATGTTTTGAGACATCAACGATGATTCCATTCCCAACTACCTGTCCCGCCAATGATGTACCTGCTGTACGCGGAATCAAAGATGTATGTTCGCTGTTGGCGAAAGCAATTAATTTTTTAAGGTCTTGGGTATTGGCAGGAATGGCAACAGCAAGTGGCATCTCCCTGTACGCCGACGCATCTGTGGCGTATAAAGTCCGGATGGTATTATCAAGATATAATTCCCCATCCAAATCCTTGGAAAGTAATTGCAGCTGCTCTTTCATTGCTGAATTTGAAGCTGCAATTTACCAATAAAATAGAGTAAAGCGGATTGATCTTATTTGACCTCCAGGATAGCACGTTTCAATGGAGAGTTCTCTCTTGCCAGGATATTTTGGAGTCCGGTTCCAAGACTGCTGATCAATACTTCCTGCTGAAATGTTTTTATATTTTTAGGTTCTACTTTGTTGCCCTCACGTATTTCTTCCTGTTCCTCTTCGCTGAGTTGGGCAACAACAGACTTTACAATCAATTTAAAAGGGGCTGCTGCTGCTATTTTTGAGTTCAGAATAAGGTTTGAAGCGGGACCTTTTTGTTCAGGATCTGAAGTGTATAAGGTTGATAAAATATTTCCGGAAGTGTCTGCTACTTCAACAGTAAGTTGACCGTTCATGCCTTCCTCTGTTTTTTGAAGAATGAGTGTAACCGATTGTCCGGTGATGGAATCCAAAGTGGTAGCTTCCTTGAAGCTGATGGCAGCTGGAGGCTTGGGGCCCTGAGGCTTCGCAAATCGCCTTCCAAATTCAGCAACAGGTTCTAAAACCTCTGTATATGCCAAGACAAGAATTGTCAACACAAGTATAGAAGAATACAATAACTCTTTTTTAATAGAACCGCTTGTTTTGTCTTTTGAATATGCTTTGAGTGAACCCCAGTTATTGACAATATGAAATACTGCAATAGAAAGAAACAAGAGTCCAAATATGGTATGTGTCATTTCAATTTCATGTGATTTCTGTTTCAACCACATCAATATTCCTGAAATAGAAAGAAAGAAAAATGCTCCGGCAACGATAAGACTGATTAAATTTTTATTCTTTTTCATGTACTTGATTGATTTTTTAAAAATAAGGAATTTATATATTGTATGTCATCAGTTCCACTGGATAGCGAAATAGGTTGCAGGGCGCTTCCCGATATTGGTGATATTGTGAGGAATGAGCGATTCCACCCATGCTGCACCGCCATTGGTTATTTTTTCTCTTTTATTTCCAAGTTGCATTTCTCCCATGCCATCAATCATTAAAATAATTTCTTCATTGACGTGGGTATGTGGATCATGGCTTTTGAGTCCCGGATTTAAAGTAGTGATATGTATATCAAATCTATTCAGCATCACAGTCTTTCGATCAAACAACTGTCTGACTCCCCCTTTATCGTGAGGTTTAAAAACCATTTCATTCCAATCCATCGCAAATGATGTTCCGGCTTGTACCCCTCTTTGGATATTCTTCTCCGTTGCACGCATTTGCATCTGATAAATAGAAGCTTGGTCTTTGCGACGATTGATGAAAACAACTTCATCGCCGGGTAATACAAAAACTACAGAACCTTTATCGAGCGCATACTGCTGATCATTCAATTGCACATCAACAGGACCATCATGAATGATAAAAAAAAGTTCATCGCCTGACGCATCTGTTTAAAACCTGTATTTTTTACCATGATTCAAAAAATGCAGGGAGAGGGACTGATTGGATAATATGGATCCAGCCCCACTAAACAGTGGAATTATTTTTTGATGCTGATCAGATGGAAGAGAATATACTGCTGTTTCAATACGCTTTTCCTGAGCCATGGTCGTTTCCGCAATGATGATCAAAAAGTATGCAAAGAAAAAATATTTCATAGAGATGTTTTACGGATTACAATATCCCATTTTTTACCACCATATATCAAAGAGTCAATCACTTGAAAACCTGCATTGGCATGTGCTTTCAACGAACGATGATTATCGCAATCAACATCCGTAACCATGTACGGATGCTCATTTTTGACTGCATCAGCGAAAAAATCATACATCTTCTTCACCAGGTTCAACCCCCTGTATGCTTTGGCAACACAGAGCTGCCCCACCACAACATAGTTGACATCTCGCAATTGATGCCCCTCGTATTGGCAACGGTCGATGTTATCGAAAAGATCTTTTAACAGATCATGTCCTTCGCGGACCTCCTTTGTGGTGATCATTGCATATCCTAAAACAGTCTCTTTATCTTTTGCAATGACAGACGGAAAAGCAGCGTTCATTTCTTTTAAATAATCAATTGAATAAGAGGCAGTCAGAAAGCCCTGGCTGGCTGCTTCCTCATCTGTTAGATGCTGACGAAGATTCATTTCTTGCAGTGACTTGATTTGTTCAATCTCATCTTCTGCACTCACCAATTTTACTTCAATCATATGGTACTAAAATTAAGGTTTCCAACCGAAATCGTTTTAGCATTTAGCAATCTAAATAGCCGACGATTGAATACTTTTACGCATCAATTTTTACTCATGAAATCAATATCAGCGGCTGTTTTCATTGCGTGTGGACTGCTATGCACATATTCATATGCCCAAGCGCCCAAAACAACTCCCCAGCCAAAGTTGGGTTACAGATCAGTTCAACTTTTGCAAATAGGGAATCAGCAATTCAAAGACCTGAACAAAAACGGCCGGCTGGATGCATATGAAGATTGGCGTCTGCCACATGAACAAAGAGCAAAGGATCTTTTATCGAGATTGTCTGTTGAGCAGAAAGTGGGCTTTATGCTGATCAGCACAACCCGTATGCAAAATGACTGGTCATTTGAAGCACCCAAATCAAAGGGCCCCATCAGCAGTGGATTCAACGAAGAAGATCTGGTGCAGAGCATGAACATGTTTACAAAAAAACCTTTGCCAGTCGCGATAACCATGGCTGCAGGTACAACAAAGGGAGTTACACAGTATCACCTGCGTCATTTTATTTTGCGTGCGAATGTTCCTGCAAGAACAATGGCTGAATGGGCAAATAATTTGCAGGAATTGTGTGAAAAAGACGGATTGGGTATTCCAGCAATCATCGCATCCAATCCTAGAAATCATATTACAAAAGATGCATCGATCGGACTCAGTGTTGGGGCCACAGCATTTTCAACTTGGCCGGGTGAACTCGGACTCTCCGCAACACGTGATCTGAAATTGATCAGAACATTTGCGGAAACAGCAAGAAAAGAATGGGCAGCTGTGGGACTGAGAAAGGGATATATGTATATGGCAGATCTTTCCACAGAACCGCGTTGGCAAAGGATAGAAGGAACCTTTGGCGAAAATGCAGAATGGGTTGCAAAAATGATGTATGAGGTAGTGATTGGATTTCAGGGATCAAAGCTTTCCCCCAACTCTGTAGCCCTTACCACCAAGCATTTCCCGGGTGGAGGTGCGGGAGTCGGTGGACAAGATCCTCATTTCGACTGGGGAGAATTTGAACATTTCCCTGGAAAGATGTTTCAAAACAATTTGATTCCATTCAAGGCCGCCATCAAGGCAGGCACCTCAGCCATCATGCCTTATTATTCTGTTCCATTGGATACCAAATATGAACAAATAGCTTATGCTTACAATAAACCAGTCATTACAGGTTTGTTGCGTGATAGCTTGGGATTCCAAGGCATCATCAACTCTGATACGGGTCCCATTGAAATGATGCCATGGGGTGCAGAAAACTTATCCACTCCTCAACGATACAAAAGAACACTTGAAGCAGGAGTCAACCTCTATTCCGGTACTGCAGATCCTTCTCAATTGCTTGAAACAGTCCGATCCCGGCATGGTTGATATGAAATTGATCGATGCATCTGTATACAGATTGCTGATGGAAAAATTTGCATTGGGATTGTTTGAAAATCCATATGTAGATGCTGACATCGCAGAAAAACTGGTTGGGAGTAAGGATTTGCAGTAAAAAGCAGATCTCGCGATGCGAAAATCAATCGTATTGCTTAGAAACGAGAACAAATTTTTACCTCTTCAGCCCAAAACGAAAGTGTATTTTGAATCATACTTTAAAAAAAGAGGTGATAAATCACCCAGCAACATCATTGATGCATCAAAAATTTCAACCAGTGTACAATTGGTAAATAGTCCTGAGGAAGCTGACGTGGTGCTTGTTTGGATAACCCCCGGTTCAAAGTCACTTTTTGAAGCAGATGGTTCTCCATTGTTTTTATCTCTTTCAAAAAATGCAGTGGACGTAAATTACATCAATCAACTCGCTGCCAAAAAACCTACGATTCTTGTTGTGAACTATACCAATCCCTGGGTGATTGATGAGATATACAATCAGCAAACCAAATCAACCATCAAAGCAGTGCTGGCAACATTTGGAAACAAGCCTGATGCTGTATTGGAAGTGGTAACAGGCAAGTTCAACCCAACGGGTAAAATGCCGTTTACAACTCCTATCTCTGAAGAGCAAGCACAAAAACAATTTTCAGATGTTCCTGGCTATCTGAAGGGAAAACAATACGGTTTGTTTTGGTACGACGAAGGACTGAGCTATAAAAATGATCCTCTCATCAACTCCAAGATTAAATGCTTATTTTGTAGTCAACTGAGTTGACTACTACATGAAAAAGATTTTTACCAACCTCACAACCTGGGTACTGCTTGCTATTTTTTCCGGCGCACTGCTGGGACACTTCAATCCGGATACAGGCGTTGCGATGCAACCCCTGGGTAAATACTTCATCGAAGTCGTAAAACTCTTTATCAATCCAATCATATTTCTCACCATTTCACTGGGTATCAGCGGAATGAATGATTTGAAGAAAGTAGGAAGAGTCGGTGGCAAAGCGATTGTTTATTTTGAAGTAGTGACCACCCTTGCACTGATCATCGGAATCATTGTTGCACATTATATTCAGCCCGGCGCGGGTGTCAATACACGTCAACTCTCAGGAGGCGATATCAGCAAGTTCACTGAGGGTGCAAAACAATTTTCATGGGTGAAATTTTTCAAAGACAATGCAACGATTCAGGTACTGCTCTTTTCTATTCTTACCGGCATCATATTGAGCAAATTAAAAAATGTAGAAAAAGTTATTGGGGTTCTAAAATATATATCAACATATGTATTCAAAGCATTGCATTTTGTAATGCTCTTTGCCCCCATTGGAGCTTTTGGCGGAATGGCATTTACCATTGGTAAATATGGCATTGCAACATTGATCCCTCTGGGGAAACTGATGATCACTGTATACATCACCATGGCTGTATTTGTTTTTGTGGTGCTGGGACTGATTCTCAGGTATTATCAGATCAGCATCTTTAAATTTCTGAATTATATCAAGGAAGAATTATTGATTGTGCTTGGCACCTCTTCTTCTGAAGCAGGACTTCCCTCTCTGATGGAAAAACTTGAAAAAATGGGATGTTCCAAACCTGTTGTTGGTCTGGTAGTGCCAGCAGGATATTCTTTCAACCTGGATGGTACAACCATCTATTTATCGATGGCGGTTATTTTTCTTTCACAGGTCTTTCAAGTAGCGCTCACCTTATCAGAGATGCTCACCATTATCGGTGTGTTGATGATCACATCCAAAGGAGCAGCAGGTGTTACAGGAAGTGGATTTGTGGTGCTGGCCTCTACGCTTACAGCTATTAAAGTGATCCCGGTAGAGGGACTCGCATTGTTATTGGGAGTTGACAGATTTATGTCGGAGGCACGTGCCATTACCAATTTTATTGGCAATGGTGTTGCTACTGTTTTTCTCTCCAATCAGGAGAAAGCATTTGACAGTAATTTGATGGAAAAAGCTTTTTCGAAAGAAGTCTACGAATACGATATAAAGCAAGAAGATTGATCAAACTTTGATCAGGTAATCTGCGGCATAGGTAATCATAGGGTCCATTGTTTTATACCGCACCTTGTATCCCATCCCTTCAACCATACCTATTGCTTGTCTGAATACTTCATTTGATTTGTATCGTGGATCCGGATTCAAGTCAACGTCGATCCATACAGGCTTGGGCAGTCCGTTCGACCGCATCAACTCAGCAGTTTCAATGGCATTCCAAACTTCTGTGAGCAACCTGGTTGCACGCACCAACTCCTTGGGCGATTTCCATCTTCTGTAAATCACATGTGCTCCTTTGCCTTGGCGGTACATGGCGATCACAATTGCATAAATAGTGTTCTCAGCGTAGTTCTGCGAATCGCAGCCAATCATGATTTCTGTTTCAGGGAAAGTAGAAAGGTATTCCTTCAAGTACGCAATGAAGTCAACTTCTGCGCTGGAATGCATTTTTCGGAAAAGAGATTTCTGTTCCATAATTATACCCTGCTACAATCTACTAAGATTTGAAATCTTCAGATCCACAAATTATGCACAAGACCCTGTATGAGATCAGGCAGAGACATCGTTCATCAAATCTCTGATCACTACAGAGGAGGCGACTGCTCCAAAAACAGCAGGCAGATAGGAAATGGTTCCATAAGCTGACTTCTTGAAATTCTTCCCATCGGTCAGCATCAAACTTTCCTTGATTGGAATTTCTGGAGAAAAAACAACTTTGATCCCTTTATAAATACCTGATGCCTTTAAATTTTTTCTGACCTGTTGCGCAAATGGACAGTTGTATGTTTTGGAGATATCCACCACCTGCAAACGCGTGGGATCTAATTTGGCTCCAGCCCCCATGCTGCTGACCACGCGGATCTTGGAGGCAAACGCTTGTTTTAAAAAAGTAATTTTTGATGTGATGCTGTCAATGGCATCAATGATATAGTCTGGCTTTCGCATCAGCTGTTCTGCAACCATCTCCGGATTGATAAATGATCTCACAACGTTCAGCTCCAATTCGGGATTGATGGATTTCAACCGATCAGCCATGATAAGGGCCTTGGGCTGTCCATGATTGGTTGCAAGTGCAGGAAGCTGACGGTTGCGGTTGGTTGGGTCAACCACATCCCCATCAATAATCGTCATTCTTCCAATACCTGATCTAGCAATGAATTCAGCCGCATAAGATCCCACGCCTCCGAGTCCAACGACCATGATATGCTTGGTGGTCAGGTGTTTTAATTTTTCCTCCCCGATCAACAATTGTGTACGCGATAACCAACTCAAATCCTCCATACCTGAAATTGAGCGGTAAATTAAGTTTTTTGTATATTCAGTGTACATCAAATTTCAACGAAATGCATCGCCGTTCCTTTTTTCAAACGACTTCAATGGGAGCAGTAGCAGCAGCTCTGCCCAATCTATCATTTACCAATGCGCAACCTCCTGCTTCATCCCGCATCAAACTCAGTGTTTCAAGCTATTCGTACTGGCATTTCAAAGGGGATAAATTCCCGATCGAAAAGGTCATTGATGATGCAGCATCCATGGGACTCGACGGCATTGATGTATTGCACAGGCAAATGGAAAGCGAGGACAATGCTTATCTCCAAAAACTGAAAAAACATGCGTTTGTAAATGGGATTGCCATGACATGTCTCTCTATCCATCAGGGATTTGTAACCCCGGATAAAGAAGAACTAAAAAAGAATGTGGATCATACAAAGCATTGCATTGAGCTGGCCTATAAAATGGGAATTCCATGCATGCGACTGAATACGGGCAGGTGGAATACCACGAAATCATTCGATGAACTCATGAAGAACAGAGGAATCGAACCGATTCTTCCTGGATATACTGAAGACGATGGATACAAATGGTGCATCGATGGTATTCAGCAATGCCTAGATAAAGCCAAAGAATGTGGTGTATTGCTGGCACTTGAAAATCACTGGGGATTGGGATCTACCCCAGAGGGAATGCTGAGGATACACGACGCAATAAATTCACCTTGGCTGGGGCTATTGATGGATACGGGTAATTTTCTTGAGAATCCCTATGACAAACTCAAGATGATCGCTCCCAAAACCAGTTTTGTTCAAGCCAAAACGTATTACGGCGGTGGTGTCTGGTATTCATTGGAACTGGATTATGACCGCATAGCAAAGATTTTGAAGGATGTCAATTACCAAGGATATATCTCCATTGAATTTGAAGGAAATGAAGAGGCAAGATCTGGTGTTAGAAAAAGTGTGGACCTTCTGCGCAAAGCTTTGAAACAATAATCATCTAATATAAAAACGATTGTCATGACAAATCAGAAAACAAACTCAAGAAGAAAATTCCTCGCCCAATCAGCTTTTTTGGGAGCAGGTGTATTTCTTTCAAAAGACATCTTGGCCCTCGCCAATGCTGACTCAAAATTTGGAGGTGTTCAAATTGGAACGATTACCTATTCATTCATAAGCCTCCCTACAGATGTTGACAAGATAATTGAATACTGCAAACAAGCAGGTGTGAGCGCATTGGAATTGATGGGCGATACTGCTGAAGCATTCGCTGGATCACCGGCTGCCAATACCATGCCGATGCGCATGATGGCACCCCCTCCTGGAGCAGCCCCTGGCCAGCGCCCCCAAATGAGCGATGAACAGCGCAAGGCCATGGCAGAAAGAATGCAAAAGGGACGAGAATGGAGAGAAACAGTTTCGATGGATAAATTCGTTGAACTGAGAAAAAAGTTAAAAGATGCCGGCATCACGATTTATGCCTACAAACCAAATGCATTGGGTGAAAACAATTCTGATGGTGAGATTGAATATGCAATGAAGGCTGCTAAAGCATTGGGAGCCACTTCCGTTACAGTTGAGTTGCCCACCAAACCAGAACAATCAAAAAGATTGGGAGACATCGCTGCAAAACACAAAGTATATGTTGGATACCATGCACACTTGCAGGCAACAGATACCGCATGGGATGTAGCACTGGCACAATCCCCTTACAATTCATTGAACCTTGACTGTGGGCATTATATCGCAGCAGGTGGCAGCAATACAAAAGAATCTCTGCTTAAATTGATTGAGGCCAAACACGACAGAATCACCAGCATGCATTTGAAGGATCGTACCACCAAAGAAAAGGGTCAGAAAAATTTGGTATGGGGAACAGGTGATACTCCGATCATTGAGGTATTGCAATTGATGAAGAAAAACAAATACAAATTCCCAGCAACCATTGAATTGGAATATGAGGTACCTGCAGATTCAGATGCAGTGAAAGAAGTTGCGAAATGTGTTGAATACGCAAAAAAGGCTCTCAGTTGAGAGCCTTTTTCTTTTATGAGGTTATGCTAATTACATAGGCTTGATCCTGAATACAGTCCCTGGATTTTCAATACCAACATAGATATATCCGTCTCTTCCCATTTCCACATTTCTCGTACGTCCAATATTCAAAAGAATCTTTTCTTGTCCAACTACTTTGTTGCTTTGCATCATCACACGATTCACGTAGTTAAAACGCAATGAACCCACCAGCAAACTTCCTTTCCATGCCAGATACTTGGTTCCTGTTACAAATGCCAATCCACTCGGCGCAATAGAAGGAATCCAATAATTCACTGGTTGCTCCATGCCTTCTTTTTTACTGATTGGCGTGATCGGCTTGCCGTCGTAATTGATGCCATATGAAATCACAGGCCAGCCATAGTTCACACCTGACTTGATCAGATTCAATTCATCGCCTCCGCGTGGACCATGTTCCGTCTCCCAAATCAATCCGGTTACAGGATCCATCGTCAACCCTTGTGGATTCCTGTTTCCGTAGGTATAAATTGTTGCTCTGGCTGAACCGTCTTTAACAAAAGGATTGTCAGCAGGAATGGTTCCATCATCATTGATCCTATGAATTTTTCCGGGAGATGTTTTGATGTCTTGCGGAAAGATTTTTTCTTGTCCGCGTTCTCCCATGGAAATAAATAAATATCCTTTCTTGTCGAATACCAATCTCGATCCATAGTGATGCTTTGTAGAGGTGTAAGGAATACCTTCAAACACTTCCTGCTGGTCAACAAACTGACCATCTTTGATGCGGCCCCTGACAACAGCGGTTGTACCTAATTTCTTTCCTCCCTCTTCTTTGAATTTGGAGTAAGAAATATATACCCATCCATTTTGATCATATTTGGGATGTAGGGTTATATCAAGCAATCCGCCCTGTCCCTCTGCCAATACAGCAGGAATACCTGCAATTGCCTTTTTATTTTTATTCTGATCCACATGATAGAGCACACCGCTTCTATCGGTAATTAAATATGTATTGTCTGGGAGCTGTTCAAAACCCCAGGGACTGTTCAATCCGGTCACAACAGTATCAAGTGTCACTGTCATGCCGTTTGACTTGAAAATAGCCGGACCAGCTGGTTTTGATTTGTCTTTTGCAAAATCATATTGCTGAACAGTTTTCAAACTTTGGACAATCAAGTTAGCGAGTCCGTCGATTTCTTTTTTGGTTAACACACCATCCCATGAGGGCATTCCAAAATCTGAATAACCATTTGTAATGCTGCTGACAAGATCTTCTTTCTTATTGCCATGTTTCCATACCCTGTCCACAAAAGCATCTACACGCTCACCATGGCAGGAAGCGCACTTTTCAGTATAAATCTTTTTGGGGTCTTGATCTACCAACCGATTGCTCGAAGCAAATTTCACCTGAGAAAAAGCCAAGAGAGCGGTTGCCGATACAAACACTGTTATAATTTTTTGCACTTTGTTCATACGATAGAATTGAGTATAGCAATTTACGCATGGAAAATCATACTTGAGCAAATTCAAAAAAAAGCCCCGTTGCTTCCGCAACGGGGCGAACTGCTTATGAGAACTATGAGAGCTAGTCTGGGATTTTATCAAGTGCAGGCTTGTTTTTCTCTGCTCCTGAATATCCAATATTTTGATTGATTACACCAAGGCTGTTGGCAAGAATTGCTGGACGTGGGATGGGCCACAATACGTGATATGGACTCATAGTATATTGATCCCCACGAATATTCTTGATCCCTTTGCCATAGAAATCATTCTTCGCCATGATCCTGTCATAGAAGAAGTTGGCAGTAGAGAAATTATTTGCAGTATATGTTTTGCCATTATACGACTTACCAGTTTTTGCAAAAATATATGCAACCCTGGTTAACTCGGTTTTTCTTGGCTCTTCGTAATACAATTCTCTTGCTCTTTCATCCAGAATGGTTCCAATATCGACCACGCCTGCTCCATAAGCATCACAACCTGCACGTCTTCTGATGGTGTTCACGTCAGCAGTTGCACCTGCCACATCACCCTTCCACCAATATGCTTCGGCTCTCAACAAGTAAGTCTCTGCTAAACGGAATGCATACCAGTCAGAGTTACCACCCTGCCATGGATACCTGATTTGATCTTCGACATACAACTTGTAATGAGGCCATGCAAACCAATTACGAATTGTATCATTATTAGAAACCAATAATGAGCCATCTGCTTTTCGCAATTGAAGTCTTTTACCATAAAAAGCAGAAGTAGATTTTATAGATGGGTTGTTGTAAACCAAATTTTCCATCTCCATCCAGTTGCCTGAAAGGGTATCATGACGAAGATCCTTTGGATCATCCCAGATGTACTTGGTAGCATATGGAGTAGCGCGGCAGCGTCCAATTCCACGACCATAGTTTTTCATATGATCAAATTCTGCTACAGTATTTGTCATCCCTTGTTTACCATCTGGAGTTAAAATTGCCGCATTGGATGAGAATGGAATGGCTTGACGCATCGTATTCACACCACTTGCTGTAGCAGATGGGTCACCAAAACGGTCAATCACTGAAAATAAGACTTCAGTATTAGATGCAAGAAATTTATTAACTGGTCTGTGTAGGTCCCAAATCACATTTCTCTTTGCATTGGATGCGTCAGCACCAAAGCGGGAAGTCATCAGCTTGAATGTTCCATTATTGATCACTGCCGTTGAAGATACAATGGCATCATCAAACAGGCCAAGTGCAAGATTGATCTTTGTCAACAAATGCCCAACTGCTCCTCTGTTGATATCACCCTTATTGGCAACCCAGGGAACATTGGCAAATGCAAATTCAAGATCGGTTTTCATTCTCTGTAAAATCACTTCACGTTTTACAGAATTGAAATCCAGTTTTGCCTCGGTCAATTCTTTCAATGTACATGGTACATCACCGAATTCATGAGTAAGCCGATAATATGCATAAGCGCGATAAAAATATGCTTTGCCTAGAATGATCTTCTTTTTGTCATCAGCAATTGTCTTATTTTCTTCAATCCTTGTTGTTACTGTATTTGCCAAGCGAATAACGAGATACCAACGCTCCCAATACCAGCCTATGCGGTTGAAATCATTGCTGTTCAAATTTGCATCCGGAGTAATGAGTATGTTTAAGTTTACAGCAGGACCAAATTTATCTGTAGTGCCTTCAACAGCTGCCTCAGAAAAAATAGTTTCTGTAATAATAGGGGCTCCATCTCCATACCACTCATCTCTGACATTTCTGGCGATGGCTGCCAATGCAGCATTGAATCCAGGTTCATCAATAAGTGTATTCCCAGGAGAGAAAAAAGAAAGCGGTTTTGGTTGCAACCAGTCTTTTTGACACGACTGCGTAACCAACAATACAAAAGCTGTAACAGCGAAGTATTTTATAAATGGATTTGTTGAATATTTCATGTTCAATGATTTGGTGGTTTCAGTTGTTCAATTATAAAGTTAAGTTCAAGCCGACTGTTCCATAAGATGGAGTGAAAAACTTATTCTCAGGATCAAAATAACTCCACGGTGAAAACACTGCAGCATTTTGAACGTTGAAATATAATTTAAGCCCCTGCGCTTTGATTTTGTTCAATGCAGATTTTGGAACGGTATAAGCAATGCTCACGTTGTTAACCCTCACAAATGATGAAGATCTCCAAACATTAAACTTGATACCTGAACCCTCAGCTGACATCATCCTGGCATAATCATCAATTTGATTATCAGGCGTCCAGTAAGGCAACTTATAAAACTGTGAACGATCGTAGAACATGACTCCGCCGAACAATCTAGCATGTGTTGCTTCGTTCAACTGGGTGAGTTGCCCAAGCCTTCCATATAACTGGAACGATACATCCCAATTTTTATATATGGTGAATTCGTTTCTTAAGTTGAAAGAAACTTTCGGAACTGTTTGTCCAAGAAATACTTTATCGTCAATAGTGAATTTACCGTCTTTGTTCACATCTTCAAGTTTGAAGTCACCAGGATTAAATCCGTATGATTTTGCAGTTGCAGCTTCAGATGTTTTCCAAACACCTGTTACTTTGAAATCCCAAATGGTATTCACGTTTCTGTTGATGAACCAACCATTGGCCTGATCATCCTGATCAACATAGGTTACTTTACCAGCAGCATCTGTTACAGGAACTTTGCCATATAACTTGATGATCTTGTTTTTGTTGCTCCAGATAGAGAATGATGATCTCCAAACAAAATTGGCCTTGTTCATATTCTCTGTGTTCAGGTTCAACTCAATACCTGAGTTATCAATCGCACCGAGATTGGTAACCACACTGGTGAAACCTGTCACATTTGGAAGAGCTCTGTTCACGAGCAAATCGGTTGTCTGTCTGATGTAGTAATCAATCGCACCGGAAATCTTTCCGCCTTTCAATGAAAAGTCAGCACCGAAGTTTAAAGATGCGTTTCTTTCCCATCTTAAATTTGGATTACTCATATTCACAGTCGCTACAGTACCAACACCTACGTTGGATCCTGCACTGTTTGTATACAAATAGCTGTTGGAAGACAATTGGGAAAGGGCTGCATAGCGTCCGATCTCTCTGTTTCCGTTTTCACCGTATGAAACACGGACTTTTGCATACTCCAACCAGTCAGTAGTATTCTTCATGAATTTCTCATCTGAAAGTACCCAACCCAATGCTGCTGATGGGAAGAAGGCTCTTGGATTTCCTTGACCAAATGCAGAGTAACCATCGCGACGACCGGTTACTGTCAACAGGTATTTGTCATCATATCCATAATTAATCCTTCCCATGATTGCGTCACCCGTAGCATACTCATCATTGGCAGTTACCAATGTTACAAGTCTTGCAGCTTGAATTGCATTGTAACCTAAGTTGTCATTCGGCAGATAGTTTTCAGCATTGATTGTTGAAGAGAATGACTGAAACTTTTCTGCATTGAAGAGTCCTGTTGCATCAACAGAGTGCTTACCGAATTTCTTGTTCCACATCAACAAATTATCGATCTGCCATTGGTATGTACGATCATCTCTTCTAGATGTGATACCACCTCTGCTTTCCAGCAAGGGACGCTTGGAGGATGTATGCTGGTAGTTTTGAAACCACTCAAATCTGGGTGTATAGTTTACCTGATAAGAGAATCCCCAAGGGAGTTTTCCTTTGGCATAAATCGTTCCAAACAAGTTGGTTGACCTGATTTTTCTATCTACATAATAAACATCTATCAATGGGTTGGTATTGTTACCTATGTTGTCAGTAGTACTGGAACGCAATCTTCCATCCGCCTGGTATAGATTACCAAATGGAGTAGAGCGGATCATATCACTCAACCTCACTGGAACAGCTCCTTCATCTCTGCTGGCAAACTGCATGTTCATACCAAAGGTGAGGTACTTTGTGATATTGGCCTCCAGATTGGTTCTGGCACGGAAAGTTTTGAAACGCTCTCCCACTGCCATACCCTCATTATCGAATATGCCAAATGAAGTATAGTAATTGAAGGTTTCATTTCTTCCTGCAACACTCACAGTGTGGTCATGCTGACGTCCATTGCTGTTCAACATGAGTTTTTGCCAATCAATGGGAGTATTGTTTTTATAGCTCTCTATTTCTACTGGAGCCATACCCACAGTACCGCCCAAACGATTCAACCAAACAGTGGTAGGATCTTGTCCCACTTGGTTTCCAAGTGCCAACCACTGATCTACCGTGAATCCGGATGGGAGTTTTTTCGGATCCCATGCCCAATATTTGATACCGGGTTTGGAAGTAGAATCATATCCACGCATACTATAAATAACATCAGAACGCCAGCTCAAAAACTCTTCTGGCGACAACAAGCCTGGCCAACGGGCGATCTTGTTCATGGTATAGTTGGAGTTGAAAGTAATCACGGGCTTGCCGCTCTTTCCTTTTTTGGTGGATATCAATATAACACCATTGGCAGAACGTGCTCCAAATACTGCAGCAGAGCTGGCATCCTTGAGTACGTCCATGGTGGCAATATCATTTGGGTTGATATCACTCAAATCACCTTGGAAAATCACACCATCCACAACAATGAGTGGTGTTGTAGATGCCGTCAGTGAGGCACGGCCCCTGACACGCAAATCACCACCGCCTTTGGGAGAAGCATTGAATCCAACATCCAATCCAGGTGCGTTGCCTCGCAACATATCCTGAACTGAGCGTGCATTCTCGTTTTCCAATTGGGTAGCCTTTACTTGTACAACAGCACCTGTGAGGTCTTTCTTACGCTGTGTACCATAACCAACCACCACTACGTCGGTCAACTGATTGATTTGTTCTCTGAGGGTTACTTTCAAAGCTCCTGCGGCTGACTGCACCTCTTCAGTGAGATATCCACTGAAAGAAATTTGAAGAACAGCTCCATCGGAGACACCTCTTAAACTGAATTTACCGTTCTGATCTGTTACGGTTGAAATTTTTGTACCCTTGATGGTGACTGTCGCACCTGCCAACGGAGCATTGCGAACATCGGATACCGTTCCTGTTACATCTACAGGGGGTCTCTCAAATTTTGTTGAATTTTTTGAGAGAGAAATTGTCTCTGCATGCAACTGTACAGCACTCAATGACGCAAGGGTCACTAATGCAGCCCACAGAAATGCACTCATGCTTTTTTTTCTCATGGCAAGTTTTCTTTTGGTTTTGGTGAACTATGCTTATTCAAATTAGGGTAATTTTACATGGATCGGATACCTGAAATTTAAAATCTCCGAAAACGTTTTCAATTTTCAAGGTTTAAACATCGAATTCTGGCCGACGCTGAATCTCCGAATGGAACCCTATTAATATCTAACTTAGAATCATTCAAATCAAAGCGATACGTATGCGTAAGTTTTTTACATTTTTTATTTTTCTCCTCGTCTCTTATGTCTCTTTAGGTCAACAAATTCCGAGTCCCAAGGAACATTTTGGGTTCAATATAGGCGACAACTATCGGCTTGCGACGTATGCACAGACAGAGTCATTTTTTAAGAAACTGGATCAGTCATCTGACAGGGCGATCATACAAACGATCGGGAAAACGGAAGAAGGCAGAGATCAGTTCATGATGATCGTTACATCTCCCGCCAATCAAATCAAACTCACTTCTTATAAAGAGATTTCCCAAAAATTGGCCCGTGCAGAAAATCTCTCTGATGCAGATGCCAGGAAATTGGCAGCAGAAGGAAAAGCAGTGGTTTGGATCGATGGCGGACTCCATGCAACAGAAGTTGTAGGCACTCATCAACTGATCGAAATCGCTTACCAACTCTGCAGCAGAAACGATGATGAAACAAAATACATACTGGACAATGTAATTGTATTGATTGTTCATGCAAATCCAGACGGACAAGAATTGGTTTCCAATTGGTATATGCGCAACAGCGACTCATCCAAAAGAACCACTGCTTATTTACCTCGACTCTATGAAAAATATGCGGGACATGACAACAACCGCGACTTCTACATGATGAACCTGAAAGAAACCCAAAACATGGGCAGACAATTGTATGTGGAATGGATTCCGCAAATCATGTACAACCACCACCAAACAGGTCCACAGGGTACTGTAGTTGCTGGTCCGCCGTTCCGCGATCCATTCAATTATGTTTTTGATCCACTGGTGATGACAAGCTTGGATGCAGTAGGTGCTGCAATGATCAACCGCCTCATCCAAGAAAATAAACCTGGTTATACCCAAAGAGCAGGATCCCCCTATTCCACCTGGTACAACGGTGGACTCCGGACAACTACCTATTTTCATAACATGATTGGATTGCTTACAGAAATCATTGGCAGTCCCACTCCTTCTGAAATCCCTGTTGTTCCCAATCGCCTGATACCAAGCAGTGCAAATCCATTTCCGATCACACCCCGCAAATGGTATTTTAAAAATTCAATTGACTATTCTGTATCTCTGAACTATGCTGTATTGATGTATGCCGCAAGGCACAGAGATGAATTGCTGTACAATATTTATAGAATGGGTAAAAACTCCATTGAAAAAGGTAACAAAGACAACTGGTCGTTGTATCCAAGCAAAACTTCATTGATACAGGAATATTTTCAAAAAGATCAGCCGCAAAGACCTAGAGAAGAAAATACAACACCGGAAAGTTGGGGAAGAAATATTGCAAGCATTTCCAAAAAATATTTTGATACTGTATTTAGTAACCCAACCCACAAAGATGCGCGTGCATACATCATCCCCTCCAATCAACCTGATTTTGCAACTGCAACAAGATTTGTCAATGCATTGATCAGAACTGGGATAGAAATACAAACATCAACTGCTGCATTCAATTACAATGGGAAATCCTATCCTGCAGGATCTTATATCGTTCAATGCAATCAGGCATTTCGTCCGCATATACTTGACATGTTTGAACCCCAGGATCATCCCAATGATTTTCAATATCCTGGCGGACCCCCTGTGCCCCCCTATGATGCAGCCGGATGGACACTTGCATTTCAAATGGGAATTGAATTTGACAGAATCACTGATAACATCAGCGGTCCGTTTAAAAAAATCAATATTGGCGAAGTACAACCATTGAAAGGAACACTCACCATCAACAACGAAAAAGGCGGATACCTCATCAATGCTGCCAACAACCATGCATTCGCATTGGTAAATACACTGTTGAAAAAAGATATCAAAGTATTCAGAACAACTGATGCGAACAATGGATTTGCAAAAGGCTCATTCTATGTGCCGATCACATCTGCTGCTACAGCCATCATCAAAGAACAGGCCATCCCTATTGGAGCAGATGTTCAATCGATTGATAAAAAACCAGCTGCCATGATCGCCATACAACCCTCACGCATCGCATTATGGGATACTTATGGCGGATCGATGTCATCTGGATGGATGAGGTGGATTTTTGAACAATTCAAATTCGATTACAATGTCATATACGCTCAGGAAATTGATAAAGGAGATTTAAAAAACAAATACGATGTCATTCTTTTTGTGGAAGGCGCCATGCCTTCACTGAATACCAATGCGAGAAGACCCGCCGGACCAAAACCAGAGGACACACCTGATGAATTCAAGAAAACAATTGGAAGTCTGAGTGTTGAAACATCCATTCCGGCATTGAAAAAATTCATGGAAGATGGAGGCACGGTATTGACCATTGGCAGCTCAACCAATCTTGCCTATCATTTGAAACTTCCTGTTACAAACGCATTGGTTGAAAAGGTAAATGGCAATCAACGCAACCTGCCCAACGAAAAATTTTATATTCCAGGATCGGTCATGCAAATCACACTTGATCCATCCCAGTCCAATACCTGGGGCATGAAATCCTCTGCTGATGTATATTTTGATGATAGTCCAGTATTCAACATCACCCCGGAAGCGCAAACCAAAGGCGTAATCAAACCGATTGCATGGTTTGCATCCGACAAGACATTGCGCAGCGGATGGGCATGGGGACAATCCTATTTGAAAAATGGCATTGCAGCTTTCGATGCACAAATTGGCAAAGGTAAATTGATTGCATACGGACCCGAAATCACTTTCAGGGCACAAACCCATGGAACATTCAAACTTGTTTTCAATCAACTGTATAAATAAATATATCCCTCATAGATCAGAGCCATATGAATAAAATACTGTGCATAGGTGAAGCATTGATTGATATGATCTGTACAGATAAAAACAGTTCTTTATCAAATGGTGAACATTTCTTGAAAAAAGCCGGCGGTGCCCCAACCAACGTGGCAGCTGCCATTGCAGCCTTGGGAGGCAAGGTTGAAATAGCTGCCAAAGTAGGAGACGATCCATTTGGACATTATTTGATAGAGGTATTGAAAAACATAGGCGTATCCACCCAATCGATATCAATTGACTCCCATCATTTTACTACCATTGCTTTTGTATCGCTGATGGAAAATGGAGAGCGTGATTTTTATTTCAACCGCGGTACCGACAGCAAGCTGACAAAAGAAGATGTGGCAGAAATTGATTTGTCAACATTTTCAATCAGCCATTTTGGATCGGCCACTGCATTTCTCCCCGGAGAACTTCAATCTACTTACGAATATGTATTGCACCAAGCAATTCAACACGGTCATTTCATCAGTTTTGATCCTAATTACAGAGAATTGCTTTTTGGGAAAAACAAAGATGTATTCACTCAGCACTCGATCGGCTTTATTCATCAATCGCATTTTTTCAAGGTAAGTGATCAGGAAGCATTGCTGATTACTGGAAAAAATACTGTAGATGAAGCTGCTGCTGCACTGAGAAAGATGAGTGATGCAGTATTCGCCATCACCCTTGGAAAAGAAGGTGCATTGTTGAGTACCAAAGAAAACAGCTGCATCGTTCCAGGTATCAACATACAAGTAATAGACACCACTGGCGCGGGAGATGCATTTGTTGGAGCTGTTTTATTTCAATTGAGTCAATTCAATCGAACAGATATCAGCAAACTTAGCATGGATGATTGGAAACAAATTGTTTCAAATGCAAACAAGGCGGGTGCCAGGACCTGTGAATACATGGGAGCAATGGAAGCCTTTAGACATTTGAACAAGACAATATTCAATGCCTAGAGTGCAATGACATATTTCTTCAAAGTATCCAAGAATTTCTCAAAACGATCGTGTGCATTGTTGCACAAAAGAATAATTGTTCTGTCGGTATCGATGTACCGAACAATCTCTGTTTTGTAACCTGGATTGTCGCCGCTGTGTTGGACATATTTCCCCAAGACTTCATCTGTACCCAACTCCCATCCAAATCCATAATGAGACAAAGTCTTGTTGTTCAATTGAGCTGATGCAAACGCCTCTCTTTTCATTTCAGGAGAAAAAAACCTGGGGTCGTACAATGCCCTGTCCCATTTCAATAAATCATAGGCTGTTGAACTGATTCTACCCGGACCTTCACGGTTTCCCAACCAAATGGTGTAATTGGATGAAGGAAATGAATCAGTCTTCACATACCTACCTGTTGGAGTTTGCTTGATATGGCCAAATGCAAGATTCTTTAGCTGTTTTTTATCCGAGGGAGTCCTCAGATCTGTATCCACCATCTTGAATTTTTTAAATACCCACTCCCGCAGCATGTATGTGAAATCCTGATCAGATGCCTTCTCTGCAATGCTTGCCAGCAATACATATCCCGTATTGCTGTATTCATACTTTTCACCCGGAGCAAACAATGAAGGGGGTGCATACTTATTCAAATATGCTATGATATCATTGTTGTCTGCAACGCGACTTTTGTCCCAGTGAGCATCCATGATGGCCTGATAGTCTGGCAATCCACTGGTATGATTGAGCAACTGCCTGACCGTTATATTTTTGTATGGAATAGACAGGTATTTTTCAACTGCATCATCGTACTTTAATTTGCCTTGTGACTGCAATTGCATGATGATCATTGCTGTGAATTGCTTGGAAACTGATGCTAGTTCAAATATGTCAGAAGTCTTCATTGATTGTCCACTCTCAAAATCTCTCGTACCAAAAGCTTCTGCAACATGAACCCTTCCGTTTTTGGCTATCAGCACGACCCCGTTGAATGGATCGGCTTCATCAAAGACCGTCTCCATGATTTGATGAAGAGGTGATTTTTTTTGTTGTGCATAAGAAATACCAATCATCATCAACAACAAAACTGCAAACAATGACAATCCTTTCGCCAATGAAATCATATAGAAAACCATCATTTTAATTCAACAATCATTTCAATTTCAACTGCAGCATCTAACGGAAGCGAAGACATGCCAATGGCAGATCTTGCGTGTTTGCCTGCTTCGCCAAAAATGGCGACCAAGAGATCAGAACAACCATTGATGACTGAGGGATGTTGTGTAAAACTTGGATCGGCATTGACCATGCCGGTTACTTTGACGATTCTTTTTACATTGTTCAAATCTTTCGCATAATGCTGCAAAGTAGAAAGCAGACTGATGGCAGTCAGTCGCGCTGCTTCCCTGCCCTCCTCCACATTCAGTTGAACACCGAGCTTTCCTCTGGTTTTCTTTCCAGCTGTCTCATCAGGAATATGTCCAGATAAAAACAATAATTTACCTGACTGAACAGCTTTGGCATAATTGGCAATGGGAGCTTTCATTTCTCCCAATTGAATACCCAGTTCAAGCAATCTCTTGTTGGGATCTATGTATTGAGCATGCGCCCAATGATGCATGCAAACAAATAAAATAAGTAAATATTTCATGGTCATTGTTTCAATGCAATTCCATTCAAATCATATACAACCTCGCCAGCACGAATGGTTAATTCACATTCCAGTTTTTTATCCCCCATCATCCGAACACCCATCGTATCAAAGAATCCAAACTTACCTTCCCTCAAGTTAAGTATTGCCACGTCGGCTTCTGAACCGACAGAAAGATTGCCCAACTCGGTTTTGCGCAAAGCTTTTGCGGCCTCACTTGTACTCGCTTTGATGACATCATACAAAGGCATGTTCAAGGCAAGAAACTTCGACATGACATTCAATTGATCTTTCATGGCCGCATTCATGCTTTCAATATGCAGATCTGTACTGATGGTGTCAGGGAAGAAACCTTCTTCTATCGCAGGGATGGCTTGAGAATAAGCAAAACTTGCACCACCGTGACCAACATCAAATACAATTCCTTTTTGTCTTGCATCGTGCATGAAGGACTTTAATTTTTTTGTGGATGGATCAATGATTGGATCTCTTCTTTTTAAATCAGTATATACATGGGTATAAATATCGCCTGGTCGTAATTTTTCCATGAACAATTTTTCAATGGACAAAGGGGGGTGACTGTCATCACCTCCAAAATCTATGACAACAGGTAGTTCAGCCATTTCCCCCGCCTCAAGAACACGGTCGACTGCTATCCAATCTTCTGCTAAAAAATGTGCCACTTTAAAACCAATGACACAATCCTTGTTTTCATCAGCAGCCCTGGCAGCCAGTTCGGGATTCATATCATTGACATCCTGTTCCCATGGATTGCCGCGCATGCCCTCGCCCACAATATTTACCAAAGCGAAGACGCGGGTCTTGGACTGACTGATGACATTCTTTTTAAAGATGTGGAGATTCTTCCAACCCGCACCACCTGTATCCAATACGGTTGTAACACCAGATCGAAATGTAAATCCATCTGGTGGAACAGCATACATCCCATTGCTCAGGTAACGATTATGTTCTGTTCCGTAAAAATGATGTGCATGAATATCGATCAAGCCAGGCATAACCAATAATCCACTTGCATTGATCTCAATATTTGCAGATGCTGAAATCGCAGGTGAAACTTGGGCAACTTTACCATCTATGATCAAAACATCTGAAGTCGCATCCAACTGATTGGAAGGATCTATAACGCGCCCATTTTTAATCAATATACTTTTCATGTGCATCAGTGTAAAAAATCAATGGCAACTGGACTGATGATATCGATATCCTTTTGCACAGATTTCATTTTACCGGTATTGCTGTCAAATGCAAAAACCTGTAATTGGTTCCCATCTTGTCCACATACAAAAACAAACTTACCTGTCGGATCGAAACAAAAAAATCTTGGTTTTTTTGTCACCTCTACGTGATCCATTTTCTGTATTCTTCCATCGCCAAGAACTTTGTTGATCACAATCTGATTGCTTGTTACTCTGTTGCTGGCCAATAACCATTTCCCGTCAGGAGAAAGATGGATGGCTCCACTTCCATGATCCTCTTTGGTTTGAACAGTATCAATGACTTTTGTTTGTATTTTCTTCAAGCCTGTCTTGGTTACTTGAAAAGCATCCACGGAACCAGCCATTTCATTTATAGTATATGCAAATAGTCCACTGCTGCTCAATACCAAATGCCTGGGACCATTGCCATTCTCCACATTTATTACAACAGGTCTATTGCTGATCAAGCCATCTGCTCCAATTGCATGTTGATAGACAGCATCTGTACCGAGATCAACCACCAATAAAGTCTTTTTATCGGGCGAAACAACAGCACTGTGGGCATGAGAAGAAGTTTGACGAACCTTGTTGGTACTACTCCCCCTGTAAACCATTTGCTGTGCAATGGGCAACAAGGCACCACTCTTATCAGTTTTGAATACTGATACACTTCCAGAGCCATAGTTGGCTGTATAAACTGTTTTTGTAATTGGATTGAAAGAGACATAACAGGGTCCATCACCAATTGTTTTCTCTGTGTTCAACCATGTCAGTTCACCGGTGGAGCCGTTGACTGCATATGCACTGACTGCACCCTTTTTATCTTCTTCCGTCAATACATACATCAATTTTTTATCAGGCGACATGGTCATGTAAGAGGCATTTGGATTTTTATAATCTCTTACAAATGATAGCTGTCCTGTTTTTTCATCAAATGAATATACATTAATACCGTTGTTGCCTTTAGATGTATATGAGCCTACATATAAAAGTTGTGAATGATTGGATTCAAAATCTTTTTGCAATGCATCGATGGTGGTTTTTGAAAGAGCTGTTTTACCTGATGCAATGGCGGTTCTAAATCTAAAAGCAATTGATTGCTGCGGTTGCAAAGAAAGATTTCTTTCTGATTTCCCGTTGGTGAAAATCTTATCTCCAAGTGGATTCGCTGCAAAAAGTCCGTAGCCCCTTGCATGCCAGTTGGTAGGATAGCCAATATTTTTTGAATGATCGAACATGACGACGCTGATTGAATCATTGTTGATTTTCCCATACAACATGCACCAGGTTGCTTTTTTGCTCCATACATCTTCTCCTTTTACCCCGTTGCTGTTGATATAGTTTCCATTTGCAGCCTTGTCGGCTATTGCTTCAACAATGGTTTCAATACCAAAAGCGTCTACATATTTTTTCTTCTCCAATGTTGGTAATTGAAGTTCACGCGCCACGCGCAATCCGATGAATCCATCTTTGGCATCTTTGAACAACACAGGTATTACAGCAGTCAACGTTGTCATTCGGTCGATCACCCAGACCCCATTCAATTCTTTGATTTCTATCGCTGTTTGTTCATCGAGATGTTTCTTGCCTGTATGATCTATCCAATTGGACTTGTAAACCATTCGGCCTACTGGTCCGTTTTTTACTTCAATGAATTTTTCGAACTTAATGGTACCATACAAATGCTTTCTGTCAGCCGGAATAGCAAATGAATTGTTCCAAAAATCCAACCCATTTACATTCTCGTAATTCATCCACAAGCCGAGATGATGCGGATGATCCGTTGGCTCTCCAGGAAGGGGTCGAACGGGAAATCCCCTGGTGATATTGGTGCCATTTGGTGCCTTGATAGGATAGAGAACAGGCTTGGATATGGTATCTGGAAAGAAAAAATCTGTGAAGGGTTTTCCACCAATTGTGACGTGAACAACAGGTTGTTGTTTGTCTTTTATGAATTCAACCTGCGCATATCCGCCCGTAAAAAAAACAATAGAAAAGAATAAAGAAGAAATCAGTTTTTTCATCAGTATTATTTAATGGGTAAATATACTGATGAAAAGCTTTATTATATTCTTTTCAGGACTTCCTCTCCGATGGCAGACGCACCCAATACTTTTTCAGAAGCAGTTTGTGCATCTGCGATGTCTCTGGTTCTGAAACCAGCTTTCAATACTTGGTCAACCGATTGAATAACTGCCTCGGATTCTTTTTTCATTCCAAATGAAATATCCAGCAACAAAGCTGCAGATAGAATGGAAGCAAGTGGATTGGCAACGCCCATGCCGGTAATATCGTGTGCCGATCCGTGACTGGGTTCATACACGCCTGTCCCATCTCCAATCGAGGCAGATGCCAACATGCCCATGGAACCTGCAATCTGAGAGGCTTCGTCTGTAAGAATATCCCCAAATAAATTGGCTGTTACAACAACATCAAATCGCCTGGGATCTTTGATCAACAACATGGCTGTTGCATCCACGAACTGATGCTCTACTTCCACATCCGGATATTCCAGTGCAATTTTTTGGATGACTTCTCTCCACAAACGGCTGGTCTCGATTACATTGGCCTTGTCTACCGAACATAATTTTTTTCTTCTTGTCCTTGCAGCATCAAATGCCTTTCGTGCTATGCGTTCCACTTCATAGCGACTGTACTCTGCAACATCAAATGCAGTATCGCCATTGTTTTTTCTGCCCTTCTCTCCAAAATAAATATCACCCGTCAACTCGCGGAAAAACAATATATCTGCACCCCTGAGTATTTCAGGTTTGATGCTGGATGCATCCAGCAATTCATCGAACAATTTAATGGGACGCAGATTGGCATAGAGTCCCAGCTCCTTGCGCATTTTCAACAAACCTTGCTCTGGACGAACCTTCGCTGTGGGATCATTGTCGTATTTGGGATGCCCTACTGCACCAAAAAGAATGGCATCAGATGCTTTCATCTTTGTCAGGGTTTCATCAGGCAAAGGACTTCCCGTTGCTTCAATGGCAACATGACCAATCAAGGCTTCATCATAGGTGAATGTATGTCCAAACTTATGTGCAATGGCATCCAGTACATTTTTCCCCACCGATGTAACTTCTTGTCCTATCCCGTCACCTGGAACAATTAAAATATGTTTCCTCATAATTATATCATGTTAAGCATCTTCTGTGTGGCCTTGATTGCCGCCACCGTCTGATCGCTGTCCAATCCGCGTGTTTTAAATTCTTTTACTTTGTTTTCCCATGTGATAATGGTTTCGCACAATGCATCGCTCTTTCCTCCAGGCGGAATGCGTACTGCATAATCGGTCAACAAAGGCAAATGCATTTTCTTTTTTTTGTAAATATTTCTCAATGCATTCATGAATGCGTCATATTGTCCATCACCCTGCGCATGTTCTTCGAACAATGTTCCGTCGATATTGATTTGCAATGTTACCGATGGCCTTAATTTTTTTGAATGTGTAAGCACATAGTTCACAATTTTCACTTTCTCTTCAATGGTATTGCTGTCAATTACATCAGAAATGATATAAGGCAGGTCAGATTGGGTAACAACCTCTTTTTTATCGCCCAACTCGATGATGCGTTGGGTGACTTTTTTCAGGTCAGCTTCAGGAAGCTCTATACCCAATTGAGCAAGATTGTTTTCGATGTTCGACTTGCCGCTGGTCTTTCCCAATGCGTATTTGCGCTGACGACCAAACCGCTCGGGCAGCAAATCATTGTAGTATAAATTATTTTTTTTGTCGCCATCTGCATGAATGCCTGCTGTTTGTGTGAAAACATTTTCACCTACCACGGGTTTGTTTACAGGAACCCTGAATCCGGAAAATGTTTCAACCAATTTGCTTACTTGGTAAAGTGACTTTTCAGCAACACCTGTTTTTACATGGGGCAGAAAGTCATGCAAGACAGCTACTGCACTTGCCAGTGGTGCATTCCCGGCACGTTCTCCCATGCCATTGATGGTTAGATGAATACCATGTACTCCAGCTTTTACGGCTTCCAATACATTGGCTGTGCCCAAATCATAATCATTGTGTCCATGAAAATCAAAATGACATGTTGGGTAGCGTGGAATGATCAAATGTAAAAAGTGTTTTACTTCATTGGGCTCCAAGATTCCCAATGTATCCGGCAGCATGATGCGTTTCACAGGTTGCTCGGCAAGGAAATCAAGGTATTGAAATACATATTCAGGAGAATTGCGCATGCCATTGCTCCAATCCTCTAAATACACATTGCAATCAATCCCTTTCTTCTTTGCCTTTGAAATCACAGCAGCGATTTCGGCAAAATGTTGAGCAGGTGTTTTTTTGAGTTGATGCGTAAGATGATTGAGTGAGCCTTTGGTCAGCAAATTCATCACTTCCGCTCCTGCCTTGATCACCCAGTCAATCGAAGTATTTCCATCAACAAAAGTGAGGACTTCTATTTTTTTAAGCTGTCCCTTGGACTTGGCCCATCGAGTAATTTTTTTAACCGCATCAAATTCACCCTCTGAAACACGCGCAGATGCAATTTCAATTCTATCTACCTTTACTTCTGTGAGCAGCAGTTGCGCAATGGTGAGTTTTTCTGAGGCAGTAAAAGACACCCCGCTGGTTTGTTCACCATCACGCAAGGTGGTGTCCATGATTTCAATATACCTCAATGATTTTGGCATAGTGTGATGGGTACGCTGGATCAATAGCGACTTTTTTCTGCAAAGGTTTTGATTTCAACTTTCATATCCTGCAAGTAATCAATATCATCAAACCCATTCATCAGGTTATGCTTTTTGTAACCATTGATTTGAAATGACTCCTGTTCACCTATTGCAAGCAAGGTGATGGTTTGATTGGGCAAGTTGACCTCCAGCTCTGTGGTGTGATCCGCCTCAATTGCCTTGAATATTTTATCCAAAAAATTATCTGATACCTGCACAGGCAGAATACCAATATTCATAGAATTATTCTTGAATATGTCTGCAAAAAAACTTGATACCACACACCTGAATCCATAATCATAAATCGCCCAGGCAGCATGCTCTCTGCTGCTTCCACAACCAAAATTTCTACCGCCCACCAAAATCTTACCCTTGTAAATAGCGTTGTTGAGGACGAAATCTTGCTTGGGACTATCATCGTTATTGTATCTCCAATCACGAAAAAGATTATCACCAAATCCCTCGCGTTTGGTTGCTTTCAAAAAACGTGCAGGAATGATTTGATCAGTATCAACATTCTCAATGGGTAAAGGAACTGCTGCGCTTTTCAGCACAGTGAATTTATCGTATGCCATGTATTTAAATTAGTGTTCTTGGATCTGTAACTTTTCCTGTAACTGCTGCTGCTGCGGCAACCAACGGACTCGCCAGCAATGTTCTGGCACCCGGACCCTGACGTCCTTCGAAATTTCTGTTGCTCGTACTCACAGCATATTTACCAGCAGGAATTTTATCATCGTTCATAGCGAGACAAGCTGAGCATCCTGGCTGACGCAACTGAAATCCAGCCTCGGTTAAAATATCATAGATTCCTTCTTCTCTGATTTGTTTTTCAACTTGATGAGAACCTGGAACAATCCATGCGGTTACATTGTCTGACTTCTTTCTTCCTTTTACCACAGTTGCAAATGCGCGAAAATCTTCAATGCGTCCATTGGTACAGCTTCCGATAAAAACATAATCCACCGGTTTGCCCAACATTTGCTCTTGTTCATTGAACCCCATATAGGCCAGTGCTTTGTCAAAACTTGCCTTGCCGCCACCAACTTCAGCAGCAGTTGGTATCTGTTGTGAAATACCAACGCCCATTCCTGGATTGGTTCCGTATGTGATCATGGGTTCAATAGAGGCGCCATCATAATAATACTCCTTATCAAAGCTTGCTCCTTTGTCAGATTTGAGGGTCTTCCAATACGCCAAGGCCTCATCCCAATCTTTTCCTTGAGGAGCTTTCTCTCTCCCTTTGATATAGTTGAAGGTGGTTTCGTCTGGCGCAATCATTCCACCCCTTGCTCCCATTTCAATGCTCATATTGCATACCGTCATCCTGCCTTCCATCGACATTTGCTCAAACACAGTACCGGCGTATTCTACAAAATAACCTGTTGCTCCAGCTGCAGTTAATTTGGATATGATATATAGTATGACATCTTTGGGCGTGACGCCTTTTTGCAATTTTCCGTTTACATTGATGCGCATTTTCAGTGGACGCGGTTGCATGATGCACTGTGATGAAAGCACCATCTCCACTTCGGAAGTCCCAATGCCAAATGCGATGCATCCAAAAGCACCATGGGTTGAAGTATGTGAATCACCACATACAATGGTCATCCCCGGAAGGGTTATGCCGTTTTCTGGACCCACGACATGCACGATACCATTTTTCGGATTGCCCAATCCCCAATGTGAAATTCCATGATGAGATGTATTCTCTTCGAGTGCCTTCAACTGATTGGCTGACAAAGGATCGGCCACAGGAAGATGCTGGTTGATGGTTGGGGTATTGTGATCTGCAGTGGCGAAAGTCCTGTGAGGATACAACACACTCAAACCACGGTTTTTGAGTCCTAAAAACGCAACCGGACTCGTTACCTCATGTATAAAATGACGATCGATCAGCAAAACATCCGGACCATCAGGAACGCTTCTTACAACATGTGAGTCCCAAACTTTATCAAACAGACTCAAAGATTTACTGCTCATTTTTCAAAATAGTTATTAAGAGATTGAAATATTTCCATCGGACTGCTAATTTCCGAAAAAAATCGCTAAAAACCCCTAAAAAACCGTTTTGTTGAGCAGATACAGGCAGTTGACTGTTAACCGTTAATTGTTAACCGTCAACTGTATTTAGCTGTTTACAAAGAAACAACACTGTTGCTTCCACCAAATACATTGGGAACCTCGGCGTCTGCCTCTGGGTCATTTGCCCATTGGGCATTGTTGATCAGGTATTTGAACTCATGTGTGCTGTCCTTCGGAAGATTGACTTCTGCACTGAAGCTACCATCTTTCTTTTTTGACATGATGATGGAGTACTGCCAATCACTGTTCAAACCAAGTATTTCCACTGTCTCGGCATGTTCAGGTTTCAAATTGAACTTCACTTTACAATAATCTTTTGTTTTATAATAGGTCTTATGTAGCATGATAAGTTTGTTTACAAACTTGATTCCGAAATCCGCAAAATGTAACCCTGTTCGGACAATTTTAACATTCAAGTGTACACACATATACTAACTTAGAGTTTCAATAAAGATCAAATACTTTTCATATGGACCGCAAAGAATTTCTCTCTCAATTGGGTATGGGAAGCGCTGCAGCATTGGCCATTACTTGTCTGCAGGCTTGCAGCAAAAACGGAACTAGTGGCAATGCGGTTGATTTTACAATTGATTTAAACAGCAGTCAGTTCAGCGCACTGAAAAATCCGGGTGGATTTATAGTAACACAGGGAATCATTGTTGCAGTTTCCACAAGCGGTTCTTACTTGGCTGTATCATCCCGTTGTCCGCATAAAGGAGTTACAGTTGAATACTCCGCATCAAAAAATCAGTTCATCTGCAATGCACACAATTCTATTTTTGCATCAACGGGTTCAAGGTTATCCGGACCGGCAAACACGGGACTGAAACAGTATCAAACATCATTGAGTGGGAATTCATTGCGCGTCTATTCCTGATCAACTCCTCTCCCAATTACTTATATTTATGTAACAATGTTGTTACATGAATAAAAGAACTTTTCTGAAATCAGCAGCTGTTACGAGTGCTGGTATTCCATTGGGACTAACCTCTTTCGCTGCTATGTTTGAAACAAAGAAAACATCAGAGGCTGCAGCATTGGCAAGCGATGATGCATTTTGGAAAACCATCCGTGATCAATATATTTTGAAAACAGATTATATTAATCTCGAAAACGGATACTACAACTTTACTCCTCAACCAATTTTAGAAAAGTTCATTGAAAATGTTCGGTATGTAAACAGAGAGGGATCTTTTTACATGCGGAACCTTCAATTCGATAACAAGAAAAAAATAACAGAAAAGTTGGCAGTACTGGCCGGTTGTCCTGCAGATGAATTGGCCATCACGAGAAATACTACTGAATCACTTGACCTGGTAATAGCAGGACAAGATTGGAAGCCGGGAGATGAAGCAGTCATGGCCATACAGGATTATGGTGCAATGCTCGATATGTTTGAACAGGTATCCAAGAGACATGGAGTAGTACTGAAAAAAATATCTGTCCCCAATCATCCTACATCAGACGAAGAGATTGTCTCACTTTATGAAAAAGCCATCACCCCCAAAACAAAACTCCTGATGGTATGTCACATGATCAATATCACCGGACAAATTCTGCCCGTCCGAAAAATTTGTGATATGGCACACGGCAAGGGTGTAGAAGTCATGGTAGACGGAGCACACGCAGTTGCTCATTTTCAATTCAAGATAAACGATCTCAACTGCGATTACTACGGATGCTCATTGCACAAATGGTTGAATGTTCCGCTGGGCGCTGGATTGCTTTACGTGAGAAAAGATAAAATTGCTAAACTCTGGCCACTCTTGGGTGATGGCAATACGAACATGTCAGATATTGCAAGAATCAATCATACTGGTACACATCCTGTTCATACCGACTTGACCATTTCAGATGCAATTGACTACCACCATATGATCGGGGCTGAAAGAAAAGAAAAAAGATTGCGCTATCTGCAATTGTATTGGACCAGCAAAGTGAGAAATATCAAAAAGATCATTGTAAATACCCCTGCAGATGAAAAGAGATGCTGCGGAATTGCCAACGTTGGTATTGAGGGCATAACACCCGGAGATCTTGCCAAAAGACTGTTGGAAGGGTACAAAATATTCACCGTTGCCATCGATGGTGCCAATGTTCATGGATGCCGCATCACTCCAAATATCTATACCACATTGGATGAATTGGATCAATTTGTTGTAGCATTGAAAAAACTGGCTGCATAATGGGTGATCTGCATGCAATCATAAAGGACCTGAAATCACATGCCACCAAAGAGAAAGCAGCCTTCCTTCCGTATTTTTTTAAAACAGGAAAAGGACAATACGCAGAAGGAGATCGCTTTCATGGGATCGTCGTACCAGATCAACGCAAGATTGCAAAAATTCATACAGCAACAACAAACAAGGCAACCATCGTGCAATTGTTGAAGTCACCTTTTCATGAAGAACGTCTTACTGCACTTTTTATCTTATGCAATAAATTCAATCTTGCAAAAAAAAACCAACAAGAAAAAGAATGGGTTGACCTCTATCTAAAAAATGCTGAGCGGGTCAACAACTGGGACTTGGTAGACAATACTGCCCACATCATTCTGGGTCAATGGCTGGAAGACAAAGACAGATCTATCTTATACATATTCGCCAAACATCCACCACTCTGGAAAAATAGAATCGCTGTAGTAGCCACACTGCATTTTATAAGGAAAAATGATTTTCACGATATTTTGCAATTGAGTGAAATCATGTTGAAACATCCTCATGATCTCATGCACAAAGCAACCGGCTGGATGCTCAGGGAGGCCTGGAAAAGGGATGCGAAAATGATTGAACAGTTTCTCAACAAATTTGCACATCGAATGCCGCGTACGATGCTGAGGTATGCCATAGAACGTATGCCTGAACCCAAAAGAAAGGCATACCTCAGTATTAAATTTCAATCGTACTGATTATTCCCTCATGAATCGTCGCCACGGACGGACTCGAACCGCCTTTAAAGGTTTTGTTGACCTCTGCCTAACCTATCAGCCACGTGACATTTGCTATTAGTCTATCAAATTTATAGACTATTTACGAATCCACAAAATTATTTTCGAACTAAATACCAATTGTAGCCGTTGGCAGGGATGGAGACTTGCAATGAAAGATAGGCTGAGGCATCCAATGACATCAATTTTTTTAGACTATCTTTTTCAGCAACGGAAGCGGTTTTATCAAGTCCTGTATAATAAAGTGGGATTTTGATGTTTCTGGTAATGGGCTGATCGGTTGGGTTGAATAGGATGATAAATGCTTTGTCATTCATTGAGGGACTCACATGCATGAATCCATCCCAGTCCCTTCCATCCGCTCTGCGCAAATGAACGCTAGGTATGAGACCATAAGTTAAAAAATATTTTTCACTGCCTGAGGGATAAACTTCAGTGGATGGCTGATCGAATGTTCTACTGAATCAGCAATGGATGCCAGTGTAACAACCTTATCCAATAATATTTTATGAGCATCACATGGTACATGTTGCCCGCAAATAACCCTGACCGGTTTCTCATACTTTTTTGCGATTTCGGCAATATGACCCACTACTTTCCCCTGCATGCTTTGCTCATCCAACATACCTTCTCCTGTGATGATGAGATCAGCATTTACGATTTCTTTTTTCAGGTCGATGTAGTCAAAAATATATTCAATACCTGGAATCAGTCTTGCTCCTAAAAAAACATCACAGCCCGCACCGAGTCCGCCTGCAGCACCTGCACCAGGATTTTCTGCTACTGATCTTCCAAAAAATTTCATGAAAAGTGCATCGAGGTGTGCGAGTCCCTCATCTAACTTTTTTACTTGATCGGGTGTTGCGCCTTTTTGTGGACCGTATACGTAAGCAGCACCATTGGGACCAAACAAGGGATTCTTGACATCACATGCAATGGTGAATTGAATGTTCTCAAGAAAATCACTTTCAGGAAAAATGATTTCATTGATCAAATGCAAATTTTCACCGCAAGGTTCCAATGGATCACCCTGCGCATCCAAAAACATATAGCCAAGTGCATCCGCCATTCCGATGCCACCATCTGTGGTTGCACTGCCGCCAATTCCCAAAATAATATGCGTGGCACCGCGCGTGATGGCATCTCTGATCAGGAGTCCAGTTCCATAAGTAGAAGTCTTGTATGGGTTTCTCTCTGATGGAGCAAGCAATGCAAGTCCGCTTGCAGCTGCCATTTCAATGAAAGCAGTTTGATTGGAAGATGCATATTGATAGCCGGCAACGATTGATCTGCTCAATGGATCAGTGGTTTGTGCAGCTACGGGTGAAGTCCCTATATAATGATGAATAATCTGTGAAAATCCGTCGCCTCCATCCGCCAAGGGGAACATTTTTACTTCGGCATCAGGATATAACAAAACAATCTCCTTGTGGAATGCATTGCACAAGGAGATTGAATCGATGCTCCCTTTGAATTTATCAGGGGCGATAATGATTTTCATACTTATGTTCTCTTCGGATAAACGGCATTAACACCCAACTCCTCTTCAATGCGGATGAGTTGATTGTACTTGGCCAAACGATCTGTACGTGAAGCTGATCCGGTTTTGATTTGTCCGCAATTCAACGCAACAGCAAGATCCGAAATAGTAGTATCCTCTGTTTCACCGCTGCGGTGACTCATAATAGAAGTATAATCGCTGGTCTGAGCCAAACGCACTGCATTGATGGTTTCAGTTATGGTTCCAATCTGATTTACTTTGACCAAAATACTATTGGCAATTCCTTTGTCGATTCCTTCTTGCAAACGAAGAACATTGGTAACAAACAAATCATCCCCTACCAATTGACATCTGTCACCAATGGCATCTGTCAACTTTTTCCAACCATTCCAATCGTCTTCAGCCATTCCGTCCTCGATAGATACAATTGGATACTTGTTTACCCATTCTGTCCAATATGCTACCATTTCGTCGCTGCTGATCACTTTGCCTGAGCTCTTGTAGAATTTGTATGAATTTGTTTTCTCGTCAAACATTTCAGTGCTGGCAGCATCCATGGCAATATTTATTTGTGATCCAGCTTTGTATCCTGCTGCTTCTATGGCCTGCAATACTGTTTCAATGGCCTCTTCATTGCTTTGAATATCGGGAGCGAATCCGCCTTCATCACCCACATTGGTGCTATATCCTTTTTTCTTCAGAACATTTTTCAATTGATGGAAGATCTCAACACCCCAACGCAATCCTTCACTGAATGTAGACGCACCGGTAGGCACAATCATGAATTCCTGAAAATCAATTTTATTGTCAGCATGCACACCCCCGTTCAAGATATTCATCAAAGGAACAGGAAGGGTAACTGCATTGACTCCTCCAAGGTATCTGTACAAATTCAAGTTGCTGGCTTGTGCTGCGGCCTTTGCAACTGCCATAGAAACAGCAAGTGTTGCATTCGCACCCAACTTTGCTTTGTTATGTGTTCCATCAATTTCGATCAGCATCTTGTCAACCAACGCCTGTTCAGTAGCAGGAACACCCAATAATTTTGGAGCGATGATCTTGTTTACATTTTCAACAGCTTTCAAAACACCTTTGCCAATATATACGGATTTGTCACCATCCCTCAATTCAACTGCTTCATGCTTTCCAGTGGAAGCCCCAGACGGAACTGCAGCGCGTCCAAAAAATTCATTTTCAGTAATTATATCCACTTCAACAGTTGGATTACCTCTGCTGTCTAAAATTTGTCTTGCGTGTACACTTGCAATGAGACTCATAATTATTATTTTTTATAGCATTGAAAAAGAAGCGAGCATCGCTACTGACCTGTCAATTGTTTGAAAACATCTTCCAACTGACGGGTTTGCGCTTGCAAAGAAACGATATTCAAGTTATGTTGCAAAGCAAATGACATGAGTTCTTTACTGATATCTACTGATTCGACTGATTTCAAAATCCATCCGCCTTGCTTATTCGATTCAACCTCCTGAATGCCCGGCAATGACATCAATGCCTCTGAGCTCACTGATACGCTGAATTGTACAGTGATATATTGGTGATCCTGCAATGATTTGATGGCACTGATTGCATCATTCGCTACAATATTTCCTTTGTGAATGATGATCACATGGTCACAGATGGCTTCCACTTCCTGGAGGATATGAGAAGAAAATAAAACCGTCTTTTCTTTTCCCAACTGCCTGATCAGAGATCTGATTTCCAGTATTTGATTGGGATCAAGTCCGGTTGTAGGCTCATCCAAAATCAATACCTCCGGATCGTGCAAGATAGCCGCAGCAATTCCAACCCGCTGCCTATACCCTTTTGACAATTGCCCAATTTCTTTGTTTGCTTCCAACAACAACCCAGTTCTTTCGATTGCTTCCTGCATTTTTTTGTCAGATTCCCTCATGCCGTGAAAGGATGCAATCATTGCCAAATACTCTCTGACATACATATCGAGGTATAAAGGATTGTGCTCGGGAAGATATCCTATTCTTTTTTTGGTTGCAAGTGATTCGCCTATGACTTCCATACCGCATACCTCAATGCAACCCTCATCAGGCTGGATGATCCCGGTTATCATTTTCATGGTGGTAGATTTGCCGGCACCATTGGGACCCAAAAATCCAACTACCTGACCTTTTGAGACTTCAAAGCTGATTTGATTGACCGCATGCTGGTCACCATATTTTTTTGATACTTGATGTAAGCGAATCGACATGTCTATTGTTGGTCTTCGATTTCTTCGCTTGAAACGGGCAGATGATCATAATCACCCTTGAATGCCAGCCATCCAAAAATGATAAGTCCGATGGCTATAGGAAGAAATATCACAGCAAAGATACTCCATTGGATAATCGTATCTGTAGTTGGCTTTGCATTGATTTGTGTTAAAGTTGTTTGCAACAAGACGGCATATGCAACAACTGCAAGTAGCATCCATATAAGTCCCGCGATTCTTTTTATCTGATTCATATAACAATCGTTTACGTTCGGATCAATTTTATTTGACAGGTACATTGCACCTATCACCATTGAAAGTACTGCAATCGAAATCGGGTACCACAATCCCACCAATGGATCAGTTGTATAGATCGTACCCAGCAAAACTGCAATAAATGGTGTCAAGCCTCCAAACACCCCATTCCCCAGGTGATAAGGTAAACTCATAGATGTATACCTGATCTTGGTTGGAAATATTTCAACCAGGAAAGCAGCAATGGGACCATATACCATTGTTACAAATAAAATCTGCAAAAAAATCAGTGTAACCATTGCCCAATATCTGTTGTCAGGTAAAATTTTAGATGACTTGTCGATCGCTTGTGCTTTCTCCACTCCTGAATTGTACAAGGTATCAACATGCACAATTTTTTCAGTGATGCCATTTTGAAATACATGTTGGGTAGTAGTTATTCTCAAACTAAAATCTTTGTGCTCTCCCACATTGATGATAGATTCAATGTTGGTCCGGGAATCATCCATCACTACCTGCTTGATGGATGAAAGGTCCAGCATCTGCTGATAAATAGGTCTGTAGCTGATGATGGCAAGAAACATTCCGCTGATGATGATCCACTTTCTGCCAATCTTATCACTTAAATTTCCGAATACAATAAATAGAGGAGTTGCAAAGATGATGGCAGCAATCAAAATAGTTCTGGTCTGTTCAAAATCAATCTTACATGCATTCTCTAAAAATGTTTGTGCATAAAACTGCCCGGTATACCAAACCACTCCTTGTCCCATCGTCGCTCCAAACAGGGCAAGCAATACCATTTTCAAGTTGGATCTTTTAAAGAGACTTTCTTTGATTGGACTGGTGGAAATTTTTCCTTCTGATTTCAATTTGCTGAACAAGGGCGATTCATGCATCTTCATTCTGATATAGATGCTCATCCCCACCAACACAATGGAAAACCAAAATGGAATTCTCCAACCCCATGACTCAAAAGCCTTGATGGATGCTGCCTCATTCGCATCCAAACTTTTTCTTGTCAACAAAATAACTCCCAGTGAAAGGAGGAGTCCCAAAGTTGCAGTCGTTTGGATCCAACTGGTATAAAATCCTCTTTTATGATCAGGTGAATGCTCTGCAACATAAGTAGCTGCCCCGCCATATTCACCACCCAACGCAAGTCCCTGAATCAATCTCAACAGGAGCACAATGATCGGAGCAGCAAATCCAATTTTTTCATAACCCGGAATTACTCCGATGGCAAAAGTGGACCCACCCATCAACACAAGGGTCAGCAGAAAGGTATACTTGCGTCCAACCATATCCCCCAATCTCCCGAAAACCAATGCCCCAAAGGGCCTGATGATGAATCCTGCAGCAAATGTTGCCAAAGTAGAAAGCAAGGCTGCAGTTGGATCTGCCTTGGGGAAAAATTGCATGGCGATGATGGGGGCAAGACTTCCAAACAAATAAAAGTCATACCACTCTATCAATGTACCTACAGATGATGCAAAAATGATTTGACGGATTTGTTTCTTTTCAATCGCTTTTTGCATGTATAGGAACGTTTATTTGGTAAAGATTGGGTTTTGAAGTTAAAAATAGTTCACGAAGAATCTTATTTTTTTTAACTTACCGATCTCAAATGATTGTTGTGTTATGAGCTACCCCTACCAGATCAAATCCCTCGAAGACTACCACAAGGCCTGGAAACAAAGTATTGAATCGCCAGAAGAATTTTGGTCATCCATCGCATCCAACTTTCATTGGTATAAAAAGTGGGATCAGGTATTGAATTGGAACTTCAAAGAACCTTCCATCAAATGGTTTGAAGGTGGAAAATTGAACATCACCCACAATTGCATCGACAGATATTTGACTGATAAAGCAGATCAACCTGCCATCATATGGGAACCAAATGACCCAAACGAACATCACCGGGTTCTTACCTATGCCCAATTGCATCAGAAAGTGGTGCAATTTTCAAACGTCTTAAAATATAATGGAATAAAAAAAGGTGACCGTGTATGTATTTACATGGGCATGATCCCGGAACTGGCCATTGCAGTCCTGGCATGTGCTAGAATTGGTGCGATTCATTCTGTGATATTCGGGGGATTCAGTGCGCAGAGCATAGCAGACCGCTTGCAGGATGCACAGGCAGCATTTATCATCACCTGTGATGGTGCATTCAGAGGAGCAAAAGACATTCCACTGAAATCAGTGATTGACGATGCATTGGTGAACTGCTCGTTTGTGAAACGTGTCATTGTATACACCCATACCCGCACCGCTGTTAGCATGATCAAGGGAAGAGATGTATGGTGGGAAGACGAAGTGAGAAAAGTTGAAACAGCCGGAAATCCAGATTGTGCTCCTGAAGTAATGGATGCAGAAGATCCACTGTTTATTTTATACACATCGGGTTCAACCGGAAAACCAAAAGGTGTGGTGCACTCATGTGCAGGATATATGATTTATACCAACTACACATTTGTAAACGTATTTCAATATCAACCAAAAGAAATTCATTTCTGTACAGCTGATATCGGATGGATCACTGGACATTCATACATTGTATACGGACCATTAAGTGCAGGCGCAACCACACTGATGTTTGAAGGCATTCCCACATTTCCAGATGCAGGAAGATTTTGGGATATCGTGGATAAATACAAAGTCAATATACTATATACTGCCCCGACTGCTATCAGAAGTCTGATGGCTTTTGGATTGGATCCCATCAAAGACAAAAATCTTTCTTCACTGCGTGTATTGGGGACAGTAGGCGAACCCATCAATGAGGAGGCATGGCATTGGTATGATGAAAATATTGGAAAGAAAAAATGTCCGATTGTTGATACATGGTGGCAAACCGAAACAGGCGGAGTATTGATCAGCAATCTTGCCAGCATCACTCCTGCCAAGCCAAGTTTTGCAACACTGCCAATGCCGGGTGTACAGCCGGTTTTATTGGATGAAAAAGGCGAAGAGATCAAAGAAAACAATGTAACAGGAAATCTCTGCATCAAATCACCCTGGCCTGCAACCATCAGAACAACCTATGGAGATCATGAAAGATGCAGAACAAATTATTTTGCGACCTACGACAATTTATATTTTACTGGCGATGGTGCATACAGAGATGAAAATGGTTTTTACCGCATCACCGGAAGAGTGGATGATGTGTTGAATGTAAGCGGACACCGCATCGGGACTGCTGAAGTTGAAAATGCCATCAATATGCATGCAGGAGTGGTTGAAAGTGCTGTTGTCGGATATCCGCATGACGTAAAAGGACAAGGCATCTATGCGTTTATTATTTACAGCGGCTCACATGGAACTCCTGAAATGGTGAAAAAAGATATTACTGCTACAGTGAGCAGGATCATCGGACCCATTGCAAAGCCTGATAAGATTCAATTGGTATCCGGACTCCCAAAAACACGCAGTGGTAAAATCATGCGCCGCATCCTTCGTAAAATTGCCGAGGGAGAATTGGACAAAGTAGGCGATACCACCACCCTCTTGGATCCTGCAGTAGTGGAAGAAATCAAAAAAGGCAAGATCTAATAAGAGAACCTGATTCCAACAGTATAAGGCCGTTGATCTACTCCATCCTGGTGCATGGCTCTTGGAGCATATGACCCATACAATCTTACAGCACCGAGTCCCAACTCACCGATGTATGAAAGCTTCCACGGAGAAAGGTTGAACTCGGATTTCACCTTGGAGCGTTCTTTATCAATGTGTATTTTTTGTCGCGCACTGACCAGATAACCCCCGCTTACCCCCGCTGATAACTGAAATCCTTTTCTGTGATTGGAAGGGTTGGTATTGATATTTAGCATGAGTGGTGCTGTAAGATAATTGGCAACAAGCTTGTTTTTATTGACTGTGCCAGATGATCTGCTGACAAATGTTTCATATTGCAGATTCTCATACTTGATCCCAGTCTTATATAAGTAATTATTGCTTTCTAATCCCAATCCATATTTGAGATTGACAATCTGTTTGATCAAACTCATACGCTGGATAAAGAACCATAGATTGAAGTTGGAGATACGGGTTGTTCTCAAAGCAAAATCATTCTTGGAAAGAGGTGGTGTAAGGGGAAAATTTGTACCCATTACAGGTGACAAAAAATTTTGTGCACTTGCAGATGAATAATCAGTCTGATCATTGTATCCTGCAAATCCCAAGTCCCATAAAAACCAATTGGTAGAATATTTCTTTGGTTTGTTCTTAACCAAAGTTTTGAGCCCTTTCAAAGACTCAATGGAACTTCTTAGATCCTCGCTGCCCATCCGAATTTTTCCCAATACACGATCAAGTCCCTCACTGGTGATCACCACCGTGCCGCCGATTCTAAAAGTATCCTTTGACGTTTTGAATGATGCAATGCTGTCAATATCGCCTGTTCTCAAAATGGTGATATTACCAACCTTGATGGTATCAATACTTTTTTTAATGGTGCTGTCAGTTTGAGCAAAGCCCTGATGCTGTAAAATCAACAATAAAACACTCTTCCAAAAAAACTTCATATGTTTAATTTTTATTTGATACGGGGATGGCAAAACATGCCACCTGGATATATTTTTCCTGATTATCTGTTTCTTTGTCCTTGAATATCTGGCGACTCAATTTCCTCACCAATCCCCTCAACCTTCCCTGTTCTTTTGTTTTGGCAGAAGCTTCAATGATCATTGCTGTATTAATTGCGACGGCATCCTGTTCAGATGGAGACGATAAAACTATTTCAGATGCTGCAGCCTTCAATACCTCCTTGCTCAAATTGGAGGAGGGGGTTGATGCAATCACAATTGTTTCTTCCGCTTGACTTTCTATCTCCGGCGCAATCGGGGATTCTTCTTTCTGCAATGCCAATCCCTTTTGGGCTGCAAGTGGGATTTTGTTTAAGCTGACGGATGATGACATGCGTATTGGTTTTGCTGCATTGGATTTTACAACATTGGATACCAGTGGCGATGGAGGTACTGAAATGGAGTCTTGTACAATATTGTTTGTAACCAGCAGTGCGGAAGGAGCTTTCTCTTCCTGATTGAATAAAAAGAATAAACTAACTAACAACAGCAAACTTGCAGCGATTGCCATTGGGAAATACGCTCTTCTTTCTCGATCAGATGTTTGTCTGTACAATGCTTTTTTGGAAGGATATGTTATTGACATATCTGCCTCAAACTTGAGATCATTCAATAACATTTGCTCTGCCAATAAAAAAGATGTATCAGGGAAAGCAATATGCTCAGGTTGAAATTTTATCTGTTGAATCAAATCAAACTGCTTTTTGCAACCGGGATTGTCTTGAACAAATTCCTCCACCAGCAATCTTTCATCAGCAGACAATTCATTGTCGGCATACATGAAAAACCAAGTCTCACAATTTGTCTGATCAATCATTTAAATCAGGTTTTCAATTTTTCCGATATATTCTTTCAATTGCATGCGGGCTCTGTGTAAATAGACTTTCACCTGGCTTGCATTCAATGAAGTGATCTTTCCGATTTCATCGTATGAGTACCCCTCATAGTCTTTTAATAAAATCAAAGATTTTTGGAGAGGAGTTAACTGTTGTAAAGCTTTTTCAAGCTCTTGTTTTAAATTTGTTTGCCTTGACCAGCTGATTTTTGAAGACTCACTAAATTCATCCACCAGTGTCATTCTTTTGTTTTTTCTGATGTGATCAATCATCTGATTGTATGCTACAGTAAACAAATAGGACTTCGCCGTTTCAACATGTACATCCTGATGGTTTTTCCACATTTTTTCAAAAGCAGATTGCACCACATCCTGCGCATCTTCAGGAACCTGCATATTTTTTAATATGAAACGGTATACGCAATCTGCATATTGATCCACACACTGATTATATTCCCGCTCAGTCATTTAGTCTTGGTTAGGCACGTATATTTGTGATACGAATTTCGATCGCAAATGTTACAGATCGGTCAAAAAAAATCACTTTAACGATTTATTTATGAACCAAACGCTTGTCAATCGCATTGCTGCAGAATTGGAGGATATCAAAGAGGCAGGATTGTTTAAAAAAGAAAGAATCATTGAGAGTCCCCAAGGTGCTGTCATCAAAGTAGGTGGCAAAGATGTCATCAACCTATGTGCGAATAATTACCTGGGACTATCATCGCATCCTAAAATCATCGAAGCTGCAAAAAAATATATTGATGAAAGAGGATACGGCATGAGCTCGGTCAGATTCATCTGCGGAACACAGGATATTCACAAAGAACTTGAACAGAAAATTTCTGCCTTCCTCGGAACCGAGGATACCATTTTATATGCCGCTGCTTTTGATGCAAACGGTGGTGTATTTGAACCATTGTTCAATGAACAGGATGCTATCATCTCTGATGAATTGAACCATGCCTCGATCATTGATGGAGTCAGGTTGTGCAAAGCACAACGGTACAGGTATGCACATAACAATATGGAAGATCTAGAAGCAAAATTGAAAGAGGCTGCACACATGAGAAATCGCATTGTAGTGACCGATAGTTCTTTCAGCATGGATGGCACCATTGCACAACTGGATCAAATTGTTGCATTGGCAGAAAAATACGATGCAGCTGTGATGATTGATGAATGTCACTCATCCGGATTTCTTGGAAAGACCGGAAGAGGTACACATGAACATTGTGGTGTGGTTGGAAAGATTGATATCATCACAGGTACACTGGGAAAAGCTTTGGGTGGAGCATCAGGCGGATTCACCAGCGGAAAGAAAGAGGTGATTGAAATGCTTCGTCAGCGCAGTCGTCCATACCTGTTCTCTAATACACTCGCTCCGAGTATTGTGGGCGGATCCATTGCAGTACTCGATTTGTTGAGTGAAACAACAGCCTTGAGAGATAAACTGGAATGGAATACCCTGTACTTCAGAAATGAAATGACCAAGGCTGGATTCGATATCAAACCGGGAGTACACCCCATTGTACCAATCATGTTGTATGAAGCAACAGTAGCGCAGGAGATGGCAGCAGCCTTGTTGGAAGAAGGAATATATGTGATTGGATTCTTTTATCCTGTTGTTGCAAAAGGCAAGGCCCGCATCAGGGTTCAATTGAGTGCAGCACACGACAAAGAACATCTGGACAAATCCATTGATGCTTTTGTAAAAATTGGGAAGGCAATGAAAGTAATCGGATGAAGGGGATGATTATGCAGGTTCAACCCATGCACCGCTTTCTTTGAGTAAATGGATGAGTTCATCCACCGCTACTTCACTGTCAACATTTTTCTTGACAATTTCTTTGCTGCGGTACAATGTAATTTTACCCGGACCGCTGCCGACATAGCCGAAGTCGGCATCTGCCATTTCACCCGGACCATTTACGATACAACCCATGATGGCAATCTTCACTCCTTTGAGGTGATTGGTCACGGAACGAATTTTGGCAGTTGTTTCCTGAAGATCAAAAAGCGTTCTGCCACAACTCGGACAACTGATGTATTCTGTTTTTGAAATTCTTGTTCTTGTTGCCTGCAGAATACTGAATGCAGTATTGTTGGCAAACTGATACATATCTTTTACGGGAAGATAGGTGCGGCCCTTTACGATTGGATTGTCTAAGGAACTGTTCAGACCAAAACCAAGACTGATGCCATCCCCCATGCCATCAAGCAAAATCGCACCTGTCTCAGTTGCGAAGTGAATCAGGTGCTCATCGGGAGTATGGTTACTGCTGATGGTAGATAAAACAACAGGACGCTCTATGCCCAATGCAGCAAACTCGATCAGCATCCTTCTCACACATTGCATGGCATTGGTATTTGCACTGGTGAGACAGAAAACAACCGTAGCATCCTGCGCAGCATGCAACAAGGATGCAGTGGTGGTTGGATTAGGTCCCCCTTCTTTGCCAAGCGCATCATAACAATCGACTGAAACGAAATTGATGCGTTTGCTTTTCTTTTCTGCAGCTTGAAAATCTTTTAGCAAAAACAAGGGGAAGCATGATTCGCTTTCTTGCCAGAAAGGAGCATATACAATATTCTTCAATGTGCCTGGTAAATCAAATGCAATGGGCTTCTCACCGGTATACACAAAATCTGCCGCCGCATCACTGATACTCCATTTATCTGTCTCTGGATCATACGTATAACCAATGCTTTGCAAATGATCATGCGTCAAATCTTTTATTGCATGCATATCTGCCAGTACCACCGGGACATGCTTACCTCCGATATTCTCAACTGCAGAAGAACTCCTTCGTTTGTATTCAAATGGTGAATAAGGAAACTTGATGATCTCCGGTAAATCAACCGCATCGTTGCGCTGGTTATACCGTTTGACAATATCACGACAAACAGGAATCTCAAATTCAGGATCCTCTGTCAGTGAAACACGAATGGTGTCACCAATACCGTCTTCCAGTAAAGTACCAATGCCAATGGCTGATTTGATTCTACCATCTTCGCCATCACCTGCTTCCGTCACACCCAAATGCAAAGGATAGCAAAGTCCGAATTCATTTTGCATACTTTGCACCAACAGACGATAGGCTTGCACCATCACCTGCGGATTGCTCGACTTCATACTCAGCACAATGTTGTGAAAAGATTCATCACGTGCAATGCGCAAAAATTCCATTGCACTCTCCACCATTCCATTGGCACTGTCGCCATACCTGCTCATGATGCGATCACTCAAGGAGCCATGGTTGGTACCAATGCGCATGGCAGTGCCATACTCTTTACAAATTTTTACAAGGGGTGTAAATCTTTCACGGATGCGTTCAATTTCTTCGTTGTATGCAGCATCAGTATATTCAATGAATTCAAATTTCTTTTTATCGGCATAGTTACCCGGATTCACACGCACTTTCTCAATCAGGCGTGCTGCAATTTCAGCAGCATTGGGTGTGAAATGAATATCAGCCACCAATGGTGTTGTATAACCACGTTTGCGCAACTCTTTTTTTATCTCCAGTAAATTTTGTGCTTCATTTTTGGATGGGGCTGTGATGCGCACCAATTCTGCACCTGCTTCAATGCAACGAATGGTTTGCTCTACCGTTGCCTGGGTATCCATCGTGTCTGTGGTTGTCATGGTCTGGACACGAATGGGATGGTTGTTGCCCAGCAGCAAGTCACCTATTTTAACTTCAACCGTCTGAAGTCTTTTGTATGTTAAAAGGGAGGGTGTATAAAGTTGCATGTCAATTAAGTTACATGATCCCCTTAAAAAATCCGATATGGGTCAGTATCTCTTTGCAAAGCTTATCACTTGTTGATGAAATTTCCGCATCCACCGGTGCTTCATAATTGATCACAAAGGGATACACATGGCGATTTTCCTCAACCCAGCCTATGACCCAAGCGATTTTTTTATTGTTGTAAACCAGGTCGTTTTTCTGGTAAGCCAATTGATATTGAGCATTGTTTTCTATGATCAGTGTTTTCTTGATGCCTTCTTGGGCACTTCCTCTGAATGGAAGCTGTTTGAAATACAATCGCTTGATCAACCCCAATTGTTCATCTGGTGAAAT